>Ga0123329_1001375_pt1 | contig 23172 bp, 21 predicted proteins | sample BioC12SIPDNA_FD_89703 | JGI IMG/M metagenome (GOLD analysis project Ga0123329, IMG submission 89703) | Anaerobic biogas reactor microbial communites from Washington, USA - Biogas_R1_B C12 SIP DNA | ecosystem: Engineered > Bioreactor > Anaerobic > Unclassified | place: Washington, USA | collected...
CATCCATTGCGCATCGAGATTGTCGGCTACCTGAAACAGAAGGAACGCTCTGTGTCCGACATCATCGAACACTTCGGCGTCGATCCTTCGAATGTGTCGAGGCACCTGGCGATCCTGAAACGCGCCGGCATCCTCAACGCGAACAAACGAGGACTGAACGTCTACTACGAAGTGGCGATGTCCTGTGTGCCCGATTTTCTGAACTGCATCGGTCAGAGCATTCGCAAGCGGTTCGAGCGCTGAGCGACGCTGCGACGGCTCTGGATGCGTCCGTTGTGACCCGCGCGGTCCGCCGCCGGCCACGGGCGCCGTCTCCGGGCGATGGGCTGGCCTCGAATCGGCTGCGTGGGCTGTGTCGAGCCAGGATGGGATGGGGAGGCCGTGGGCTGCCGCGCCGTCGGGCGGCAGCCCCCGTAGAACTCTCCAGCCGTTTGTCACGGCCACCTTCAGGCTTGGTCGATCAGTGGGCAACGTTTACAGCGATGTGCCTTCGGCGTGCCGGCGAACGATGTGGTCTCCCTGGCGGCTGCGCACGGGGTCCCGTTCCATCCACTGCCACAGGCGCGCCTTCAGGTCCGTCAGCACGTCCGGGTGCTGCGCGGCGACGTCCCGGCGGCATTGCGGATCGGCTTTCAGGTCGTACAGCTGGTACTCGGCGCCGTGGTGCTCCGTCAGTGGCGTGTAGAGCAGTTTCCACTCGGGCGTCCGGATCATCCGTTGCCGCGCGGTCACCAGCAGGTCCAGGTACTCGCTTTTGATGCCCACCTGCCCGGTGTCCGGCTCGGTCACTTCGAGCATGTCCACCAGCGGCGGATAGCTCAGGTACTGCGCTCCGCGGGCTTGCATGTCGCCGCACAGCAGTACGCCGCTCTCGGCGAACACCTCGCGTGGGCGTTCCTGCCGCTCGCCACGGATCAGCCCCATCAGCGACTCGCCCTCGCATGTCGGCGGCACGGCCGCTCCCACGCGGTCCAGCAGTGTCGGCATGAGGTCGAGCGTGCTGGTCAGTTCACTGACAATCCGAGGCCGCCCGCGCCACTGCGGATCGGAGATGATCAGCGGGATGCGGCTGTCGTAGTCGTCGCCGAACAGAAACCGCCCGTGCCCCCACGACCGGTCCTCTGCGTCGAGCAGGTCTTCGCCGTGGTCCGACATGACCATGATCACGGTGTCGTCCCACAGGTTCAGCTCGCGGACCGAGTCGAGGATTTCGCCCGCCTGGTCGTCGAAGCTGCGAACGGCTCCGTCATACAGGGCCGTCGCCTGGACCGGATCGAAGAACGTGCCCGCATCCACTCCTGCGCTGGCCACGCGCTCGTAGCTGTCGATGTTCACGCTCAGCTTGTGCGGACCCTCGTAGCCCGGCTGCGAGAACATGCGATAGTAGGGGTACGATGTCGAGTAGGGCAGGTGGGTCTCGCTGTAGAAGACGACCATGAAGAACGGTTGCCGCCGCCGGGCCGCGTCCTCAAGGCAGTTGACGGCCGTCTGGGTCACCGATTGCGGTGTGGGCGTGACGGGCATGCCCCTCATGCCCGGATACAGGCTGAATCCCAGCGGATTGTCGCCGAAAGCCACCAGCAGCGGATGCCCGCGGCAGGCTTCCTGTTCGATCCACGTCCGGATGTTCCAGGCCTCTTCGCCCACCTCGACGACGTCGAATCCGAAATCGGCCTTCGCGAAGTCGCCGCCCGCCCAGTCGCTCAGGACATACGACTCGTAGCCCTTGTTCTTCAGTTCGCGGCACAGGGTCGGCAGCGGGAGCTTGATGTGTCGCTCGCGCGGCCAGGTGTAGCGCTGCCCGTGCGTGTGCGGGTAGGTTCCGGTCATGATCGTGGTCAGGCTCGGCAGGGTCCGGGCCTGCGGCACATAGACGTTCTCGAACCGGATGCCGTCGCGGCTGAGCCGGTCGAGGTTCGGGCTGGTCGGCCGCGCGTAGCCGTAGGCGCCCAGATGGTCCGGACGGAGACCGTCGCTGGCCAGGATGAGGATGTTCGGGCGACCGTCGTTGCGCGGTTCAGCCGGCAGCCGCTCCAAGACGCCGATCAGCCCGAGGCCCGCGATCAGGATCGGCAGCACCGCGGCCAGGGCGATCACCGTGAGCCGCACGTGCCGCTGAAGCCGGCGGAACGATCGGGCTACGCCCGCCACCACCAGAAGGCACATGAACGTCAGTCCGACGGCCTGCACGGTGGTCAGCATCCAGGGCCTGACCACGTCGCCCGTGGCGCCGATGAGCCAGATGCCGAAACTGGTGCGGCAGACATTTTCGAGGATGCGGGGGGTGATGACGGCGCTGGAGACGGCCTTCAGCAGCAAAACCGTCAGGACCACGGCCGGGGCGCCCCAGCGGACCAGCCGCCGGGTCATCGGGCGGCCGAGCGTCGAGCAGAGCGACCAGAGCATCAACCACGCGAACACGCCCATCGCCAGGCCGATGACAACGTATCCGACGAGGATGAGGGCCGATTCCATGACGGCGTAGGGGAGAAACCGGCCGGTGATCTCCTCCATGGTCTTCGGTGCGGCGGTCCGGGCCCGGATCACCAGCCGCGCGGTGCACAGGCCGTAGATCGCCAGGACGATGGCCTCGGCCATGCCGACGGAGCCCAGGAGCGCCCGCAGCCATCCGTACGGCTGCTGTGACCTCGTCGAGGATGCTTCCAGTGTGCTCATCTGTCGGTCTCAGTACGTCCACCCGGGATGCGCGTGCCGCCATGGCGGCACGGCCTGAGCGATGCTGCGCCAAGGATATGGTAAGCTGTGGAAGGGCCCGCCGACAAGGAATTTCCCCCGGCGGCGTCGACTCGTCTCAGTATGTATCGTAGCGCACAATGTCTTCCAGGGCCTTGCGCGGGCGAGCTGTCGGCGACTCGGCCGGATGCCCCAACGGCAGCACATGCGTCACGGCCACCCCGGCGGGCAGGCCGATGACCTTGGCGACCGCGGCGGCGTCGAAGGCGCCGATCCAGCACGTTCCCAGCCCCAGCTCCGTGGCGGCCAGCGTCATGTGGTCCACCGCGATGGTCGTGTCCACGGCGGCGCCCTGAAGGCCGCTGCTCATGGTGCGCTTCGCGTCGGTGGCGCAGGCCACGATGACCACGGGCGCCTGGGCGATGAACTGCTGACGATGACATGCCTCGGCCAGTTGCTTGCGACGGGCCGCGTCGCGAACGACCACGAATACCCATTCCTGCCGATTGCTGCCGCTGGGGGCCAGGCGGCCGGCCTCCAGCACCTGACGCAGATGCTCCGGACTCACCGCCTCATCCGTGTACGAGCGGATGCTCCGCCGGTGCGAGATGGCTTCCATGACGTTCATTGGTTTCCTCCTTCGCCGTCCGCGTTGACTCGCCTGTGACGTCTCTGGCCTTCCCCTCAGGCTACACCGGAGCGCGTCGGAAATCCAGACCGTCCTGCGAATTCGTCTCTCCGGCCCGCGACCGCTTGCCCCCCGGCGACTTATCGGACGCTTTGCCTCAAGCAACATGCCCGTTTCGGTCGATGCTTGAAGATGTCCGGCCCGCTGCGCCCCGGTCCTGTGTCCGGCGGCTGCGCGCGGCCCTTTGTGGGGTGTGGCGTGGTTCAGACCGCATTGTCGCCCGTGGATGGGTTCATCGACTACATGACCGTTGAATGCGGCCTGAGTCCCAACACCATCCTCGCCTATCGCAGCGATCTGGCCAAGTTCGGCCGCTTCCTGGGCGACGACCATCTGGAGCACCCCGACCGCGTCACCTCCGACGACGTGGTGGGGTTCCTGGCGGCCGAGAAGAACGACGGCCAGGCCATCACCTCCATCAGCCGCAGCCTTGTCGCCATCAAGATGCTCTTCCGGTTTCTGGTCATGGAATCGCGACTCAGCCGCGACATCACGGCCGTTCTCGACAGCCCGCGCATCTGGCACACGTTGCCCGACCTGCTGAACAAGGCCGAGGTGGAACGTCTGCTGGGCGCGCCGCAGGAGTCGGAGCGCATGGGCCTGCGCGACAGGGCCATCCTGGCCACCATGTACGCTACCGGCACCCGGGCCAGCGAAGTGGTCGCCCTGAAGATTGAGGACGTGAACTTCGAGTACCGTTACGTCCGGTGCTTCGGCAAGGGGTCCAAGGAGCGTATCGTGCCCATGGCCGAGCGCGATCTCCAGGTGCTTCGTCGCTATCTTGAGGACGAACGCCCGCGGTTGGCGCACGGCAAGGTCACCAGCTACACGTTCCTGACCAAGAGCGGCAACCGCCTCAGCCGGGAGAGCATCTGGCGCGTCGTCAAGAAGTACGCCCGCCGCGTGGGCCTGAGCGCCCGCGTGTCGCCGCACACCTTGCGTCACAGTTTCGCCACACACCTGCTGGCCGGCGGCGCCGACCTGCGAAGCGTCCAGGAGATGCTCGGCCACGTCGATATCGCCACCACGCAGATCTACACCCACATCGACCAGGACCGCCTCAAGGCCATCCACAAGCGGTTCCACCCTCGGGCCTGACGACGTCACGGACATACACGGCGGTGCCCCTCGTCCTGCCCGCGTCGGGAACCGCCTTGCCTTGGCATGGCCGGCGGCTATAATCGCGCCGGTTCTTCTGGCCATCGACACAAACGGAGACAGACAGTGAAACGACCCAAGATCAGCGTGATCGGCGCCGGCAATGTCGGGGCCACGTGTGCCCACTGGGCGGCTGTCAAGGAACTGGGCGACGTTGTCCTGGTGGACGTGGTCGAAGGCATGCCGCAAGGCAAGGCCCTGGACCTGGCTCAGGCGATGCCCGTGGCCGGGTGGGACGTGACGGTGGCCGGGGCGAACGATTACGACGCCACCGCCGGCAGCGAGGTGGTCATCATCACCGCAGGGCTGGCCCGCAAGCCCGGCATGAGCCGCGACGACCTGCTGATCAAGAACACCCAGATCGTTTCGTCCGTGACGGCCGAAGTCGCTCGCCGCAGCCCGGCCGCCAAGCTGATTGTCGTCTCCAATCCGCTCGACGCCATGGTCTATGTGGCGCAGAGGACCAGCGGCTTCACCCACCGGAACGTCATCGGCATGGCCGGCGTGCTCGACTCGGCACGATTCCGCTGCTTCATCGCGGCCGAACTCGACGTGAGCGTCGAGGACGTTACGGCCCTGGTCCTCGGCGGCCACGGCGACTCGATGGTGCCGCTCGTCCGCTACTGCTCGGTCGGCGGCGTGCCGCTGGCGCAGATGATGTCGGCGGCGAAGATCGACGAACTGGTCACGCGCACCCGCAACGGCGGCGCGGAGATTGTCGCCCTGCTGAAAACCGGCAGCGCCTACTACGCCCCGAGCCTGGCCGCCGTGGAAATGGCCGAGGCCATCGTCCGCGACAAGAAACGCATCATGCCCTGTGCGGCCTTCTGCCAGAAGGAGTACGGTGTGGGCGGCTATTACGTCGGCGTGCCCGCAAAGCTCGGCGCCGACGGGATCGAACAGATCATCGAGGTCGAGCTCGATGCGGCCGAACGCGCCGCCTTCGACGCCAGCACCGAACACGTGCGGCAACTCGTGGCCTCGATCAAGCTCTAGCCATTGAACGGGCCGCGTGTAGGGTGGCCGCTTGACGCAGTTCCCGAGCACCGTTGAGGGGCAGCCACGCGGCAGTTGCGATGGCGGCGACTCAGAAGGTCCGTCACCGAGCGAGAATCTGCGTGGGTCCGGTGGACCCACCCTACGGCTGACCATTGGGAGGGCAGGGCGATGGAGATCGACGAACTGAAGAAGGCTCATGCGGATTGCGTCGGCGCGGCGGCGGGGGCGGCCTGGCGGACTTTGGGCGTTGCCGTGGCCATCACGGTACTGACGGGCCTGGTGTTCCTGGCCTTCAGGTTCTCCGAGGCGTTTCGGGGATTATTGCTCACGGTGTGGGGCACGGACTACGAGACGGCCCACCAGGTACTCATGGTCTCGGTCGGCCTGATGAAACTCATCGCGATGGTCTGCCTGCTCGGCTGCGTCTTCGCGTCCAGTCTGGCCAAACGCCTCCGCGCAGCGTACAAGGTGTGAGGGGCGGCGCCGAACTCTGCGACCGGCATGTAGGGCGGCTGCTCCGCAGCCGCCGATGTCAACGACCGCGTGGTTGCGGAGCAGCCACCCTACGGGGCCTCTCCGCGGGCAACTACTTCGCCGCGACCTCTTCCTTCGGCAGGATCGTGCCGTCGCCCGGCAGGCGGTCGATGAGCACCGGCAGCACTTCGTCGTCCGTGAGCGGGTCGATGTACATGCGGCGGTAGCGCTGCGACTGCATGCGGCACGACATCCGATGGCCGCAGAACTCCGGGTGCGAGACCATTTTCTTCCAGATCTCCGCCAGCGGCGCGTTGCGCACGTTGCCGAAGCTGACCGGGTTGAAGTCGCACGGGTCGATGTCGCCGTAGCAGGTCATGTAGAACTGGCTGAAGCTGCCGAAGCACCCGCCGCCGTCGGGGGCGTTGGCCTGGGCCTGGGCCGTGACGCCGAAGGGGGCGCTGTCGCGATTGTACTTGTCGGCCAGGGCCCGGACGGCCTCGATGTCCTTGCGGCCGAGCACCAGGTCGCCCCGGTGCAGGAACTTGCCCGTCGGCACGCAGTCGAAGATCGTCACCTCGTGGAAGCCCTCGTCGCGGGCGATCTGGAGCAGGTGTTCCAGCCGGCCGCTCGTGATGTTTTCGTGGGTGGCGTAGGTGGAGACGCCGACCATGATCCCGGCCTCGCGGGCCATGCGGGCACCTTCGACGGCCTGCTTGAACGTGCCGGGCCGGCGACGGAACTCGTCGTGCTCTTCCGGGCGGTCCGAGTCGATCGACACATTCATCGACCCCAGCCCCGCCTCCTTCAGCCGCGCGACGTTCTCGGCGTTCAGGAATGCCCCGCACGTGAACATCATCACGTGGGCGAGGTTCTTGTCCACGCGGGCGATCTGGTCGTAGAGGTCCTTGCGGGCCATCGGCTCGCCGCCCGTGAAGATCAGCGTGCAGACGCCCAGGTCCAGAGTCTGGTCCACCACCGAAGCCAGTTCCTCGGTCGAAAGCATCTGCCCCTCTTGGGTCACGAAGCGGTCGGCCGAACAGTGAACGCACTTGCACGGGCAGTGCGGCGTGACCGACAGGGTGGCCGTGGCCGGCAGCACGTAGCCGAGCGCCTGGCTGCGCAGCTTGCGCTCGAACGGCCGCAGGGCCGCCGGACTCGGCATCGGCGGGTTGTACAGGTTGTACACGAGCCGCCCGTCCACCGTCCCGATCACCTTGATGCGGTTGATGACCGACAGGAACCGGTCCACCATGGGCTGCACTTGTGCCGCGGCGGGGCCCTCCAGGTCGCAGGCGATCTTGTTGCCGTCCACGACGCGGGTGGTCATCTTCACCAGTTTGACACCCAGGGGGCCCGTGACGCGGGTCTCGGTCACCGTGGGCGCCGCCTGCGTGGAAACGATCTTGATGTGCTTCAGCATGGCACCGGTAATCTTGCTCATGACGGCTCCTGTACAAGGATTTCGTGTGCGACCGACAGACCGCGCCGTCGAGGGCGGCCCGCCCGTCCCCGCGGCTGCGGGCGGATCGAATACGATGCGGCATTTTAGTCCCTTGGCCGCCCGATGTAAAGTGCTGATCATGCCTCTGAATCGCCGCCTGGCCGCCAGACTGGCCTGCGAACGGGGTTGTTTTCGAGAGTGCTGGGGGTATAATGGGCGTCTTGAGGCGCCGGCCCGCGGGTCGGCTTGTGCCTGTTTGCGAGACCTGGGGACGCCGAGCGTGACCAGAACGGTGGCCGAACTGGCCGAACTCGTCGGTGGCAGCGTGGAAGGCGACGGCACCGTGTCCATACGCGGCGTCGGCAGCCTCGGTAGCGCCACAGGCGATCTGATTTCGTTCGTGGCGAATCCGAAGTACGCCCACCGTGCCGCCGAGAGCCATGCCGGCGCCCTGATCGTCGGGCCGGGGTTTGCAGCTCCTGCACGGGCCGTCCTGATTCGTGCGGCCAACCCCGATGCGGCATTCGCCCGCGTGGCGGCCGAGTTCGCGCCGCCGCCGCGGATCGAGCCTCCGGGCGTCCATCCGTCGGCGGTCGTGGCCGAGGGCGTACGCCTCGGCAAGGGCGTCAGCATCGGGCCGCTGGCGGTCATCGAGCCGGGGGCCGTCATCGGCGACCGGACCGTTGTCAGGGGATGCGTGTACGTCGGGCCGGGCGTTCAGGTCGGCGCCGACTGCCTGATCTATCCGAACGTCACGCTCCGCGAGGGCACGACCCTGGGTGACCGGGTGATTGTCCATGCCGGCACGGTGATCGGGGCCGACGGGTTCGGCTACACGGTCAGCGGCGGCCGCCGCGAGAAAATTCCACAACTGGGCGGTGTCCTGATTGAAGACGACGCCGAGATCGGCGCCAACGTGACCATCGACCGGGCCCGGTTCGACCGGACGGTGATCGGTCGCGGCGTGAAGATCGACAACCTGGTGCAGATCGCGCACAATGTCCAGATCGGTCAGGACACGGTGATCGTGTCGTTGTGTGCGATCGCCGGCAGCACCACCCTGGGGCGCCACTGCGTCCTGGGCGGCCAGGTGGCCATCGACGGGCACCTGACCATCGGCGACAACGTCATGATCGCCGCCAAGAGCGGCGTGACCAAGGACGTGCCGTCGAACTCGGTCATCAGCGGCTTCCCGGCGCAGGACCACCGGCAGGATCTGAAGATGACGGCCGAGATGCGCAAGCTGGCGGGAGTCTCGAAGCGACTGGAAACCATCGAGCAACGGCTGTCGCAGGTCGCACACGACAGACAGGGAGCGTGAGTCCGTGGCAGAGACGCGGATGCAACACACGATCGAGCGTGAGGCGGAAATCGAGGGCCAGGGCCTCTTTTCCAGCAGGCCGGTGACCGTGCGGTTCAAGCCCGCGCCCGAGAACACCGGCGTGATCCTGTGTCGCCCGGACATCGATCCGTCCCTGCGGATTCCCGCCACGATCGACAACGTGGTGTCGGCCTTCCAGCGCACCAGCCTCGGCAACGGCGAGGTCCAGATTCATACGGCCGAGCACTTCCTGGCGGCCGTCGGCGGGCTGGGCATCGACAACCTCATCGTCGAACTCGATGCCGACGAGTTTCCGGCCTGCGACGGCAGCGCAGCGTCGTATGTCCGCCTGTTCAAGCAGGCCGGCATCGCCGCCCAGGAAGCCCCGCGGCGCACTTTCGTCGTCACCGAGCCCGTCACTGTCGAAGAGGGTGGCGCCATGGTCGCCGCGCTGCCCAGCGACGGCGACCACCTGAGCATCATCTATCAGCTCGACTACGGTCCCGGCAGCCCCGTGCGGCCGCAGACGTTCTCGATCAATCTCGACCGCGAGAACTTCGCCCGCGAGGTGGCCGCCAGCCGCACCTTCGTCTTCGAGGACGAGGTGGACAAGCTCCGCTCGATGGGTTACGGCGAGGGGCTGACCTACGAGGACATCCTCGTCTTCGGCCCCGAGGGCGTCATCCAGAACACGCTGCGTTTTCCCGACGAGCCCGTGCGGCACAAGGTGCTCGATCTGATCGGCGACCTGATGCTGCTGAACCGCGACATTCGCGGGCGCATCGTGGCGATCCGCGGCGGTCACCGGCTGCACCAGGGACTGGTCCGCAAGCTCCAGGGCCTGATCCGCCGCGACGAGAACCGCCTGATCGCCGAAACGCAGACCTTGATGGACATCCGCCAGATCCAGAAGGTGCTGCCGCATCGGTATCCGATGCTCATGGTGGACCGCATCGTCGAGATGATCGGCGACGAGCGCGTCGTGGGCATCAAGAACTGCACGATCAACGAGCAGTTCTTCCAGGGGCATTACCCCGGCACGCCGATCATGCCGGGCGTGTTGATTGTCGAGGCGATGGCCCAGTTGGCCGGCGTGCTGCTGCTGCGGAAGCTGGAGCACACGGGTCAGGTGGCCGTGCTGATCAGCATCGACAAGGTGCGTCTGCGCCGGCCGGTGGTTCCGGGGGACCAGTTGCGTCTGGAGGCCGAAGTGGTCAAGGCCCGCGGCAGCCGGGCCCATGTTCGCTGCACGGCCACGGTCGGGGGCGATGCGTCGGGCGAGGCCGAGTTGCGGTTCATGCTGATCGACGCCGGGTCGTGACCGGGCGCCGCAAGAAGAAAGCGGGCTGACGATGGTCATTCATCCTACAGCATTGGTGGACCCGAAGGCCGAGATCGACGGCAGCGTCGAGATCGGTCCGTACTGTGTCATCGGGCCGCGCGTCCGAATCGGCGCCGGGTGCCGTCTGCACGAGCGCGTCTCGATCGACGGACAGACGACCCTTGGCCGCGACAACCACGTGTTCCCGGGCGCCTGCATCGGACTCCCGCCGCAGGACATCACGTACCACGACGCCGACACGCGCGTCGAGATCGGCGACGATAACCTGATCCGCGAGTACGTCACGATCCACCGCGGCACCGAGAAGGGCGGGGGCGTCACGACCATCGGAAGCCACAATTTTCTGATGGTCATGGCCCATGTGGCCCACGATTGCCTGATCGAGGACCACGTGCTCCTGGAGAACAATGTGCTTCTGGCCGGGCACATTCATGTGGAGCATCACGCCGTCGTCAGCGGCGGCGCGGCCATGCACCACTTTACGACCGTCGGCTGCTTCAGCTTCGTCGGCGGCCTGACGCGGATCGTTCACGACGTGCCGCCCTACATGAAGGTCGAGGGCCACCCGGCCCGCGTTCGCGGCGTCAACGTGGTCGGCCTGCGGCGGCACGGCGTGGCCGAAGAGACCGTGTCGAGGCTCGTCGAGGCCTACCGCCACCTGTACTGCTACGGCCAGCCGCGGAGCCTCACGCTGCCGCAGCTCGAAGCCCATGCCGATCAGCCCGAAGAAGTGCAGCACCTGCTGGCCAGCCTGCGGCGGAGCGACCTGGGCAAGCACGGCCGCTATCGCGAATCACTCCGGAAATGAGGATACGATGAGTCAGAAGCTGCGCATGGCGGTCATCGGCGCCGGGCGAATGGGCGGATTCCACGCCCGCGTCTGCCACGAGCGTCCCGACGTGGAACTGGTCGGCGTCGTGGACACCGACGAGGCCCGCGCCGCCGAGGTCGCCGGTCGCCATGGCGTGCCCGCGGCCGCATCGGTCGAGTCGCTCGCCTCAGCGCCGGAGGCCGCCGTGGTCGCCGTGCCGACCACCGCCCATGTCCAGGTGGCCGAGCCGCTGCTGTCGCGCGGCGTGGCGTGCCTCGTCGAGAAGCCGCTGGCCGTCACGGCCGACGCCGCGGCCGCCCTGGTCCGCGCCGCCGAACGCGGCAAGGCCGTCCTCCAGGTGGGACACAGCGAGCGGTTCAACCCGGCCTTCATGGCCTTGGCCCGTTACAAGCTCAGTCCTCGCTTCATCGAGACCGAACGCATCAGCCCGTGCCGCTTCCGGAGCATGGACGTCGGCGTCGTCATGGACATGATGATCCACGACATCGACCTGGTGCTCAGCATGGTCCGCAGCGAGGTTGTGAGCGTCGATGCCGTGGGCGTCAATGTCCTGGGCACGACCGAAGACATGGCCAACGCCCGCGTCCGCTTTGCCAACGGAGCGGTGGCCGACCTGATGGCGAGCCGCGCCTCCCTGAAGGTCGAACGTCGCATCCGCGTCTTCGCCGACAACGCTTACGCCGGGGTCGATTTCAACGCGAAGCAGGGCGTCGTGATCCGGCCCGGCCGCAGGATGGCCGAGCTTCTGGAATCGTCTCTGAGGAAGGGGGCGTTCGACGCGAGCCGCATCGGGCAGACCGAGTTCCAGGACCTGCTGGAGACCGAGCGGATCGAGATCGACGAGCACGACGCCCTGGGCAGACAGCTCGACAGCTTCATCCTCGCCGTGCGCGGGCAGGGGCCCGTCGTTGTGAGCGGCGACGACGGACGCCGGGCCGTGGACCTGGCCACGCGCATCGCCGACGCCGTCCGAGCCCGTCCCGCCAGACGCTGAGCGACAATCGCGAACCAACGACAAAGGCGTGACAGGTCATCGACCCGTCACGCCTTCTTCTTGTCATGCCGTTGCGCGGCCCGGGGCGCTTACTGCGCGGGAACCGCCTCGGGGTGCTCCGCCGTCCACTTCGCGTTCAACGCCGCGATGACGTTCTCCGTGATGTCCAGCGGGGCGCCATTGTAGAGCACGCGACGCGTGTTGATCATCGCCTTGAGCTCCTGAGTGTTCTGCGCGGCCTTCAGTTGCTGGTCCAGTTGCTCCTTGTAGATCACCAGGTCGATGCCGTTGGTCTCGGCGTACTGCTTGATGAACGCCACGATCTCCTCGTAGCAGCTCAGCAGTCCGTCGCGGCTCTGCCGCTGAAGGCGGCCCTGCTCGGTCTCGCGGTAGGCCTTCAACTCGTACATCTTCTCCCAGGCCGTTTCCTCCAGCTTCTTGCGATCCTCCGACCCTTCCTTCAGGTCGTCCATCTGCTTGGCCATCAGCTCGATCACGTCGCTGCGGCGCTTGACCTCCTCGACGCGGACCTTCTCCTTCTGGGCCAGTTCCGCCTGGAGGCTCTGCACGCGCTTGTAGTCGTCCACCACCCTCGCCAGATCGCACACGGCCACGCGACTCGGCTCGGGCTTGCCGCCGTTGGCGCCGACCAGAAGGGCCGCCAGGCCTGCCAGAACCACCACTGTCGTCCATGTCTTTCGCATCGGTTGTTCTCCTTCCGTCGGTCGCGGCCGGCGGCCGTGACACCCCTAGAAATTCCACGCAATCGAGAAACTGAACACCTGTTCCTCGTCGTCATCCTCTTTGGCCAGCGGGAAGCCGAAGTCCAGCGCAAACGGCACCGGGGCCCCAAGCATGTCCACCGTGAACCGCAGACCGAACCCGGCCGAGGCACGCATCGTGCCGATGCGCATGTCCTCCTCGACTGTGCCGGAATCCACGAACACGACGCCCGAGAAGTTCTTGCCGAACAGCGGGAACTCGTACTCGCCGCCCATCAGCAGGAGGAAATCGCCGCCGATCGGCTCCCCGCGCTGGTACGGACCCACGCCGCGATACTCGAAACCGCGGATCGAGCCTTGGCCGCCGGCGTAGAACCGCTCGAAAATCGGCGGGTCGCCCGGCGCGAAGCCCACGCGACCGCGCAGCTTCAGGACGCTTCGCCGGCCGAGCACGTCCTCGGTCACTGTCCAGTACCGCTGGCCGTCGAGCGTGATCTTCGTGAACGTGTAGTCGCCGCCAAGGGCGCCGGCCTGCTCCACGACCGCCGTCGCGCGGCTGCCCGTCGTCGGCACAAAGTAGCTGTCCGTCTTGTCGCGGATCACCTTCAGCACCGCCGCCGACAGGTAGCTGTTGCCCTCCACGTCGAACACGTCGTCCGGAGCGTCGGCATCCACGTCGTCGATGTCGATATCTTCCATCCGCAGCCCGAGCGAGCCGAACCAGTGCTTCCGCAGGTTCTTGCCCAACGACGCCTGCCCGCCCAGACGCTGCTCGTCGTACGCGCCGCGGTCCCGATCGAAGTACGATCCCGATGTGTCGAACTGAATGGCCCGGTCGAACAGGTACGGCTCCGTGAAGCCGACGGTGTACTGTTGCCGCTCGGTGCCCGGCTCCAGGACGATGCGAAACTGCTGCCCGGCCCCGCGGAACGCACCTGGGTCGTTCCAGCCTCGAGGCCAGCGGGCCCAGTCGAAGTTCTTCTGCCGAAGCGAAATGTTGCCGATCAGTCCCGCATTGCTGCTGACGCCCGCGCCGAACACCAGTTGCGCCGTGTCGGCCTCCTCCACGTTGATCAGCAGGTTCTCGACATTCTCCCGGTGCGTCGGCAGCAGCGACAGGTCCACGTCGCTGAACAGTTGGAGGGCCATCAGTCGCTTGCGGGCGTCTTCAATGGCCTGGCTGTCGGCCGTGTCGCCAGGCTCCAGGTCCAGTTCCCGCAGCAGCACCTTCTGCTGCGTGATCCGGTTGCCCGACGGGATGATCTCGCCGATCGTGATCTTCGGCCCTTCGTCCACATCGAACACGATGTCCAACTGCCCCGACTGCGACGTGTACTGAACGTCCGGACGCGAGGCGGCATGCACGTAGCCGATGCGGCCGTAGCTGCGCGTGATCTCCTCGCTGTCGGCCTTCAGGGCGTCGGCCGTGTAGAAATCGCCCGGTTGGAGCTTGAAACGCTCCGCCAGGTACGCCGGGCTGACCTTGTCGGCCCCGCGCACCGACACCGACGACACCCGGTACCGCGTTCCCTCGCTCACCACAAACGTCACCGTGACCTTCGACCGGGCGGCGTCGAACTCGAGCTGCCGACCGACCTCCACGTCGAGGAATCCCTGCGACACATAGTAGGACCGCAACTTGGCCACATCCTGGTCGAGCTGCTCGACCGAGAACTCGCCCGAGGCGAAAGGCCAGAACCGGGCCTTCGTGTCGATCTTGCCGCCCAGCGTCCGGCCCGGCACAGAGTCGTTGCCGCTGAACAGCACCTTGCGCACCCGGACTTTCGGTCCCTCGCTGATGGTGAACCGGGCCGCGCCTTCGCTGTCCAGCCGCTCGCGGTCCATCGTCGCCTCGGCTAAGTAGAAGCCGCTGCGCTTGTACTCGTCCACGATCAACTGCGAGGCCGACATCAGGCGGTGCCTGTCCAGGGGCATGCCCTGGCTCAGGCCCGTCAGCGACAGGAGCTTGGACTCCTTGATGCTCTTGGCGCCGGCGAACTCAATGGAAGCCAGCAGCGGCCGCTCGGTCACGGTCACGCGGAGGCGCAACCCGCCATCCATCGGCTCAGCCGCCAGGACCACGTTGTCGAACTCGCCCAGGGCGTAGATGCGTTTGAAGTCTTCGTTGCCGGCCGCTGGCGTGTAGACCGATCCTTGCCGCAACGTCATCTGGGCGAGGATGCGGTGGGCGTCCACCCGCTGGTTGCCTTCGATGACGACCGCGGCGATGGTGTTCTCCGCGGCGGCGCCCTGTGCGACAGCGCGATCTGCCCCTGCGGCCAGGGCCGCCGCGACACACAGAACGATCAGGACGGTGGAGCGTGCGAAATGGGTTCGTTTCATGGGCGCGATGGGACCAGTGGAGGCGTCGGTTCGAGAAACGATTCTTGCCGGGCGACACGTTCCGGGTCAGGGGACGCCCGGCGGCAACGGCACGATTCTACCGGACCGCTGCGACGATTGCACGAACAAAAACGGCCTCAGGCCGGGGAGTGTTCCATCGATGGGTTTACGAACCGCACGCACTCCGCGTGGAAGTTCACGGGAACCACCCCCGTCGGCCCGTTGCGGTTCTTGCCGACCACGATACAGGCGTCGCTGCTGACGCCGGTCTCGGGCGACACATACTTTTCCTGCGGCCGGTGCAACAGCAGCACCACGTCCGCGTCCTGCTCGATGGCGCCCGACTCGCGGATGTCCGCCAGACGCGGCAGGCGCTCCGCGTGTTCCACCTCGCGGTTGAGCTGGCACAGGCACAGCACGGGAATGCGCAGCTCCCGCGCCAGGGCCTTCACGCCGCGCGACATTTCCGCCACCTGCACCTGCCGGTTCTCGCCTTTCGGCGGGCTCACCAGTTGCAGATAGTCGATCACCACCAGTTGGATGTCGTGCATCGCCTTCAGCCGGCGGCACTTCGCGCGCATGTCCAGAATGGTCTGCCCCGGGGTGTCGTCGATGAAGAGCTTCGCCTCGGCCAGCTCGCCGGCCGTCTTCATCAACTGGCCGTACTCCTCGTCGGTCAGGTGTCCCTTCAGCTTCGACGAATTGATGCCCGCTCGCGACGAAAGCAACCGCTTCGCGATTTCCGTCTTACCCATTTCCAGCGAGAACAGCACCGTGGCCGCCTTCTCGTCCACGGCGATGTTCTCGGCCAGGTTCATGGCCAGGGCCGTCTTGCCGACCGACGGCCGCGCGGCCAGCACGATCATCTCGCCGCGCTGGAGGCCGCCCAGCACGTCGTCCAGCTTGTAGAAGTTGGTCCGCAGCCCCGTCTGCCCGTCGTGAGCCGCCTTCTCGATCTCCTCGAACGTGACCCGCAGGATGTCCTTGATCCCTTCGGCCTGCCCGGTCTCCTTGCGCTCGGTCACGTCGAAGATCGTCTGCTCGGCGTGGTCCAGGAACTCCTCCACCGGGCGGCCCTCGGCGAACGCCTCCGAGATCAACTGGCCCGTGGCGCTGATGAACGTCCGCAGAAGGCTCTTGTTGCGCACGATCCGGGCGTAGTGCTCGGCGTTGGCAGCCGACGGCACGCTCTCGGCCAGCCGCGCCAGGTACTCGCCCCCGCCCACCTCCTCGACGCCGCCCTGTTCGCGCAGTGAGTCCAGCACCGTCACAAAATCGATCGGTACGTTACGCTCGTACAGCCGGATCAGCGTCGCCGCGATCGTCTGGTGCGACGGAACGTAGAAGTCCTCCGGCTTGACCAGCAGCAGTGCCTCGCCGCAGGCGTGACGATCCAGCATCATCGAGCCCAGGACGCTCATCTCGGCCTCGACGCTGTGCGGCGGCACGTGCTCCAGCGATGGGGCAGGGGAGGCAGGAGGTTGGGTAGTGCGCTTGGCCATGGATTCGCGACCGTTTCTCTGGAGCGGGGACATCAATTTCGAGCGCTGAGTATAGCGAGTGCCAACGCCGTCGGCAAGGTGTTGTATGACGAAGGGTGCATTAACGTTTGGGGGGCCGTACCGTGGCACGGGCATCTTGCCCGTGAGTGGCAGGGGCATCCTGCCCCTGCTCTCTCCGAAACGTTAATACACCCTGTGACGAAGACGGCGTCTCTGGCGCAAAGAACGCCGGCGCAGGGGCATCCCTGCGCCGGCCGCAACATTCATGGTCACTGTGTGCGCCCGCGGGAAGCGGCTCAGGCCTCTTCCGGAACGACCCACAGGTCGATGTTGGCCTCGAACCCTTCCTCCAGCCGCACCGGAATGTGGAACCGGTCCAGCATGCGGATGGGCTCGGCCAGCAGCACCTGGCTCTCGCTGATCTTGTGCCCCATGGCCTGAAGGGCGGCGGCGATGTCCTTCTGCGTCACCGACCCGAACAGGTGACCCTGCTCGTTGGCCTGGGCTTTGATCGTGATGCTGGTGCCTTCCAGGATCGCGGCCGCCTCGGCCAGACGGGCCTTGCGAGCCTCGATATCCGCGGCGCGCTTCTTCTTCAACTCCTCGACGCGCTCGATGTTCCCCTGGGTCGGTATCAGGGCCAGGCCCTGCGGCACCAGGTAGTTCCGGGCATAGCCGTCGCGCACGTTGACGATGTCGCCGGCCTTGCCCAGGTGTCGGACGTCTTCTGCCAATAACAGTTTCACGGCTCTCCTCCGAGTTCTTTTAACGGGCGACGCGACGGCTCGTAACGACGCCGCGCCCTCGCGGCGCGCGACGCCTTGGCCGCCGGCTGTCGCCGCAACTAACTGACGAACGGCATCAGCGACATGAACCGCGCCCGCTTCAACGCCCGACGGGCGCTTCGCTGGTGCCGCGCGCAGTTGCCGCTGCGCTTCCGCGAGAACAGTTTGCCCTGGCCCGTCACGAGCTTCTGCAAGGACGACGTGTCCTTGTAGTCGATCTCCGTAATCTTGTCGCGGCAGAACCGGCACTTGGTTCCGGACTTGTATACAACCCGTTTCTTCGCCATCGATCTAACTACCTCCCTGAGTCGCAAAACACCCCATGACTGACTTCTGTTTGCAGGCCGCTCGACGTCTCCGATCGGGCTCCGACCCCGTCCTTTCAGAACGGAATCGTGTCGTCGTCGAGATCCTGGTTGTACCCTTCATCCTGCCCGCCCGTCGGCTGCGGACCGCCCTGAGGCGCCTGCGAGCGTCCTCCGCGAGCGCCTCCGGCCCCACCGCCGCCACCGCCTCCCGCGCCGCCGTCAAGGAACTGGAACCCTTCCAGCGTCACCTTCAGCTTGCTGCGCTTCTGGCCGTCCTGGCCTTCCCACTGGTCGTAGGTCAGACGCCCCTCGACGAACAACTGACGCCCCTTGGTCACATACTTCGACAACGTCTCCGCCTGTTTGCCCCAGGCCGTCACGTCTACGAAGCAGACCTCCTCGCGCTGCTCGCCCGACGTGGTGCGCGAACGTCGGTTCACGGCCAGACCAAAGTCGCAGACAGCCATCTGGTTCGGGGTGTACCGCAACTGCGGATCCCGAGTGAGGTTGCCGATCAGGAGAACCTTGTTGTAGTTGGCCATGTCCGTCTCTCCTTGCCTGGGTCCGAGATTGCCGCCGTGCCGCCTCGACGGCACGCGACCATGCCTGGCCTGCTATTCCGCGTCGCCTGCGTCGTCAGTGTTGCCTTCGCCGCCCTCGCCGCCCTCGGCCTGTGCGGCCGGCTTGGCCGCCGCCACGGGCTCCGCAACGGCCACAGGTTCCGGCGCCGCGCCAATCACGTTCGCCTCACCCGACGGAATCGGGCAACTCAGCATGGCCTGCTCGTTCATGCGCTCGCGACGAACGATCAGCAGCCGCAGAATCGTCTCCGAGAGCTGCGCGTCGCGCTCGATCTCGCGCAGTGCCTTGCCAGGCGCCTTGAAGAACACCAGCACGTACGTCCCGCGCTTGTGATGGCGGATTTCATACGCCAGGCGACGGTCATCCCATTTCACCAGGCGGATGATCTCCGCCCCGCGACGCTCCAGAATGCCGACGATCTCCTTCACGACGGCGTCCCAGTTGGCCGACGCGTAACCGCTGTCGAGCAAAAACAGTCCTTCGTAGTTCTTCACGACCTGCTTCCTCCTTATGAGGCCCTCGGGCCTTCCGTTCACTGCGTCTCGCGGGCTGTTCCCGTCGTGTTGAAGCGGTTCATCGCCGCATCCAGCCCCGCGTCCAGCCAACACAGGACAGCGTCGGCCGCCGTCCGAATCATCCGGTCCACCTCGTCCAACTCCTCCTGGCGGAACGTCCCCAGGCAGAACCCCACAGGGTCTCGCCCCTCCAGGGGGCCGATCCCCATCCTCAACCGGGCGAACTCGTCGTCGCCCAGGCACTCGATCACGTTCCGCAGTCCGTTGTGCCCTCCGTGGCTCCCGTCGCGACGAAGACGCAGACGTCCCAGCGCCAGGTTGAAATCGTCGCACACCACCAGCACGTCAGGCAGCGGCACCTTGTAGAACCCGATCGCCTCGGCCACGGCCCGGCCCGACAGGTTCATGTACGTCTGCGGCTCAATCAGCAGCACCTTGCCTCCGGGGCCGCCGGTCTCCGTCACTCGCGAACTGAACCGCTCTCGCGATGTCCCACCCGGCAACCTCTCACGCAACTCGCCGCAGACGCGAAACCCGAGGTTGTGCCGCGTCTGGTCGTATTGCTTTCCCGGGTTTCCCAGTCCCACCACCACGTGCATCGGCAGTTCCTTCGGCACACCACGGAGCCCGTCGCGGGCCGCCTTGCTGCCACGGCCTGCGGCGTCCGCTGGCGACGGCTACTTGGTCTCTTCCTCTTCTTCCTCTTCCGCCTTGCTGCGGGCGATGACCTCCGGTTCGGCAGTGGCCGCCTCGGCGTCCGGCGCGGCCGTCTCCGTCTCCGTCGCCGCAATGCGTGTCATCGCCACCGTGACCACCAACTGCGTCCCCGGCGACACCACCTTCACTCCCGCCGGAACCTGCAAGTCGCTCACGTGGATCGCGTCGCCCAGGTCCAGGTCGGCCACCACCACCGTCACCGATTCCGGAATGTCGCCCGGCAAGCACTCCACTTCCACCTCGGCCATCAACTGCTCCGTCACGCCGCCATGCTGCTCGCCCTTGGCCTTGCCACGCATCACGATCGGCACGCCCACCCGGACCACCTCATCCATCGCCACGCGAAGGAAGTCCGCGTGAACAATGCCGCGGTTGAACATGTCGTGCTGCAAGTCCGCCACCAGCACCCGATCCTTCTTGCCGTCCAGATCCAGGTCCAGCATGCGGGCACGCTGACGCACTGCCGCATCCAGCTCCCGACCGTCCACCGTGATCGCCACCGGGTCCTGCTTGTGGCCGTACACGATGCACGGCACGCGGCCCGTATCGCGGACCCGCCGGGCGGCCCTTGTGCCGATCGTTTCACGCCGCTCGGCCACCAGTGTCACAATATCCTTCATCGCGAAAAACTCCTTTCAAGGCGTCCCCGTCCGGCACACGCGCTGCGGCCGGCGTTCGTTCACGCATCGCTCATAAACAGACTGCTCACCGATTCCTGGCGGTGGATCCGGCTGATGGCTTCACCCACCAGCGGCGCCACGCTCAGAACCGTCAGATTCTTCAACTCCTGCGCACAGGCTTTCAGCGGAACCGTGTCCGTCACCACCACCTGCTCGATCGGCGCCTCCGACAGACGCTGCGGCCCTGGGCCGCACAGAATCCCGTGCGTCGCCGCCACGTAGATGTCCCGGGCGCCACGCTCCTTCAACAGAACCGCCGCCGAGGCCACCGACCCCGCCGTCGAGATCATGTCGTCGAAAATGATCACGTTGCGGCCGTCCACCGACCCGATCAGGCCACCCGAACGAACCGTCGCCGAGCCCAGTCGCTCCTTGTCCACGATGGCCAGGTCGCCCCCGAGATGCTTGCCGTACAGTCGAGCACGCTTCACGCTGCCCACGTCCGGCGACACGATCGTCAGGTCGCTCAGCTTCATCTGCCGGAAATGCTCCACAAACACCCGCTCCGGCAGCAGATGATCCAGCGGCACGTCGAAGAACCCCTGAATCTGATTCGCGTGCAGGTCCACCGTCAGCACCCGGTCGGCCCCCGCCGTCACCAGCATGTTCGCCACCAGCTTCGCCGTGATCGGCGTGCGGCCCTCGTCCTTGCGATCCTGACGCGCGTAGCCGTAGTACGGCAGCACCGCCGTGATCCGCTGCGCCGACGCCCGACGGATGCAGTCCAGGTAGATCAGCAACTCCATCAGGTAGTCGTTCGGAGAATGCACCACGCTCTGCACGACGAAGATGTCCCGGCCGCGAACGTCCTCTTCCAGCTTGATAAACGTCTCGCCGTCCGGGAAATGGCTGATCGTCGCCATCCCCATCGGAATGTCGAGGTAATCGCATATCTTCTGGGTCAGCTGCGGGTTGCTGCCGCCCGAAAAAATCTTCAGTTCTCGGTCCATGACTCACGCTTCCGGCCTGACGTGGCGACCCTTATCTTTTCTGTCGCCTCGCCGTGCCGACCCTTCCGCCCTCGTTCCTGTTCGCACAATCTGGCTACCCGGCCTGGACTCGAACCAGGAATAGAAGGACCAAAACCTTCTGTGTTACCATTACACCACCGGGTAGCGCTCATCGGTTCGCTGTCGGCCGCTTGCGGCCGCTTACTGCTCGTCCGGCCTCGCCAGCACCGCGCCCGTGGCCGCACTGGTCACCATCGCCGCATACCGACCCAGCCATCCCGTCTGAATCCGGGGCTTCGGCAGTTTCAACGCCTTGGCCCGCGACTTCAACTCTCCGTCGCTCACCTCCAGCGCGATCTTCCGCGCCGGGATGTTGATCGAGATCGTGTCGCCGTTGTGTACCAGCGCGATCACCCCGCCCGATGCGGCCTCGGGCGACACGTGCCCGATGCACGGGCCGCGTGTCCCGCCGCTGAAGCGACCGTCCGTGATCAACGCCACCTTGTCCGCAAGACCCTGGCCCACCAGTGCCGCCGTCGGTCCAAGCATCTCGCGCATCCCCGGCCCGCCGCGCGGTCCTTCGTAACGAATCACCAGCACCTGGCCGGCCTTCGCCTTGCCGCCAAGGATGTACTTCATCGCCGCGTCCTCGTTGTCGAAGCACACGGCCTTGCCTTCGTACCGAAGCATCGACTCGCTCACCGCCGACTGCTTCACGATGCAGCCATCCTCGGCCAGATTTCCCCGAAGCACCGCGATGCCGCCCTCGTTGCGATGCGCCTCCTTGATGTCCCGAATCACGTCCGGATCCACCACCGACGCCTGTTGCGCAATCTGCCGTGTGCTCAACCCCGACACCGTCAGCGTGCAGTTGTTCAGCCGGCTGCCCAGCCGCTTGATCAGCGCCGGAATGCCCCCCGCACGGTCCAGGTCTTCCATCATATGCTCGCCGCCCGGACGCATGTTGCACAGATGCGGCGTGCGACGGCTCACCGCATCGATCGTCTCCAGCGGCAGATTCACTTCCGCCTCGTGCGCAATCGCCGGAATGTGCAGGCACGTGTTCGTCGACCCGCCCAGCGCCATGTCAATCGCCAACGCGTTCTCGAACGCGCTCTTGGTCATGATCTTCCGAGGAAGCACATTGTCCCGAACCAGTTGCACGATCCGTTCGCCGCTGGCGTATGCGATCCGCTGCTTGCGGGCACTGACGGCCACCGCCGTCGCGCAACCCGGAAGGCTCATCCCCAACGCCTCCGTCACGCACGCCATCGTGTTCGCCGTGTACATCCCCTGGCAACTGCCCGCTCCGGGGCACGCCTCCAACTCCAGGCACCCCAGCTCCTTGTCCGTGATCTTCCCCGCCTGACGCAGCCCCACCGCCTCGAATGTGTCACGCACCAGGCTCAGCCGCCGACCCGCATAGTGACCCGCCAGCATCGGTCCCGCCGTCACCACGATCGTCGGCACGTTCAGCCGCGCCGCCGCCATCAGCATCCCTGGCGTGATCTTGTCGCAGTTGGTCAGCAGCACCATGCCGTCCAGCCGGTGCGCCTCCATGATCGACTCGACCATGTCGGCGATCAGCTCGCGGCTCGGGAGGCTGTAGTGCATCCCCTGGTGGCCCATCGCGATCCCGTCGCAGATGCCCGGAACGCTGAACAGGAAACTCACGCCCCCGCCCGAGTGGATGCCTTTCTCGATGTCTCGCTCCAGCCGACGCATGTCCACGTGGCCCGGAACCAGCTCCGTGAACGACGAGCACAGCCCGATCAGCGGCTTCTTCAGATCCTCGGGCGACTTCCCCGTGGCATAGAACAGCGCGCGGCTCGGGGCGAACTTGTAGTCCGACAGGAACATCTCGCTTCTGGGTTTGGCCGATTTCGGCTTCGGCGTCGTCTTGGCCATGATTCGTATGCCTCCGACCGGCGAACAAACAAACGGTGTCTCGGGTTCGCCACGCTCCAGCGAGCGCGGCCGATCCCGTGGGTCAGCGCCTGGCTCACAATCACAGGCTTCAGGGCACATCATCCGGCCTTTCGGCGGCCGGCGGCAGACCGGCACCCGGTCTGGCCATGGAACGGTGCGGCACCGTCAGCCTGTCTCCGAGGCATGAGCCGAA
>Ga0123329_1001377_pt1 | contig 23164 bp, 18 predicted proteins | sample BioC12SIPDNA_FD_89703 | JGI IMG/M metagenome (GOLD analysis project Ga0123329, IMG submission 89703) | Anaerobic biogas reactor microbial communites from Washington, USA - Biogas_R1_B C12 SIP DNA | ecosystem: Engineered > Bioreactor > Anaerobic > Unclassified | place: Washington, USA | collected...
AAGTTGGCCATCAGGTTGAACTTCAGGCCAAGGCCCGTGCCGGACACAATGCCGCCGGCCGTCCACGTGGTGCAGTCGGCCACTTCGGTCCAGTCACCTGGCAGCGTCGTGTTGCCGGCGTGCGAGGCGATGTGATACGTCCGGTCGGCGCCGGTCAGGATACCGTTGTCCGGCGTGCCCTGGGTGCCGGTCTTGTAGCCCGGACGCCACCAGCTCGTCGGGCCGGCGTAGCCGAGGAACCGGTCCTGCGGATCCTTCGGCAGATTCATCGCCTCGGCCAGCGCAGCATCGACGTTGCAGATCTGCCAGTAGCTGTTGCCAAGCAGGTAGCTGGGGCCGTTGTGGGTGGTGTCGGCCGCAGCCATGTTCACGCCGCTCTGCAACTCACACAGGTCGATGCCCCAGTAGTTCATGGCATGGTACATCAGGGCCTGGAACTCTTTGACGCCGCACCAGATGTCCCAGTTGAAGCCACTGGATATGTCGAGCTGGGTCTCCTGGCCCAGCGTCGGCATGGCCATGCTGCCTGTCAGCAACATGACACAAGTTAACACCAAAACTCGCTTCATCTGCCTCCTCCTTTCCTGGTTATCGCCCGCAACTGCCTTTTCCGGATGAAGGCAGCCGCGAACCACAACCTCCCTTGGCAAAACCTCACCACTCACGCAATGGGAACTGACGCTTCACAACCACTGCCGACGCAGAACACGCCACGCCGTCCGCCGCCCCTCCGAAGCGGCAAGAACCGTAAGAGCAGATTCCGTCTTCGCGCCGGCACAGCCAGAACGGACCACCGATCTGTACGTTCACAGCAGATTCACGGCATAGAGTCGTGGGCGGCCGACGGGCGGGGTGTCGGACTGGGGTGCAGGGCCGTCATAGTTCACAGACACGGCCGATGGGGCGTGGTGTCAGACGATGGCGCGGCCGAAGTGATTGGCAGATGTGGCCTTTGTGTCGAGGAGGCAACGTCAAGCAGAGGCCGGTGAAGCCTTCTTCACAAATGACGTGACGTTGTTGCAACTCAAGGAGAAAGCGCAGCTTACGCGTTTTCGGCACGGCGTTATGGGAACGCCACAGTACAACCGACATCCGATATGAAGCTCACATGGCGACGGCTTCCGGCCCGGGCGGCCCCGACCGCGGGCAGCCCTCAGTCTGGATATGCCCCGAAACATGGCAACCGGACCATCGCATTAACAGTATAGCCCAAGAATCGCGCTGAAGGCAAATCCAAGTGGCCACTATTTTTCCCAGATTCCATCTTTTGTATCTGCTTCCCCGGACGGGCCTTGCGGCCCTTTTTGGCGCTGAAAACGAGCCCGAGGGTGCCATGCCTGCCCCGTCAGGCATGCCGAATGGCTTGACCCCAGCGCGTGGCTGCTCCTCGGCGGTGCTCGGCGTCTGCAACAAGGGGACCATGCCTCCCCGACGCTCACATCGCCTGGCCGTGGGGCCGTGCGCCGCGCTGTAATAATAAGGTGTAGGGCCCCTCGGGAATGACGGCGACGCGGGCTTGCCCGTGGGCGGCCAGATGGCCGTCGATGGCGGCCTGGAGCCGCGCGGCGGCGTCGCCCGGGCCGCAGACCGGCGTGGCCGACAGCCGGCGCACCGTGTCGGCCGGGATGCCGTCGCAGACCAGGTGCAGCCGCTCGATGCCGATCCGCTGGAGCACGCGGGTCTGCATCTGGTATTCCCACTGGTCCAGCAGGGTGCGGTCGGCGGCGGCCTCAGCGTCGGCCAGGAACCGTTGCCACTGGTTGTCGTAGCCGAGGATGAGGTCCGCGTAGGCCTGGCTGCCGATGCCCTCGCCGCAATGCGACGCCTGGAGCAGGGTGCTCGTGGGGCCGAGGGCCGGCAGCGCCATGACCATGCCCTTGACGGTCTGGTAGAAGGTCTGGTCCAGGGGGTACCCGCCGCCGCTGGTGACCACCAGGTCGAACGGGCCGTCGATCTCGGCGGCCACCCACCGGGCCACCTTGCGGCAACCGGCCTCGTGGGCCGCCACCAGGTCGCCGGCAAAGACCCCCGCCACCTCCCGTTCGTGGGTAATGGCCACATTGACCAGGAAATCCACCCCGACGGTCCGGGCCACCGACAGGGCGATTTGGTGACAGGGGTTGCCCTCGAGCACGCCGGCGTCGGCCCGCGGATCGGCCAGCGTCCGGAACCCGTGGAACCGCTGCACGGTCTGAAGATCGGCCAGAGCCGGACAGACGCCCTTGCGACCGCCGCTGAATCCGGCCATGAAGTGCGGCTCGATGAGCCCGGTGACGATCCGGAAGTCCGCCTCGGCAAACCGGCGGTTCACGGCCACGGGCGGCTCGGAGGATATCTGCACCAGGGCCGCGGCATCACGGGGCCGGTGGTCGATCACCTCCACGCGGGCCAGAACGTCATCGCCGACAATCTGCCGCCGCTCCTGGGGCGTCGATTCGCGGTGCATGCCGGTGCCGATCACCACGAGCACCTGCGCGTCGGACACCCCGTTGCGGTTCAGCACATCGAGCAACCCCTTCAGCAGCACGGGGTTAGGGACCGGACGAGTGATATCGCTGACGGTGATGGCGACGGATGTCGGCCTCTGGCGTCGGACCAGTTCGGCCAGCGGCGGGCTGCCGATCGGTTCGGCCAGGGCCTTCATGACGGCTTCTTCCGGGCGGTCCAGCGGCGGTGCGTGCGGTCCGCGGAGAACCTGAGCCCCGTCGGGCACGCGAACGCTCAGCGACGATCGGCCATAGGCCAGGCAAATGGTCTTCATAAGGTGTCATTTTAGCGGCTTCCCGCGGCCTCGGAACCTGGATTTTCAGTGAAAGTCACGGTTTTGGCTGTTTCCGTGTCGCGCGGAGGCCGGTTTTGAGGTAAAATTACATGTCATCGGGGGCCGCTGTGAGTGTTCCAGGCGGCCCCGGTGTCTGGATGCTGGGAGGTCACATGAAGGTCTCAAGTCTGCCGTACATGCGGATCGACCGCGCGGTGGGAGAGCACGGTCTGGGTGCCTTGGTGGAATGGATCGAGTTCTGCGCTGCCAACGATCTGGGGGGCGTGGAGCTGGCCGAACCGTGGCTGCGGCGCCTGGAGGAGGAGGACATCAAGCGGCTGATGGACGTGCTGGAGTATCTGCCGCTGGAAATCTCGGCGCTGAACGTGCCGGAGATTCAGACGAACCAGCCACCGGGCCCCGGCCGCCAGGAAGCCATTCGTCAGGTCGTGCGGTCGATGGAACTGGCGTTGCGGCTCAGGACGACGCGCGTGATGATCGGGTCGGGCAACTGGGGCTACTACGACTGCTATCGCATGAGCCGCGACGAGGCCGTGGACAACACGGTGGCGACGATCGAGGCCTGCATTCCCGAGGCGGCGGCCCGAGGCCTGCGGCTGCTGCTGGAGAACCGGCCGGGGTGGCTGCCTCTGCGGGCCGAGGTGGCCGAGCAGATGCTCCAGCGGCTGCCGGCCGAGCACGTGTCGTTGAACTTCGACACGGGGTCGGCCCTGCGCGAGGGGCAATCGCTGAAGGATTTTCTGGAGCGCGACGCGCTGCTGCGGCGCATCGACTACGTCCACTTGAAAAGCATCCGCTTCGAGGGGACGCCGGAGGCGGGCCGCTGGAACCAGACGCGGCCGTTCGACCAGAGTCACCTGGACTACCGCTACATCTTCTCGCGGCTGGCCTCGGTGGGGTTCGACGGCTGGATCTGCTACGCGTCGGACCTCGACGTGGGGATGGTCGGCATCATCGCCGGAGCGGAGTTCGTCCGCCGGACGTGGGACGCCACGGTCGCCGTCTGACGCGCCGCCGGGCCCGTCAGGCGTTCTCGAAGACCATCTTCTGGACGTCCAGCCCTTCGATGGCCTTGAGCTGGGCGATCATGCTGCTGCACTCGGCCCCGCCGCACACGCATTCCAGCAGGATCAGTCCGTTCGGGCTGCACACGCCCTCGGAAGCCTCGTGCAGGCCGAGCCGCGTCTTGATGTTGCAGCCGAACTGGGTCAGCACCTTCTGGATCTCGCCCGCGTGACGGGTCCGCTCGGTGACGTGGATGCCGACGATGGTGCGGCACGTCTTGCTCATGTCGAATCTCCTTGGGACAGCCGAACATGTCTGTTGCGGCGCAGTGTATCCCGGGCGGCGTCGCGACGCAAGAGGCGAGCGGTTGCTCAGGAAGAGGCCAGGCGAGGCAGGGCGGCTGGGTCGTAGCCCCAGTCGCGGTAGCCGACGTGGACGATGGCGAGGTAGTCCTGGTTGGGCGGGGCGAAGGCCTGTCCGGCTTTCATCTTGTAGGTCATGGCTTCGACGCGTTCGCCGCTCTCGGCGGTGACGGTGACGGCGATCCGCTCGTAGAGGCGGGGGCAGTCCTCGTACTCGTCGAGCCACTGGCGGTCGCCGTCGCCGAGGCGGTAGAGACACCCCGGGACGGTGCGGCCGGGGGCGGCCATCACGTCGCACCAGAACCGAAACACGAGGCGATGACCCGTCAGCGTGGCCCGGCCCAGCGGCGCCGCGTGCGGGCACCACAGGAACATGTGGTTGCGGCTCAGGTTGGCGCCGTACGCGAAATAGACGATGTCACGATCGTCATTCATACAGGTCTCTGTTCTGCCGGCGCCGCCCCGGGCGGAGGCGGCGCCCGTTCATCTCCGGCCGTTCATCCTTCGCCGCGCACCAGGTCTTCGTAGGTTTCCCGCTGCCGGATGACGCGGAACTGGTCGTGCTCGACGAGGACTTCGGCGGGCCGCGGCTGCGAGTTGTAGTTGGACGCCATGACCATGCCGTAGGCCCCGGCAGTGAAGACGGCCAGCAGGTCGCCGCGCGACACGGGCGGCAACTGCCGATCCTGGCCGAGGAAGTCGCCCGATTCGCAGATGGGGCCGACGACGTCGCACGTGACGAGGCCCGCCAGCGACACCTGGCGACTGCGGTCCGGCGGCGTCATCTCTTCGCCGGGCGTCACCGGCCAGACGAAGTGCCAGCTTCCGTACAGCGGCGGGCGGATCAGATGGTGCATGCCCGAGTTGACGATGACGAACTTCCGGTCGCCGCCGGTCTTGGTGTACTGGACCTCGGCGACGAGGATGCCGGAGTTGCCGCTGATGAAGCGGCCGGGCTCCATGACGATCTTCAGAGGGCGGTCCTTCAGCAGCGGCACGATCGCCTCGGCGTAGTCCTCGATCATGACGCTCTGGGCGCTTTCGTACCAGGCGGCGTACCCGCCGCCGATGTTGAGCACCTCGACGGGGATGCCGCCGGCCTTCAGGCGATCGATCAGCGACAGAGCCTTGCCGATGGCCTCGACGTAGGGCTGCGCGGTGGGAATGGGTGACCCGATGTGCAGGTGGATCCCCACCAACTTCGCCGCCCTGGCGTTGCGGTACCGGCGGAAGAACTCCTCGCCGCGGACCACGTCCACGCCGAACTTCGATTCCTTCTTGCCGGTCGAGGTGTAGTGGTGGGTGTTCGGGTCGATGTCGGGGTTGATCCGCAAGGCGCATCGGGGCGAGCGGCCCATCTCGGCCGCCAGGCGATCGATGGTCTCGAACTCGGCTTCGCTCTCGACGTTGAACATGTAGATGCCGCGCTCGATGGCAAAGCGGATCTCGGCATCGGTCTTGCCGACGCCGGCGTAGAAACACGTGCCCGCGTCGCCGCCGGCGCGGATCACGCGGAACAGCTCGCCGCCGCTGACGATGTCGAACCCCGCGCCGAGGTCGGCCAGGACCTTCAGCAGCGCCGTGTTCGAGTTGCTCTTGACGGAGTAGCAGATCATCGGATCCAGGGGCGCAAACGCCCGGGCGATCTTCTCGTAATGCTCCTGGAGCGTGCGGCGGCTGTAGACGTACAAGGGCGTGCCTACCTTGGCGGCGATGTCGGCCACGGGCACGTTCTCGGCATAGAGCTCGCCGTTGCGGTATTCAAAATAGTCCATCGTTGCGTTCCTTTTTCGATTGTCGGACCCGGGCGCCGGGTGCCACGACCGCTTGCCGCAGTTGCCGGGTGCCATGCCTGCCCCGTCAGGCATGGGAGGCGCTGCCGCCTCTTCGCGTGGCTGCCCCTCGACGGCGCTCGGGACCTGACGGCCCCTCGACGGCGCTCGGGACCTGCGTCGAGCAGCCACCCGGCGCGCTGGCGCAGATCAGGCCAACAGGCGTTTCCAGCGGCGAACTTCCGAAGCCACGCCTCGGGTGCCGCCGCTGCCGAAGCTGCGGTACCGTCGTACGACGTTTTCTGCGCCGAGGTATCCGGCGACGTCGGCGTCGAAGCGGCTGCTGAACTGCCGCAGCAGACGGAGCGGCGCCTCGGCCAGCTCGATGCCCTGGGCGGCACAGGCGGCGACGGCTTTGCCGGCGACGGCGTGAGCGTTGCGGAACGGCTCGCCGCGTTCGACCAGGTACTCGGCCAGGACGGTGGCGTCGCAGTAGCCGCCTTTCATGGCCGCGAGCATCCGCTTGCCGTCGAAGCTGCCCTCGCACACGATCTCGGCCGCCATCGACAGCGACCCGCGCACGGTGTCGGCCGCGTCGAACACCGGCGGCTTGTCTTCCTGCATGTCGCGGTTGTAGGCGTGCGGCTGTCCCTTGACCAGGACCAGCAACGTCACGAGATCGCCGTAAACGCGGGCCGTCTTGCCGCGAATCAGTTCCAGCACGTCGGGGTTCCGCTTCTGGGGCATCATGCTCGAGCCGGTCGAGTAGGCATCGCTGATGCGGAAGTAGCGGAATTCGTTGGTGGACCAGAGAATCCAGTCCTCGGCCCATCGCGACAGGTGCTGCGCGATCATCGACAGGTCGAACGCCAGCTCGATCAGGAAGTCCCGGTCGCTGGTGGCGTCGATGCTGTTGCGTGCGACGGAGGCGAAGCCGAGGAGTCGCGCCACGCGCTCGCGGTCGATGGCCAGCGTGGTGCCGGCGACGGCGCCGGACCCCAGCGGCAGCACGTTCACGCGCGACCGCGTGTCGCTCAGTCGGTCGACGTCGCGGGCGAGTTCTTCGACGTAGGCCAGCAGGACGTGGGCCAGGAGCACGGGCTGCGCGGGCTGAAGGTGCGTGTAGGCCGGCATGACGAGGCCCTGGTGCCGCTCGGCCTGGGCGACCAGCGCCCGCTGCAAGGCAACGACGGCCGCCGCCACGGCGTCGCACTCGTCGCGCGCCCACAGGCGGATGTCCAGAGCGATCTGGTCGTTGCGGCTGCGGGCGGTGTGCAGCTTGCGCCCGGCCGCGCCGGTCCGCTCGATCAGGGCCGACTCGATGTTCATGTGGATGTCTTCGAGGCTCGTGTCGAACGGGAATCGCCCGGCGTCGATCTGCCGGTCGATCTCGCCGAGGCCCTTGCGGATGGCGGCCAGTTCGGCCGCGCTCAGCAGCCCCGTCTCGCGCAGCATCTGGGCGTGCGCCAGCGAGCCGGCGATGTCGTACTTGGCCAGGCGGCGGTCGAACGAGATGCTCTCGACGAACCGCTCGACGCTGGCGGCGGTGGAATGCTCGAAGCGGCCGTGCCAGAGCTTGGCTCCGGCGGCCGTTTTCCGTGATGCTGTGCGTGCCTTCTTGGCCATGCCGTAAGACCCTCGTCCGATGCCGCCGGCGCAGACCGGCTGCGCCGCGCGGTCCCCTATGGTATCCACGCCGGTCGCGGTATGCAAGGCCGCCCCAGGAATTGGGGGCATGAAGGTTTGGGGGCCGCACCGCGGCATGGGCCTCCGGCCACGAGGGTCAGGGGCGGGACCTACGTCAAGCAGTCGCCCTACGGGGTTGCCGGCATTCGCCCCTCACCGCCCCGAGCGATGCTCGGGGCACCTCTCCCTGCACGCAGGGCGAGGGGTTAGAGGGGCGTGCTTCGCACGCGGCGATTGACGGGGGACGCGTGGCTGCGGAGCAGCCACCCTACGCGCTGCGGGGCATTCGGCGCGTGGGTCCGGGGGACCCACCCTACCTTCTGACCTGCGCGTGTGTCCGGGGGATCCACCCTGCGGGCGGTTGACCCCTCCCCCCTGGAGGGGGAGGGTGGCCCGCAGGGCCGGGTGAGGGGGACGCGCGGGGAGGGCGCCGCGAGGTCGAGGGTTGCCGGCGTTCGCCCCTCACCGCCCCGAGCGATGCTCGGGGCACCTCTCCCTGCACGCAGGGAGAGGGGTTAGAGGGGCGTGCTTCGCACGCGGTGATTGACGGGGGACGCGTGGCTGCGGAGCAGCCACCCTACGCGCTGCGGGGCATTCGGCGCGTGGGTCCGGGGGACCCACTCTACCTTCTGACCTGCGCGTGTGTCCGGGGGACCCACCCTACCCTTGCCCCTGGCCTGCCGCGCGGCGGCGTCTCGGCGGCGATCAGCGCTGGAGGCGGTAGATGTGCACCGCCAGCGGGTCGAAGGCGTCGGTGAACGTGCGGCCGTCGGGTTCGAGGATCCGGTTCTCGTCCACGACCTCGATCTTCTTCGGCTCGAAGTCGGCTGTGAAGGTCACCTTGTCGGCCGCCTCGCACAGGTTCAGGGCGAAGACGTACACGGCCGTGTCGTCGCCCTCGATCTGCCGCGCGAGCAGGTCCACGCGGCCGCCCTCGGCCCTCTCGGTCTTCTCGATGCGGCCGGCGTAGTCGGGGCCGAGCACGGCCGGCGACAGGCGCGTCACCTGCTCCAGGAGTCGGGCCATCTCGGCCTTGACCTCCGGCGGCGTCGGCCCGAAATAGTGGAACCACAGGATGGCCTTGGCTCCGTGCAGGATGTTCGCCCAGACCACCGCGCGAACCTCCTGCGGCGCCGGCGGCGTGGCGTGCGGCCCCTCGCCGCGGAACGCCGCGGTGCGCACCGCCGACATGAACGGCGCGAGGTTCCGATTGTACTTCCGCATGACGTCCATCGACACGCACATGTTCTCGATGGAGTTCAGGCCCCAGCCTTCCTTGACGCCCGGCCGGTCGCTGGTTCGGCGCATCAGGTCCAGCTGCGCGCCGAACACCGGGTAGATGTCCTGGTAGATCCAGTCGGCCAGAAGCACCTTGTGCGGGCCGGCGATGCCGTTGTGCTCGTAGGTGTACTTCATCCGGTGCTTGTGCATCCAGTTCTCGGGCGGGCGGCGGAAGCCGTCGCCGCCGTTGCCCGTGCCGACGGGATGATGCGGATCGAGCCGGTGGCACGTCTCGGTCCAGCGGCGCACCTCGGCCGGCGTCACGCAGTTCTCGTCGTTGCTCAGTTCCGGCTCGTCCAGCCAGCACCACGCCAACAGGGCCGGATGGTCCCTGGTGGCCGTGACGTACCCGGCCAGCGCGTCGATGAGGACTTCGCGGTCGCGCAGCTTCTCGCCGTCTTTCTCGTAGTAGCGCCGCCCTGCCCCGTTGGGCCAGTAGCGGCCGTAGAACGGACCGATCACCATCTTGCCGTGCTTCTGGGCGCGGTCGAGCGCCTGTGTCCAGCCCTCGGTCGTCGCCTCCGCATCGCTGAACGTGTAGCCGGCCATGGTGTTCATCTGCGCGTCCCACTCGGCGATCTCGGCGTCCTTGGCGCCGATGCAGTACGTCGCGAACGGGAAAAAGAGCTTGCCGCCGATGCGCAGACTGTTGTTCTCGTCGATACCGACGCGCGGGATGCCGTCGTAGGGTTTCTCGAACTCGCGCGTGGCAGATTTCAGCGTCTTGCCGTCGGCCCCCAGCAACGATACCGTGAGCGTGTACTTGCCCTTGGCCAGCTCGCGGAAGTTCAGCGTCACCGCTTCCTCGGCCGCCAGGGGCGTCTTCTTCTCGAAGACCACCTTCTTGCCGCCGGGGCCGTCCAGCGTCGCCACGAGCGCGCTGGCCTGCGCCGCGGCGTCGCCCGGGACCACGTGAATCTTCATGCCGAGCCGCGCGTGAAAGTCGGCGTGATGAATCTCCAGGTCCCCCTCGGCCGCAACCGCCGGACCGGTCGCCGCCCACATCGCCGCCACCAACAGAACCGCCCAACCGAAACGAGCCATAGGCCACCTTCCTTTCGCCGGAGACCAGACCTGCGCGTGGGTCCGGGGGACCCACCCTACCTTCTTTTCCGTTCGACCCTCACCGCCCCTCGACTATGCTCGGGGCACCTCTCCCTGCGTGCAGGGAGAGCGGCATCCGCGTGGGTCCGGGGGACCCACCCTACCCTTCTCGGCCGCCTTGCTTCTACGGCTGCACGACGGTGCCTTGCAGGGCGTCGGGCAGCGCGCGGTAGAACGTGATGTCGTCGAGGAGCACCTTGGCGGCCTCGTGCTTTTTGTTGGTCACGAACGTCAGCATCGTCAGGTGCATCGGCCGCGCGGGTTTGCCGGCGGCCGCATAGGCGGCGTCGCCGTCGAGGCCGAGTTCCAGCTTCGTGAGGTCCACGGTGTAGGTTTTCCACGAGCCTGCCTCCGGGTGCAGGTAGGCCGTGAAGGCGAACTGCGACTGGTCGGCGGGACCGGCCGGGTCGGGCCGCGTGACGAACTTCAGCAGGAGTTCCATCGCGCGATCGGTCTTGACGTGAAGGGCCATGTAGCGGTAGGGCGCGATGTCCACGTTCTTCGCCGCCGGCCGCGACTCGACGATCCGTTGCGGGCCGTACTCGCCCCAGTCTTCCTCGCGCCCCTTGGCGAACCGCAGCGCAATGACGTTCGCGCCGCCGTCGGCGACGTACTCGGCCGCGGCGGTCCACCGCTGCTTGGCCGCCTCGGGCGTCTCGGCATCATCGAAGACCCAGGCCCCGTCGGCGTCGGCGGGCGGTTTGACGGCCTCGGTCGCCGCAGGCGCGGGCGGCTGGTCGCCGGTGTCGCCAGCGGGCGACTCGGCCGTGGGAGGAGGCGGCGACGACGGCGGGGTGGCCGGCGTGGGCGCAACAGGCGGCGCCGGCAGCGCGGGAGCCTGGCCGGGCGTGCCGCCGAGGGGGCTGCCGGTGTCGCCGCGGCCCTCGATGACGTCCACGATCCGCTGGGCCAGCAGCGGCGCGACCTTCCGCGAGAACTCCTCGTTCGGGTGCGAGTCGCCGGCGGCGTGGGCGGGCTTCAGGTAGAGGCCGCCCTCGGTCTCCAGCGCGCGGAAGTCCCAGAGGAAGATGTTGTCGCCCTTTTCGTCCCAGGCGCTGCGGACCCACTCGGCGAATTGCTTCGCGCGGCCGGCCTGCTCGGCGTCGGTTTCGCCGGCCACCAGCGCCGCCGGCGTCCAGACGATGAACTTCACTTTCGGAAACTCGTGCATCTTCTTCTTCAGGGCCGCGTACTGGAGCCGGTAGTTCTCGAGCCGCTTGTCGCTGGAGGCCACATCGGCCTGGCCCGTGTCGGCGTCGATGGCCGAGACCGGGAAACAGTGCTTCAGGACGATCACGTCGTACTGCTTCGAGAGGATTTCGAGCGTGGGTTCCTGCTTGTAGGGGCGGTTGCCGGCGTTGCGGACCCAGATGTTCCAGTAATCGTACGGATAGTTCTCCCAGCCGTAGGGCGACTCCTTGGGGAACGCCTGCTCGGCGATGGCGTACCGCGTGCCGCGCGCGGCATTGTAGGCCTCGAACCACGCCGGCACGCCGCCGTTCCAGACGCATTCGCCGGTGCTGTGGTGCAGCAGGACGATACGGACGGACTGCCTCGGCGCCGTGGGCGTGGGGGCGGCGTCCGGCGTCCCCTGGTCCGATTCCTGAGCCCCGCAGCCGCTCGCCAGGAGCAGCGTCACGAGCACGGCCGGCCACGTGCGGCCATGGGCCGCCGTCAGAGTTGCGTACATGAGGGTGCCTCCTTTCGGGAGGGTGAGCCTTGTCCGAGAAATGTGTGTCATGACGTCGTTTGCCGCCTGCCCGCAGCGCGGACAGTCACCACCTCACCGCCCCATGAGTATGTGCGGGAGGCCGGCCAAATGCAAGACCGCGGCGAGGCCCGGGTGCATTGACGTTTTGGGAAAGCTGGGGCAAGATGCCCCCCGCCACTCATGGGCAGGATGCCCCTGCCACGGTACGGCCCCCACAACGTTAATGCACCCAGAGGCCCTTGCGTCGGGGTTCGTGGTGAGCTACTCTTGCACAGGTGCGCGGGCCGCTTCGGCCCGTGCGACGAATGACTCGAAAGGGAACGACCATGAGACAGGTGCTTGTATTGGCGTGTGTGGCGCTGGCAACCGTGGCGGTTCTGACGCTGGCGGCGCGGCTGGGCGTGGCGCAGGACGACGAGATTGTGGTGCCGCCGGCGGCACCGGCCGCCCCGATGACGACCAACGGACCTGTGGCCCAGGCTGCGACCGTCACGGGCGCGAGCTTCCGTCTGACGCCGCTCATCGGCCACGACAAGGACGTGACGGCCATCGCCTTCTCGGGCGACGGGCAGTACGTGGCCACCGGCAGCAAGGACAAGACCGTCCGCCTCTGGGCGGCGCGGACCGGCGGACAGGTGCGCGTCCTGGCGGCGCATCGCAAAGGGATCACGGCCGTGGCCTTCAGCGCCGACGGGCGGCTGATCGCCTCGGGGGACGAGGAAGGCTCCCTCATCGTCTCGACGGTCGAGACCGGCCAGTTGCAGCACGCCCTGGTCGGTCACGGCAAGGGCATCAAGTGCCTGGCGTTCTCGCCGGACGGCCGTCTGCTGGCCAGCGGCAGCGACGACCAGACGCTGCGTCTGTGGGACGTCGGCAACGGCGCGATGGTCGGCGTGCTGCCGAGCCCGAAGAAGGGCGTCAAGCAACTGGTCTGGTCGCCCACGGGCCGCCAGATTGCGGCCATGGTGGACGACAAGATGGCCGCCCTGTGGGTGATGAGTGACTGACGCGTCGGCCGCGGCTGGACAAGGCGGCCGGTTGCGGTTATGGTGGGAGACGCTGGAGGCGCGCACCACTCATTCGGGTTCGACGGATCGGCGACGTTCCGGGACATGCCGGCGCGTCGGCGGTCGGAGAAGGGTACACGGAGGACGGACGATGAACGGACGGGCGACGTGTCGGACGGCATGGGTGCTGGCGATGGCGGTTCTGTCGGTAGCGGTCGGCGGGTGCGGGCCGGATTACCAGTTGCCGGACCTGGAGTGGGGCCCCGAACCGTACACGGAGGCCACGGCCGCCGATGTGGCCGACGAATGGACGTACTACGACGAAGACGGCAAGGGCTTCCGCCTGACGCTCACTGCGGACGGGAAGTTCGTGGAAGAGGTATTCGGCCCCGACGGCGGGATCGCGAGCCGGGTCACGGGGACGTGGCGGCTCGAGGGCGCGGACATGAAGCTCGTCGGCTGGCAGGGCTACACCGCCCCCGGCGCGACGCCCACGTTCTGGCTCTTCAAGCATCCCAAGACCGGCCAGATCGGCATCTTCGGCGGCGAAGGCCAGCGCGGCTCGCGGCGCTGGACGGCCCTGACGCGCGTCGAGCCGCAGACGCCGTGACCCGGTCAGCCTCTTGTGTGGTGACGACCCTGGCGTATCTCCCTGCGGGAACGGTCAGCGTTGCTCCGCCAGTTCGCGGCTGCGGTCGCGTGCGGCCCGGACGGCGCGGGCCACGGACTCGGCGAAGGCGTCGGCCTCGAAGGAACTGATCGCCGCGGCCGTCGTGCCGCCGGGGCTCGTCACACGGCGGCGCAGCTCGGCGGCGTCCACGTCGCCGGAGGCCAGCAACTCCGCGGCGCCGCGGAACGTTGTCTCCGTGAGAATCCGGGCCTCGTCGTCCGAGAGGCCCACCTGTCGCGCAGCGTCCATCAGGGCTTCCACGAGCAGGAAGAAATACGCCGGTCCGCTGCCGGAGACGGCCGTCACGGCGTCGAGCTTCTCCTCGGGCACCTCGATGACGCGGGCCGAGGCGCCCAGCAGCGCCCGGGCCAGGCCGAGGTCCTCGGCGTTGGCGTCGCCGCCGGGGCTCATGGCCACCATGCCGCGGCCGACGAGCATCGGCGTGTTGGGCATCGTGCGGACGATGCGCGTTGCGGCCGGACAGGACGACGCCAGCCGCGCGATCGTCGTTCCGGCAACGATACTGATCAGAAGTTTGCGCGGGCCCATGAGCGGGCCGATCTCGGCCATGACGGCGGGGATCATCTGCGGCTTGACGGCGAGCACGACGACGTCGGCCGCGGCCACGGTCTCGGCGTTGCTCGCGCTGGTGCGGACGCGCATCTGCGAGGAAAACAGCGTGCGGCGCTCGGCCACCGGGTCGGCGACGCAGATGTCCTTGGCCCGCAGGGCGCCGCTGCGGACGATGCCGCGCACGATGGCCTCGGCCATGTTGCCGCCGCCGACCACGCCCAGACGAAAGGTCATCACCTGGACCGGCGGGCTCGTGGGGTCGTCGGCCTTGCCGCGGATGGTCGGGTCGGTCAGCCAGACGGCCCCGGCGCCGGCGATGGCCATCAGCGCCGCTCCCAGCCCCGAGCCGAGCACCGGCCCCAGCACCGCCACAGCGTTGCCCAGAAACAGGCCCGCCACAGCTCCAAGAGCGGCAAACAGGCCCAGCCACAGCATGCTGCCGGCGGTTCCGCGTCGTGCGTATCGCGGCAAAGGTTCGGTCATGAGCGTGCTCCCAGAAAGGTCGTGTCGCCGGCAGGTACTCCGCGGGCCGCAGCGGCGCGACGGCGCGACGGCGTGCATTGTGGAAGCGGGAGACCGAAAAGTCAAGGCCGGGTGCGGCCAGGGATGCATTAGCGTTCTTGGGGAAGCAGGCGCAGGATGCCCCTGCGACTCATGGGCAAGGTGCCGGTGCCACGGTACGGCCGCACGCGGCGATGGCACCAGGTCAACGGTTGTCGGGCGGAGCGGCCGATGGTAGGATGTCGCGACCATGAGCGTGGAGCACACGATTCAGTTTCGGGTACGTTACGGCGAGGTGGACCAGATGGGCGTGGTCCACCACAGCCGGTACCTGAGCTACTTCGAGATGGGCCGCGTGGAGCTGATGCGGTCGGTCGGTTTGCCGCACGCGGCGCAGGAAGACCGGGGCGAACCGCAGTCGATCCGGAGCGTGGACGTTCGGTACGCGTCCCCGGCGCGGTATGACGACGTGCTGGAGCTGACGACGCGGGTGCCGGAGGCTCGCGGGGCGCAGGTGGTGTTCGAGAGCCGCCTGTGGCGGATCGAGCCGGGCCCGCGGGCGCTGGTGGCGGAATCGACGCAGGTGGGCGTCGCGGTGACGGCCGACGGCAAGGTGCGCCGCCTGACGCCGCGCGAGTTGGCGGCCCTGGGCGCCCCGCCGCGCAGCCGGGCGACGCGACAACCGTCGCCGTAGCGCGACGGATCGCTCAGTGGACGGTTCCCGCGCGCCAGGGCGGCCAGTAACGCAGGGCCACGACGCCCTGGACGCTCTCGGCCGGCAGGAAGCCCCAGAAGCGACCGTCGAAGCTGTTGTTGCGGTTGTCGCCCAGCACGAGCAGGTGGTCGGCCGGCACCGTCACCGGGCCGTACGCGAGGGCGGCCGGTCGTCGGACGTACGGCTCGTCGAGCCGCTGCCCGTTCACATACACCCCGTCGAACGGCCGCACCTCGACGGTGTCGCCCGGCAGGCCGATGACACGCTTGACGTACTTCTCGTCCTTGCCGGACCGCTCGGGCGGCACGAACATGACGATGTCGCCGCGCGCGATCTGTCGCCACTTCAGCAGCGGCTCGCCGTGCCGCTCGATCTTGTGCCGCGGGCTGAAGGGGTTCTGGAGCCCGTACCCGAGTTTCCAGACCAGGAAGCGTTCGCCTTCGCGGATCGTGTCGAGCATGGACCCGGTCGGCACCACGACGTTGGCCACGACGGTCGCCTGAAGAATCAGGTAGACCACGAGCATGCCGGCGAAGAACCGGACGTCCTTGAGCAGGCCGCCGCCGCGGACGTAATGGACCAGTCGCTCCTTGTACTGTTGAAGAAGCTGTGTCATCGCATGGGACTCCTTCGCGGCGGCGGCGTCGCCCGACACAGGCGCCAACCGCCCGCAGACCAGAGTATACACGCCGCTGGCGCGTCGGTCAAACGATGCCAGACGCACCGGCACAGGACCGACGCCACGGTGTACGTCACGTTTGTGGTGAGGGGTGCCACACTTTGGAGCGACGTCCTGGCCCGAGCACAGTCGAGGGCCGCAGGCGGCGCCAAAGTGTGCGCCGCAGCAGCGGGGGGAAGCGACATAAGGGTCGCTCGCGAGCGACCCGCGGGGGGGACAGGCACCCTGGGGGAGTTCGGCTCGGCCCTCGACGAGGCTCGGGACTTGCCGCGAGTCGCCCCTGCGGTTAGCGCAGCCGTAGGGTGGGTCCACCGGACCCACGCGGATTTGTGGCGTTCGGCCCTCGCCGCTCCTCGACGCGGATCACCGGCCGATCACTGGGCCAGCTGGCCGTCCGATCGGCGGAAGGCGACCAGTCCGACCGCCAGGACCCAGAGCGACGCCAGGGCAAGGTAGCTCCACGCAGGCACGCGGCCCGACGGCGGCCACACGCGAAGCGTCAGTTCCAGAGGCTCCGGCAGCGTGTCGGCGCCGACGGCGGCTGCTTCGCTGACGAAGACGACGCCCCCGTAGCGCAACGTGGCCATGCACAGGACGCCCTGGGACCGATCGGGCGGCACGGCGACCACGAACTCCGCCGTGCCGGCGGCGTCGGTGGCGGCGGTGGTGGGGCGTGCGGCCGTCTCCATGAGCATGACCGTCAGCTCGACGGGGATGCCTTCGGGCGCGGCGCGACCGTCGGACGACACGACGCGGACCCGCACGGGGCAGGGTCTGGCCTGGGCCGCGCGCGATGCGTTGGCCGCACGGCCGCTATCGGGCGACGGCGTCACGTCGAGTGGCTGCGCGGTGGCCGTGGCGGCCAGAGCGACCAGGACCGCCAGCGACACGGCGAGGACCAGGGCGGTGCGTGTCATGGCAACGGCCCGCCTTTCTGCGTCGCGGGCGGTCGTCGCACGGCCGCGGCCAGACCGGCCAGCGTCATCAGTCCGGACGCCACCCAGAGCCACAGGACCAGGCCCGTCCGGTGCAGCGACAGGGAAACCAGCCGGTCTTGGGGATCGTACGCGTTGAGGCTGACGTAGAGGTCCTGGAGGGGGCCGGTGGTCAGGTCCACGTCGGCGCGTTGGCTCTCGGTGCGACGGTCGGCGACGCGTGCCGGGCGCAGCGTGGCCACGAGCTGTTCTCCGCGTGACACGGCCACCTCGACCTGGAGCGTCGCGATGCCGCGGTCGTCCGTCAGGGTGATGCTGCGGCAAGTGAAATCGTGGCCGGCGAAGCGGACGGTCTGGCCCTCGGCGACGACGGTCGTCAGGTCGTCGCGGACCAGGTGCGATCCGGCCACAGCGGCCACGAGGAGGACGTAGGCCGCATGGGCGACGACGTGCGTGCGGCGGCCTTTCCATCCGAGGCCTCCGGCGAACCACGGGCCGACCAGGAGCACCGTCAGCAACAGAAGACCGAACACGGCGCCCAGGACATTCCATTGCGGCACGCCCATCTGGTACCGGCGCTCGGTGAGCTGCGAGAGCACCTGCGGGCCGACGGTGCCGAGGAAGACCGCGACAGCGAAGGCGGCGAGGACGGCGGCCACGGCGGCCATGAGCCACACGGAGCGGCCGGCGTGCGATGGAGCGGGCGCCGGGTCGGCGGCGGGGGTGGCGCCTCGTGGCCTGCGAACGAGCAGAATCGCGGCGGCCAGGGCGAGCACGGCCAGGGCGAACCCGAGATAGGCGTCGGTCACGGCGCCGCGGGCGTAGGCGTGGACGCTGGCCTCGACTCCGCCGCGTGTGATGTAGGTGGCCAGCACGCAGGCCACGAGCGACGCGACGACGAGGGCGAGCGTTGTGCGGAGGAGGCGTCCGGTGCGTCGCGCGGGCGCCAGCGTGTGCAGCGCCGCGGTGGCGAGCAGCCAGGGGACCAGGGAGGCGTTCTCGACGGGGTCCCAGGCCCAGTAGCCGCCCCAACCGAGCTCGACATAGGCCCAGTAGGCGCCGAAGGCGATGCCGGCCGTCAGGAGCGACCAGCCCACGAGCAGGAACCGTCGCAGGGACTCGAGCCCGGCGTCCAGGCGGCCGGAGATCAGGTTGGCCAGGGCGATGCCGAAGGGGACCGTGAGCACGGCGTAGCCGGCCAGCAGCAGCGGCGGATGGACGACCATCGACCACGTCTGGAGCTGAAGGTTCATGCCGGCGCCGTCGGGCTGGACGAGGCGAGCGGCGACAAACGGCGACGAGCCGATGGTCAGCAGGATCGTCAGCAGGAGCGGCGTCATGACGGCCAGGGCGCCGGCGGCTGCGGCGTCGCGTGTGATCGGGCGTGAGACGACGAAGACGGCCGCGGCGGCCAGGGCCAGGGCGGCCCACGTGAGGAGGCTTCCAGCCTCGCCGGCCCACAGGGCGCTGAGGCGGTAGACCATCGGCTGCCAGGAGGCGCTGTACCGGGCCACGTAGTCGAGTCGCAGATCGCAGCGGACGAGGGCGACCAGGAGGACGGCCGTGGCGGCGGCGACGGCCAGTGCCGCGGCGACCGTGGCCTGTCGCGCCAGGCGTGCGGCCATGGCGTCGCGCCGTGCGGCCCCGAGGAGCCCCACGAGCAGCGCCATCGCGCCCAGCAGTGCCGCCAGGTACAGAGCCAATTGTCCGACAGGAATCAGCATGGGCGCCGCCGCAACGGGTCAGTCTGTCTCGGAACGTGGGCTGCTGCCGTCCGCCGGTGCGGCCGGAGCGTCGATCCTGCGCCGGTAGCGGCTGGAACACTGCGTCAGCAGCGTGTGTGCCCGGAAGACGCCGTCGGCCCCGAGCCGCCCGTCCAGGAGCACTTCGCGGCCGGGCTCCAGGTTCGCCGGCAGCGATCCGGTGAACGCCACCGGCACGGTCGCGCCGCGGGCCTCGACGGCGAAACGCGCCGATCCGTCCGCCTGCATCGCGGGCGGCTCGGCCACGAATCCGGCCAGGCGCATCTCGCGGTTGACGTACTGGTCGCCCGAGGCGATCAACTCGTCCACGCCCATGTAGAGATGGATTCCGCGGCCGAGCATCACGGCGATCAGGCAGGCCAGGCCGCCGACGAGCACGACGACTGCGACGACGGTTCGCCGTTGCCGGCTGTCCATGCACGAGGCTCCTGCGGCTGCGCGTGACAAGGCCAAGGCCCCGCGATCGACGCCGATCGCCGGACCGCTCCCATTATAGGGCGGCGGGGCACGACTTCAAGGCGCGGGGACGCGGCCGGGTGCATTGGGCGGACGAATGTGACCTACTTCACAAACCGAACCCGGCCACGAGGGTATGATGATGGGTCGCAATGATGCGAACGAGGAGCAACCTGTGAAACCGCGTGAGAGATTCTGGGGCGTTGTGAACCGGACGCCGATCGACCGTCTGCCGCTGCTGGAGTGGGCTCCGTGGTGGAACGAGACCCTGGAGCGGTGGTACGGCGACGGCCTGCCGCGCACACTCACGCGCGAGCGAAGCTGGGAACTGACCGAGCACTTCGGCCTGGACGATTGGCGGCAGACGTGGATCCGCTCGCTCTCGAACAGCGCCCCCGCGCCGGCGTCGCACGGCGCGCCCCTGGTGCGCAGCCGCGACGAGTACAAGGCGTTCCAGGAGCACCTCTGGCCCGAGCCGGAGACGAATCTCGACGACCTGCGACGCTGGGCCGACCGCCACGCTTCGGGCGACACCGTGGTCTGGATCATGATGGAAGGTTTCTTCTGGTTCCCCAGGCGGTTGCTCGGCATCGAGCAGCACCTCTACGCCTTCTACGACGAGCCGGTGCTGATGCACGACATCAACAAGCGCCTCGTGGAGCATCTGCTGCATTGCCTCGATGTGGTCGAGGAGATTCTGAAGCCCGACATGATCAACTTCGCCGAGGACCTGGCCTACAACCACGGTCCGATGCTCTCGAAGGAGTTGTGGGACGAGTTCATCGCGCCGTACTACCGCCAGGTGCTGCCGCGCGTCGCCCGGATGGGCACGATCACGATGATGGACAGCGACGGGCAGATGGATCCCGCGATTCCGTGGCTGCTGGAGGTGGGCCTGGACGGCGTGGAGCCGCTGGAGCGGCAGGCGGGCGTGGACATCAACGCGTTGCGAGCGAAGTATCCCGGCCTGAAAATGATGGGGGCCTTTGACAAGATGACGATGCCCAAGGGCGAGGCCGCCATGCGGGCCGAGTTCGAGCGCATCCTTCCGGTGATGGCCTCGGGCGGCTACTTCGCCGGCTGCGACCATCAGACGCCGCCCGGCGTGTCGCTGGAGAATTACCACATCTACCTGAAACTCTTCGAGGAGTACGCCACGCGCGCCGTGGCCGGCTGGTGACGGAGCGGGTCGCCCCTGCGCCAACACAGCGTCGCAGCGCTACCGCGTTCGCACACTGCGGACGGTCTCGAAGAGAACGCACGCCAGGATGATCGCGCCGCCGAGGGCCGTGCGCGGCTCGACGGTTTCGCCGTGGACCAGGTATCCCGTGATCGCGCCGTAGAGCGGCAGCAGGGCGCCCAGGATGCCGATGGTCTTGCCGCTGAGGTGGCGGAAGCTGGCCGAATGGAGCGTGTGGGGCAGGGCGGTGAACGCCACGCCCAGCAGTGCCACCAGGCCGAGGGTTCTGGGTGCGGACAACCCCTCGGGCTTCATGATCACCAGCGGCGCCAGCAGCACGGCCGTGACCATCACCTGCCAGAACATCAGGGCGGAGCTGGAATACTCCCGAACGTACTTGCGCGTGATGAGATTGCGGCACATGAAGAACGTGCCCGAGACGATGCCGAGCAGGATGCCCTGCGTGGTGGCGTGCGAGAGGCTGATCTGCGGCACCATGACGGCCACGCCGACGAAAACCATGCCGGCGACGGCCACGTCGAGTTTGCGGATGCGTTCGCCGAAGACCGGCGGCTCGACCAGCGCAGTCAGCACCGGGTAGGTCTGCATCGAGAGGATGGCCACGGCGGCGGTGGAGACCTTCAGGGCCTGGAAGTAGGTCACCCAGTGCAGACACATGAGCAGCCCCAGCAGCAGAAGCATGCCGTAGTGGCGTCCCTGGGCCGGAAGGAACCGGGTCCGCGTAGCCGCCATGAAGGCCAGCAGGGCCACGGCCGCCACGACCGACCGCAGGCACGTGATGTGCGACGCCGGCAGCGGGATGAGCTTGGCGAACACGGCCGTGCCGCCCCACAGGAGGACGGCCACGTTGAGCTGGATGAGATTGACGGTCCTGGGTTTCATGGTCCTTCCGCGGCGGCAGGTGTAGCTGCCGTCGCATGCCTCGGCGTCGGGTGCTGATGTCACAGTACTGCATCGTGGCATGGGCATCCTGCCCATGCGTCCCACGGGCATCTTGCCCGTGGAGGAACCGCGTTGTGCAGGGCCAAGATGGCCCTGCGACTCACGGGCAGGATGCCCGTGCTACGGTGAAACGGCCTCGTGGGGTGCAGTGCCAAGTAACGCGCCGGGGACACAGCCGGACGCCATCGAGCGGCTGTGTCCCCGGGATAAGGTGCTCATCGTGCCACGCGTGTCGCGCGGAGTCCAGTGTTTTCGTCGCCGCTACTGGAGGTGCGGAATGTGGGCCTTGTCCTCCGGGCCCACGGTCGCGGCCTTGCCGCCGGCCAGTTGCCCGGCGAGCGACGCCGGCGTCCATTGCCCGTCGGCGGCCCGCCACGTCCACGTGTCGGCGCCGTCGGGGCCGGTCACGACGACCTTCGCGCTGCCGTCGTCCTGCGGCTCGATGGCTACGCTCACGTTGCCCCGATGCCACGGATCGAACACCGCGGCGATGCGCACCGCGGAGGCCTTGGCCGTCGCCTGGAGTTGCTTCAGCCCCATCAGCTTGTCGCGGTTCATCGCCGTCGAGTCGCCGACGACGGCCGCCAGGGGCTTGTCGGCCGCCAACTGGAAGTCGCACGCCGCCTCGCCCATCCGCAGGCGGAACCGCAGCGCCGACGCATCGGCCGTTTCCACCTGCTCGGACTGCACCAGCCACGTCACGTCCGACTCCTTCGGCGCGCGGATGTCGTCGAGCACCAGGACATAGCGGCCCTTGACCCAGACGAGCGTGCGGCGGAAGCGGTCGAGGTCCTTGTACGCGCCGCCGGCCTCGCCCTCGGCCACCACGACGTCGCCGGCATCCTTGAACGTCGTCAGGCGCGCCAGCGTCGTCATGTCCTTCACGCCGCCGCGCCCCGGCTGAGTCCAGTGCTCGCCTTCGCCGATCTGTCCGGCGCCGTTGACCAGGATCGTGTTGTGGCCGCTCGTGAGCTTCATGTACGAGTAGCCGTCGTCGCGGGCCACCTTGCGGCCGCCGGTGAAGATCTGGAACTGGTTGGCGTCCGGATCGTCGTGGGCCACGTTCAGATACTTGTACTCATTGTCGTTGCGGTACTTGTTCAGCTTGAAGCCGCCGTAGGGCGACGACTTGAAGAACGCCGCCACGTTGTCGGCTTTCCACCCGTCGCGGACGTAGACCAGACCCATGTCGTCGAAGCAGTACGTCTTCGGCAGCTTCTCGATGGAGCCGCCCGTCAGTGTCGGGTCGTACCACACCAGCCCCATCCACCCAAACTGAAAGGCCTCGTTGACCTGGCGGCCCTTGTCGTTGGTGCGCATGTTGGCGCGGAGCATCTCGCGCAATCCGTCCATCAGATCAGCGTCGCGGCAATGAGCCGCATAGAGCCAGTGGTACGAGTTGTAGGCACCCGTGCCGCCGCTGTCGCCGTAGTCGAACGTGTCGGTCAGGCCCGGCGTCAGCGTCTGCATGCGGTACATGAGCGTATTCTTGAAGAACGGCCCGTCGAGGTACGACGTGCCGTAGCAGCGGTCGGTGGCCTGCATGCCCAGGGCCAGGTGCGCGCCGCCGAAGACCATGTACGACGGCGACTCGTGCGTTGTGCCGTCCTCGGGGAGCCAGTCGGCGATGAACTTCATCTCGTCGAAGGTCTTCTGAAGGATCCAGCCTTCCTCTGGCCGGTTCTCGGCGGCCGCCAGCAGACACATCGTCAGCCCGGCGTTGCGGTGCCAGCGGTGATTGTTGTGCGGATCGGACTTCCAGTAACCCGGCCCGCCGGCGGCGCCCAGGTGCCCGCGGTAGTACATCCGCCGCGCGTGCAGAAGCAGCTTGTCGCGGCACTTCTGGCGGAACTCCGGCTCCAGGTCGTTGTAGAGCCAGTCGTAGAGCAGTCCGGCGCCGATCATGATGTTGGCGGCGCTCATGCCGCTGTCGGTTTCCTGGCCTGCTTCCCAGTTCTCCTGGGCGAGGAAATGTTCCAGGAACCCCTTGGCCCGCTCGAAGCTCCGCTTGTCGCCCGT
>Ga0123329_1001380_pt1 | contig 23135 bp, 14 predicted proteins | sample BioC12SIPDNA_FD_89703 | JGI IMG/M metagenome (GOLD analysis project Ga0123329, IMG submission 89703) | Anaerobic biogas reactor microbial communites from Washington, USA - Biogas_R1_B C12 SIP DNA | ecosystem: Engineered > Bioreactor > Anaerobic > Unclassified | place: Washington, USA | collected...
CGATCGTCGATCATGCCCAGGCCCGCAAGGAAGCCCTGGCCGCGTTCGCGACCCTGCGAAGCCGGACCGATTGAGCGACAGTCGCTCGTCACTCAAGCCGAGCGGTTTGCGGGTGCAGTTGATCGCCACTCCAGAGAGCCGGGCAAGAAGACCAACCCGCCGATCACTAACCGGATACGCCTGGACTTCTTCATCGCAGCGACACCCGTTTCTCTCAGTTGGAGCTGACCAGACATAGCGGGATGACGCTGGTACAATAGCAGAACAACACCCAGCGGCGTAGCCAGGTGGAGCTCAAATGGGAAATGCTGGATGACGCAACTCCGATAGCACCAGGTGGGATGCACGCGATGAAATCACATCAGATTGATTCCAAGGTGATGGGCTGGAAAGCGGTCGCGGCGGTTCTCTGTCTCGCGACGGCCTTCGTTGAGCTTGCTGTCCACGCCGAGGATGTCCCCTGGCGTCTGCAAGGTGTTGACACCTGGGGCGGCCGGCCGGCGATGCCTGCCGTGGTGAATCCGGTCGTGGCGTCGCCGCTGCAATCCGTGCTTTCGCTTCGGGGAGAATGGGAATTCGTCACTCGGGAAACGGGACTGCTACGTCATCCGCGGGTCCAGTTTTGCGCCCAACCATGGGCTGGCGCCCGTAGCATTCAGGTTCCAGGCTGCTGGGAAGCCCAGGGGGTGGGTGCGCCGGGCATGGGCGATTCGTGGGACTGCAAATGGGATCATTGCGCCAAACCGCTGCGCTCGGTGTACCTCGGCGGCGCCTGGTACCGCAGAAGGGTTGCGATCCCCGATGCTTGGCGAGGGCAGCGTATCTGGCTGAAGGTGGGCGGCGTGCGCTCGCAAGGCTGGTTTTGGGTCAACCAGACACCCGTGGCGTGGGTTGATCATTACTGTGGCACCTACAAGTACGACATCACCAATCTGGTCCAGCCCGGCCAGGAGGCGGTCATCGTCGCGGAGGTCAACAACGCCGTGCCGAGTCGGAAAGGGCTGTTCAGTAGCACCCACCGCTTCGGCGGCCTTTACCGGGATGTCGAACTGGAGGCTACCCCGGACACGCGGATTGATTTTGCCTGGGTCCGGGGCGACTTCGACCGGCAGACGGCCGAGGTCCACGCGACTCTCGCGCACGGAAACTCGAAGTGCGCACTGGCTAACCCGGTGCTGCGCGTGACCGTCAAAAACGCCGATGGCCAGACCGCGGGAACAGGCTCCCAGGCGGTGACGTTCGATCCGCAGGAGAAAACCGCCGAGGTGACCTGTCGCGTTCCGCTGGCGCCCTTCCAGCCCTGGTCGCCCGAGACCCCCGCGCTCTATCACGCTGAGCTGGTCCTGTGCGACGGCGACCAGTCGGTTCACGGATGGACGGAACGGTTCGGTGTACGCAAGTTCGAGGTGCGCGGCGACCGCTTTTTCTTCAACAACAAGCCGTTCTTTGTGCTCGGCTGCGGCGATGATTTCGTTTATCCGCTGACGCTGGTTTCCCCCGCGTCGCGGGAGGAGCACCTCCGGCATTTCAGAGCGGCGCGCGAGGCGGGGTTCAATTATGTCCGGCTGCATACGCACTGCGAGCTGCCGGAGTATTTTGAGGCGGCGGACGAGGCTGGCCTGCTCATCCAGCCGGAACTGCCCTATTACAGCGATTACCCCACCGAAGCCTTCGCGTTCGATCCGATCCGCGATGTGACGGAGTTAATCACGCACTACCGCCGGCATGTATCGCTGGGGACCTACTGCATGGGCAATGAAGGATCCCTGGGCCGGCCGCTGGGCATGGAAATCTACAAGCTGATCAAGCGGGTAGACCCGGACCGGCTTGTGCTTCACCAGGACGGCGATTTCAACACCGCCGAAAACTCGGATTTCCGCGGCGGCCCGATCAACGTCTGGCAACCGGGCAGCGTCGAATTCGATGCTCCCTTTATCGCCCACGAGTACCTCAATCTGTCCGTCAAGCAGGACCCGCGGCTCGCGCCCAGGTTTTCGGGGGCGATGCTGCCGCCGGTTTCCATCGAGACCCGCGATCAATGGCTGGCCGGCGCCGGGCTTGACCGCCGCTGGGGTGACGCCTGCCAGGACGCCTCACACGGCCTCCAGCGGCACTACCAGAAGCAGGGGCTGGAAGCAGCCCGCCGTGATCCGGCCTGCGACGGCTACAGTTTCTGGACCATCGTGGATGTCATCGTGAGCCAGGGTAACACCTACTCCGCTCAGGGCTTTCTCAACGCGTTCTGGGAGCCCAAACCCAACGGCTTCACCCCCGCCGAGTTCGGCGTGTTCAACGCCCCGACGGTCCTGCTGCTCGAAACCGAGATCAATCCGCGGATTGCCGTCTCCGGCGAACGGATCAAGGCCGATTGCTGGATTTCGCATTACGGCGAGCAACCGTTGAAAAACACCAGGCTGTCCTGGACTCTCCGCGCTGGCGACAGGGTGCTCGATCAAGGCGTTTGCGAAGGTGGCGATGTCGCGCTGGGCGAAGTCCGGTCGCTGGCATGGGTGGAGTTCGTTGTTCCCGACCTCGCCAAGCCCGCGCACGCGGTTCTGGAGGTTTCCCTGGCCGGCGGCACCGCGAGCAACCAGTGGGATTTCTGGCTGTTTCCCAAGCGAGCGGCGCAGAGCGGGAAGCGCATCGCGGTTTCCAAGGCTCTTCTGCCCAAACTGGCGTCCCTGTATTCGGGGCTGGTGGCCGCAAGCGAGCCCGGTGCGGAGCAGGCGGACCTTCTCATTTCATTCCTTGGTTCGGCCGATGTCATGCCCGCGGTTTCGGCCGGCAAGCGCGTCATTCTTATCAACCGAACCAGCGGCAAGCCCAACATCAGCCTGGGTTGGTGGGCGATGGGCGAACAGGTGGGAACGGCGTTTGCCCGGCATCCGGCGTTGGGCGATTTCCCGCATGACGGATATCTCTCGCCGCTGGCTTTCCGCATTCTGAAAACAGGACGGAAACTTCCCGCCTTGCCGGGCTTGCGCACGGATGAAATGTTCGTGGTGGGCGAAGGGCTGGATAGCTATTACCTCTACGCCGGGGAGGCGCGCATCGGCAGAAGCCGTGCGTTGCTGACCTTCGGACTGGACCTGCTCTCCGGCTATCCGGAGGGAACCTGCCTGCTCGACGGCTTGATTCGCTACGCGCGCTCGGATGCATTTGATCCGCAGGGGCAAATGGACGAGCGCATCGTCACGGCGGTATCCGGGCCGAACGGCTGGCAGCAAACGCTGAAGGCTGGCGACGTGGGTTACAGCCATCTGCCCGAAGGCGGCCGGCAACTGGACGTGGCCCGGGCCATGAAAGGGATGAACGAACTGGTCTGGGAAACCCGGCCGGCCCCCGCCAACGCCCACGAACAGAACACATTCTCGGTCTCCTGGCAGGGCGGCATGGGCTACTTCTCGGAACCGCCGGGGACGTTCGTTCTCTATGTGAATGACCAAAAGGCGCTCGACATTCCTGCTATCAGTGAACAGAGCACCGTTTGGCACAATGCCGGGGGAACGGTCAGCCTGGAATATGAGCGGGATGCCGCACGCCCTGAAATGGGACTGCTGACCCTGACGTTGCCATCTGCGTGGGTGACGCCGGGCAAGCCGTTGCGCCTGAAGGTGGCCGGCAGCGATTCCAACAGCCGTCAGTGGTTCGGCGTGTGCGAGATCTGCGACGGGCCGTGAGAAGCGTCAAAGGGTCGTCAAAGGCGATGAGCGTGCGCCGAGCGAGGCCGGGGATGGATGGTCCCTTCTGGACTGACTTGGGCAGCGTGATTTCGCCCCCAAGCCTTTGGCCTGGGCTGACAGACTGAGCCTTTCAGGGGATGCGTGAAAAGTGCGTGGCGTATCAGTGCCGCGACCGCAAGGGAGTGGTTCTTCTCGGCAGCGAGCGACCGCTTCCTTACGGTCGCGGCTCTGAGAAGGCATCTCACACACCCTCTCAGGCTCGAATGCTTCGAGCGTCCAAACGCCGCCCTTTACGATTCGATCGCCTCGAAGCATGGCGGCAGGCTGTCCGAGACGCCGCCATGCGTTAATCATCGGACTCATCGCGTTGTTTGCCCTACCCTTGCCGGCGTCCGCCGTCAATTCGCTCTTGACCCAGTTTTTCCGTCCCGTGTCCCTGTCCAGCGCGTGCGCATGAGCCACTCAGAGGTCTCGCGAGACCGTGGCTAAGGATGAACCCCAGTCTATTCACGTCCCTGACGAGTTGTTCGTGGAAGAACCAACAATCCGGCTGTGGCGAGAAGGGCAATCGTTATCGGTTCCGGGGTCGCTTGGCTGTCGATCACCTTCACATCCAGAGAGCCCGAGCTGAAGGAGAAACCAGAGTTCTGGTTGTACCCCGTGTAGTCGATGCGATGCCAGCCGGGGCCGAGGTAGATCGTCTGTCCGAAGCCCATGGGTGAATCGAACGCTCCATCCAGAAAGATCTTCGGGACGCAATCGCCGCCGCCCGAAAACGTGATGTCTTTGCCAGCATCCACGTAGACATAAGTCCAGGCCCGCCATTGGCGATCACGATCGGCGTTCACGTAGACTTGGCCGTTCGACCCCCAAGTTACCGAGATACGGTCAGTATAGCCCCATCCAAAGGAATATGAATGGCCACCGAGCCATCGACCGGTACCATTCTCGGAGGCCGAAGGCCAGGGAGGAACGGGGGAGCCGGATTCCCAAGGACGCACCCATGAATCGTTGTCATGGAATCGATCATCCCCATTCGTTCGGTAGTTCCATGCGCAGTCGCCCAGGGGAATGCCGTAGGAGACGCTTGGTAGCAGGCCCACGGCGCAAACAACCACCATGCCCAGTGGAGCAAAACAGGCTCTTACCATGATCTCTCTCCCGTTAAGAAGTGACAACTGATACACCCAAGACCCTATAAAAAAGTAGTAGGCACCTATCCCTCACAAAAACAAGAAGAGTTGTGATACGAACCCAGGTTAAGGCACTCAAACCCGCTTGCCAGCATGTGTGGGTTCTCCGCGAATCTGACAGGGAGTGTGATTCCGCGAGGGGCGGCGTGGCCCGGTGGGAAAGGGCGGGGAGCATGGGGGAACCCTGGCGGCCCTCCAGCTTGTCCGTTCCCGCCGGTGGTCAGACGCGTGGCGCCCATTTCGCGGAGCCATGTCGCCGCGGCGACCGCCCGTGGACCGCCCGTGGACCGCCCACGGGCCACAAGGTCACAGTATAATTCGTGGTCCCGGCCGTTGCAAGGCTAAAATCAAGAATTTTCAGCTGGGATTCATGCTCCCTCGGGCAGTTCCCCTGGACGCGACGTAAATGTCGCGGGCGTCTGAAGATTTGTCGTCGTCCAGCGGCCGCCACGGCTCGGCTGAGCTCGCCGAAGTCAGGCGGCCGCTACGGCCTGCCCGCCGTGGCGGGAAGCAGCGCGTTCATGGTAGGCCCTTCCGCTGAGCGCGGCCGGCTCAGCGATGGTCGTTACCGGCGCCCAGAGGGATCGGTTCGCTGACTACGGTGCCGCTGAATAGCGACGGCGGAACGAACACGTCGGGTATTCGAGGCCGCACGCGGACTCGGACTTCCTCGGCAGTGGCCAGGTGAAAGTAGCGGAGCATGCATGTGCAGGCGGTTTGGGGGGCGACGCCGGCCGCGGTGGCTCGTATCCGCAAAGTCGAGATGGGCATCCGGATGATCGTGGTGGTTTCCATGGGCTGCAAGTGCCGGAGTCTGTCGGAGTCGAAGCCAGGTGCGTCGGGTTCGACCTGCCAGGCGAAGGGCTCATCGGCATCGGGAACATGGAACTCCCAGGCCAACTGGGCGTATTGACCCGGTTCGGGGCCGAGGTTGAGGTTCACGGTTACTGGGCGGTCCCACAGGTTGGTCAGATCCGCCCGCAGGATCTCGCCTTCCTGGTGCAAGACCAATCGCAAGGGTCGCTCCGCCTCACGCACTGCGGCGGGGGCGTCGTTGGTCACCCGCACCGTCACGGTGTTGCTGGCAACGACGCCAAGCTCATCATCGATCCAGGATTCAACCTCCCACGGCGGCTGGTAACGCAGGGCGATGTGGTACTCGCCGGCCTCGAACATCGGATAACGTGCCCAGCCGCGATTGAACTCGGGCACGCGCAGCTCCGCGGTCCGCCCGGGTTCGATCCATTGCGACGGCGGCTGCAATCCCGCACGAAGCTCGACGGCGGTTCGGATCTCCGAGTCGGCGTCGATCGGGTCGAGCCGGAGATCGAGCGGCGTGCCCTTAGGGCATAGCACGGTGAGGAAGTCCGCGACGTCCAGCATGCTCGCGACTTGGACGGCGTCGGCGGATGCGGGTTGCGTAGTCAGCGATCGGCGGGGCGGAGGCCAGGGCACACGCACGCGGGCCGGCGAGGGGTTGTGCACGCGAACGATCAAGTCAAAGGGCTTGTTCCAGGCGACTTCCGGGTGGTCCACAGACAGTCGCACCTCGGCGGAAAGGAAGAGCATGACCTGCATCTCAGCCAAGAGCTGGCTGGCCGACAGGGCGGCTTCGAGGTCCGTGCTCTTTACCGTCTCGCGCAGCGTGGGCACCGCGGCCAGCCCCCATTCGGCCAGCCGGCGGGCGGCGGTCTGGCGCATGGCGTGCAGCGGATGCCCAAGCCGGCCGACCGTCTCACGCAGTTGGGCTTCGGTCGGGGGGCTGGGCTGCGTCGTCGTCACCGCCGGCGCAGGGGCGGTCTCTTGGCCGGCCAGGTCCGTCCAGCCGGTCGCCAGCAGCACCATGCACACCAAGCCAGCATTTCTGCCGCCGTTCATCGTGGCAGCTCCCAGGCCTCGTTCAACGAGGCTGCCCCTTTGAGCATACGCACCGCGGGTCGCTCCGGCGAATGGCCTGCCGTTTGCGAGCCGCAGTTGCCCGGACACGCTACAATATCGGCTAATATGTCATGGTACCCGATCGAGTTGAACCTGGAGGGTCGCCGGGCGGTGGTGGTCGGTGGGGGGCAGGTGGCGGCCCGGAAGGTGGCGGGATTGCTCGCCGCCGGTGCTGTTGTGCGTGTGGTCAGCCCGAGGTGTTGCCCCGATCTGGCCGAACGGCAGGGCATCGAGTGGGTGCGGCAGCCCTATGTCGCGGACGCTCTTGAAGATGCCGATCTGGTCTTCGCCTGCACCGATGACCGTATGCTCAACGCTCGTGTCGCGATCGACGCCCGGCGGGTGGGAGCCTTGTGCAACAACGCCGACGACCCGGGTGCGAGCGGCTTCCTCGTGCCCGCGGTGTTGAGGCACGGGGATTTCACTGTGGCAGTGGGTACGGGCGGTGTCGGCCCGAAACTGGCGGCCAACATTCGCGGGCGGCTTGCCTCTCTTCTGGGGCCGGAGTTCGGTATCCTTGTGGGTGAGCTGCGGAAGGCCCGGGCTCAGGTACGCGAACGGGTGGCCGACATGCGCCTGCGGCGGCAGATCATGGAGAAGCTGTGCGGTGATGATTCCGTCAAGCTTTTGGCGACGCAGGGGCCCAAGGCGTGGCGGGCATGGATGACGCGGCTCGTGGAGCAGCAGCCAGAGGAGATCGAGCGGTGGGAGCCTGCGGATAATGGTGGCGACGCGTCCGAGTGACTGAATTGCCGGATGTGGGTGGTTGGTTGAGGCCTTAGACGGAACGGTAAACCACGAACAAGTTCGCTCGGTCCCACGAACAAGTTCGTTCGGTCCCGCGAACAAGTTCGCTCGGTTCCGCCACGAACGAGTTCGTTCGGTCGTAGGAACAGGTTCGTTCGGTTCCACGAACAAGTTCGCTCGGTCCCACGAACAAGTTCGTTTTGCGATCAAGACCACTGGTTTGGGAAGATGTCATGGATCGACCGTTGTGGATCTCGCTTGGGGGAGCACTGGGCTTTGCGCTGGCGGCCCTTGCCGCGTATCTTCGCGTGTGGCACCGTTCGGTGGGTGTGGGTCTCTGGTTGCGTTGGGCCGCCGTGGTCGCCGTGCTGCTCAATGGTGCATATGTCGGCTATGTGTTGCATATGCACGGGGTCACGGAGACCTTCCGCCATGACTATGAGTCCGCTGTTCTGCTTGCCACGTTGCTGGGGCTGATGGGCATCGGGGCGTACGCGTCCGCGGCTCTGCGCGGGTTGGATGGGTTCCTGTTTCTGGCGGCGGCTCTGTTGGACTTCGGGGCCCTGATGGTGATCGATCAGTCCATGACGGTGGCCACGTACCGCCCCTGGTATGTGAGCCACGGTCTGGCTTTTGCGGTCAGTGCCGCCTGCTTTATCGGGTCGGGCATCGCGGGCATGGTCTACCTGCTCGTCCACCGCGTACTGCGTGGCAAGCACGATCTGAGCCTCGTGGGCGGCGTGCCATCGCTGGAGGCACTGGAGCGCTTCGGCCGTCAGCTCCTGGCCATTGGCTTTCCGCTGTTCACCTATGGGATTCTGACGGGGATATGCGGCGTGGCGCATCGCTCGGATATCGGGCAACAGGCCTGGTATCTGGACGCGGCGGTGGTGCTGTCCTTGCTTGTGTGGGTGGTATACGGTTTGGGGTTGTCGGCCATCCTGTTCATGCCGCGACTGCGTGGTCGCAAGGCGGCGACGCTGGCCAGTTGCGCGATGTTTCTGGTGGTGGCTGTGCTGGCCACAAGGGATCTGTCCTTCATACACCGATGAGGACGTTGGTCATAGGTTGTAACCATCGTTCCGCGCGGGTCGCCCTGCGCGAACGGTTGGCGTTTGACGAGGCCTCGGTGCCGCGGGCCTTACGGTCGCTGGTGGAGTCGTTCCCCGGCACCGAAGCGGTTCTCCTGTCGACGTGCAATCGCCTCGAGCTCTACCTGGCTCACGCGGATCAGGGCATACCGCGGATTGGGCAAGTCATCGACTTTCTTGCCGGCTGGCATGATCTCGACGCCGCCGAGTTCGCCCCGGCTCTCTATAGCCATGAAGACGTCGAGGCCGCCCGCCACTTGTTTCGCGTGGTCAGCTCGCTGGATTCGATGGTGCTCGGCGAGTCGCAGATTCTGGGTCAGGCCAAGGCCGCCTACGAGACCGCCAAGCAGACCGGCACTGTCAGCAGGGGGCTGGACGCCCTCTTCCGGCAGGCCTTCAGCGTAGCCAAGGAGATCCACACGCACACCGGCATCGCCACCGGTCGAGTGAGCGTGGGCAGTACGGCCGTCGATCTCGCCCGGCAGATCTTCTCGCGGTTCGAGGACAAGATCGTGCTCATGGTCGGGGCGGGCAAGATGGGCGAGATGACCCTCAGGCATTTGCTGACGACGCATCCTAAAGAGCTGTGGGTGACCAACCGGACGGATCCGCGAGCGGCCGATTTAGCCGCCCGCCTCAGTCAGCGGTATGGCGTGCACACCCGAGTTATTCCCTTCGCCGAGTGGATCGACCGGCTTGCGGAGGCGGATATCGTCATCAGCTCGACCGGCTCGCGTGAGCCGATTCTCAAGGCGAAGGATTTCGCGCCTATCCCGGCGAGGCGGCGATACCGCTCGCTGTTGTTGATCGACATTGCCGTCCCGCGGGATATCGACGTCGCTGTCGCCGAGCAGGACTGCGTTTTCCTCTATAACATCGACGACCTGCAGACGGTGACCGAGAAGACGCTCGCTCGGCGCCGCGGGGCGCTCGATCAATGCCATGAGATCATTGAGGCGGGCCTGCTGGCCTTCGCGGAGCGGCTGGCCAGCCCCGACCTGGGGTCGCTGATCGAAGCACTGAGCAGAAGGTTCCAGGAGATATCCGATGCGGAACTGGCCCGCATCATCCCCAAGCTGGAGAATGCCTCCGATCGCGATCGGGAGTTGATCCGGCAAATGCTCCATCGCGTTGCGCAGAAGATCCTCAACCATCCCCTTCAACTGCTCAACGACACGGCGGCCAATGGTGCCGCCCGCGTGTATGCGGACACGCTTCGGGCCATGTTCGACGTCAGTTCTCAAGATGCCGACGACCCCGCCGGCCGCAAACCATGAGTCGCAAGTCATGACCGCTCTGCTTCCCGCCGCAGCCTGCCCGTCCCGCCACAGCTTGCCCGCCGTGGCGGGGCGGGCAGGCTGTGGAGGGGCGGGCGGGGGGTAGCGGCCGTCGCCCCAGGCGGCCGCTGGACGGCGATAGATACTTCGACGCCGGGCCGCGGGTCGCGCAGGTTGACTGATGGGAAGGCTTCTCGGCTTGCCTATGGCCGTCGCGTGAATGACAGACGTGGCCCCGAGGTCAATCAGCGCGCGGTAATCTGGGTGGGCGGGCTGTAGCGCCGGGCCTTTGCAGCATGACCCGGTCGCCTTGGATCACCAGGTGTCCCTTGGCAAACAGGCGAATGGCGGCCGGGTAGGCGACGCATTCCTGCTCGAAGACTCGCTCCGCAAGGGTGTCCGGGGTGTCCGTCGGCAGAACGGGGACGGTACGTTGCAGGATAATCGGGCCGGCGTCGTATTCGTTGTTGGCGAAGTGGACCGTGCAGCCGCTGCGGTGTTCGCCGGCCGCCAGGACCGCCTCGTGCACATGGTGGCCGAAGAAGCCCTGCCCGCCGAACTTGGGCAGCAGGGCGGGGTGGATGTTCATCACCCGTCCGAGCCAAGGTTCGGGAATACGCCAGAAGCACGTCCAGCCGGCCAGGCAAGCCAGCTCGACGCGATGAGCTTCGAGAGTTTCCACGATTTGCCGGCTGAAGGTCTCGACGTCGGGATGGTCTTTCCTGCGGATGACTACGACCGGCAGCCCTGCCGCCCGGGCCCGCTCGACGCCCTTGATCTTCGAGAGCGAGGAGATGACCACGGCGATGCGGGCGTCCAGCTCACCACGATGGATGCAGTCGACGAGGTTGAGCAGCGTTCGTCCGCCGCCGGATAGCATGACGCCGAGAGTGAGCATCCTGGTGGTTTCCCCTGGATTCGCGGTGTCCTTGGTCTTCACGCTTTCAGCACTGCTCATAGAGCAGTGCCAGACAGATTGCCAGGCACGCGGCATTGCTCATAAAGCAATGCCACACGAACGCGATGCATCTCAACCATCGCGACGCCACACGGGCCCACGCCAACGAGCCCGAAGCGCAAGCGCCGGGTTCCGCGGAGCGTCAGCGACGTACCAGACGCCCGCACTGCTCACAGCACAGATTGCCAGGCACGCGGCATTGCCCATAGAGCATTGGCACGCGGATCCTGGTGGGCGTTCGCACTGCTCACAGGGCCGTGGCCCACCGCACGCGACTGCGTCCCCGTCAATCGGCCACATCGACGCTGAAGCGGATCGGTGTTTCCTCGATCTCCCCGGCGTGTGGCGGGTCGACGATGCTCTTGTCCACGACGACCTCCAGAGCCAATGTCTCGCCGCAGATGTACGCATTGAAGTCGCGGATGGCGTCGGCGACTGGGCCGGTCGCGTCGACATGCACGCGGATTCGGTCCTGGTAGTCGAGCTGATCGTTCTTGCGGGCGGTCTGGATCAAGTGCACGACCTCGCGGGCGAGACCTTCCAGGCGCAGCTCCGTCGTCAACTCGGTGCTCAGGACCACGACGACCTGCCGGCCCTGGGCGGCGGCCCAGCCGGCCCGTGCGGTCAGCGTCACTTGCACGTCCTCGGGTGCGAGCTCCACGCTCTGACCCGCCACCTGCAGGGCGGCCCGGCCGGCTTGGTCGAGCTGCCGGCGTAGGTCGGCGGCGTCGGCGCTGCCCAGGGCCTGCTTGATCTGCGGGGCCAGCTTGCCGAACTTGGGCCCGATGGCCTTGAAGTTCGGTCGGACCTCGTAGCTGACGTACCGGTCGGCGTCCGCGGCGAACTCGACCCGCGTGACGTTCAACTCATCGGCGATGAGCGGCAGGTGCCCCTCCAGCCACTGGCGATGAGCGGGCTCGGCCAACACGAGTTCGACCACTGCCAGCGGCTGCCGCACCTTGAGCTTGGCGTCCATGCGTGCCGCTCGGCCCAGCGAGGCGATCTCGCGGACGATGGCCATCTCCTCCATCAACCGCCGGTCGATCAGCGAGGCGTCCGCCTGCGGATAGTCGCGCAGATGCACGCTCTCGGCCACCTGGTCATCTTGCGAGCGCACCAGGTTCTGGTACAGCGTCTCGGCGAGGAACGGCGTGAACGGGGCGATGACCTCGGCCAGCGTGGCCAGACACGTCCACAGTGTCTGATAGGCCGCCGCCTTGTCACTGTCCATACCCGACCGCCAGAAGCGTTCGCGCGACCGGCGCACGTACCAGTTGCTCAGCCCGTCGACGAAGTCGACCAGCCGCCGGCATGCGGGGTAGCTTTCGTAGGCGTTCATGCTTGCCCGCACGTCGGTGATGGCTTGGTGCAGTTCGGAAAGGATCCAGCGGTCCAGCTCGCTGCGGAAAGGAATCACTTCCTGCGTGTTGGTCGGCGACCAGCCGTCGATGTTGGCGTAGATCACGAAGAAGCTGTAGACGTTGTAGAGCTTGATGAGAAACTCGCGCTGGTCGGTAGCGATGGTGTCTTCCTTGAAGCGGGCCCCGGTCCAGGGGGTCTGCCCGCTGAGCATCGACCAGCGCATCGCGTCCGCTCCCTCGCGGTCGAAGATGTACGAGGGCTCCTTGTAGTTGCGCTTGCTCTTGGACAGTTTCTTGCCGTCCTCGCCGTTCATGAGTCCGAGGACAACGCAAGTGCGGTAGGGATGGGGGTAGTCGGAGGCGAAGGTCGCATCCAGCGACTCGCGGGCGAAAGAGCCGCGGGCTTCGGCCCGCGCGGTTGTCCCTGGCGTACAAGCGTTTTCACCGTCCGCGGCACCGCGCGGGCTGAAGCCCGCGGCTCGTTGCGCGCTGGGGTCCGCGGTGCGGTCTCCGCTGAAGAGCATGGTGCTGATGGCCAGCAGGGTGTAGAACCATCCGCGGGTCTGATCGATGGCTTCGCTGATGAAGTCCGCCGGGAAACGCTGCTTGAAGATGTCCGCGCTGCCGACCTTGTGGGGGTAGCCCCACTGGGCAAAGGGCATGCAGCCGCTGTCAAACCAGCAGTCGATCACCTCGGGCACCCGACGCATGCGGGCACCTGGTGCGAACGGCGAATCATACGTCACTGCGTCGATGTAAGGCTTGTGCACCTTGAGATCGTCGACCAGTTCGGGATTGGCCCGTTTGGCCTCCTCCCAGACCTCGGCTCCCTGCACGCCGGGTTTGGCCAGCAGATCGGCATACGAGGCCACCGCCTCCTGCTGCCCGGTTTGCTCGCATTGCCAGATGGGCAGCGGCGTGCCCCAGAATCGTTCCCGCGACAGAGCCCAATCGACGTTGTCGGCCAGGAAGTTGCCGAACCGCCCGTCGCGGATGTGCTCGGGCAGCCAGTTGATCTTCGCGTTATTGGCCAAGAAGGCGTCGCGGAACAAGGTTGTGCGAATGAACCAGCTCCTGCGGGCATACTGGATCAGTGGGTCGTCATCCGCCCGCCAGCAGAAGGGGTAATCGTGGCGGTAGGTCTCGCGCTTGAACAGGACGCCACGATCTTTCATCCAGCGGATGATGTCTGGGTCCGCCTCTTTGCAGAATCGGCCGGCAAAGTCAACCGCCTCGGGCACGAAGGTGCCGTCCGGGGCGATGAGCTGGAGCATGCCCAAGCCGTTCTCCTGGGCCGCCCGGTAGTCATCCTCGCCGAACGCCGGGGCCATGTGCACGATGCCCGTGCCGGTGTCCAGCGTGACGAAGTCGGCAGGGATGACCTCCCACGCCTTACCACCCTGCGGCGTGACGTAGGTGAAGATCGGCTCGTACTTCGTGCCCACCAATTCCGCTCCCTGCATCGTGCGAACGGTGCGCACGTCCCTGTCGAGATCGATCGGCAGGCCTTTGAACACCGCGGGCAGCAGTTGTTTCGCGAGGATGAACTGCTCGTCCTCCACGGCAATCTGCACGTACTCGACCTCCGGGTGCACCGCGAGGGCGACGTTGCTGGGCAGCGTCCAAGGCGTCGTGGTCCAGGCGAGCAAGCTGGTCTTGGGGTTGTCTTTGAGGCGGAAACGTACGGTGACGGATGGGTCGTCGATCTCGCGGTAGCCCTGGCCGACCTCGCCGGAGGAGAGCGCGGTGCCGCCCTGGGGCCACCACCAGACGACCTTGTGGCCCTGGTAGAGCAGGCCGCGGTCGAAGAGCGTTTTCAAGGCCCACCAGACGCTCTCGACGTAGGACTGGTGGTAGGTGACGTAGGCCTCGTCGAGGTTGATCCAGAAGCCGAGGCGGCGGGTCAGTTCTTCCCATTCCTTGGTATACCGGAAGACCGACTGCTGGCAGAGGTGGATGAACTTCTCGATGCCGTAGGCCTCGATTTCCTGCTTGGTGTGGATGCCAAGCTCCTTGCAGACCTCTGCCTCGACGGGCAGGCCGTGCGTATCCCATCCGCCCTTGCGGTCCGCGTAGTGGCCGGTCATGGCCCGGTAGCGGGGGAACACGTCCTTGATGATCCTGGTCAGGCAGTGCCCGGGGTGCGGCAGGCCGTTGGCCGTCGGTGGGCCTTCGTAGAACACGAACTGCGGGCAGCCCTCGCGCTGCTGCAGCGACTTCTCGTGGATGCCGTGCTGTTCCCAGAACTTGAGCACCTCACGCTCGGCGGCGGGGAAATCAAACTGGGCAGGTACTTCCTTGAACATAGTGGTCTCGTGGGTCCGAACAAGCGTATCACGTTGCTCCCGTGGCGTAGCGATTCATGGTGCCGCAAGCGGCACCGCTCAACAAGGGTTGGAGAAGCTTGCGGCAACCCCATCTTACTACGCCAGCGGCGACTCCCGGTCGCCGTATCAAGATCATCCCCGCAGACCGGTCGAACTTCCAGTCTACGGGGCTTCCTCGGCAGGTGCGAAATCCTGCTCGCCGTCCTCGGGCACCAGTGGGTCCGTAGGGATGGCCTCAAAGACGGACGGTTCGCCGCCTCGGCCGATCACGTCCATCTGCTCCCAAGGCCCCAGCCGCCACCGCAGGGCGAACGTGATCCCGATCACGACCACGAAGAACGTGGCGACGATCCATGGCCCGCGGGCCCCCCATTCGGGGAACAAGCGGGCCGTCAGGGCGGCCCCGCCGACCATCAGGATCCACACTTGGAGCCCGCCGACCACGGCCGGCCAGCGGGTGTCACCCGCCCCACGCAAAGCATTGCTGTAGGTGATGCAGGTGGCGTCGAACAGCTGGAACAAGGCCGCCAGGACCAGCAGCTGGGTGCCCAGCGTAATCACCTCGGGCACATCGCTGAACAGCTCCATCAGCTCGCGGCCGAAGAGCACGAACATCAGGGCCATGCCGCCCATATAACCCATATTGAGCAGCGCTCCGAGCAGCGTTCGGCGGCGGGCGAGGTCCGGCCGACCCTCTCCGATAGACCGTCCGACCAACGTGCACACGGCGTGGCCAATCCCGATCGCGGGCATGAACGATAGATCGGTGAACCGCCAGCAGGTGGCACTGGCCGCGAGGTGGTGCGTGCCGAACTGCCCAATAATCACGGCCATCAGCACCGCCCATGCGGTGATGTCAACCATGAAGCTGATGCCCGCGGGCCAGCCCACCCGGGCCAGCCGACGCATCTTATCCCATTGCAGCGGCCAAGCACGCCGGGCTTCGTACTTGACGGCGATCCGCCCGTTGCACATGACTCCCAGCAGCCAGAGTGCGCGGACCAAGTTCGCGATCACCGATCCCAACGCCGCCCCCGCGACGCCCATGGCCGGCATGCCCAACCGCCCCTGGACCAGCCCGTAGCTCAGAAAGAGGTTCAGGAGCGTCGTGCCGATCACCGAGTACGCGTTGTGCCGCGGCTCATGAATGCCGTTGAAGAAGTGGCCCAAGGCCACCGCCGCACCGGAAACGCCCAGGCCCAGAAGGCGTATCTGCGTGTATTCGGACTCCATCTGCTGAACGATCACGTCGTGGCCCACCCAGGCGTAGAATCCGGGAATCACCGGCCACAGGGCGATGCCGACGAGCCCGCACACCATGCTCAGCCAGACACCCTGCCAGCCGTACGCCGAGCAGTCGCGCAGCCGGCCGACGCCCAGCGATTGGCTTACAACGGTGGTAACGCAGACCATCATGCCCAGGCAGAAGCCGAATACGCTGAAGTAGACCAACCCGGCGGAAGACACCGCGGCTTGGGCTTCCGGCCCGAGCGTCGAGACGATGGCGAAGTCCACGAAGCTCGCCAGACTCTCGGCCGCGGTAGAGGCGACGTTCGGCAGCGCGAGAGCCAGCAGCATGCGCAGGTCCGTCCGCCAACTCACATTTGGGCGGGCAGGGGGGCTTCGCAGGACAGGAGTTTCGGCATAGGTGCTCATGTTTCGAGGTAGTAAATACGCCCCCCTCAACGAGCTTCAACGCTCACCCAATGAGCGTCGAAGCTTCCCCAAACGAGCGTCGAAGCTTCCCCCAACGAGCGTCGAAGCTTTCCCCAACGAGCCCCAAGCGCGAGCGCGGGGAGCTTCGCGATGCAGCCATCGTCACAGGTGTCTGCGGTTCGCTATTGTACGTCGCTTGCGCTCCGGGTTTGTTGATTCCTGTCGCTCGCGCTTCCCAACGCTTCCCCCAAGGAGCGTCAACGCTCACCTAACGAGCGTCGAAGCTTCCCCAAACGAGCGTCGAAGCTTTCCCCAACGAGCCCCAAGCGCGAGCGCGGGGAGCTTCGCGATGCAGCCATCGTCACAGGTGTCTGCGGTTCGCTATTGTACGTCGCTTGCGCTCCGCGTTCCCATCGCTCGCGCTCGGGGCTCGTTAATTCCCGTCGCTCGCGCTCCGGGCTCGTTAATTCCCGTCGCTCGCGTTCGGGGCTCGTTGAGTCCCGTCGCTTGCGCTCCGGGGTTCGTTGATTCCCAAAGCTCGTGCTTATGGTTCGCTGTCTACCTGATGTCATCTGCGAGGCAGTCACCGGCCTCGCAGTTGCCCCGGGCCGGAGTAGACGTCGTCCACCGCTTCGCGCTGAGGCTCGGGCTGGTCAGCTTCGGTATCCTCTTGTGACTGCTGTTCCGGCGGCAGTGCGGATGGGTCGCCGAGGCCTTGCTGCATGCTGGCAGCCAACTCCTGCATCAGTGGTCCGACCACTTCCTGCAGGGCGGAGTCCAGTGCCTGCTTGGCTTCATTCGCGGAACTGATCTCCCCTGCCCCGATCCGCTCGGCTACCGTTTGCAGCGCTTCAGCCATCTCCGGAACCAGGTCGAGTATCTTGCCCACGAGCTCCATCGCCTCGGGAGGCGGCAGATTGGGATCCACAACTCGCCAGGCGTCGCCAACGCGGCGGATTGTGACCTGCGTCGTCGCGGGCATGCCCTCAACCTGGATCGAACCGACGGCGTTGTTGTCATCAACCGGCTCGACACTGAGTACTGTGGCATTGATCTTACCGCCCGTGCCGGGCGGCGCGACGACCGGGAGCGGCGCCTCCGGGAAACGCTCCCGCCATTGCTGCTCCAGTGAGTGGTGGGCCTGGATCAGTGGTGCTACGCCCTCGCCGATCGTCCGGGCCGTTTCCTGTTGCTCAGGAACCAAGACGCTCGGCAGTTGGCGATAGTCGCCTGCCCGCAGGATCTCGATGTAAGCGGCGATCACCGTATTGGGCGAGGAATCGTCGAGCATTCCCTCTGTCGCTTCGGGCGTCGGTGGAACGGGGGTCTCCTCTACGGTGGCGGCCGCTCCGACGATGCCGCGGTCGTGCTGGCGGCTGGGCACATCCAAGGGCACCATCATCCGGCCACCGGCCTCGAAGCCCGCGTTGACTTGCGGCGGCGGCTCCTTGCCATGGTCGCACGCCACCGTGCCGGTCAACCCCGCGAGTACTCCCGTCATGATCATGAATCGCAACATCGCACGTCCTTTCATACCGTTTCCCAGGCCTCTTCCTTCCCGCAGGCGGGGTGGCACTGGTCTGTACCCAGACCAGTGGCGATTCCGCATTGCGCACGGGTCTGAGTACAGACCCATGCCACCCTCTGCATGATGCCACGGATCATCCGATGCACCCGCGTTTTCAGGCCGCTGCTCAGGCCTCTTCCCTCCTGCCGGCCAGCGGCTATGATACGCCCCCATGCGCTGGTTTGTCGACGCCTGCTATCTGTTGGCCGCTGTGCTGCTCAGCCCCCTCGTGGCCTACCGAGCCATCACCCTGGGCAAGTACCGGCAGGATTGGGGGCAGCGCCGGGGCTGGCTGCCTGAATTGGGGCCGGCGGCCCGCAGGATCTGGTTCCATGCCGTCTCGGTCGGCGAAATCAATGCGGTTCGAGGCCTTATCCAGGCATGGCGGCTCCGAGAGCCGCAGAGCGAGATCGTCATCTCCTGCACCACCGACACCGGGTTGGCCCGCGCCCGCGAGCTCTTTGGCGATCTGACCGTGGTCCGCTATCCGTTGGATCTCAGCCGCTTCGTGGATCGGGCCCTGGACCGCATCCGGCCGACGATGATCGTCCTGGTCGAACTGGAGGTCTGGTACCAGTTCGTGACCCGCGCCGCCGCCCGCGGCATCCCGGTAGCCGTCGTTAACGGGCGACTCAGTGAGCGAAGTGTCCGACGGCTCGCGTGGGTACGCTTCCTGGCCGGCCGCATGTTCAGGTCGCTGGCGTGGGTCGGAGCCCAGGACGAGACCTATGCCGAGCGGTTTCGACGGATGGGTGTCCCGCCCGAGCGCGTCCGTGTGACCAGCTCGATGAAGTGGGATACGGCCGAACTCGCGGATCATCTGCCCGGCAGCGAGGCCCTGGCTCAGGCCATGGGCATCGACCCCGCCCAGCCGACCTGGGTGTGCGGCAGCACCGGCCCGGATGAGGAGGCCGTCATCATCAAGGCCCGCGATCGGCTGGTCCGCGATCACCCGGGCTTACAGGTGGTGCTGGTGCCGCGCAAGCCCGAGCGCTTCGAGGAGGTCGCTGCCTTGGTTCGCCGCAGGGGCCTCAGGTGCGTGCGACGCAGCGAATCGCCCGACGGCACCCGGCGGGAGCCCGCGGTGAATACCGTCTTCCTCGGTGATACCATGGGCGAGTTGCGGAAAATCTACACGCTCGCGGACGTGGTGTTCGTGGGTCGCACATTGGCACCGATGGGCGGATCAGACATGATGGAAGTGGCGGCGCTGGCCAAACCGGTGGTCGTGGGGCCGCATACGGAGAACTTCGTCGACACCGTCCAGCGGCTCGCCGAGGCGGACGCCATTCGGATCGTGCCAATCAATGTATCGAGGACCGAGGTGGTGGACGCCCTGGCCCGCACCATCGGCGACTTGCTCAAGGACCGCCAAGTCGCCCGTGCCCAGGGACTGGCCGGCCGCCAGGTTGTCCAGCGTAACCGTGGTGCCATCGAACGCACCTTGAACGCACTTGTGGAGATTCTTGACCGTGCCAAGCACCATGCTCCGCCAACAGTTGATGAAGAACGTCCATAACCTTGTCGTGAAGGTGGGGACCAACCTGCTGACCGACACCGCGGGACGGCTCGACAAGGTGATGATCAACGCCATCGGCCGCCAATTGGGCCTGCTGAGTGAGCGGGGAATCCATGTTACGCTGATCACCAGCGGGGCTGTTGGGTCGGGCATGGGTATTGCGGGGCTGACCAGCAGGCCCCGGGAACTGCCCGTATTGCAGGCTTCGGCGGCCATCGGACAGCCCACCTTGATGGCTCTCTACGCCCGAGCCCTCAGCCGGTTCGGCATGCATGCCGGGCAGCTCCTCGTCACACGAGACGATTTTGAGCACCGCTCCCGCTACCTCAATATCCGCAACACCGTCGGCGCGTTGCATCGCCTGCGAGCCGTACCCATCATCAACGAGAACGACACCACCGCCGTCGTCGAGCTTGGCCGGTTTGCCGACAACGATACCATTGCGGCTCTGGTCGCCAATCTCATCAAGGCGGACCTGCTTGTCCTGCTGACCGTCGCCGACGGATTGCTGAATACCGAGGGGCAGCGGATCGACCTGGTCCCGCGGGTGACGCCCGAGGTTCTCAAGCTGGCCCGGGCGGAGAAGTCGGCCCTGGGCAGCGGGGGCATGGGTAGCAAGTTGCGGGCGGTGAGCATGGTGACCGAGGCCGGCGAAACCGTCGTCATCGCCCACGGCAGAGAACGCAATGTCCTCCTGCGATTGCTGGAAGGCGAACGATTGGGGACGATCTTCGCACCCGCCGAGCACAAGATGTCCGCTCGGCAACGCTGGCTGCGTAGCGCCGTTCGGCCTGTGGGGCGGCTGATGCTCGACGACGGCGCCGCCGACGCCGTCCTTCGCAAGAACAAGAGCCTGTTGCCGCGAGGGATCACCGCCGTGACCGGCCGGTTTGAACGCGGGGCCGTCGTCGCCCTGGTCAATCCTGCCGGCCAGACCATCGCCCACGGCGTCGTCAACTATGGCAACGCCGACCTCGATCGCATCAAGGGCCTCAAGTCCGCCGAGATCGCCGCCGCCCTCGGCGCCAAACCCTTCGACGAAGCCGTCCACCGTGACCACCTCGTGGTGATCGCTGGCCAGTAGTATCCGCAATAGGAACCCGGGTAATACCCACGGAGCCTCAAGCGGGCCGCAGGCGTCTTTCGTAGAAAAGAGCGGTTTATGCATTCATCTGTCGCTCGGGTGCCCATGCCGGGCTCGATGAAGCTGAGAGCCGAATGTGTCGCCCTTCTTCACAGGCGGATCTGACAGCCCGCCGCAGACGCTGCCGTTCGCAGGTCGTGTGCCCGACCAAGCCTTGCATCGATGACCTCGCTCGGTCAACCTCTGCGGCAGGGAGCGAATATGGCTGGCTCGGTATGGACTCATGCACCGATCAACGAACGGTTCCGAGTTGGCCTTCGAGGGATTGGTGAATCAGTGGTTTGGCCTCCTCCAACTGAGCCATGTTGCTTAGGGCAAGCTGCAAGTCTCCAACGCCGAAGTGGCCAAGGTTGGATACATCACGAGCGAATGAGGGTGGATTGACCAACCGGCTGTGTTTCAGTTTCAGGCATACCCGGATATCGCCTTTCTGTAGGTGGACGCAGCAGAATATGGCCTTTCCGTGCAAGTAGTTGATTGTCATTTTGGTGTACCGTCGCTGGATGTCTCCGGGTTTCAGAGAAAGGCAAAGTCGGTCGATTGCTCGATAGAGTTCTACAATCTCCCGTGGCTTGCCGGCTGTATGGTGTGATTCGCTATATGGTGACGGTGTTCGCCCTGCTCCGGCTCTCCGCGTAGCCCAGGCTCTTCGAGCGCCTTGGCTTCTCAGCGATAGTCCCTGCTCATTGAGGTTTCGCCGTTGTGTAGGTCCGGACGTGGTGGACTGTGGTGTGGTGGCCCCCTGCGCCCAGATGCGAGCGAGGCTCTCTTTGATGCGGCGCGGGCTCAACCCTCCGTCATCCGAGGCGGAACGCACGAGGTTGAGCAGAACCCGCGGAGCATCGCGCATGATACCGTCGAGTGCCTTGCGAACCTTGCTATCCGTGAAGGTCTGCTCTCCGATGGCATCCAGGGTTCCCTTGGCCATATCCTCCCGGGAAAACCGCCACATCTGACTCGCGATCTGCTCTACGGATAGGCCCTCGTGGTCGCGGGTGTCCAGCGACACCTCAAACATGAGTTTATCCGGCGCTGGGCATTCTTCGACGCTCCGATAGACTTTCCAGACGACCCCATTGGTCAGGATGCACCACACAATCCCGGCATTGGCTGCGTACCCGACAACCTGCGTAATCCCTTTGACATCATTGAGGGGATCGTCGAGGGGCTTCGCCTCGACCAGCAGCACGGGTTTCCCATTGATGAGCAATGCGTAATCCACCGATTTTCCGTCCACGGTGGGGTACTCAAGTTGCACCTCATCAGGATCCCGAACGTCATAACCCAGGGCTTCGAGAAGCGGGTCGATGATGATAGTTCGTGTCGGGGTTTCCTTCAACGATCGTTTCCGCAGACCGTCGAGTTTGGCTCGAATGTCCTCAATCGCACGCACGAGCTTATCCATGGCCTGAATCCTCCAGAGTAATCGCCTGAACCATCCGTCCCCAATCAGCGAGACAAGTCCAGCCACAGGAGCAACAGAACCCCGCAGAGATTGTGGGCGTCCGGGCTTCACCTTGGGCCGAGGACACATTCGCTCTGTATCTTGTCTTATCCTTCGGGCTCTCGGGCTTGACGGATTCTCGCATGATAGGCACAAGATGTCGCATGAGGCGGCTGGCGTCAACAGATCGCGGGAAAAAAGATGGGTGGCCGGCGGTACCTCAAACTAGGCAGAGCTGATTTTGTCCTTTCGTGGCATACATACGGCCAAGCCGAGTTTGTCGGCGGTTCACCCCCGTACACGCGGCTGCGGTTCGCAGAGCAGTGCCACACGGAGACCTAGGTCGCTGTCTCACTAGTTCAGTTATACGTCGTCAGCCGGATGGCCTCGCGGTAGATATCGACGCACTGGCGGGCGGAGTCGCACCACGAGAGCCGGCGGACGTCGAGTCGGCCCTGCTCGCGGAGGGTGGTCTGGAGAGGGCGGTGGCGAAGCACGGCGATGATCTTATTGGCCATCTCGTTCACGTCCCAGAAGTCCACCTTCAGGGCGTGGTTGATGACCTCGGAGACACCCGACTGCTTGCTGATAATCACCGGTACATCGTTGGACATGGCCTCCAGCGGGGCGATGCCGAAGGGCTCGGACACGCTGGGCATGACGTAGAGGTCGGCCATGCGAAAGACACGCTCCACGTCACCACCGCGCAAAAAACCGGTGAAGAGCACCTTGTGCCCGATGCCCATCTCGGCGGCGAGTTGGATGGTGCGCCGGATCATGTCCCCCCAACCCGCCATGATGAACCGGACGTTGTCCATGACCTCGAGAACCTTCTTCGCGGCAGCAAGGAAGTACTCCGGCCCCTTCTGCATGGTGATGCGACCAAGGAAGAGGACAAGCTTCTCGTCCCGGCGGATGGGGGCGATGGTTGACGGCGGCTGCACGCCGTTGAAGTCGATGGCATTGTAGACGACCGCGATCTTCTCCGCGTCCACCCCGTATCGCGCGGTCACGATGTTGCGGGTCAGGTGGCTGACGGTGATGATCTTCTGGGCAAAGTGCATGCCCTGCCGCTCGATGTCGTAGATGCGCTGGTTGACGTGCTCCCCGCTGCGGTCGAACTCGGTCGAGTGCACGTGTATGACCAGCGGTTTGCCACTGAGGATCGAGACGGCAATGCCTGCCCGGTAGGTCATCCAGTCGTGAGCATGGATCACGTCGAACTCTTCA
>Ga0123329_1001382_pt1 | contig 23130 bp, 22 predicted proteins | sample BioC12SIPDNA_FD_89703 | JGI IMG/M metagenome (GOLD analysis project Ga0123329, IMG submission 89703) | Anaerobic biogas reactor microbial communites from Washington, USA - Biogas_R1_B C12 SIP DNA | ecosystem: Engineered > Bioreactor > Anaerobic > Unclassified | place: Washington, USA | collected...
AGCCCGTGGTCTGCGCCACCGAGGCCGACGCCTATGCCGCGGTGACCATGCAGATGCTCAAGTATGTGAGTGGTGGCCTACCTTCGCTGTTCATGGACGTGCGTCTGTACCTCCCCGACATGGATATCTGGGACTGGTGCAACTCTGGTAACCATGCCTCGTGGTATGCCAACCAGAGTTTTGACCCCGCCGAGAACCTGGCCAAGGTGCACCTGCATCCTGCCCTCGAGTTCTACTTTAAGGCGGGCGGGGCTTCGGTCGAATTCGACGCCAAACCAGGGCCGATGACGTTCGCCAGGCTCGGTCTGTGGGACGACAAGCCGTTCCTCGTGATCATGAAGGGCGAGAGCATGGACCTCGCTGCCGAGGAGCGGGCTCGTATCAACGCGCTGACCGATCCGACTTGGCCGCATGTGCACGCCAAGCTATCAGGCTCCTTTGAAGAGTTCTTGGCGGTGTTCCCCTGTAACCACGTCATGGGCACTGTGGGGGACAAGGTGCGCGCCCTCACCATGGCTTGTGAGATCGCGGGCATCACGCCCATCGTGTTGGGGCCTGAGGGACAGGAGCGGATCGCGCCGATCTGGGAACGCGTTCAGTAATGGGTTGGGCTGCTGTGCGGCGGGATCTACAGTTCCCGCCGCACGCTCATCTAGCTAGGTTTTCAAACCAGGGAGCATTAGCGTGACGGGCGTCCTTCAGGGGATGAGTCGCTTGGTGCGGCATGTGCGCCAGAACCATGCACTGGAGCACGCCACCATGCATCAAATGCGCAACCGCTTTGGTGGTAGCCGACTGGCAGGATGTACCATCGCCAGCGGCTTTTTCCTATTCGGGCCCGTTCGCACGGAGGACGTTCAGGCAGCCGTTGGGCGGGCCGTGGAAGCCCTGCGGGGAGACCCCGACCAGGCGCTCCATCCCAGGTGCGGCACCAACTTGGCGACCCTTTACCTGCTGTTGGCGGGGCTACTGGGTGTGAGCAGCAAGCGACGAGAGCGTGGCGTTCGGGCGTGGATCGGGCGAGTCGCCGCCGTGGCGACGGCCGCCGCGTTAGCTCGTCCAGCGGGGCTGTGGGCTCAGAGGCACCTCACAACCACTGGCCAGATGGATGGGCTCCAGGTCGTCGCGGTTCGGCGCGCCCAGTTCGGGCACTGGGTGGTCCACCAGATCGAAACGCAGCATGACGGGTGATATGCCATGTTCTATGTCCTGCACGGTGACGAAGAGTATCTCAAGGCGGAGCGGGTAGCCGATCTGCGGGAGCGGGTTGCGAGCGATGCCGTTGGCGACCTGAACATCACCGAGCTGGACGGGCGCAAAGCCACGGTGGTAGAGGTGCTGAACGCCTGCATGGCGATGCCGTTCTTTGGGGAGCGGCGGCTGGTCATCGTTCATGGGCTGCTGGAGCGGCTCTCCAAGGCGGGGCAGGGCGCCAAGGATGATCTGGACGCCCTGGTGACGGGCCTACAGGATCTGCCCGATACCGCGAGGCTCTTGCTGGTGGAGGACACGTCGCTCGCCTCGTCTCATCCCGTGGTCGCCCTCGCGGCCGAATCCGATAGCGGCCACGAGCTGGCGTACACTAGGCTCGAGGGGCCCAAGCTGGAGGCGTGGGTGGCATCCAAGGCCAAGGCGGAGGGAACGGGGATCACGCCGCCTGCGGCACGGCTGCTAATTCGTGATACCAAGGGCGAGCTCCGCCAGATCGACGGTTGGGTGAAAGTGCTGGCCGCCTCCGTCGGCTATGAGCGACCCATCGATGAGCAGGTGGTGCGCGAACACGTGCCTGCCGCTCGCGAGGCCGAGATCTTTGACCTGGTGGATAGCATCGGCATGCGGCAGGCGGATCGCGCTCTCGAGCAAGTGCGTGTTCTGCTGGATGAGGGGCAGCATCCCTTGCAGCTCCTGGCGATGATCGCCCGTCAGGCTCGGATGCTAATCATTGTGGCTGAGCAGAGCCATCGCCGTGCGGCGCCCGCCGATATCCTCAAGCAACTGGGGCTGCGCACGACGTTCACGGGACTCTTGCGCAAATTGCAGGCCCAGGCGAGCCGCTTTCGCATGGCCGAGCTGGAGCGTCTCCAGCGAGAGATCGTCGGGCTGGACTATGGCATCAAGACGGGCCAGATCGAACCCGAGGTGGGCCTGGAGATGCTGGTCGTGCGATTCTGCGCTCAGCCGACGGCTCCGTCGCGTTGACCTACCAGCGCAAGAGCTGGTCGCGAACGCGTTGGGCCAAGGCGACCTCTTGCTCGTCGCCGCAACCGAGATCGAGGTAGAGCTGGCATGGGTGGACGGCAGGGATGCCGCTGGCGGTCGTCTTGGTCCCCACGAGCACACCTTGATCGTAGGGCTTGAAGACAAAGACAAAGGTGGTCCCCTTTTCGTCGTCCAGGCCCAAGGCGGCGGCGACGTCGTCGGGCATGCCGTCCCAATAGACGGCCAGGCGTTGCGGCGAAAGCTCGCCAGGCAGATACGCGCCAGCCGCCGACCAGAGCGTCAGGGCATAGCGAGTGACGTCGTCGGCAAAGGCCCGCTGCAGCTTGGTGAGCAAGGCTCCCGTGGGCTGCGAGCTGCGAAAGACGCGAAACGGGCTGCGATGGATGTCATACGCTTGCGCCCAGCTCTCCAGCAGGTTGCCAGGGTTGAACAGCTCCAGGCCATCGCGGCCTTTGACCAAGAGGCGTTCGTCCGCCAGGGCGGTGGTGACCATGCTGGCCAGGCCGAGGCTCACGTCGGCTGCTCGCGCCAACTCGCGCATCCGCCAGTGGCGGCGTGGCTCCATCAGCAAGGCGCGGCAGACTCGCTCGGACTTGCCGGCAAAGGGCGACCGTACGCCACCGGGCGCCGGCTCGGGCTCGATGCGGTCTACCATATAGTACACGCCCTCGGACGCGATCTGTGCGCTACCGGCGAGGTCTAGCCAGGCCACCTGCGCCTGATCGCAGGCACGACGGCCTTCCGGGCTCATCTGGGGTGCGAGCAGGGTCGGCGTCAGCTCTCGGGCGCGCGGCTCCTCAACCGGGAAGCGTTCCAGGGCGCGGAGCACCGTCTCCTCGTCGCCGTCGCCGATGGCCAGGATGTCCAGCGCGGCCGTGGCATGCTCGCCCAGTTGCAGTTGGAGCTGGAGTCGGGCGGGCCCGATGCCACCGTTGCTGACGCGACGCATGCTGCGAAAGGCCAGCTTGGGGTGCAGCTTTTGGAACTCGTGTAGGAACCGGTTGAGAACATCTGCCTGACGCACAACTACCTCCAGACCATATTCTGCCGTTGGAACGGTTCTGTGGCAAGTCGTGGGATGCGAGGCTTGGCCGAGGAGGGGAGAGATGCGAGTCGTTTCGACGGAAGAGATGCGCTACGCCGAGGCCGAGGCCAATCGCCGCGGGCTGAGCTATGATGCCATGATGGAGAGCGCCGGGCGAGCGGTAGCCCAAGCGGTGGCCGAAACGGCCTTGTCATCGTTGGAGCGCGTGCTGATTCTGGTCGGCCCGGGCAACAACGGCGGCGACGGTCTGGTGGCCGCGCGCTATCTCTGCCAGTGGGGTCACCGGGTCACAGTGTACCTCTGGCATCGTCCTCGGCGGCCTGACGATCGGAACTGGGGTCGGCTCCAGGGCCTGCCCGTGCGCTTGGTTGCGGCCGAGGGGGATGATCAGGGAGCCCAGCTGCAGGCGCTGTTACGCCAGCACGACGTCTGGGTGGACGCCTTGCTTGGGACCGGTGCCAAGGGCCCGCTGCGCGATCCCCTGCCTTACCTGCTAGGGCTGGCGCGCCGCGAGAGGCAGGAGCGCCGGGGCGCCGGATCGCGGACGACGGCCCCGCGGCCGTGGGTGATAGCCGTCGATACGCCCAGCGGCGTGGATTGCGACACGGGGGCAGCCGACTCGGCCGTGCTACCGGCAGACGTGACCGTCACCTTTGCCTTTCCCAAGGCGGGACACTACCGCTTTCCCGGGGCCGGGCTGGTGGGCGCGCTTCAGGTGGTCGATATCGGTCTTTCCGCCGGCTTGCTGGGCGCCGGGACGGAGGTCATTGACGATGAATGGGCGGTCGCGCATCTGCCGCTCCGTCCACTGGATGGCCACAAGGGCACATTCGGCACCGTGCTGGTCTTGGCAGGGTCCCGACGCTATTGTGGGGCACCTCGGCTGGCAGCGTTGGCTGCTGGTCGGGTGGGGGCTGGCTTGGTTACGCTGGCGGTACCAACGTGCATCTACGGCATCGTGGCAGGTAGTGTGATGGAGCCGACCTTTTGGCCGTTGCCGGATGACGGCGAGGGCTTCGCTGCCGCTGGAGCGGATGCCCTGTCAGAGCCTTTGGCAGCCAGCGACGTGGTGCTGGCCGGGCCGGGCTGGGGCCAATCGGACGAGCGCGAGGCGTTCCTGTGGGGGCTGCTGGAGCAGTGCGCTGATCGCTCCGCGCGGCTGGTGCTGGATGCCGACGCACTCAACCTGCTGGCTCGGCGCGAGGGTTGGTGGCGACGTCTACCGCCAGAGGTCGTCTTGACGCCGCACCCCGGCGAGATGGCGCGGCTGCTGGGCCGGTCGATAGGCGCCATACAGGCTGATCGGGTCGCTGTGGCCCAAGAGGGCGCCGAGCGATGGGGATGCACCGTGGTGCTCAAAGGGGCCTTTACGGTGGTGGCCGATCCGGGTGAGGCGGCGCTGCTGTTACCGTTTGCCAATCCCGCACTGGCAAGCGGAGGGACTGGCGATGTGATGGCGGGGGCCCTGGCGGGGATCTGGGCGCAGGGCTCCCCAAGGCATGCTGCCGCCGCATGTGGTGCTTATCTCCACGGCCTAGCTGGCGCCATAGGCCGGCGCCAACAAGGCGATGCGGGGCTCTTGGCTAGCGATCTACTGGACCTCTTGCCGCTAGCAAGGAGCGCGCTCCTGGGCGGCGCGGGCTAATCGCGGAGCGCGTAACCGACCTAGGCCTCGGCGCCCTCGCCTTTGAGCTCGACGGTATCGTCGGCCTGTTGTTCCAACTGAGAGAGTAGCTCGGCCTTGCGGCGGGCCGCGGCCTTCTGGCCCTCATCGATGGCCTCTTGCAGGCGCTTTTTCTGCTCGTCCAAAAACGCCTGGCCTTTGGTGCGCAACGAGTCAGCCTGGTGCGTGGCTTCGCCGGCGATGTCGTCCGCTTGGTGCTTGAGCTCGATGCTCTTTTGCCGGATATAGTCGCGGGTCTCATCGCCCGGCCCGGGCGCATAGAGCAGGGCGATGGCGGCGCCTGCAATCGCCCCGATAAATAACCCAGTGAAGAACCCTCCGGAGCCCTTGTCACTCATTCTAGACCTCCTTCTGTGGACGTTCCGTTGCTGACGATAGCGGTGACTCGTCCCGGTCGAGCTTGCGACGGATGCCCACCAACGAGCGTAACGCCTGCAGCGTGCCCGTGGTATAGCTGGACACCTGCACCAGTGGCTTGACCATACTCTCGCTCATGACGTTGGCGGTCCCGCGCATCGTGCGTGCCGTGTCGTTGGCGGCCTTGAGCATCGGGGTGATCTCGTCACGCAGTAGGGCGACCAGCTTGCGAATCTGGCCTAGCGTAACGAGTAGCAAAATCCCGATGATGATCGATTCCAGCGCCAAGACGACGATGGCGATATCGCGCACGGCTTCGAGCCCCATATGGCTCCTCCTCGATCGGACGCTTGCGACCCACGTCTGCCTAGTATACTACAGCTTGACAAGGCGCGCAACGATCATTAGGGCAATAGAAACGATAGAAGGAATTAAAACATCAATAGGACCAATAGAGATGAGATGTAATCCTAGAAACCTGGCAAGCAACACACCAATAGCAAAACCCGCCACGCCGATGGTCCAGGTGACCAAGAGACGGGAACCCTTGGTCACCGTCAAGCAGTGAAAGGCGCCCGCCCAAAGGCTACCCATGACTAACGTCAGGATAGTCGCCGGAGTCGTTAGGGCCAGTAGCGTGTCTCGCACGCGCTATGCCTCCTCGTCGGTCAATGCCCGCTGGATGGTGCCTCCGCCCACGACGCGCTCCCCCTGGTAGAGGACTACCGCCTGCCCAGGTGTGATGTCGCGCAGCGGGTGGGCAAACACGATGCGCGCACGAGCGCGGCGCAGCGGCCATACGGTAGCGGCCACGGCGGCCGAGCGATAGCGAATCTTGGCGCGCACCCAACTACCCGCTGCGGGCGGTCGCCCGTGGGCATAGCAGAGCGCACTCGCTTCCAGGGTGCGGCTCCCCAGCCTCGGTGCGTGGGCCACATAGATTGTGTTGCTGGCCGCATCCAGTCGGTCCACATAGTAGGGCTCGGGCGCGGCGATACCCAGGCCCCTCCGCTGCCCCACCGTATAGTACGCTAGACCGCGATGGGTTCCAAGCGTCTCCCCACCGATCCCGCGGATGGGTCCTGGACGGACTGCCTCGGGCGCCCATCTCTGTACAAAGTCCCCATAGCTCCCATCTGGCAGAAAGCAGAGGTCCTGACTCTCGGCGCGGTGGTGGGTGGGTAGCCCCAGGGTCGCAGCGATCTCCTCCACCTGGCTCTTGAGCAGGTTGCCCAACGGAAACACGGCCCGCTGTAGCCCGCCGCCTAGCAACTGGTAGAGGACATAAGACTGGTCCTTGGCGAGATCGCGCCCTCGGAAGAGCTCTGGCCCCATGTCGCTGCGAAAGATGCGAGCATAGTGGCCGGTGGCGAACCACGCACACCCCATACCGTGCGCTGCCTGGCGCAGCAGGCCGAACTTGACGCGTGCGTTGCAGCCTGGGCAAGGGTTGGGGGTTCTTCCGGCGGCATAGGCGGCCACAAAGGGCGCGACGACCAGGCGGCGAAACGGCTCCCGCAGATCTACCACCCGATGGGGTATCCCCAGGTGGCGGCAGACTGCTTCGGCATCGGCTAGGTCTGCGCTGTTATCGTTGCAGGCTTGGCCCTGCCGCCAGAGGCGCATGGTCACGCCCATGGGATGGCAGCCCGCCTGCATCAGGCACTGCGCAGCCACGGCGCTATCGACGCCGCCGCTCATCGCTATGGCGACACGCTCGCCAGCCGCCGGACGCTGTGCCTGCACGGAGGATCGTCCCCCTCAGCCGCTACGGCTGCAGTCGGGGGCTTCGGGGATCGGTTCGCTGCTCTGGCGCAGCTCTTGGATCTCGTGTTCGAGCCGCTCCAGGCGCTCGCCTAGCAGGCGGCAGGCCTCGGCGACGGGGTCTGGCAGGCGGTCGTGCTGCAGGGTGGTGTCGGGCGTGCGCTCCACATGGGGGCCGCGCACGACCCGAGCGGGGATTCCCACGGCCGTCGAATCGGCTGGCACGGGGTGGATCACCACGGCCCCAGAGCCGATGCGGGCGCAATCGCCGATGGTGATGGGGCCGAGGACGACGGCGTTGGTCCCTAGCACCACCTGGTTGCCGATGGTGGGGTGGCGCTTGCCCCGGTCGAGGGACGTGCCGCCGAGAACCACTCCCTTGTACATGAGCACATCAGCGCCTACCTCGGCGGTCTCCCCAATGACGATGCCCATGCCATGGTCGATAAAGCAACGTCGGCCCAGCGTGGCCCCGGGGTGAATCTCGATGCCGGTGGCGAACCGGTTAAGATGGGAGAGCATGCGGGCGCACCACCGCAGCCCGAGGTTCCAGAGGGCATGGGCGATGCGATGCATCCAGACCGCATGCAGCCCGGGGTAGCAGGTGAGGACCTCCCACCAACTGCGGGCGGCAGGGTCGCGCTCAAAGACCATGCGGATGTCCTCTCGGATGCGCGCGAACATGGGCAACTCCCTTGGGTTGGCAGGTGCCTGGCGTGGGATGTCACACCAGACGTGAGGGTTGGTGGGCTAGGCTCGAAGTTCGGGCCACAGCGTCAGGTGTTCGCGGTAGGCATCGGCGATCAACCTGCGCTTGAGCTCGTCGTACGGTTGGATCTTCCAGGTGGCGTTATCCAGCCGCTGGACGATATCGGCCGAGTCGAGCTCCACGGTGATGGTCGGCAGGCTGCGGGCTCGAACCAGTTCGCGGATCTCGGTATCCAGCCCGCCAGCCTGCTTGCAGGAGAGAACGAGTCCCGAGAGACCCTTGCCCTGGGTGCGCATCATGCGCTCATGGAGCAGCAGCATGGCCAGAATCACGTCATTGGCGTTTACGCCCACGATCACTACGTCGCCTGGTGAAAGATACGGCTCGTAGCCAAAGTCGAGGCTGATCACCTTGGCGTTCCGCACCAGCGGGAGATCGCCCGAGCCGTCTTCCCATGCGCAGTCGGTCACCAATTCGACGGTACCGGTCTTGCTTTGCAGATACTCGGTGACCTGGCGAAAGGTGGGTAGGCGGAGCTCGGAAATCTCGGGCACAAAGCCCAGAATCCCTGGCGGGCTACCTTGGCGAACCAGGTGCCCGTAGAACTGCGGGAACACCTCTCGATAGTAGCCCGAGACGTAACGCGAAACCTTGTCCATCTTGGAGGCCAGCACGTTGTTGATGATGAGTCCATCAACGTGCGTGCCGAGATGGTCTAGCGCCATCAGGTAGGGAAAGATCCGGTCGATGGTGCTGCCGATGCCGCCCTCGGCGACCAGCACAACGAAAACCGAGGCTCCCATCTCGAGCAGGACGCGGATGACATCAGGGTTTGAGATCCCGCCCACGGATCCGACGCCGGGTTGTCCGGTGCCCTCGACGAGGACGATCCGTTTGTTTCGCGCGATCCGGCGATAGGCGGCCTGTATACGCTCGATCAGCTCTTGGCGCGACTTGGCTAACGAGCCGTCGGCGGCGCCGTCGATGAGACTCTCGCTCAGGCCCCGCTCCCAGCCGATGGGGCTCATGTCTCCGTAGCGGTCGCACTCGATGCCCAAAAGCTGCGTAACCAGGACGGCGTCCTTGTCTGCTGCGATCTCGACGCTGTCGCTGTGGACCTCGTGCACCTGCACGACCTGCTGGCCCACCGGCTTCATGTAGCCGATCTCTTCTGGTCGGTAGCCGCAGTCAGGCCCCAGTAGGTTAGATATCAGCCCTATGCAGGTGACCGTCTTGCCGATGTCGCGATCGGTGCCGAGGACAAAGATGGTCGGTGGCAGGTTGGTCATGGTGGGTGCCCTCCCTGGCGTCCAGAGACCAGCGACACGCCGCGTGCAGAGATCCTGCGCGAATAATAGTGCCGCCGAGCGTCAGCGTCAACGTGACATAGCGGAGGTCGACATCGGCTGCGCTTGGAGGGACTAGGCGGACGGGGCGGCAGTGTCTTTTGCTCGGGAGGCAGCAGAGGCGAGAAAACGGTCGCGTTGGACGATATAGCGCTGGTGGGAGCCACGCCCGATGACGCCAGCGCCGTCTGAGGCGATTACCTCGAATGAAAGACGGCGACCGTCGACGGCCGTGAGCGTAGCCTGGGCGGTAACCGCCTGCCCGAGCGAGGTGGCGGCCAGGTGCTCGATGTCGACACGCGTGCCGACGGTGAGCCACCCAGCTGGGAGGAGATGATCAACGGCGCTGAGAGCCGCCAGCTCCATGAGGCCTACCAACTGCGGGGTGGAAAGCACGTCCACCCCGCCGCTCTTCCAACGGCTGGCTAGGTGCTCGGGGGCCACAACGATGTCGCTGTGACCCTGCAGCCCCACGCCCAGATCGTTGGTGAGATCCGTCATGCGCAGGTCGGTACCTATATGCCGCCCAGGGCGGGCTGCGTTTCCGTCTGGCGGAGGATGGCTCGCAGCTCGTCGCCGTCGATGGTCTCGCGTTCGAGCAGCGCATCGACGATCTCATCGAGCTTGGTGCGATGAGTTCCGACCAGCTCCTTGGCGCGATCGTAGGCGCGGTCCACCAAGGCCTTGATCTCGTGGTCAATGGCGGCTGCCATCTCTTCGGAATAGTCGCGCTGCTCAGAGATCTCGCGCCCCAGGAACACCAACTCTTCCTTCTGGCCGAACGTGCGCTGCCCCAGCGACTCTGACATGGCGAACTGCTTGATCATGGCCCGCGCGATCTCGGTCACCTTGCGGAGATCGCTGCTAGCCCCGCTGGAAATATCGCTGAAAACCTCCGCCTCGGCGGCGCGGCCTCCCAGGGCCATGGCGATCTCGTCTTCCAGCTTGCTCTTGGTCTCCAGCTCACGGTCGTCCTCGGGGAGGCTCCAGGTGAGCCCCTTGGCCATGCCGCGGGCGATGATCGAGACCTTGTGAATCGGGTCGGTATGCTCGAGCATGGTGCCCACCAGGGCGTGCCCGGCCTCGTGATAGGCCACCAGGCGCTTTTCGTCGTCGGTCATGATGCGGCTGCGACGTTCGGGGCCGGCGACAACGCGCTCCACTGCCTCTTGCATCTCTAACGCGCCAATGACCCGCTTGTTGCGGCGAGCTGCCAGGATGGCCGCCTCGTTGACCAGGTTCTCGATGTCAGCGCCGGTGAACCCGGGCGTCTGCTTGGCGAGGGTGGTCAGATCGACATCTGGTGCCAGCGGCTTGCCGCGCACATGCACCCGGAGGATCGCCTCGCGGCCGCGCCAGTCCGGCTTGTCTAGTACGACGCGGCGGTCGAACCGGCCAGGCCGCAGCAGGGCCGGGTCCAGAATGTCGGGGCGGTTGGTGGCGGCAATGATGATGACCTTGGTGTCGGTGTCGAACCCGTCCATCTCGACCAGGATCTGGTTCAAGGTCTGCTCGCGCTCGTCATGGCTCCCGCCCAGGCCGGTTCCGCGCTGTCGCCCGACGGCGTCGATCTCATCCACAAAGACGATGCAGGGGCTGTTGCGCTTGGCCTGATCGAACAGGTCGCGCACGCGGCTGGCGCCGACGCCCACAAACATCTCGACAAACTCAGAGCCGCTGATGCTGAAAAACGGTACGCCAGCCTCGCCGGCCACCGCTCGGGCCATCAGCGTCTTGCCAGTGCCGGGTGCGCCCATGAGGAGCACGCCCTTGGGAATGCGGGCGCCGAGGCTGGTGAACTTTTCTGGGTCCTTGAGGAACTCGACGACCTCTTGTAGCTCCTGCTTGGCCTCTTCGGCGCCGGCTACGTCCTCAAAGGTCGTGCTGGGGCGGTCGCCCGTCACCATGCGGGCACGGCTCTTGCCAAAGGACATGGCCTGGTTGTTGCCCGACTGGGCTTGGCGCAGCATGAACATCAGAAAGACACCGATCAGGATAAAGGGGATAAAGTTGGCGAGCAAAATGCCCCATGTTTCCATAAAGGTCGCTTTAGGGCCTTGCAGCTCGGCGATGGTGTCCATATGCTCCGGGGTGACCCCTAGAGCCGTCATGGTCTCACCAAAACCGATGTTCGGTTCCTTGTGGCTGGTGTACCGGTAGCGGTCGCCGTCGCTGTACAACGTCAGGGCGATGGAGCCGTTGTTGCTGAGCGTCAACGTCTCGACCTTGCCGTCTTTGATGTAATCCGCTACCTTGTTGAGCGGAATCTCGCGTACCGCGTCACTCGGCGCGAAAAGGCTGTAGAACAGGGCGATGCTAGCAGCCAGAATCAGCAGGTAGACAAAGGCATTCTTTGGTAATCTCGGTTGCACGCTATCCTCCGAGCCTAGATCCGTCCCAAGAACCAACGGGGGCAGATGACACTGCCCTCGGGTAAGTGCTGAGCGCCTATTCTACCATCGAACCGGCGCTGTGAAAAGATGAGCGTCTGTGCCGATACGCCGCTAGGAGGCATACGTGCGACTGGGGTTTTCTATTCGGGTGCTCGGCGCAACGGACCTACCGGCATTTGATGCCACTGGGCGCGGCGACCTCGGGGGCGCGATGGTTCGCTTGCGCGATATCCTGCACTATGCGCGGGGCAAGAGGCTGCGCATGTATCGGCTGCATTCGCGCGTGGCGCCCCAGCCTACGGGTTCGCAGTCGGTGCGGGATCAGCTCCATGCCGCCCGTCACGAGATCGCGTTGTGTGGCGAGCTGGCGCGCTCTTGGGATGTGCGACTGTCATTCCATCCCTACAGCGCTGTCGTGCTGAGCACCCCCGACGAGGAGGCGGCCCTACGCTCGCAGCGTCTGCTGGAGGGCCAAGCGGGCCTGCTAGATGCCATGGGGATCGGCCCCGAGGCGGTGGTCGTGTTGCACGTGGGCGGCGTGTACGATGGCGTCGAGGCGTCACTGGAGCGCTTCTGCCGACGCTATGAGGCGCTGCCGGCATCTGTACAGGAGCGGCTGGTTCTAGAGAACGATGATCATCGGTACAGCTTTGCCCAGGTCCTGCGCATCCAGCGTCGAATCGGGATTCCTCTCGTGTTCGATCAGCTGCATCACCAGGTTCACAATCCTGAGGGGATAGCCGCTCTAGAAGCCGTTGCGGAGGCGCTTCGGTCGTGGCCCCACGGGGTCGCCCCCAAGATCCACTATGCGACGCCTCGGTCAGAGCTCAAGGCACTGGGTGATGCCCGAGTCAAGCTGCCTACGTGGACCGAGCACGCGGATTTTGCCGATCCATTCGCCTTTGCCCGCTTTGCTCGCGAGATGAGGCCGGCTGGCGACTTTGACGTGATGCTGGAATCAAAAGCTCGCGACCTGGCGGTCCTCAAGCTGCGCGAGGATCTGGCGCGGTTTGCGCCCGATGTGGCGGCCTGGTACCTGTAGCTGCTCAAAGCAAACGGCCCGCCGAGGCGTAAACCCCGGCGGGCCGTCTAGGAGTCGTGCTTAGCGGGCGCCACAGGCCTGCAAGCAGGCCTGCATGTGTCCCCGTGCCTCTGCGGCGATGATGCAGCACTGCTCCACGCTGTACTCTTTGGCGCCGATCACCTCGAGATCGACCGGCCCTTCGTATCCGCCCTCGTGAAGCGCAGCGATATACCGGACGAGATCGACAGAACCGCGGCCGTTGGCCTGCTCCTCCGGCTTGCCAGGGCGGCCTAGCGCACCCATCTCGCCGGGGCAATCACGGATATGGATGTGCTTGATGTGATCGATGACGGCCGCCACCGAGTCGGCGGCTTGCTCGCCCGCGCGCCACAGATGCGACGGGTCCATATCCACGCCAAAGAAGGGCGACTGCACACTCTCGATCATGCGCAACGTCGTGGGCGTGTTCCAGACACAGGCGTGCACATGCGCCTTGACGCAGAGGGTCACCCCATACTGCTCGGCGAGGCGAGCGCGGTCGTTCATGATCTCCATCTGCTGTAAGAAGGACTCTTCGTCGTCGGACTTGCCACCGGGGCCGCAGTTGACCACAGGGCAACCGATGGCGTTGGCCGCCTGAAAGGCCAACTCGAGGATGTCACGATCCAGCCGACCGAGTTCCATGGCTAGGATCTCGAGCTCGTACTTGGCGGCCAGGTCCTTGACGGTGTCCGCCTGCTCGCGCCAGCGGGTGACGTCCAGGTGGTCGCTCATGCCGGTGAGGGCCGAGACTTCGACGCCATCGTAGCCGGCCATGGCAATGTACTTGAAGGCCGTTTCCATATCGTGGCCGCCGAACAGGACCGTGTTCGCTCCGAGTTTCATCGTTTTCCCTCCTGTGGGGTGGCTAAGAGCTCTTGCGTTGCTCTAGATACCGTCTACCTAGCACCGCAGGCCTGCAGGCAGGCCTGGATATGACCGCGCGACTCTGCAGCGATGATGCAGCACTGTTCGAGGCTGTACTCTTTGGCGCCGATGATCTCCAGATTCAGAGCGCCCTGGTAGCCCAGCTCGTGCAGAACCGCCACAAACCGAACCAGGTCGATATCACCGCGGCCACAGGTCTGCATCTCTGGCGCCATGCTGGGATAGCGGACGTTGCCCGATTCGTCCAGGATGCCCTCTCCCATGGTGCGCCCCTTGCAGTCGCGGATGTGCACGTGGCGTACCCGACTGAAGACGGGGACGATGGCCTCGTGGGGATCCTCAAAGGCGCGGTGGATATGGGACGGATCCATGTCGATGCCAAAGGCGGGCGAGGTGATCATCTCCATGGCGCGCAGGGTGGTGGCGGTGTCATGGATGGCGGCGCCGACGTGCGCCTTGACGCAGAGGGTGACCCCGTAGCGCTCGGCCATGTCGGCGAGCTCCGCTAGCACGCCAACCCGTTCCTGGAAGCTCTCTTCATCATCGGCTGTGCCCCGCGAGCCAGTGTTGATCACGGGTATGCCCATCTCGACCGCTGCCTGGTAGGCGGGCTCCATGATGGCGGGATCGGGAAACGGTTGCTCCATGGCTAGCAGCTCCAGGCCATACTCGGCCGAGAGTCGCTTGATCTCGGGCGCCGCCTCTTGCCATCGCTCAATGACCAGGTGCTCGCTCATGCCAGGGATGGCCGAGATCTCGATGCCGTCATAGCCAGCCATGGCCAAGTACTTGAATGCCGTCTCGGTATCGTATCCGCCGAACAGAACCGAGTTCGCTCCCAATTTCATCGTCTGTGCCCTTTCTTCTGTGGGCCTAGTAGACCAGGTCCGCGATCTTGACGACGGACTCGGTTTCGATCGACTGGATGGCTGCCGCGAGGACCTTTTGTGCGGCCAAGCCACTGGCGCCTGATCCGTCGATCTCGTCGGGCGATACGCCAGCGTTGACCTGCTCCACAAAGGTGTGAATCCGGTTACGGAAGGTGTCCTCAAAGTCGGTCATGCCGCCGAACACCGGGTTGGTGTAGACCGATTTGACCAGGTCGCCGGCGGGATAGAGCGTCAGCTCACGCCACATGTCATCCAGCACAAACCGGCCGCCGGTGCCGGCCACCTCGCAGCGCTCCATGGGATGGCCCCGCTCGATATCATAGCTGCCCGTCAGCGAGCCCACCACGCCGTTCACAAAACGCATGTTGAACTGGGCGGTCGACCACATGCGGCGGCCGGGGGCTTTGGCGACAAAGCATTGCACGGCCTCTATGTCACCGCAAAAGTAGCGCATGACGTCGACGGTATGGGGGTGGAGCGCCTTGATCTGGAAATAGGGCGAGGTCTCGCGGGGGTTCTTGATCCACATGGCCATGTTGACGAACAAGAGGTGCCCCAGGCGCCCTTGCTCCACCCACTGCTTGGCCAAGCGCGCCGCCGGGGTAAAGCGGTGGTTCAGATTGATGCCATAGCAGAGGCCCTTTTCGCGGGCCTTGGCAACCATCTCTTCGGCCTTGCGGATGTCGTTGGAGATCGGCTTTTCGCCCAAGACGTGGCAGCCGGCCTCTAGCGCCTGTATCGTTGGCAGGTAGTGGTCGCTGCCATACTCGTACCCGCCGGTGGTGACGCCGACGATATCTGGCGCCAGCTCCGAAAGCATCTCCTCGATGTCATAGAAGGCTGGCACGCCGTGGGTCTCGGAGGCGCGGTCAGCGCGGTCGCGTAGGCGGTCACACACGCCCACGAGCTGGGCGTTGGTCTCTTGCTTGTACAGACGGGCGTGGCGATTGCCAATCACACCCATCCCGATCACGGCAACTCTGAGCATGGTGCAGTACTCCAGTGCAAAGCTCGCCGCAAGCCATGCGGTGGGCCTGCGTGTGGACAAAGGCGCACGCTGTGCGGCGTGCGCCTTTGTCTGGTGTTATCAGGCTTGTTTCTCTTTGTCTTGCAGCCGCTGAGCAGCAGTTCGGTCACCGATGTAGAGCGTGTCATAGGCCTGCTGAGAGGTCTTGAAGGCGCCGACGCCCTCCTGGCCGTGCCAGTCACCCTGGTGATACATGGGGTTGGGCAGGCCCGTCTCGGCCTCCCGCTTGGCGATGAACGCCTCCATGCGGGCGCGGAGGGCGGCCACGACCTCGGGCTCCTCGTCGGCCAGGTTGTGGTTCTCGTCCGGGTCGGACACTAGGTTGTAGAGCTCTACCGGCGGCTTAAAGTGGAAATCGGGCTCGAGGGCCACGATCAGTTTCCACTGCGGTGTGCGCCAGCCGTGCTTGCGCATCCAGGTGCACTCGGTGATATAGAACTCACAGTCCCGCGTCGGGATCTCTTCGCGCACCATGGGCATCAGGCTCTTGCCGTCAAAGGTCGCGTCACCCTGGGAGACATCGGCCAGCTCTAGCAGCGTCGGGACCAGGTCCTTGTGCTGGGTATAGCCGCTCAGCCGCTTGCCCTCGGGCAGCACACCGGGGTAGCGGATGATCAACGGCACGTGCAGGGTCACGTCATAGATGCCGTGATGGTCAAAGTAGCAGTCGTGGTCATAGAGCGTCTCGCCATGGTCGGCCGTAACGACCACGATGGTGTCGTCGGCCCAGCCGCCATCCTCCAGGCTGCGCAGGATCATCTCGATGCAGGCGTCCATATAGGCGATGGCGCCGTCGTACTGGGCGATTACATAGTCCTTGTCCGTGACACCCTTGGGGATCCAGGAGCGGAAATAGTCGGCAAAGGGCTCAAAGGCGTACACCGGCTCCATGGTCTTGTTGTCGGGATCGAACTCGTCCTTGTCATAGAACATCCGCTCGTAGGGGTAGGGTGGCAGATAGGGCGAGTGCGGGTCCATGTGCGGCAGGAACAGGAACCACGGCTGGTCTTCGGAGGCGAGCCGCTTCAGTTCCGGGATGGCGACCTCGTTCAGATTGTGAGCCTTGGGCGCGCGCCCGGTCTCATCGCCGCCCCAGCCCTCAAACGTCATATAGTTCTGGAACCCGCGGGCGGCGGCGTTGCCGGTAAAGCCGATGCAGGTGGTCGTATAGCCGGCTTCGCCCAGGATCTCGGCCAGGGTCTTGGCCTCGGGGCGCATGGGCCCCTTGTGGCGCAACGCCACCACTTGTGTGCCAAAGCAATCGCGGCCGGTCAGCATCGAGGCATAGCCAGAGGTGGTGGGCACGTGCGGGCAAAAGTAGCGCTCGAACAATGTGGCGCCCTCGGCGAACCGGTCCAGATGGGGCGTGGTATGAAAACGATAGCCATAGCAGCTCATGTGCCTGGCTAGCAACGAATCAATGCCCAAAAACAAAATGTTCGGGGGCCTCTTGCTGATCGACATGCTGTACTCCTTTTGTGTTCGTGCAGGGCATCCTAGCCCTGTCTTTCCCAGGGGGTCGGATGGACAGAAGCCATCGGACGCGGGCGCTACGCTACAGGCTGACCTTAGCCCGCTTGCGCAGGCGTGTCAAGCTTGGGCGTGGGGGTGGGCGCCATGAGCAGCGCCGAGTGCTCCCCAGGGGGCACTCGGCGTTGAGGTCGGTAGTGCTAGGCGCTAGCGACGCACGAACGCGATATAGATGCGCGGGGTTGGATCGGCTTTGGGCTCCACGTAGACGCTGAGCTGCAGGGGGTCGCCCTCGTAAGAGGCCAGGTCTACCTGCTCTTGGGCCGGCACGCCTTTTACGGCGAAACCGACCACCGTGCTGGGCGTGGAACCGTCTAGCTGCGGGCCGACACTGTACGGAACATCCATGGCAAAGTGGGCGGCTCCGTCCACCATGACCGTAGAGGTGGATGCTAGCACCTGACCGTCGACGACCGCCGAGACCGGCGTGCCCGGCGCGGCGGGGGCTCCGTTCACCACAACGCGGCCCTCGACCCGCTTGACGGACTGTGTCTCCACGTGGTCCGTCATCACCCAGGCCTCCCATACGTTGTTCCTCACAAAGTCGTATGAGAGGTACAGGTAGCCGTTCAGGCCCCAGTCGCTACCCCAGGAGTTCACCGCAAGAAACCCACCCATGGCATCGTCGTAGCCCACCATGAGCATCCCGTGGCCGCCATAGTAGGTCTCCCCGCTCGCTGGGGGTCGGAGAACAGGGTTCTGCGACGAGACCCCGTAAAAGCTCTCATAGATCGGGAGCGCCACCGCGATCGGGTTGCCGTCTGCCAGGATACGCTTGAGCAGGTTCACATCGTCGCCAAAGCTGACAAACTCGAACGCCGCCGCCCGGTAGGGATAGGCCGCAGCGCGAACCTGTTCGCTGGGCTGGGTGCAGGCGTCGGACGGGTTGTAGGGGAACATGCTGAGCGGCGCCACGCCCTGGTCCTTGACGATGTTGAACGCATCCCAGAAGCTCATCCCCGAGTTGCGGTTGCTGCAATCGGAGGTATCGCGTTGGTTATAGACATAGGCGGGGCTGAGTTGGCGGCTGGGCGAGGAGGTATCCCATCCTCGCTCAACGGTCTCGTGATAGGTGGTGTAATAGTAGCCGACTGCCCAGGCCACGCAGCTTCCCTGGCTGCCCTGGTTTCCCACGGGTGGGAGATACGGGCTCAGGTCCACGCGACCGGGCAGGGCGGACATGATGCCAGCGCTCAGGTCGGGCTGGTATTCGGCCCAGTCCCCTTCTGAGGGGATCAGACCGAGAGGGATCTGTCGGTATGGATCCTCGGCCTTGGCCGGCTCGGCCGGGATCGCCACCATCATGGCGAGGATCACTACTACAGGTAAGACGCGTCTGAAATCCATATCTACCTCAATGACACGCTAGCCTAGGCGTCTGCTGGCGAGATGCTGCGTTCAGAACTGGCTAGAGCGTACCATTGGGGTCAGAGCGGAGGCTTAAACGGCCGTAAAGGGGGCGCTAATTGACTGTGAACCACGCATTAAGGCTGCGTAAGGCCGATGGGGTGTTGCGGGGAACGAGATATGACAGAGCCCTCGCCTTGGGCGAGGGCTCTGTGCTCGGACGGTGTCTATAGGTTACCAGCGATAGAGGACGGTGTACTCAAAGGTAGCCTCCCCATCGGCCTCCACCTCGACGAGGAAGCGAGCGGTGCTGGCGTCCAGCATCTCATACTCGAGCGTCGAGTCGGTGATCTCGGCATCTTGGGCTCGGTACAGGTGCTCAATGGCGTGCACCGTGATGTCCTCATCCTTGTGGTTGCGAATGGTGATCTCGATGGTCTCCATCACCTCACGCTCGCCGCGCTGCTGATAGGCCGTTTGCACACGCTCACCGACGACGTCAAAGGCCTCGCCGAGCAGCAGGGATACCAGCTCATCCTTGGGGGTGTGGTCGATGCTATCTTCGCCCACAAACTCGGCACCGCCATCGATGTCCTCTTTAAAGACGCGCACGGTGCCCTTTGGCAGCGGGATGCCCAGGCCCCCTTCTTCGCTGTTGGTGAACTCGACGCGGACCTGGATGGTCTTGTCGCTGGTGACGCCATAGCCGCGGTCGGCGTAGACGGCGCCGTACATGGGGCGCATGCGGGGCTGGGGCTCATAGACCAGCACCTTTTCCACCGGGACGTTCGCCACCTGCACAAACTCGATCTGCTTGGTCTGGTTGTCGCGCACGGTGACGGGGCGCTCGACTTCGTAGATGTGGTACTCGAAAAACTCGCGCTCGGTGACAGCCGGTGCCCCCGCTGCCATCTCGCGCGCCATCATCACTTCTTTCACGATCTGTTGGTCCTGGACGACGTTGACCTCGCCGGCCACCAGCTTGAGCTTGGCTTCGGGATAGGTGGCGCCGCTGCGGTTATCCACGGTCACCCACCCGGTAATGTCCACGGCGTCGTCGTCGGCCGAGAGCATGGCCACATAGTTGGCACGCCAAGTGATGCCCCTGGTGAGATAGGTAACTTGCACGGGTACCGTGCCGCCCGTGGCCGCGTCCACCAGCCACACCAGCGTGGGCCGTGTGATCAGGCCCTCGGGCAGGGTTGGGAAGGCGAACTGCTGTACTTGGTCCAGACGGATTACCCGGATGCCATCCTCGGTGGCCAGCACGATGTCGTCGGCGCCAGAGAGCAGCGTGCCCGTGATCTCTTGGCCCTCGGTGGTGGTCAGGACGATGGTCTGATCGATGTACTTTTGCAGGAGCTTGCGGCTACTGACCAGGTCGTACTCATAGTTCTGCTCGAGAAAGGCGATCTCTGCCGGGCCCAAAGTGCTGAGGTGCACGCTGGTGGCATCGATGCCTGAGGGCACGTCGGTGAACCGCACCTCGTTGAGGCCGGCTTCGAGGTCGATGGGGCGCAAGTCCTTGACCAGCCCCAGGTCCTGATTGTAGACCGTCAGCGCCAGCGTGCGGTCGGCGGTCTCGGCCAGCGCCTCGGTTTCGTCTGCTTCGGCTGCCACTTCCTCCACCTCCTCGGCCTCTTCCGCGTCGGCCGCCTCATCAGGTGGGGTGGCTTCCTCGGGGGCCTCGATCTCTTCATCGGGCGCTAGAGTCTCCTCGGCTTCGGGGGTAGGGGTGGCGGTAGCCTCCTGGGCGGACACAGGCCCGACTGGCGATGATCCTAGCAGCAGTGCCAGAACCAACGCCCCCAGCGTGAACGCGCTCAAGGTCTTGGCGAACATCTCGGCCTCCTTTGGACGGTGTGCGGCACTCTATGTGCTAGACGCGCGCAGCGATAGCGGGGTTCCCCCCAAGAGCTGGCGGGGTCGCGCGTAGGCCATGCCTCGCCGTTTGGTAGGCATCGCTGTGAACACATTATACCGGCCGCCAAAGGACGGCGCAACGGCCAACGCGAGGGGGCTAGACCAGGTGGAAACAGAGCAGGGTGGCCAGCGTGATGAGGATGCCCGAGGCGCCACCCGCCAGCGTCTGCAAGGGGGTGTGTGCGCCCACTCTGACGCGCGCCCAGGCAACCACGGGAACCAGAAGCAGGGCTGGGGCGGCCACGATGCCGGCGAGGGCGGTGGCAAAGGTAGCGGTGGCCGAGATGGCGGAGACGTGTTGGCTGATCTTCCACGTGGTGGTCACCGCCAGGTTAAAGGCCACCAGGAGGCCAGCGCTGACAAAGGCCGCCAGCAGTACCCGCGGGCCGTCAAAGAGAATCAGGAGCGTGACGGGCAGCACCACCGCCAGGGCGCTCACCAGGATGATCGACGGCTGCAGGCGCTCGTGTCGGTTCGAAATGTGCCAATCGGTGATATCACCGCGCTTGAACTTGCGCCACATGAACAAGAGCGGCAGCAGCAGGCTGATGCTGGCCGTCCCCAAAGACCAGAGCAGAGCGTGGAGCCGGTTGGCGGGCTCGGCGAGGGCGATCAGCATAAAGGCTGGCACCAGCACATATTGGGGCGCCAGAAAGCGAGAGACGATTCTGGCCGAGCGATCTTCCCAGGGGATTTCGCTGGCGAGCATGCCCGCCAGAATGAACACCCCGCCCGCCGTCGCGCGTGGCGTCAGGGTCTCGCCCGCCAAGAGCACGCCGAACAGGGCCGCGAACGCCGGCTCGGCCGTGAGAATCAGCGCCGTGTGGGTGGGGGTGGTGTGACGCTGAGCAGCCGTCTGAATGCCGATGGCCGCCGCCGTCGCTAGAATGCCGGTGAATGCCGTCGCCAGCCACGTCTCTTGCGAGGGGGCCGGCCACGGCTCGGCGCTCAGCGAGCTCACCAGCGTGCTCAACACGGCTACGACAATCACCTGGATCAGCGCGAGTGGCAGGGGATGCGACCTGGGCGCAAAGACGCTGACCCCCACGACATGGAGGGCAAAGCATACGGCACACCCGAGCACGACCAGATCGCCGACGTTGACGCCCAGGCTGTTCTGAAGGGTCAGCAGAGCCAGGCCGAACGTCGCCAGCAGCACGCCGATGAGCGCCGCGCGCCCAGGCGCCGCTCGCATCAGCAGCGCCGCCATGATCGGCACCATGACGACAGACAGCCCAGTGATGAAACCCGCCTTGGAGGCGGACGTCCACTGGAGGCCGATGGTCTGCAGGGCGTACCCGCCAAAGAGCAACAGGCCCAGGATGGCCCCAGCCCTGACCGTGTGCCAGGTGGGCCAGGCCCGAAAGACCAGACAGAGCACCGCCAGGGATGCAGCCCCGATGCCAAAGCGAATGGCCAGAAATGGAAACACCGGGTAGGCTTCGATGGCCTGCTTGACCATCACAAAGGTGCTGCCCCAGATCAAGGCCACCACCAGCAGGGCGGCATCGGCCGCGGTCTGGCGGGGGCGATTCTGCTCAGGCAGGGCGCTTGAGGTCACTGTAGCTGCTTTCTAACAGTCTGATAGAGATAATCTGCGCGCAGTTGGTCCAGGGTGTGGCACGGCGCCTTGAGGGCGGCAGCGACCTCTTGCGCCAGGCCTCGGTCTAGCGCTGGATGCTCAGTGTTGAGCACCACGCCGCGAATGCCATCGCGGGCGAACAGATCGGCCAACATCAGCGTCTCGGCGCGAGGGTCCATGCCTGTGAAGGATACGTTGCCGGCGCCGTCGGTCATCAGCACCAGCAGCGGGATCAAGTCGCTATCCTGGCGCATCTGCCGACGGATGACCTGGTAAGCACTCAGCAGGCCTGCCGAGAGCGGTGTCTTGCCGCCCACGGGTATATCCCTCAACGCTCGCCGCGCCATGCTGATGTTCGAGGTCGGCGGCAGCACGACCTTGGCCGCTGCATTCTGGAAGGTGATCAGGCAGACCTGGTCACGCTTCTGGTAGGCATCGACCAATAGCGAAAGGATGGCGCCCTTGGTGGCTTCCATCCGTTCGGCGGCAGCCATGGACCAACTGGCGTCGACTGCAAACACTACCAGGTTGGCGGCTGGGCGCACACGCACCTTGCGGTAGAGGTCGCGATCTAGGATGGTGATGGCGGTGCCGTTGCGCTCGCGCGTCGTCTGGTAGGGTGCGGCGTGTCGTAAGGTGGCGTCCAGCGCGATGTCGTCATACTCGCCCGGCGCGCTGCGCGAGCGGGTGTAACGTCCGCGCTTGCGCCGGCTCTCGGTCTGGGTTCGCTTGCCGGCTCGGTCACGCGGGTGCCGGTCCGCATTGGTGCGCCAGCGCCCGGTCTGGAACGGCGCGCCGACATCCACCTGTCGGTAGGCCGATTCGGCCGGCGGCTTGCCGGCACGGGTATCAGGCGCGTGTGCACTCCCCTGCGCCGACGTTGGGCTCTGCTCGGTGGTGCTATCGCTTAGGTCGTTTTTTTTTCGGGTGCACCCTGCGCAGGCTCGGCTGACTGTTCGGCCCGATCCTCTGAACGGAGCTGCTCGACGCGTTCGTGGATCTCTTCCAGCTTGGCCGAGGCGCCGTCAAAGGGCAGGCGTCGTAAGCGATGAGGCAGCGCTAGCTCGGCAGCCAGGAGGATGTCGGTCTCGGAGACATACTCCCGCCCGTCAAAGGCGGCTTGGGCCAGCGCAGCCTTGAGAATGACAATGTCAGCCCGATGGCCATCAATCTCCATGGCTGCCGTTAGCTCGGCGATGGTGTAGAGGTCGTCTTGGGTATGTGTCACGCTGCCGACGCGTTGGCGCGCGGCGGCGATCCGCTGAGATAATGCCTGGTCCACGGGAGACCACTCGTCGTAAAAGACGTCTGGGTCGCGCTCGTATGCGATGCGTCGTTGGATGATCTCCATCCGTGCCTCGG
>Ga0123329_1001385_pt1 | contig 23120 bp, 24 predicted proteins | sample BioC12SIPDNA_FD_89703 | JGI IMG/M metagenome (GOLD analysis project Ga0123329, IMG submission 89703) | Anaerobic biogas reactor microbial communites from Washington, USA - Biogas_R1_B C12 SIP DNA | ecosystem: Engineered > Bioreactor > Anaerobic > Unclassified | place: Washington, USA | collected...
GCCATGGAGGATGGTCGCTGTTGGGCTGCCTCGACCTATGATTCCGCATCGAAGACGTTGTACCTGTTCGACAGCACGGAACGCGAGGTGTGTGCTTGGCCTGCCTCACGCAGTGAGCCCATGGTGCTGTATCGCATGCCCGGGGGATACCACAACGCGCGCCTGTGCCTGAGCCACGACAACCAGCGATTGTACTTTGTTGTACCCCATAGCCACCAACACCACCCAACCACTGAACTCGTGGAGTATGATTTGACCAACCACACGAGCCGGGTGCTGCATGCGACGCCATCCCTTGTGGCGGAGTGGCATCGTCCGAGCTTCCGCGACGAGAAGACGCTGCTTGTGGAAATGCATAATCCTGAGGCTGCCAAGGGCGGCTTCCGCGTTGCTGGAATACAACTCCCCGAGGGACGCTTGCAACCGATGCCCCAGTTGGCAAGCGCATGCCTTTCGCCCGATGGAACCCGGGCGTTCAAGTGGGACGATCAGAAGGTGCAAGTCTACGACAGCCGAAGCGGCACATTGGTGTCGGAGACGCTCACGCGCTATCTACCCGGATGGACGTGGGTCATGGATGCCTGTCCTGTGAGTAACAACAGCATCGTGCTGCACCTGTCGGATACCTACCGATTTTTCGAGGGAACCTATCACTTGAATGTGGAGCAGGGCAAACTGACGTGTCTGAGCCGACGGACGTTGGAGGGCATGCGGTATGTTGCGGATATGCCGCAGTGGAGCCCGCTGCCGCCCGAGCCGGCGCCTTGAACACTCGGAGACGAATGGCCGCGTGGGTCCGGGGGACCCCACCCTACAGACTTGCTCTCAGGAGGAGACCGCGACGATGTGGCAGAACTGGAAACAGGACGAGTACGGCATCCCCGGCGACATTCCGCAAACTCGGCGCACGCTGCTTCAGGTGGCCACGACGTTCAACATCTACGTCATACTGGTCGTTGCCTTGGCAGGCGCGGTCGTCTTCATCGGAGGCGTGGTCATGGCGCAGAGCGAGGAGGTCGGAGCGCAACTCGACAGCATCCCCGAGCCGATCATGCTGATGGCCGTCGGAATGATGTGCTTCTCGCTGTGCTGTCCATTCTTCATGGCACTCTACTTCGGGCGTCACTTTCTGCGCTCGGTGATGCACCTCGAAGCTGAGATTGCCCGGCTGAAGGCGCAGGTCAACGCTGGGCAGGACGGCAGCACGAACGATGAGGAAGCGTGACGGCGGCAGATGCCCCCCGACCGTCAGCAAAGCGGAGACCGTGACGATGGCACCAAGAAGGATGATTGTGCCTTCTCTTCTCGTGGCGAGTCTGTTTTTCGCGGGCGCAGTTGCCGTGATGGTGCTTGTCGTGGACTTCCTCACGGGCCCGAAGAAGGACGATACTGATGCCGAGATCAGGGCCGAGCAGCACCATACGGTACTATGGAAAGCCTGCGCCCGCTATGCCGCAGACCATTCGGGCGAGTATCCCAGTTCACTCGGCGTTCTGGTGTCGCAAGGGTACATCGATGATGCAATGATCCGGTATGTGGGGCGAGAGGGTGCCCTCATGGAGATTCTCTATCAGCCTCCGACGGACGACGCGACCGAGGATGCCGTCATGTTGTGTGACAGCCATCCCACATTCGTCGGCCTGTGGACGCACGGATATGTGGCAGGCAAGAGCGACGCTGACAGTTGTTTCGTGTACGCCACGACTGTGGGAGGCTATCAGGACTATGTGCCGTTTGACCAGGTACGATCTCTGATGAAGAATCCGTAGGGCACGCCAGCCCCTCGACCATGGCCACGCGATGCCACCCGACGGCAGGCGCGAGGCCCTCGGCAGGGCTGCCCGCACGGAACCCGCGGCGCGTCTCAGTCGCTGCTGCGCATCGCGAAGGCGCGGCGGATGAGGTCCACGCGCGGGCCCTCGTCGGGCACGTGGGCGAAGTGTTTTTTGTCGCGGCTCTCCAGGCCGCGCGCCAGGCCCACCCACGCCCGGTTCATCCCGTGCACGAACGCCGCCGTGCTCAGCGACCGCGTCCGCCACAGCGTCCGAAGCGTCCGCTTCCAGACCCAGTTCTCCCGCGCCGCGGCGCGGCGAAGCTCGTAGATCGTTTCGTCCAGTCGCTGCGCCGTCATGCGCGTCGGCCGGTACACGGTCTCGATGAACGTGTATCGCTCCCAATCCTTCGGGTAATCCGTCGCGTCGATGCGCCCCTGCTCCAGGAAACGGTCGTAGAGCCGGGTGCCCGGCAACGGCGTGAGGTTCGTGATCTGGATGATGTCGATGCCCAGCTCGACTGCCTTCAGGGCCGTGTCGGCCACGGTGCTCTCGTCGTCCTCGTCGGCCCCGATCACGAAGCAGCCCAGCACGGCGATGCCGGCCTTGTGGAAGCCCGCCACCAGATCGCGGTACCGGTCCACGAGCTTCAGGTTCAGCCCCTTGTGCATGTTCTTCAGGGTCTCGGGGTTGAACGATTCGAGGCCCACGAGCATGCACCGGCACCCCGCCTCGTAGGCCAGGCGGAGCCCCTCGGCGTCGGCGCCCATGTTGATGCTCGTCTGGCTGAACCAGAGTCGCCGTTTGCCGCGCTTCTTCACTTCGCGCAGGAACTCCTTGGCCCACTCGGCGTGCTTCGGGCCCACGCCGTAGAAGTTGTCGTCCACGACAAACAGGAACCGGCTCGTCGTGCGGTTCCACTCATCGATCACGGCGTCGATGGGCCGGCGGCGGATCGTGTTGCCGTTGAAGCGCGTCACGCTGCAATAGTCGCACCCCACCGGGCACCCGCGCGAGGTCTGGATGCAACTGCACGTGTAGCGACCGTTGACGGGCTGAAGCTCCTGGGCGGCGGCGCCCATCGCGCCGGTCAGATCGGCCAGCCGCCCCTCGTACCGCTTCTGCAAGCGGCCCGCCGCGGCGTCGGCAATGATCTGCGGCCAGATCGTGTCGCACTCGCCCACGGCCACCGAATCGAAATGCGCCGCCGCCTCGTCCGGCACAGCCGAGGCGTGCGGCCCGCCCATGATGCACGGCAACCCCCGCTCGCGGCACAGGGCCGCCAACTCATACGCCCGCGTCGCGCCGCTGGTGTAGCCGGTCATGCCCACCAGGTCGTAGCGCTGCGGCGTCAGCAACCGCTCGGTCGCGTCCAGCCCGAAAATCTCGTCGATGATCTCCACCGTATGCGGCTCCGGGACCAGCCGGGCCAGCACCTGGAGCCCCAACTGCGGAATCCGCGTGCCGATTGTGTGGTACCCCTCGCAGTCGCGGGCCACGGGGTTCACCAGGACAATTCGCATGGGCACTGCACACCTTTCCAACCACGGCCGCCCGCGCCCGGCGACCGAACGTCGTCCGCCGCACGACAAGCAAAGTCTCATTATAGCCGGTTCTCATTCGGCCGCACAGGCAAACCCCGGGCTACACACTCCATACTCCATGCGATGCCCGCGTGGCTGCAAGCACGTAGTGAAAGCACGTAGGTCGGGTCAACAGACCCGACACCCCCAACCGGACAGCGCAGCGAGAAGGGGCGGGCGTCAGACGGGTTTCGGATAGAGCCACAGGATCAGGCACGCCAGGGGCACGGCCGGCAGGAGATTGGCGACACGGATGCGGACGAGGTCCAGCAGCAGGAGGCCGATGGCCAGGATCATGACGCCGCCGGTGGCTCGGATGACCTCGATGTAGCGGTCGGGAATCTGTCCGGCGCCGGCCGCGGCGGCCCCGAGGGTGATCGCTCCCTGGAACCCCAGGACGAACAGCGCACTGAAGAGGACTCCGCGTCCGTACGAGGCCGCCAGAGCGATGGCCAGGACGCCGTCCATCGCACTCTTGATGAGGAGCAGATTCGGCGTGTCGCCGCGGGCGTCTTCGAAGGCGCCCAGCAACGTCATCGGCCCGACGCAGAAGATGAGCCCCGCCACGACGAACCCTTCGACGAAACTCGCCTGGTCGCCGGGCCCCTGGGCGGCGAATCGCCGCCGCAACTGCTCGCCCAGCCATTCGATGCCCTGCTCGATGCGCAGCAACTCGCCGAGAATCGCCCCGGCCAGCAGCGCGACGACCACGTGCAGGACATACCCTTCCAGTTCCAGGCCGGTCATCATCCGCGCCGCCAGGAAGAACGTCACCAGCGCCAGACAGTGGGTGATCGTGCGGCGGAAACGTTCCGGGAACCGCCGCCCGACGGACAGTCCGATCAGCGACCCGACGACGACAGCCGCCGCATTGACGTAAGTGCCCATACCCGTGACCATGCCGTCCTCCTGAAGCGTAAGGTTCCGCCTCATTATAGAGCAGCGGCTCCGCTGCGTACACGGCCTGGAGCGGTTGCCGCGCGGCTTCACCGAAGGAGCACGGGCCGGCGACCCCTCGGTGCGCCGGCCCGACTCCGCATCACAGGGAGCAGGAGAACAGGAGGACAGTGCTGCGAACGTGGCGGCGCGTGCGCGGCGGATGGCGGGGCCACCCCCTGGCCCCGTTCCGCACGACACGGCATCGGCAAAACCCTTCACGGCGGCGGCACGTGCTGCACTCTCCAAAGAGAACCATCGCTCACGCCAGAAGACCGGCACGTGGCCGGCGGCCAAGGCTCGCGCGGCACTCGTCGAAGGGCCGCTCCCGGCCTCAGACGCCCCGTGGCGGGGTCACCCGGGCCGAGAGCCGCCCCTCTCTCCGACAAAACGGTCTCGGGGCGAGCCGTCCGAGCCGTGTTGATGGCTGCCCGACCGATCTCGCCGCTTCCCACCGGCACCGCGACGCCACCTGCTGCTCGACCGGGCACAGATAACCATACGCACACGGCGCAGCCGGGCAAATCGGCCGCCGGGAATTGTTCTGCATTCACGTGCCGTGACGCATCCGGCACATCGCAACCAATGACCGCACCATTACTTACGCTGGTTCCTGCCGGAAGTGAAAGATGTCGGTGGAAAGCTGTTCGACTTCCTGCCGCGCAGGTTGCCACTGCGAAACCGACGGCTTTTTGCCCCCCGGGGGGGGCAGACTGGGTTGTGGTGGCGTGGGCGATGGCCTACAATGGCCCGGTCGCACGCCGGGCTGCGCGGCACTGCACTGCGGCCGCCCGCACCGGAGCCGGTGGCGACGGCGAGAGCCCGTTCTCAGTATAAGGAGCACGATGTGGCAGGCAAGAAGGCGGTCAGGTGCGTGGGCGTGTTGACGGGCGGCGGAGATTGTCCGGGGCTCAATGCCGTGATTCGCAGCGTCACGAAGACGCTCCTGTACGATCACGGCGCGACGGTGTACGGCATCTACGACGGGTACGCCGGGCTGGTGGAGCACCGGTACGAGCGGCTGGACGGGCCGGACGTGTCGAACATCCTGACCCGTGGGGGCACGATCCTCGGGTCGTCGAACAAGGCCAATCCGTTCGCGTACTTCCCGCCGCAGAAGATCGGCGGCAAGCACGAGCCGCCGCACGATGCCTCGGCCCGGGCCAAGGCGCTGTACCGCAAACTGAAGCTGGATGCCCTGGTGTGCATCGGCGGCGACGGGACCATGGCGATCGCCGACGGTCTGATCCGCCGTTGCGGCATGAATGTGGTGGGCGTGCCGAAGACGATTGACAACGATCTGCCGCAGACCGATTACACGTTCGGATTCATGACGGCCGTGCAGACGGCCACGGAGGCCATCGACCGGCTGCACTCGACGGCCGGGAGCCATCACCGGGTGATGGTGGCCGAGGTGATGGGCCGCTACGCGGGGTGGCTGGCCCTGTACGCCGGAGCGGCATCGGGGGCCGACGTGATCCTGATTCCGGAGATCCCGTACGACATGGCGGTGGTGGCGGCCTATGTGAAGGACCGTTACCGTCGCGGCAAGCGGTTCTCGATTGTCTGCGTGGCCGAGGGAGCCAAACCTCGCGGCGGCACGATGACGGTGGAGCGGGTGGTGGCCGACTCGCCGGACCCGATCCGCCTGGGCGGCATCGGCCACAAGGTGGCCCGGGAGATCGAGGACTTGACGGGCCTGGAGAGCCGCGCGACGGTCCTGGGCTACGTCCAGCGCGGCGGCACGCCGTGCGCCTTCGACCGGACGCTGGCCACCGCCTACGGGCACCATGCGACGGAGCTGGTCTGCGGGCGGCGGTTCGGCCGGCTGGTGGTGATGCGTCGCGGCCGGATCACGAGCGTGCCGATCCAGAGCATCGCGGGCCGGGTCAAGAAGGTGCCGCGCAACTATCCGCTGCTGAGGGCCGCCCAAGCTGTGAACACCTGCTTCGGCCGCTGAACGCGGAACGACCGCCGAGTGAGAGAACAACGGGGACCGGCCGGAGCGAACTCCGACGGTCCCCGCTCATGTGACTGACGGGCAGACGAGCAGAAGCCTGTCGCTGCCGGTGTGGCTGTATTATTCCGCAGCCTTCTCTTCGACGGCCTTCGCGGCGTCCTCGGCAGTATCCTTGGCGGCGTCGGCGGCGTCCTTGACGGCCGAATCGAGGGCCTTGCCCGCCTTCTCCGCGGTGCCTTCCTTCTTGCAGCCGTCCAGCGTCGCGCCAACGACCATCATCAGACCCACCAGAACCATGCTGATCCACTTGCTCATGATACTCTCCTTTCAGACGTGCGTTTTGGCCAGCCGGCCTGCCGCACAGAGTAGAACGGCAGCCGCCGCCTGACCGATTTCAGAACGTATCCAGTACCGTTCCCGATGCTGATAATGGACCAAAAACTCAGCGATCTGTCAACTAACTTCCCCCTCGCTTCGCTCCCCGGGGTGTGCCCGCAGATTCTGGCATCGGTGACGGTCCTTGGCCGGAGCACCTGTGGCGGCAGTCCGTCTGCCTGCGCCGCGCACTGCCGCCCCTGACCGGGGCTTGTGTTCCTGGAGAAGGCTTCCGGCGGCTCACGCCGCCGGCTACTGACTACCGCCCTTTCAGGGCTTGGAAGGGACGATCATCCTACGCGGTGGGCCACGCCCAGTGCTGTGCGGCGCTACGCGCTGACGACCTGCCGACCGTCGATCCACACGCCGGTGGGGACGGGGTGGCACGTCAGCAGCGCCAGCCACGGGTCGCGGGCCTCGCCGCCGCTCAGCGGCAAGGCCACCAGATCGGCCACTTCGCCCTCGGCCAGTCGCCCGACGGTGCCGCCCAGGCCGAGAGCGTCGGCGCCGGCGGCGGTGGCCATGGCCAGAAGGTTTTCGGGGGGGGCGCCGTCGCGGGCGGCCACGAACCGCATCTCGTCCAGAACGCTCAGCGACGGGGCGGACGCCAGGCTGTCGGTGCCCAGGGCCACGGGCACCCCGGCGGCGGCCAGGCGGCGGTACGGGTGGTCGGTGTGGCCGAAGTAGTGGTGGCTTCGCGGGCAGTAGACGACCGTGCTGCCGCTGCGCCGCAAGAGGTCGATGTCGGCGTCGTCGAGATAGTTGCCGTGGGCGACGATCCACGGCCGCGCGAGGGCCCCGGCGTCGGCCAGGGCGCGAATCGGGCTGACGCGCGGCGGGGTGAACCCGCCGAACCAGAGCATCATCCGCAGTTGCCACCAGCGAGCCATGGGGCCTCGGCCCGTTCGGTACAGGTCGATCTCGTCGCGTGTTTCGTGCAGGTGCGTGGTCAGGGGCCAACCGCAGCAATCGGCTTCGGCCATGGCGGCCAGGTAGGCGGCGACGCCGGTCGAATAGGGTGCGTGCGGACTGAGGCCCACGGACAACCCGAGGCCGGCCAGCGCCCGGGCCCGGGCGACCGCCATGGCCAGCCGCGGCTCGGGCCGCGTGTGCCGCTTGCGACTGTGGCCGAACACCTCCACGAAGACGGTGGATCGCAGAGGCGACTCGGCCAGAGCCTCGGCCCCTGCCCCACTGAAGCTGACGTCGGCCACGGTGGTGACACCGGCCGCCAGGGACCAGGCGGCGCCGTCGCGCACGGCCGCGGCGGGCGCGTCGTGGCTGCGTGTGCGGCCATGACGCATGACGGCCTTCAGCCAGGCGGAGAAGCGGCGAGGCGGCGGGAGTCGGCCCGCCAGGTCGCTCAGGGCCAGGTGGGTGTGGGCGTTGACCAGTCCGGGGAGGAGCAGGCAATCGCCGGCGTCGATGACCGGATCGCCGGGCGACCCGTCGGACTGGACATCGCGCCACGGCGCCACGCGGACGATGCGTCCGTCGCCGTCAACGGCCACGGCGGCATCGTCCATCGGCGGCCGCCCGGGCCTCAGGAGCCATCGTCCGCGGACGATCACGCGCCACCGCCCGGCTCGATCCACTTGCGCCAATCGTCGCCGATGTCGCCGCGGCGGCGGTACCGGGCCATGGCCTGGCTGCACGGGCAGGTGCGCTTCGGGGCCAGGGTGAGCGTCTCGACGGCGTTGCGGATCAGTTGCGGCAAGTGCTCGACCGTGGCGGCGATGGCGCTGTCCTCGCCGGCGGTGGTCATGCCCTCGAACCGCAGGCCCGCCTGGTACGGGCGCTTGACGACGCCCTCGGCGTAGTTGGTCACGTAGCACACGGCGGCGTAGCACATCTCCAGCTCGCGTGCCAGGAACACTTCCGGCGCCAGCGACATGCCGACCAGGTCGGCGCCGAAGACGGCCAGCTTGCGAATCTCGCCGGGCGTCTCGAGCCGCGGCCCTTCGGTGCAGGCGTACACACCCTTGGCGTGGACCAGCAGACCTGTCTTCTCGGCGGCGGCCAGCAGCGCGTCGCGGCACGTGTCGCAGAAGACCGGCGCCTGGCGGATGAACCCCAGGCCGCCGTGCTCGAAGAACGTGTCTTGGCGGTGCCGCGTCTCGTCGATCAGGTCGTCGATGACGACGACGCTGCCGGGGGTCATCTTGCGGCTGATGGCGCCGGGGCCGCTCCAGGAGAGAATCCGCTCGACCCCGAGCGACTTCAGGGCCCAGATGTTGGCCCGGTGGTTGATGAACCGCGGCGCCTGGTGGTAGCCGCGCTCGCCGTGGCGGCTCAGGAAGTACATGGCCGTCGTGCCCTCACCCAGTTCGTACACCGCCGCGCTGGGGCCGAACGGCGTCTCCTGGGGCCCGAGGCGCTCGCCACTCAGTGTGCCGTCGGCCATCAGTTTATAGGCCATGCTGCCGCCGATGCAGGCTACCGTGGGCATGGGGGAGTCCCTCTCCTTCTGAGTCGTGCGATACAGGGGTTTCCGACGATCAACGCGCGGCTGCTCCTCGACAGGCTCGGAACCTGACGGCCCCTCGACAATGCTCGGGAACTGCGTCAAGCAGCCGCCCTACGGTGTGGCGCCGTCGGGTTCATCTCGGTCGTCGGCGGCGTGCTCGCGGATCATGGCGGCCATGAACTGTTCCAGCCGCCGGACGCGGGCCTCGGCCCATCGGCGCGACGGGGCGAAACGGAACGTGTCGCCGACGCGGGCCGCATAGTAACCGTAGTCGAGCTTGCGCTGCCAACTGGCCAGCACCTCGTCGAGGCCGCGCCCCTCGACGGCGAACCGCCGCAGCTCGCGCCAGACGCCCAGCGTGCCCAGATCGTCCAGGTTGCAGGCGTCGGACAGGACCATGGCCTCGGGCACGCGCGTGGCGCGGTTCTGGTTCTGGCGGATGATGGTCTGCGTGTGCTCGATCTGGCGGGCCGTCAGCAGGTCGCGCAGGGCGTCGCCGGCCAGCTCGGCCGAGTAGCCGCGCACCTCGTCGGTGCTCATCGTCGCGGCGGCGTAGACGGGCGACTCGCGGCGCTCACGCTCCAGGCGAACGCGCGCGGCGTCCTGAAACAGGGCGGCGGCGTCCAGGCACACGCGATCCAACCGCAAGGACTCCACCTCGTCGAACGTCAGGATCACGTCCACGTAGCGCAGGATGCGCAGCGCCTGGTCGAGCAGGTACGTGTCCTCGCGGCCGAGGAGGCTCGGCCCCACCAGCAGCGGTCGTGCGGCGGCAATCAGTTCGTCTCGGTCGGGCACGGCGTATCTCCAGCTTGTGCGGCCGATTCGGCCGGCCAGGTCCGGGCGTAGAGGCAATCGCGCTGGTGCGGCTCGAAGCCGGCGTCGGCAATCAGTTCGACCAGTTGCCGTCGGGACTGGCGGTGCGCGACGCCCGCGGCACGGACCACGTTCTCTTCCATCATCGTGCTGCCCAGGTCGTCGGCGCCGAACCGCAGCGCGACCTGGCCGATCTTCGGCCCCATGGTGACCCACGAGGCCTGCACATGCTCGAAATTATCCAGATAGAGGCGGCCGATGGCAAGAGTTCTCAGATAATCCTCGGCGCCGGAGGGCCGCCACCGGCCGTCGCGCGACCACGGGGCACTCTCGGCGCCGGCGACCAGGTCGGCCCCCAGGGCCGTGCCGCGAGCCTGAAACGGCCAGCCGATGAACGCCGTGAAGCCGCCGGTGGCGTCCTGCAATTGACGCAACCGCTCGAGGTGCTCGATGCGCTCGTCGAGCGACTCCACGTGGCCGAACATCATCGTAGCCGTGGTCCGCAGGCCGAGGTCATGGGCCGTGCGCATCACGGCGAGCCATTCGTCGGCCGTACACTTGTCGGGGCTCACCAGGCGTCGCACGCGGTCGGACAGGATCTCGGCGCCGCCGCCGGGAAGGCTGCCCAGGCCCGCGCCGCGCAAACGCGCGAGCACTGAGCGCACGTCGAGGCCCGCCTGGCGCGCGAAGTGCACGATCTCCGGCGGGCTGAAGCAGTGCAGGTGCACGTCGAAGCGGTCGCGGATGCGGCCGAGCAGGCCGGCGGCGAAATCGAGGCCGAGCCCGGCGTGCAGGCCGCCCTGCATCAGAAGGTGCGTGGCGCCGCAGGCCACGGCCTCGGCGATCTTCGCGAAAAGCTCCTCGTCCGAGAGCACGTAGCCGTCGGTCGAGCCGCTGACGCGGTAGAACGCGCAGAAGCGGCACCGCGACGAGCAGAGGTTCGTGAAGTTGATGTTGCGATCGACGGCGAAGGTGCGGACGCGGTCGCCGTGGAGGCGGCGGCACAGGGCATCGGCCCGGCCGGCCAGAGTCAGCAGGTCCTCGTGCCGCCAGAGTTCCAGGGCCTCGCGGGCGTCGAGTCGGCTCATGCGGAGTCCCCTGCGGCATCGGGCCGCCCGGCCATCACCAGCGGAATGTGGCGCGGGGCGAGCTCCTGCTCGGCCGCCCAGCGATAGAACTTCTGGAGCCCGGCCAGGGCCTCGCCGTCCAGGTCGTAGTGCATCGCCTCGCAGAGATAGCGACGGGCCAGGTCCTCGCGAATGCCGAGGCGCGCCGCCCCCTGCCGGGCGAGCTCGTCGCGCGCGGCCAGGCCGGCCGCCTTCGCCTCGGCCAGGATCGCCGACAACTCCGCGACACGGTCCGATTCGCGAGCCGCCCACACGGCGTACACCATGGGCAGTCCCATCAGTCGCCGCCAGGCCAGACCGAGGTCGAGGACGTGATGGAAATCGTGCTGCGGCCGGGCCAGTGCCGCGTCGCCGATCAGCAGGAAGGCGTCGCTGTCGCGGTCCTCGACCGCCGGATCGGGCGTGGGCCAGCGGTAGTGCGGCTCGCGGGCGTAGACCTCCTTCAGAATGAGCCGCACGAGGCAGTTGCTCGTCTGGCTCGCCGGATCGAGTGCGACATGGCGGATGAGCGGGTAGTCGGCGCGGCAGAACAGCAGGACGCTCAAGGCCTCGCCGCGCCCGGCGATGGCGATGTCGGGCACGATGACCAGCGGCCGCCGGCGGTGGCGCTCGCGTGCCTCCGCCGTCAGGCGGAAGTAGCTGATCACCGGCACCAGGGCGGCGTCCAGTTCGTCGCGTTCGAGCATCGATGCCAGGCGCGACGGCAGATCGCTGACCAGGCGCACGTCGTCGCGACGGTCCAGGCCGTAGCCGAGCGGCGCGGCGTTCAGAAACTTCACCACGCCGATGCGCCAGGGTGTGTGTCGTGTGATCATGGTCCCGCCTTGCTTGGCTGCTGCGAACAGGCGTAGGGTGGGTCCACCGGACCCACGCGGTTGATGACCTCGGCGGCTGCTCCTCGACAGTGCTCGGAACCTGACGGCAAGCAACGCCCTACGCGCTACCCCTCCCCCTTCCAGCGGGAGGTGCCCCGAGGCACGCCGAGGGGCGGTGAGGGTCGAACGGGGCAGACGTCCGAACTCGTCACGTTCTCTCCGTGCGTCACCCTCACCCGGCCCTTGCGGGCCACACTCTCCCCTCAAGGGAGAGGGGCTGGCGGCGTCAGCAGATGCGCGGCAACTGCTCGCCGTAGGGCATTTCGATGAGCCGGCGGCCGCCGAGGTCGTTGACGCCGACGACGAGCGGCTTGCCGGCTTCGACGCGACCGACCCGGGCCGCCTCCCTACCGTACCGTGTGCTGCGCAGCGCCGCAAGGGCCGCCTCGGCCTGATCCGGCGGCACAATGGCCACGCACTTGCCCTCGTTGGCCACGTTCAGCACGTCCAGGCCGAGCAGGTCGCAGGCTCCGGCCACGGCCTCGCGGACGGGCACCTGCGACTCTTCGAGGATGATCGAGCAACCCGAGGCTCGGGCGATTTCGTTCAGCGCCGCCGCCAGACCGCCGCGCGTCGGGTCCTTCAGACATCGCGTCGCGGGCGCAGCGGCGAGCAGCGCCGCCACAGGCTCCACGAGCGGCGCCGCGTCGCTCGCGATCGCGCTGGTGAAACCCAGTTGCTGTCGCTCGGACATGATGGCGATGCCGTGGTCGCCCAGGGTACCCGAGACCAGGACCGCATCGCCGGGCTGCGCGGCGGCGTAATCGAGGCGGCGCCCCTCAGGAACGACACCGACGCCGGCGGTGGTCAGGAAGATGCCGTCGGCCGCATTGTGGCCCACGGTCTTGGTGTCGCCGGTAACGATCTGGACGCCGGCTTCCGCGGCTGTGGCCGCCACCGAATCGAGAATCCGCCGGAAGTCGCCCATCGGAAACCCGTCGCGGACAATCACGCCGAGCGACAGGGCCAGCGGCGTCGCGCCGCTCATGAGCAGGTCGTTCACCGTGCCGGCGACACAGAGCCGCCCGATGTCGCCGCCGCGGAAGAACAGCGGCCGCACGACGTAGCCGTCGGTGGTCAGCGCGAGTCGTGATCCGGGAAAGTCGATGACGGCGCTGTCGGCCAGACGCGCCAGCTCGCGCGAGGGGAACCGCGAGAGAATCTCCTCGCGGACGAGCCGGTCGCTCAGTTCCCCGCCGCCGCCGTGCGCCAGTAGAATCGTGTCGTTGCCGTTCCCGTCCGTCATGCGCACCGCCTCTCACAGAGCTCGGGAGTACTTGTAGCAAGCCTGGCAGTTGCCTTCGCGGCTGACCATGCACGGGCCCACCGGATTGGCGGGCGTGCAGGTCCGCGCAAAGAGCGGACACTCGGGCGGCTCGATCGCGCCACGAATCACCTCGCCGCACCGGCACCCGTGGTCGTCCTCGCGCGCGGTGATCTCCAGGCCGAACCGCCGCGCGGCGTCCAGGTGGGCCAGCTCGGCGCGAATCGCCAGCCCGCTGCCGGGGATCGTGCCGAGGCCGCGCCACGGCGTGTCCGCCGGCTCGAAGGTCTCTTCGATCAGTGCCCACGCGCGGCGGTTGCCGTCGGCCGTCACGACGCGGGCGTAGGCGTTCTCGACCTCCGCGCGGCCGTCGGCCAACTGGGCCACGAGAAGGTCGATCGCACGCAGAATCTCCTCGGCCTCGAAGCCGGCGACCACGCACGGGCGCGCGAACCGTGCGGCCAGGGGCTTGTACGCGTCGGCGCCGATGATCACGCTCACGTGCCCCGGGCAGAGAAAGCCGTCGATGGCCAGGTCGCCGCTCTCCAGCAGCGCCGTCATGGCGGGAATGATCAGCTTGTGCGCGCTGAGGACCGTGAAGTTTGCCAACCGCTCGTCCGCGGCCAGCTTCAGGCCGACGGCCGTCGCGGGAGCGGTCGTTTCGAAGCCGACGCCGGCGAAGACGACCTGCTCGGCGGGCGCTTGCCGCGCGAGGCTAAGGGCCTCCATGATGCTGTAGACGACGCTGACGCGGGCACCACGGGCCATGGCCCGTTCGAGCGTGGTGCTGCGGCCCGGCACGCGGATCATGTCGCCATAGGTCGCGACGCGGACGCCGGGGCGGCCCGCCAGCTCGATCAGCGCATCAACGTAGGTTTGCGGCGTGACGCAGACGGGGCATCCGGGGCCGCTCACCAGACGAAGCCGCGGCGGCAGCAGGCCGCGAAGGCCCGCGCGGTGAATCGCCACGGTATGCGTCCCGCAGACTTCCATCAGGCGGACGGGACGGTCGGGCAGAGCCTCGATCCGGCGGGCGATGCGGCGGCAGAGGTCATGGCATGAGCGGGCCGTCATGGGGCATCGCCTCGTCCGGGTCGTCGAGAAGATCGAGCGCTTCGGCGGCCTCGTCGTCCGAAAGCACGCTGATGGCGAACCCGGCGTGGACGAGCACGTAGTCCCCGAGCCGCACGTCCGGGACCACGTCGAGCCGAGCCTGGACCCGGTTGCCGCGCACGTCCACCGTGCCGCTGTGGCCGTCGCGTTCGATGAGTTTGCCGGGAACGGCCAGGCACATGGTCGCGTCTCCGAGAAAGCGGTTGTGCATCGGCAAGCGAGCCGCGGCGGCCGACGCCCGACCGCCGCGGCCATTATAACCGCTACTCGAACGCGATGTTGAAGTCTTTGTCGATCGTGACGAACTTGCCGCCGGCGTCGAAGCTCATGCGGGCAGCGTTGTTCACGGCCACGCCCACCATGGCGTTCTCGGGCAGGGCGCGGGTGTTCATCCGGGCCCACGTGGCGAGGATCTCCTGCCGCTTCTTCTTCGCCGCCGCCTCGTCGAGGCCCTCGGTCTGCCGGTACAGGTGCTGCACGTCCAGAATGCCGCGCGAGTTCGACTCGATGCCGTAGCCGCGCCAGTCGATGACGCCCTCTTCGTTCCAGTCGTCGAACGGCTTGACGAAGTTGGGGTTGTAGTGCTGGAAGCCCGCCTCGTCGGTGACGAAGTAGCAGTTGCGGTCGGCGTGGTCCGCCTTGTACTCGCCCTTGGTGAAGTGGACCATCATGCCCTGCTGGGTCATCTTGGCGTTCTTGTCGGCGCAGACCCACGAGGTCTGGACCCAGAGCACCGAACCGTCTTCCCATTCGATGCAGACCTGGTTGGCGTCGTAGGCTTTCGAGCCGACGGTCGGCAGGTACTTCTTCTGGCCGAAGCCGACGACACGCTTGGGCATCAGGCCGGTGACGTAGTAGTAGGCGTCCACGTAGTGCGTGCCGATGTACTCGAACGGGCTGGAATTGTGGGCCCAGGCCTTGAACTTATCCAGCGGCATGTACTTCGGCTCTTCGATCCAGGCGTGGCCGTAGAGCGGCTGGCCCAGTTCGCCCTGGCGGAACCGGTACCGCAGGCCGCGGATGGCCCGGTCCAGACGCTTGTGGTACTCGGTGAAGACGTAGGCCCCGGCGTCGCGCGCGGCGGCGACGATCCTGCGGCCCTCGTCCACTTTCAGGCACAGCGGCTTCATGCTCACCACGTGGTGCCCGGCGGCCACCGAGTCCAGGATCATCTGCGTGTGCAGGTGGTCGGGCGTCGTGACGTAGACCAGGCCCGGCTTCGGGAGCTTCTTCAGGCACTCTTTGTAGCCGTCGGGGATGTTCTTGTCGGCCGGCGTCGTGGCCGGATCGGGCACGCCGACAAAGTCTTCATTCGGAAAGACCTTCCGCAGTCGCGCGATGATCGCCGAGTTGAGCGACACGATCGTGATCGACCCGACGTTGCCCTGCTTGCGCTGCTGGAAGATGGCCGGCAACGTGGCCTCTTCGCAGATCATGCCGCCGCCGATGACCAGAATGTTGACCTTGCCGTCGAATGCCATGGTTTCTCAGTTCCTTTCGTCCTTGGGTGCGCCGCCAACGCTCACACTGTGGTAATACGCCTCTCTGTCCTGGCCGTCCGTATAGAACCATGCCCAGATGCCGTCCTGAAGATTCTCATAGCGATAAGCCCTGAGGGCATCCAACTGCGCCGGCCGCCACCAGTCAGGTGCCGTGAGGCCGGCACTCACCTGCTGCGGATCGCGACGATCATCCTCGCCGACCTCTTCAAACGGAGTCCGCTCCTGCACCAGCGCCAGGGCTCCACCGTCGGGCACGATGAAGTGAAGCCACATGACACTCTCCGGACCGTACTCGCCATGAAGAACGCTCACGCCTTGTGGAATCGGATCGGCGATTGCGTTTCGGAAGAGCTGGTTCGGCCTGGTGTCCCAGTACATCCAGCCCATCAGCAGGCCGGCCACCAGAGCGCCCAGCCCCAGTCTCACAGCCGTCCTGGTTCGCGGCGTCGCCTTTCGCAGGGCCAGCCCTGCAAGCAGCATCAGCAAGCCGATGAAGCATGCAGCGCAGGCATTGCCCAACAAGAGGGGAAAGCTCCCCGGGTACCGATAGCACACCAGCGGAAACGCCACCATCGCGACGAAGATGACGGCGCAGCCCAGCCCCTCGACGATTCTCGGCTTCATATGGCGTCACCGCGGTTACGCTGCGCTGTCGCGTGGCTGCAAGCAGCCACCCTTCTATGCCTCTGTCACACCAAGGCGGCTCGCGAGCCGCCCCTACGAGCTTCATTTCATCTTGTGCGAGAATAGCACGTCAGGCGGTATCGGCTCGCCTGATCTGCTCGACATATTGAGCACCGTGACGCCCTCGGTTCTACCTTCCTCGTCATAGGACCATTCCACCACCACAGGGGACATGGGCGCGCTGGCGTCACGCCCCTCCTCTGCCTGAGCGATTTCCTTCCAAGGGTCGGCCGCCGAAGAGTCCCCGTGCCACCTGAATACCTTGATCTCCACCCACGAGGAGCCAAGGCCCTTTCTCTTGAGGACAACCGTACATCGATACGCCTTATCCTCCGACCTTGTGTTACAGATCGTCTCGCTGGTTTCTCGCACCAGCATGTGGCAGACAAGTCCCATTCCAGTGATTGCGATCAGCAGAAGAGCCAGCAGGATCTTTCTGATCATTGCATCGCTCTCCAGCCCAAGTCATGCTTGTGCCCTTCGACAGGCTCAGGACCTGGCGGCAAGCACGAGCATAGCACCCAGGCATTCGGCATGCCTGACGGGGCAGGCATGGCACCCAGGAGGGCGGCTCGCGAGCCGCCCCTACGGGCACGGCAGGCCGTGCCCCTACAACGATGCCGCGTGCCGGCACGGCGGGACAGTTCGACAGGCTCACCCGAACCGAGACCCGCCGTGGCACATCGACACAATCACGCGCCTTCGCTCAGCACTTCGCCGATGGCCTCGCAGACCACCTGGCAGCCTTCGAGAATCTGCTCCTTCGTGATGCACAGCGGCGGCGCGATCTTCACGCACGACACGCCCACCGGGCTGAACATCATCAGGCCCTTCTCCACGCAGCGCTCCACCACGGCGAACGCCAGGTCGGGGTCCGGCTCCTTGCGGCCGGCTTTGATCATGTGCAGCGACGCCACCAGCCCCTTGCCGTGCACGTAGCCGAGCCGCTCGGGGTACTTCCGCTGAATCTTGTTCAGCTCCGCATGCATGAGCTTGCCCATCTTCGCGGAATTCTGCACCAACTTCTCGCGCTTGATGAGGTCGAGGCTGGCCAGCGCGGCCACCACCGGCAGCGGGCTGCCCGTGTGCGTCGAGGTCATCGATCCCGGCGGGTAGAGGTCCATGATCTCCTGCCGTCCGAGGACGCACGACAACGGCAGACTGCTCGAGATGCCCTTGCCGCAGCAAATCAGGTCCGGCGTCACGCCGTAGTGCTCGAAGCCCCAGAACTTGCCCGTGCGACCGAACCCAGCCTGCACCTCGTCCATGATCAGGACGATCTGGTTTTCCTTGCACCAAGCGGCCAGCTTCTGAATGTACTCCGGCGGCGCGAAGCTGGCGTTGCCGCCCTGGTAGGTCTCGATAATCACGCCGGCCACCGCGTCGGGCGTTACGCCCTGGGCCGCCAGGTGCGACAGGAACGAATCGAAGCTCGTGTCCTCGACCCAGTACCCGTCGGGGAACGGCACCTGCCGCAGGGTCGGATCCAGATTCACGATCCAGTCCTTCAGCGCCGGGATGCCGCCCATCATCTGGGCGCCCAGCGTGCGGCCGTGGAACGCGTTCTCGTAGCTGATGATGCCGATCTTCTTCGCGCCGCCGACCTTCAGGCCGTGCGTCCGGGCCAGTTTCATCGCGCACTCGGTCGCTTCGCTGCCGGTCGTCAGAAGGAAACACTTGTCGAGGCCCTTCGGCGCCACGCGAACCAGCGCCTGGGCCAGCTCGCCGCGCAGCTCCGTCGGGAAGCAGTAGTTGTGCAGCATCGGCTTGCGGGCCTGCTTGATCAGCGCGTCGACGATCTCCTTGCGGCCGTGGCCCGCGTTGGTCACCAGCACGCCGCTCGACCAGTCGAGCCACTTGTTGCCCCAGCGGTCGAAGACGTGGCACCCCTTGGCCTTCTCCCAGAGAATGGGCGGCTGACCGCGCATGCTCTGTGGCTCGAACTTGCGGAGTTTCTCCAGGATGGCCACCGACTGCGGCACGGGTATCTTCGTCTGGATGACGCGGTTGCGGGTCTTGACCGGCGGCACACTCTTGGGTTTCAACGCATACTCTCGTCCAGCCACGTTCACGCCTCCTTACGGACACCAGAACCAGCGGCAGGCGGCTGCTCCACGGCACGCGCCGCGCTCTCACGCAGAGCGACGGCCGTGCGGTTGCAGAGCCGCAGCCGAGTGTCGAAAGCAATCACTATACGCACGGGCAAGGGGGCCGTCCAGCCCCTATCGGCACAATCCGGGGCCTCCGGAAGAAAGTGCAAGAACCGCCAGGCGGCCGCCTGCGGCCCGGGGGGCCTCCTGCGCGCCCCGGACACGGCCTTGACAGTCTCGGCGGACGGGGACTATAATCGCCCGGTCGCAGGACAGTCAAGGGGACGACATTTGCGAGCGATTGCAGCCATGATGGCGCTGTCGGCGGCCGCGGCCGTCGCGGGATGTGACTCGATGCCCGGCGTGGCCGAGCGCGGCCAGGCCCGCGTGCTGGCCCGTGCGGCCCAGGCCGACGCCGCCAGGCTCCCCGAGTCGGCCGAGAAACAGGCCCTCGTCGATCGCCTCGGCGAACTCGGCCGCGTCCTCGGCGACGTGCCCAAGGACGAGCCCGCCGGCTCCGCCACGCCGCGACAATGGTACCATGCGTTCGGCCCCGCCAGGCTCGCCGTCTACTACAGTTCAACCAAGCTGGTGGACCTCGACGGCGACGGCGCCCGTGAGACCCTCCAGGTGGGCGTCGGACTGGAAGACCGCTTCGGCGACCCCGTGAAGGCCTTCGGCGCCTTCCGCATCGAAACGTTCAACTACCAGACCCACAGCCTGGAGAACCGCGGCACGCGAATCGCCGACTGGTACGTCCTGATCGAGTCGGACCAGGACATCAAACGGTATTACAACAGCTTCGACCGCTGCTTCCATTTTCCGCTGGCCATGGCACACGGTTTCGAAACCGACAAGGCCATCATCCAGGTCATGTACTACTACCCGGACGGATCGGGGGCCAAGCTGATCGACCGGAGAGTGGTCAAGGTGGATCAACTCAGCGGCCGATAACGTAGTATTGGAACCGTTCAGAGGACCGCCGAGGCGACCGAATGAGCACTACAGAAGGGACCCATCCAGTGAAATACTATCTGCCGCTGTTGATGCTGCTGGTACTCGTGCCGACCTCCGGATGCTATTGGATCTCCGGCCCGTGGCTCGGCCCGGACCACATCCGCGACAAGTACGAGGACGACATCCAGGTCGGCATGCTCGTCGAGGACCTCGAGAACAAACTCGGCAAACCGTCCGAGATTATCTGGGACCGCGACCCGGACGGGCGCATCCCCGAGGGCAGCCGCGCCGGATGGTGGGTCTACAAGTACGACTACCCGGGCAACGAACCGCTCGTCATCCAGGTTCAGGCCGACTACGAGGGCATCGTCACCGAGAAGCACCTTGTCGATATGGAGCAGGCCGAACAGCGCCGACGCACCAAACCGACCGAACCCGGGGCCGCCTATCCCGGCGCGCCGCTCAAGCGGTTCAAGGACCTGGAGAAAGAGAAGAAGCGAGGCTATTAGGGTCGCCTCGCGGCAGGCCGGCGGCGACGCGCCGCGGGCCGGCCGGAATCGCCCGCAGAGACACCGAAGGTCCGTTCCGCCGCACGCGGAGCGGACCTTCGACATTCAGACCGATCCCAGGCACCCGGCGGTCAAGACGAAGGGCCGAGGTCGGCGGCGGCTAGGACGCGGCGCAGGCCGTCGAGGTCGCCCTGATCGAATGCTCCCACGTCGTGACTGTCGAGGTCGAGCACGGCGACACACCGCCCCTGGCAGTCCGTCACCGGCACCACGGCTTCGGACCGGTCGCGCGGGTCGCAGGCGATGTAGCGGTCGCCCAGGGCGGCCACGTCGCGGACGACGGCGGGCTGTTGTGTCGTGAACGCCCGGCCGCAGACGCCATGCAGGCCGATGGGCGAACAGGCGGGCTTGTCGCGTCGCGGCCCGAGAACGAGTTCGGTCCGGTCGTCTACAGGCAGGTAGAACCCCACCCAGCTCACGCCGCCGTGGTCGTTGCCGAGACGGCGCCAGATCGCATCGACGACCGCCTGCATGCGTTGCCACGGGGTGGCCTCAGCGGCAAGGCCGTCGCGGACCTCGCGGGCCATGGCCTCGTAGTCGCGTCTGGCCGGCGAGTGTGGAACGTTCATGATCCGCCCCCTTTGAAGACAACAGGCGTACCCGGTGCGACCATGGCGCCCAGTCGGCAGGCGTCCCAGTTGGTCAGGCGGAAACACCCGTGCGAACCGGTCTTGCCGATCATCTCGGGGGCGGGCGTTCCGTGGAGTCCGTAGCCGGGCAGGCTGAGCCCGATCCAGCAGAGGCCGACCGGGTTTCGCGGACCGGGCGGCAGAACGAGCTTGCGGTCCACGCCTTTGACCTCGGGCCACATGGCGGGGTTGAAGACGTAGGTCGGGTTGAAGCTTACGACGGTCACGCGGGCCTGCCCGGAGGGCCGTTTCTCCTTCTTCGCAGCGATGGAGCAGTGCATCAGGGCTGCGAGGCTGTCGCCGGGTCCGATCACCCGGACAACTTTCTGGTCGAGGTCGATCTCGATACGCCTGGCCCGCGAGGGCGCCGGGCCGGAGACGATGTTGGGCACAACCACGCGGTCGCCGGCGCGGAGGACGGGCCGGTTCCAGGGCGCATCGGCGCCGGGGTTCAGGGCCGTCAGCGTCGACAGCGACGTGTGGAACTTCTCCGCCAGCATCTCCTTGGCCGAGGGATACGGCAACCGTTTCGCCCGGCTGCGCTCGAGCCACCCCACGGGAAGCGGGCCCACTGCGGCCATGTCCGCCTCCTGAAGGACATAGGTTCGAACAGCTTGCGCGCGCAGCCGGTCGACGCCGAGGGCACGCGACGTGGCCGCGTCGAGGTCGCCGGTGACGGACAACCCGCGGACGCGCTGGAACTCGCTCGTGGCGAGCCGCGTCTTGGGGCCGATGCGTCCGTCGATGAGGCCGGGAGAGAAGTCCACCGACTCCAGGGCGATCTGCCACGCAAGGTGGGTCTGGGAGACGACGGCACTGCCGCCGGCGGTCTTCCCCTGTGCGGCCGCCGACGCAACGATGCACAGCGCCAGAGCGGCCGCAGCGGCGATGCGCGGCGCGTGCGCGACGAGGGAACGAATGGGCGGTGTGATGGTGTGCCTCATGACCAGGAATCCCATGGGTAAGCTGCCTGTAGCGCGGCCGGCGATCCGTCCGGGTCTGTTCTTTATCGGTTGCCTCGGGGAACGTTCTTCAGGGCGGATGGGTCATCCGTTGCGAAGACGGGCCTTGTGGCAATGGCGTCGTGCGACGTCCAGGAGGTGCTCCATCTGCGGCGCGGCATAGGGTTGCATGGAGCGGAAGACGGGCTCCAGGCAATGCTGCGGCTCGAAACGCTGAAGGACATAGTTGGCCTCGGGGCCGAGGCGTCGCGCGATCCACTCGATCGCTTCCTCGTCGACGAAAGCCGGGCAGCAGGTGGTGCGGAACTCGACCTCCAGGGGCGACGCTTCGAGCAGGGAGATCGAGCGGTCCACGGCCTCAAGATCGACCTCCGCGCGCGTGAGTTCGGCCATACGGTGGTCGAGGACCGTCTTGACGTCCATGCTGACGGCGTCGATGAGCTGGGCCTCGATCAGCCGCTGGAGCACCTCGGGCTGCGATCCGTTGGTATCGAGCTTGATCGCGTAGCCCATCCCCCTCAGCCGTCGGCACAGTTCGTCCAGCTCGGCATGGAGCGTGGGTTCGCCGCCGCAGATGACAACGCCGTCGAGCCACTTGCGTTTGGATTCCAGATAGTCGCGGACCTGGTCGAAAGGGATTTCCTCGTGGGTGTCGGCCATGAGCAGGGCGCCGCTGTGGCAGTAGCCGCAACGGTAATTGCAGTACGGGAGGAAGACCATGGCGGCGATGCGCCCGGGCCAGTCAATAAGCGTGGAGGGGAGAAAGCCGCGGATGGGCGGCAACCCCTGTTGGCTGCTGGAGGATGGCAGGTCGTCGGGCCGAATCATGGGTATCGGTAGCCGTTACCGTCCGCACGCACGGGCGCGCCCCCCCCTCACCGACAGGGAGGTCTCGGTCCGCCGTCGAGTGTGACGGTCCCCGGCCGGGTCACTGCTGGCTCAGGCCGAGGGCGCGAGCGACTTCCTGGCTGGGCGGCACGGCGCCTTCCCAGCGTCCGAGGGTCTGTTCCTGGTCGCCGCAGACAATCGTGACGGGAATGACGTCGAAGACGTCGTTGAACGCGCCGCGGGCGAGTCCGTCGGGCGTGTCCATGTCCACAAACTCCAGGGCGACGGAGTCCTCGACGGCCCATTTCTTCAGGCAGTGGGACAATTTGGCCTTCGTGCTTTCGCACTTGGCGCACCCGGGTTTCCCGTACACGTCGATCTTCATAGGCGAGTCTCCTGGGGCGCGGGCGTCGCAGCGCGACCGTCCGGCGCCGGTCCATATGAATCGGCGGCTGCCGCTGGGTCGGCGGGGCCGCTGGATCGGTTCCACCGTCGCCTCCAGTCGGGTCCACCGGACACGGTTCCCGGCGACGGCAACCAGGCGCAGTCTACCGCGACCGGGGCCGCACTGCAAGAGGCCCCACGAGAAGAAACACGAGAAGAAAAGGGAC
>Ga0123329_1001389_pt1 | contig 23100 bp, 24 predicted proteins | sample BioC12SIPDNA_FD_89703 | JGI IMG/M metagenome (GOLD analysis project Ga0123329, IMG submission 89703) | Anaerobic biogas reactor microbial communites from Washington, USA - Biogas_R1_B C12 SIP DNA | ecosystem: Engineered > Bioreactor > Anaerobic > Unclassified | place: Washington, USA | collected...
GACGTTGCGGTTGCCCGGCCGGGTGCGGGGATGTCCTGCAGGCCCATGACGCGCGATTGGCGGGCTATGGCGTCGGTGGAGCGCAGGGGCAGGCTCTCCCTCATGGTTGCGACCTTCGACCGTCGGACCGGGTCGCCTGCGAGTTGCCCACTGGGACCGAGTGGACGCCGTCCGACGAGCGAGTCTCATCCCGCGTGGTTCCGGGGGGGGCATACCACAGGAGGGGAAAAAGGGTATACTGTCCCCGATAGTAAGGGTATACTGTCCCCGATAGTACGTGGTGCCGCGCTGGTACCACGGGATGGCATTAGAAAAATGTCGATGACGATGAGCCGTCTGGAGCACGCCAGCCCAGCCAGCCACGATTTCTTTCTGAAGTCTTGTGGCCCATGGTCCGATATTGATGTAGAATAACGGCGTCCACTGGAGGGGACACAATGGCCATACGCAAGAAAAATGAAGCGACCAAGCCGTCCAAGAAGACCGCCGAAGCACTTCTGAAAGAAGCTATGCGCCATCCCGGTGTGGCCGAGGTAATGAAAATCTACGGCGACCTTCAGGAGGTTGTGCAGAGTGCGGCCCCCTACGTTGCTGCTATGGACGAGAAGCCCGTGCTACTCGTCTCAACATCGTCTGACTAACCGCGATCGGAGGGTGCATGGGTGACTGGGGCGAAGTCCTGGAAGAGCTTACAGAGTCTGCCAAGCAAAACAACGGGCGTCTTCAGTTTGACCTCATACGACGGAAGTACCTAACGCTGCTTGCCGAGCATACGGGAAGAAGCACGATCCTCTATGCCTCAAAGTTTACACAGCCTACCCAACAGCCCATTGGCCAGTTTGTGACGATTTCTGATGGCGACCTTCAGGGCATCATGACGGTCATCCATAAGCTTCCAGGAAAGAAGCTGGACCTCATTCTTCACAGTCCCGGCGGTTCCCCCCAAGCAGCAGAAGCGATTGTTTCGTACTTGAGGTCGCGCTTTTCACACATCAGAGTCATCGTTCCCCACCTGGCGATGTCTGCCGCGACCATGATAGCTTGCGCTGCCGATACCGTCGTTATGGGTGAGCACTCGTTTCTCGGACCGATTGACCCTCAACTCGTTTTCAATGCAGGCGTGGTGCCAGCGGAGGCGATTCTCGATCAGTTTGATCTGGCCAAGAAGGAGTGTGTCGACCCTAAGAATCTGGGAGCGTGGATGCCCATGCTTCCGCAGTATGGGCCTGCACTATTAGTGCAGTGCCGTCATGCGCTCGACCTCGCAAGGCAATTGGTCGAAGGCTGGTTGCGTACGTACATGCTGAAAAGTGATCCCCAAGGACCTGCGAACGCCAAGGCAATTGCCGATTGGCTTGGCCAACATGGACACTGGAAGAGTCACAGCCGTCACATCCCACGCGAGGAACTGAGGAATAGGGGCCTGAGAATTGAAGACCTCGAAAAAGACAACAAAGCGCAAGACCTAATCCTGTCAGTGTTTCATGCCACAACCCACACGCTACAAGCGAGTACCGCCGTGAAGATTATAGAGAACAATCTCGGAAGGGCGTACATCAACCATTACAGCACGGCTCAGGCGAAAGCAACAGCCCCTTCGCAACCAGAAACACCGTCTCCTGCTTCACCCCTAACCCCGAAGAAGAGCAAGAAGAAGCCCGGCCGCAGAACCACGAAGAAGGTTGCACCCAAATCGGCAAAGGGCCAGAAGGGCCGTGTACAAAAGAAGAGCAAGAGCTAAACGCCGGGTGCCATTGCCGCTTGGGCGATGCTTCAGAGCGACGGCATTCCACCCGCCGGACCGTCAACAACTGCGGCGACCAGAATCGGCCAATGGGCCAATGGGGACAGTATACTTGGGCCAATGGGGACAGTATACTGATTACGGCGGGTGGCCGGGCGGAGGCGGGGGGAGGGGAGACTCTGTGACTGTGCCACGGCGGGTCTTGCCCGCCGTGCGGACGGGCGGGGATCGTTCAGGGGGCGGCGCAGACACGGACTGACATGACGTTGGCCGAACACAACTGCGGATCTGTAGCCCACACACTTCTGACAGCGACGTGTCGTATCGCACGGCGGGCAAGACCCGCCGTGGCACGGAAACTCGATGCTCCCCCGCCACGTTGTCTCCAATCCGTTTACATCTCACATCCGTTCCCACTTCTCGGGTCCGGTGTTCGTTGGCGATGGGCAGGGGCCGAGGGGGATCCGGCCGGAGAGTTGCCCCGAGAGTCCCCTGCGGCAGGGCATTGACGACTCGGCCGATGTGACGTTTGTCCGACGAGGTGAACCTTTCTGAGTGCCAAGCGGGTGGCACGACTCCGGGCAGGATGTAGTGGGCTTCAGGGGCCATCGCACCACCTATGGTGTCGGCGGGCGTTGCCTGGGGTCTGGAGCCGGGGCCTGGGAAAAACCCTGTTTTTTCTTCAGAAAAGAGGAAAAGGCTTGACATGGGGTTACAAAATGTATTTTATGTTTTGCAAAGCACAACACACATTTCGTGCCGCGGCGGGGGCGGGCGCGGCAGTCAGGTCGAAACGTGATTCTGTCAGTGATCGAACACCGAGTCGTCAGGCCCTACTGAAGAGAGGTTCTCGCAGTGAGCGAATCGTGCGCGTCTTGGGCGGGTTGGCGTCCTCCCCCGAAACTCTACCGCATCGGAGAGGTGGTTCGTTACAGCGGCTTCTCGCGGCAGACGGTCCACAACTACACGACGATGGGCCTCATCCGGGAAGAGGAGCGGACCGAAGGCGGTCACCGCATGTACGGCGAGGACGTCTTTCGCCGCCTTGCCGTCATCAAGGCCCTCAAGGGCAACAAGACTCTCGGTCAGATTCGACGGATTCTGGAAGATGAAACGTCCGAGGCGTCGGTAGCCGCCATCCAGGCGGCCGGCGCAGCGGTTCGGTAGGGGATTTTGCGTTACTGTGGGCGCCGCCTGCGGCGAAGGCCGGGGCGGCATTCGTGAGAGTGTGGCAACAACGGAGTCCTGTCTCTGGTGACGCGGGGACGGCTCCCGGGCGCGACGGTCGTTGCCGTTCGTCCACGTGTTGCTTAGTGCCATTGAAAGGTCGCCGACAATGGCGCAGCAACCACCAACCGACCAGCCCGTCACGGCTGCGCAACTGCGGTCGCAATTGGCCGACCGGTGGCAGATTCCGCTTCTGCTGCTGGGCATGGTCGTTTTCGTCCCCAGCGTCCTGTTCCTGGCGATTCGCCTCGGGCAGGAGAAGGTGGACCCCAACGTCCTGCTCCAGCGGGCACGCGACGCCGGCCAGGCCGGCAACTTCGCCGCCTGCGACACGCTCTGCGACGAGTTCCTGAAACAGTTCTCCGCCGATCCCTCGGTCGCCGAGGCCGCCATCGCCGAAGCCCTCGAGCTTCGCGGCGACGCCAATTTCGCCATGGCGGCCCTGCACCCCGACAAGGAAATGGACCTGCTGGACAAGGCTCGCCGCAGCTTCAACGACGCCGCCGAGCACCGGCCGTCGGGCGCCCCGTCGCCGCGGCTGCTGCTGAAGATGGGCCGGACCTATGCCGCCCTGGGCGAATTCGAGAAGGCCATCGTTCACTATGACCGGGCCCTGGAAAACGAGATCGAGAATCGCCTTGCGATTCACCGGGACAAGATCCAGGCCCTGCGGTCCATGGAGCCCGAGCCGCTCCTGGACGAGGCCCTGGCCGAGGTGGCCCAGATTCACAAGGAACTCGGCGACCAGGCCACCGACGACCAGCGTCGTGACGTGGCCCTCATCGAGGCCGACCTCCTCAACGCCAAGGGCCGCTACGGCGAAGCCGAGGCGATCCTCCGCAAGGTGGCCGGCCAGAACATGCCGAAGGTGTTCCTGCTGGCTCTGGCCGACACGCAGCGACTGGCCGGCCGACACACCGACGCGATCGACACGCTCTTCGAGTTGCTCGACCGCGTCCCGGCCGACGAGGCCCAGCGCAGCGCCGAGGAGACGATCGATGCCCAGGCCTTCCAGATGCAGGGCCGCATCAGTTTCGACATGAAGAACTACGAGCGGGCTCTCCACTGGTTCCAGCGGACGGCCACCGAGTATCCGGGCACGGAGACGGCCCTGGCGGCCAAGCTCGGCACGGCCCAGACGTACCTCGTCCTCGACGAAAGCGCCCTGGCCGCCGAGGTTTACGCCGAAATCACGCCGGAGTTGCGGCAGATGCGCCCCGGGCAGAACCGCTGGATCGACCTGGAGGCCTCGCGGGCCGCGCTCAGGGTCCAGAGCGACAACGCTCGCAAGACCGGGCGCATCGACGACGCGCTGAAGTTCGTCATGCTCGAAGAATCTTTGCTGCGCGACCCGGACGAGGACGTCCTGCTGCGCAAAGCGGGCATCCTGGCCGAGAGGGCCGGGGGCCTTGCCGCCGCGGCCGAGGCCCTTGACGCCCCCCCCGGCGCCGCCGAACGCGAGGGACTTCGCCGCCAGGCCGAACGCGACTGGAACGAGGCCGGCCACCTCTACCTGAGGGTGGCCGAGGAATTCCACGGGCAGACCCAGAAGGAGTATCCGAACGACCTCTGGGAAGCCGGCCGCTGCTTCATCCTCGCCGGCAGTCACGATCGGGCCATTACGGCGCTCGACCGTTTCGTCCGCGAGCAGCCGACCGATACCCGGGTTCCGCAGGCGCAGCTGGAAATCGCTCGCCAGTACGAGGTTCTGGGCCGGCTCGATGAGGCTGTCCGCGTGCTCCAGGAGCTGCGCGTCGCCAGCGGCGACACGCTTGCCGGCTTCGAGGGGCTCCACCGCCTTGGCAACATCTTCGTCCAGATGGGGCCCGACTTCTACGATCAGGCCGAGGAGGCCTACCGCGGCCTCGTCGAGGACTCCACGAAGGTCGAGCCCGAGAGCCTCTGGTACCGCAGCAGCCTGCTGCAACTCGGCCGCCTGCTCCACCGTCGCGGTGATTACGACCGCGCGATCCTCGCCCTGAACGAGTACATGCAGCGTTATCCGGCCGATCCCGACGCCGTGTCGGCCGCGTGCCTCATCGCGTCGTCCGTGCGGCGGCAGGGGCTCAAGGCCCTCGAGAAGAGCCAGTCCGCCGTCCGTCAGGCCGACAAGGACGCCCTGCTGGAGATCTACCGCCAGAAGACCGGCAGCGCCGCCGATCAGTACCGACAGTTGGCGAAGGACTACGAGTCGCTTGCCCCGGAGGCGATGACGCCCCTGAGGCAGCAGGAGTACTGCACGGTCCTGTTCGAACAGGCCGAGTGCCTGATCGAACTGGGCCGCCTGGACGAGGCCACCGCCCTCTACAACGTCGTGGTCTACCGGTTCCAGATGGACCCGTGCGTGATGGCGGCCTACGTGAGGCTGGCCGCCGCCCACGAGAAGGCCGGCCACAAGGACAAGGCCCGCGCCGTCTACGAACGGGCCCGCTGGACCCTGGAGAAGATTCCCGAGGAGGCCTTCGCCATGCGCATCGGCGAGCCCTCGAAACAGTACTGGGCCCACTGGATCCAGACCATGCAGCAGAATTGACGGGCACACAGGAGCCCCATGCGGATGACGACCTTCAGTGCCGACCAGATTCTTGACGCCCTCCGGCAGGAAGCCGACGCCTGCCGCGAGCTGGCCGAGCTGCGCGGCGAGCAGCGGCGGCTCATCGACGCCGACCGCGCCGAGGACCTGCTGGCCGTCCTGGCCCGGAAGCAGAAGGCCATCAACCGCGTCGGGAGCCTCGAAGAACTGCTCAAGCCCGTCAAGGCGGAGTGGAACGTGCGGCGGCAGGAACTGCCGCCCGTGGCGCGCGTCGAGATCGCCGAGGCGTTCCGCCGGGTCCGCGACCTGCTCGAAGCGCTGATCGCCCGTGAGACCGAGGATGCCGAGGCGCTGGCCCAGCGCAAGGACGCGGCCGAACGCGAACTGGCCACGTTCGACGGCAAACGCCGGATTCAGAACGCCTATCGGGCGCCCGACGTCCGGGGCGGCGATGGTTCGCTCCTGAACCACCTGGAAGGCTGAGCGAGACGTGAACGACGGAGGCAGTCCCATGACTTCTCAGGCCGTGAACGCTGCTGCGAAAACTGAGCCGTCGCGCGACGACCTGCTCGAAATCCTGCTGCGCTACAACGAGGCCACCGAGCGGCTGCGCTCCAGCCACGAAGCCCTCAAGGGTGAGGTCGTCCGTCTGCGCGGCGAGTTGGAGGAGAAGAACCGCGAACTGCGCCGGCGACAGCGGCTCGCGATGCTCGGCGAAATGGCTGCCGGCATGGCCCACGAGATACGCAATCCCCTCGGCGGCATCATGCTCTGCGCCGACATGCTTCGCGACGACATGGCCGGCAGTCGCGAGGCCCTGGACATCCTCGTGCGGCTCGAGAGCGGCGTCCGCATCCTCAACCGCATCGTCGAGGACATGCTGCTGTTCACGCGCGACCTCCACGTGGATGCCCAGCCCTGGCTTCTCGCCGACCTGGTCCGCTCGGCCCTCGACCTGGCTTCGCACGATGTCCGGCGCAGCAGCCTCCGCGTCCTCATCAGCGACTGGGAACTCGACCATTGGGTTCGGGCCGACGGTTCGCTGATCATTCGTTCGCTGTTGAACCTGATTCTCAACGCCGCCCAGGCCGGTGAAACGCGGCCCGACGCCTCGCTGCGCATCACCGCGGCCCCCGGACACGAGTCCAATCAGGTCGCCATCATCCTGGAAGACACCTGCGGCGGCATCGCCGCCGAGGACCTCGACAAGATCTTCGATCCGTTCTTCACCCGCCGCGACAAGGGGACCGGCCTCGGGCTGGCGATTGTTCATCGGACCATGGAGGCCCACGGCGGGCAGATTGCCGCACAGAACAACCGCGTCGGCGGCGCCACGTTCACTCTCACGCTGCCGGAGGCCCAACGTCCCGATGCCCCGGCGGCCGGTGATGCGGGCTCGACCCACGCGGTCTGCAAGGAGCGCTGATTCATGGCCAGGATACTCGTCGTGGACGACAAAGACCTGATGCGAGAGAGCATGGAGCTGACCCTCCGTCGCAACGGTCACGCCGTGGGGACGGCCACGGACGGCCGCGCTGCCCTGGACGCCCTGGCCGGCGCGCGGTTCGACCTGGTCGTGACGGACCTGAAGATGCCCGGCATGACCGGCGTGGACCTGCTCGAGCAGCTCAAGGCCAAATGGCCCGACACCGAGGTCGTCCTGATCACGGCCTTCGGGACCATCGACGTGGCCGTCCGGGCGATGAAGCTCGGCGCGTGCGATTTCCTCCAGAAGCCGTTCAAGGCCGATCAACTGACGGCCGTGGTGGACCGCGCCCTGGAGCATCGCCGCCTGAAGACCGAGAACGAGGCCCTGCGAAGCCAGGTGGCCGCCGAGCGTCCCGTCGAGCTGGTCGGCCGCAGCCGGCCCACCGAACAGATCCGCTCGCAGATTCAGCAGGTCGCCCCCAGTCCCGCGACGGTGCTCATCTACGGCGAGAGCGGCGTCGGCAAGGAAGTGGTCGCCCGCCTGATTCACCACGGCAGCCCGCGTGCGGCCCAGCCGATGCTCTGCCTGAACTGCGCCGCCCTGAGCGACAACCTGCTCGAGAGCGAGCTGTTCGGCCACGAGCGCGGCGCCTTCACCGGGGCCGACCGCCGCCGCAAAGGCCGCTTCGAGCTGGCCGACGGCGGGACGCTGCTGCTGGACGAGATCAGCGAGATCGAGCCGCGGCTCCAGGCCAAGCTCCTTCGCGTGCTCCAGGAGCGGCAGTTCGAGCGTGTCGGCAGCAGCGAGACCCTCCACGTGGACGTCCGCGTGCTGGCCACCACCAACCGCAACCTGGGCCAGGCCGTGGCCGAGGGCCGTTTCCGCGAGGACCTGTACTATCGGCTCAACGTGGTCCCGATCCGGATTCCGCCGCTTCGGGAACGCCGCGACGACGTGCCCGTCCTGGCCGAACATTTTCTGTCGCGCTTCGCCGGACGCGAGCAGCGACGGCAGATTCGCTTTGCCCCGGAGTGCCTCGAACTGCTTCGCGGCTACGACTGGCCGGGCAATGTCCGCGAACTGGAGCACCTGGTGGAACGAGCCTGTGTCATGGGCCTCGGGCCGACGATCCGCGCCGATGATATCCGTCCCTGGCTCCACGGGGCGCCACGGGTCGGCGGGCCGCAGTTCGCCCCCGGCACCTCCCTGGAAGAGGTCGAGCGCGAAATGATCTGTGCGACGCTCGAGAAGTTCGGCGGCCACCGGGCCCGCACGGCCGACGCCCTGGGCATCTCGGTGCGCACACTGGGCATGAAGATCAAGGCCTACCGCCTGGCCGAGGTGGGCCGCAGCCTGGACGCCGGCGACGCGAAGAAGTTGCCGGTCTCCGCGCAATAAACTCCGGGCGGGCTTTCCGGCCGGGGTCGGCGTGGGACGGGGAAGAGGTTTGGTATGGAATATAAGGTGTTTTTGAAAAACAGGTTAGAGGTGTCACGAGCCGGGTACGAGCGTTCCATGCCGGCTCTGGTACGGACTTTGCGAAATGCCCACGTGAGGTCCTGCGCTTAGGAGGGCGCGACGGTGGCGAGTTGGTTGGCAGGCATTCTCAACGGCGGTCGGTTGGCTGTGGCCCAGCAGGTGGCCCAGTTCGCCGAGGCCCGCCACGGCATCCTGGCCGACAACATCGCCAACATCGACACGCCCTACTACAAGGTCCGCGATCTGCCGGTGGCCGAGTTCCAGGGCATGCTCGGCAAGGCCATCCGCGAGGCCCGCGACGCGGGCGGCCCGCTGAGGCTCGAAAGCAGCGCGAACATCGAGGTCAGTCGTCGTGGCGACAGCCTGGAGTTCAAGCCCGTCGAGCGCGAGGAGGCCAACCTCCTGTTCCACGACGGGAACAACCGAAGCATCGAGCAGGAAATGAGCGAACTGGCCAAGAACGCGTTGATGCACCGCACGGCGATCGAGATTCTCCGCGGGCAGTTCAACGCCCTGGAAACGGCCATCCGAGGCAAGCTCTAGGAGTGAGCGATGTTCCAGTCCTTCGACATCAGCACCAGCGGCATGCAGGCCCAGCGGGTTCGCATGACGGCCATCGCCTCGAACCTGGCCAACGTCAACACGACGCGCAATGCCGCGGGCGAGTTGCAGCCGTATCGGCGGCTCATCACTCTGTTCGAGCAGGGCGCCCAGGGCCCCGACACCCCCGGCGTCCGCGTGTCGGGCATCGTCCAGCAGCGGGGGCCCATGCGACGTGTCGAGGCGCCCCATCATCCGGACGCCGGACCCGACGGCTACGTCTCGTTTCCGAACGTGGACACGGCCACCGAGATGATTGACGCACTGGAGGCATCGAGGGCCTTCGAGGCGAACGTGACGGCCTTCGAGGCCACCAAGAGCATGTTGACCAACGCCTTGAGGATTCTGGCGTGATAACGTCTGACGCCGGCCGCGCGCGGAGCGCGACGACCGGACGTCGCGACAGGGAAGTCTGACATGGCGAACGAAATCAACGGGAATTTCCAGATCGGGCAGCGGCTCCTCCAGGACGCCCAGAAGCTCGGCCCCCGGCCGCCGGCGGCCGAGGGCACGCCCTCGTTCAAGGACATGCTCGTCAAGAACCTGGAAGAGGTGCAGCGGCTTCAGCAGGACGCCGACGTGGCCTTCGAGCGGTTGGCCACCGGCCAGACCAGCAACGTCACCGAGGTCCTGTCGGCCGTGCAGAAAGCCGACCTGGCCTTCAAGACCCTGATGCAGATGCGCAACAAGCTGGTCGACGCCTGGGACGAAATTCGCAACATGCGCATCTGACCAAGTGGGTGGCAGTCCGGGCCGCGGAGTGCGGCCGGGAAACGTAGAGAGAACCGGGAGACGGCACGATGGAGTTCCTGCAACAGAAAATCGACCAGCTCAAGGCCACGTGGCTCGGCCTTACTCGCAGCGGCCGCCTGGCCCTGGTCATGGTCGTTCTGCTCGTGGCAGCCGTTCTGGCCATTGTCGCCCAGAACACCGGAACGCCCGACCTGTCGCCGCTGCCGGTCCAGTTCGCCGCCGACGAGATCGCCCCGGCCGTCGATGTCCTCAGGGCCAAGCAGGTCCGGCACGAGGTCCGCGGCAACCAGATCCTTGTTCCCGCGGACATGCGGCCCATGGCTCTCGGCATGCTCGCCACCAGCGAGGCCATCTCCAGCGACAGCGACATCGACGTCGAGCAACTGTTCAGCGGCGGCAGCATGTGGACGCCCAACGAGGAACGCGACCGCCAGTGGAAGTTCTTCCGCAAACGCGAACTCGAGAAGTGGATCGGCGGTCTGCCGGGCGTCCGCCGCGCCAGCGTGAACATCAACTACGGCACCGCCGGGACCATCGGCCGGGTGCCGCACGGCGTCTCGGCTTCCGTGGCCGTCGATACCGGCCAGGCCCAGCCGCTGGCCTACGTCACCGCGGCGACGGTGGCCCACTGGGTCGCCCGCGCCACCAACGGTCTCACGGTCGATAAGGTCACGGTCATCGACCGGACCCACGGACGCCACTTCAACATCGACAACGACGGCGCCGCGGCGTCCAGCGCCGTGCTCCGCGTGCAGCAGGAGTACGAGAAGCACTACGAGGAATGTCTCCGCAACGGTCTCGCCCCGTTCATCCCCGGCGTGGTCGTCGGCGTCAGCGTCACCGTCAGCGCCCACCCCGAGAAGATCGTCAAGCACGAGCCCGATAAGGACAAGATCATCACCGGCAGCATGAAGGAGCGCTCGCGCCAGGTGACCGGCGGCTCCGGCGGCGGCGAGCCCGGCGTCGTCAGCAACACCGGCGCCGGCGTCAGCGGCGCTACCTCCGCGGTCGGCTCCGAGAAGTCCTCCGAAGAGAATCTCGGCGACCCGCTCGACTGGGGGCGCCTCGACACGGTCATCGACAAGGCCCCCGGCGCCCTGGAGCAGGTCAAGGCCACCGTCAGTGTGCCGCGCAGCTACTTCGTCAACATCCTCCAGATGCGCGGCGAGGCCGCCGACGACAAGGTCGACGAGGCCAAGCTGACGGCCGTCATGACGACCGAGCTCGACAAGGTCCGCAAGCAGGCCGAGACCCTGATCGGGTCCGTCGCCGGCTCCACGGTCAGCGTGGACTGGTTCTACGACGTGGCCGATGTGGCCGACGACGCGGCCGAAGGCTCCGCCGGCAGCGGCCTTCTTCAGACCGCCATGCAGTATGGGCCCTCGGTGGCCCTGGGCGTCCTGGCGATGCTGGCCCTCCTGATGGTCTACAAGGTCATCAGCAAGCTTCAGCCCGTCCAGGTGCCCGCCGAGGCCAGGACGGCCGAAGAGCACGTCGGCGAGGCCGGTCTGACGCTGGACAGCATCCTCGAAGGCGTCGAGCTCGAAGCCGAAACGATCCGCACCAGCAAGATGCAGGATCAGATCAGCAACATGATCCGCGAGGATCCCGAAGGGGTCGCGGGTCTGATGAAGCGCTGGATTGCCAAGGAGTAGACGGTGGCGACGGAAACAACCTACGGCAATGCTCGCAAGGCGGCGATCCTCCTGGTCAGCATCGAGGAGGATCTGGCCGCGCTCATCATGTCCAAGATGGACAAGGAGCAGATCGAGGTCGTCACGCGCGAGATCGCCAAGCTCCGCAACATCAGCCAGAAAGAGCGCGACACGGTGGTCGAGGAGTTCTACCACGTGGCCCTGGCTCGCGGCGTCATGGACTCGGGCGGCCCGAACGCCGCGCGCAGCATCCTCGAGAAGTCCTTCTCCAAGGAAGAGGCCGGCGCGATCATGCAGTCGATCGAGAAGTCCATGCAGGCCACTCCCTTTGCGTTCCTCCAGCGGGCCGAGAGCGGCAACCTCCTGACCTTCATCCAGAGCGAGCACCCGCAGACCATCGCCCTGATCCTGTCGCACCTGCCGAGCAACCAGGCGGCCGAGATCCTCAGCGGCCTGCCGTCGAAGACGCAGATCGAGGTCGTCCGGCGCGTGGCCAACATGGAACAGACCAGCCCCGAGGTCATTGCCCAGGTCGAGAAGGCCCTCGAGAGCCGCCTCAGCGCCATCGTGTCCCAGAAGCTCGAAAAGGCCGGCGGCATCGAGGCCGTCGCCGAGATCCTCAACCTCGCCGACCGCGCCACCGAGAAGAGCATCATGGAAAGCCTCGACGAGGACGACCCCGAACTGGTCGAGCAGATACGGCGCCTGATGTTCGTCTTCGAGGACATCATCCTCGTCAACGACAAGGGCATCCAGGCCGTCCTCAAGGAGATCGAGAACGAGACCCTCGCCCTTGCTCTCAAGACCGCCAGCGAGGAGCTCAAGGAGAAGATCTTCAAGAATATGTCCGAACGCGCCGTGACGCTCATCAAGGAAGACATGCAGTACATGGGCCCGGTCCGCGTCGCCGACGTCGAGGCCGCCCAGCAGAAGATTGTCGACGTGGTCCGCCGCCTCGAGGACGCCGGCGAAATCATCATCTCCGGCCGCGGCGGAGAGGAGGAACTCGTTGTCTAGCGTCGCCACCCATCGTGCCGCCGTCGAGCAGGAGGTCCAGGGACCGGTTCCCCTGAACCTGCGCGACGTCGAGCAGCTTGCCGGCGAGGCCGTCGAGCGGGCTCGCGCCAAGGCGCGCGAAATCCTCACCGAAGCCGTCGCCCGGGCCAAAGAGATGGAGCAGGTGGCCACGGCTCGCGGCGAAAAGGCCGGCTACGACGCCGGGTTCGCCAAGGGCCACGAGGCCGGGAAGGTCGAGGCCCAGGCCGCTGAAACCCGACGCATCCAGGACGCTACCGCCACCCTCAGCGAGGCCCTCCTGGAAGTCCTCCGCGGCGTCGAAGCCCATCGCAACGAACTGCTGGCCGAGGCCCGACAGGACCTGCTGTTGCTGGCCATCGCCATGGCCGAACGCATCTGCCGCGTCAAGCTGGCCGCCGGCGACGAGCACGTGCGGCCCCTGCTCGAGGAGGTCATCGAGCACGTCGGCACGAGTGGCCGCATGGTTCTCCGCATTCACCCGCTCGACGCCGACGCCGCCAGGGCGTTTCTCGGCACGCTCCATGCCGCCATGGCCGGCGACGACGCCTCCCCGGTCACGCTCGTCCCCGACGAGAGCGTCACCCGCGGCGGCTGCGTGGCCGAACGCGTCAACGGCAAGGTCGATGCCCAGGTCGAAACCCAGATTCAACGTATCGCCGCCGAGTTGATCGGCGTCGAGTGTCCGCTCGCCGCCGGTTCGGCGGCCGCCGAGGCCACAGGAGGCAACCCATGAGCAGCCTCCTGGCCAACCTCGCCCAGGACGTCCGTCGCATCAGCCCGCTCGGCATCGAGGGCCGCGTGCTCGAAGTGGTCGGCCTGTCGATTATCGTCGAGCACTTCCCCGTGGCCGTCGGCAGCCGCTGCACGGTCCGCGCCCGCGCGACGCAGCACGAGGTCCGCTGCGAGGTGGTCGGCTTCCGCGACGACCGGACACTGCTGATGACCCTGGACGAAATGGACGGCGTCAGCCGCGGCGACGTGGTCCGTCTGACCAGCCGCCGCCAGACCATCGGCGTCGGCGACGAAATGCTCGGTCGCGTGATCAACGGTCTCGGCGAGGCGATCGACGGCCGCGGCCCGATCCGCTGCACCCTCCGCCGCCACATCGAGGCCCGCGCCCTGGGCGCTCTCAGCCGCCAGCGCATCGACCAGCCCATCGGCACGGGCATCCGCGCCATCGACGCGTGCATGACCTGCGGCCGCGGGCAGAGGGTCGGCATCTTCTCCGGCGCCGGAGTCGGCAAGAGCGTCCTGCTGGGCATGATGGCCCGCTACACCAGCGCGGCCGTCAACGTCATCTGCCTGGCCGGCGAACGCGGACGCGAAGTCCGCGACTTCCTCGAACGCGACCTCGGCCCCGACGGTCTCCGCAAGTCCGTCGTGGTCGTCTCCACCAACGACGAGCCGCCCCTGATGAAGATCAAGGCCGGTCTCGTCGCCCATGCCCTGGCCGAGCACTTCCGCGACGAGGGCCGCGACGTGCTCCTGGTGCTCGACAGCGTGACGCGGCTGGCCATGGCCCAGCGGCAGGTCGGCCTCAGCGCCGGCGAGCCGCCCACCACCAAGGGCTATCCGCCGAGCGTCTTCTCCCTGCTGCCCCGGCTGCTCGAACGCGCCGGCAGGGGCGCCCAGGGCAGCATCACCGGTTTCTACACCATCCTCGTCGAAGGCGACGACATGAGCGACCCCGTGGCCGACGCCGTCCGAAGCATTCTCGACGGCCACCTCGTCCTCAGCCGCCGACTGGCCAATCAGGGCCACTACCCGGCCATCGACGTCACCCAGAGCATCAGCCGCCTCATGACCGACCTGGTCGAGCCGAAGCACCTGGAGGCGTCTCGCTCGCTGGTCCGGCTGTTGGCCGCTTACAACGAGGTCGAGGACCTCGTCAACATCGGTGCCTACAGCCCCGGGTCCAATCCCGAGGTGGACCTGGCCGTGGCGTCGCGACAGGACGTGCTCGGCTTCCTGCGGCAGGACATCCAGGAGGCCGTGCGGTACGACGAGGCGCGCAGCGGGCTCGACGCCCTCACGCGGAAACTGGAGCAGTCTCGCAAAACGATTCTCGCCAGGCGAACGGCGCAGGCCGCCGTCGCGGCGAAGGCATAGTCGCGAAAGGGCACAGGTCGTATGGCCAAGTTTCGTCTCCAACCGGTCCTGACGCTGAGGAAGTACCGCGAGCAGTTGCGGCAGCGGGACCTGGCCGTCGCCCTCGGCGAAGAGCAGCGACGCAAGGATGCCGTGTTGCGTCTGGCCGACCTGCGGCGCGAGCAGACCGACGTCTTCCGCGGCCAGCAGCAGACCGGTCCGCTCGACATGCAGGCCGTCGTCGCCCAGCGTCAGTACCTGGGCCTCCTCGGCCGCGAGATCGGCTTCCGCCTGCGCGGCGTCGCCCAGGCCGAGCGCGAGACGGCCCGCCGACGCGGTGACATGACCGATGCCATGCAGGATCGCAAGGCGGTCGAGATTCTCGAAGACCGGTTTCGTCAGCGGCTCCGCCGCGACGAGGACCGACGTGAGATGGCTGAGCTTGACGAGGTGAGTCTGCGGATCGTCGCCGCGGGCCCCAAAGTGGATGCGTGAGGAGCCGACGATGGGTCGTCATCACGGTGGCGCCGTCATCAACATCCTGGCCACGCTGATGATGCTGGAGATTGCCGCGGCGGCGGCTTTCGCCGGCTACGTCATCCTCACCCAGCGCATCAGCCGCGACCAGTTGTGGCTCGCCCGCAAAGTGTACCAGGGCGACGTCACCTCCGAGACCCTGGCCGAGGCCGAGCGGTGGCGCGACCACCTGGTCCAGCAGGCCGCCAGGGAGAAGGAGGCCGTCTCGGGCGACGCCGCCGACCGAAAGCTCCTGGTCACGCAGATGCAGACCGAGGCCTCGCGCCTGGGATTGCAGTGGCAGCTCGATCAGCTCAAGACGCGCGAGGATCTGCTCGCCGTGAAGATGCAGGAACTCGAACAGAAACGCCAGACCCTGGAGGCGCTCGAAAAACGCGTGGACGAGAAGCAGCGCCAGCTTCAGACCGCCTCGGGCAACGAGGCGTTTCAGAAGATGGCGAGAATCCTCGACAGCATGAAACCGGCCGAGCTCAAGCGGATGCTGTTAGGGCTGGACGACGGGACGGTCGTGGATTTCCTCAGGAACTACGACCCGCGCAAGGCCGGCAAGCTGTACACCGAATTCCAGACGCCGCAGGAACTCGAAACGTACCGCCGCTGGATGGAGATGCTCAAGAGCGGCCAGGTCGCCATGTGACGGGCTGCAAACGGAAGGAAGGCAACCATGCTCGTGGAACGCAGTACGCTGCACCAAAGCGCGGTCGGATCGCTGTTCTCGCTGCTCAACAAGAGCGACAGCGCCGACGCCCCCAGCTTCCAGCAGCACTTCACCGAGAGCGTCGGCGCCCTGTCGCGACGCGACCAGACTCCCCAGCAACGGTCGCAGGAATCGCTCGATCAGGATGTAACGGCCTCGCGGCCGCGCACCGAGCCGCGACGCAAGGACGACCCCGCCGCACGGCAGGACGCTCCCGCGACAACGGCGTCCGCGCCGCCCGCTGCGCCTGTCGAAGAGCCGCAGGCGACCGAGCCCGCCGCCCCCGCGGACACCGCCGACAGAGAGGTCGTCGCCCGCGAATCGGCGCCGGCCGAACGGGCCACGGCCGCCAGGGATTCCGCCGCCGCCCCTGTGTCCGACGAATCTTCGCAGCCTGCGGAGGCCGTCGCGACGCCCTCCCGGACACGCATCAAGGTCGCCATGCTGAGGGCGCTTGCCGCCGGGGGCAGGGGGCTGCCAGGCCCGCTGACCGCTGTTGATGCAATCGCTCCCGACGAAGCGGGACAGGTCGATCAGCCCAGCCAGGGCAAGGCTCTTGCCGCCGTTCGTCCGGTGTCGGCGTCTGCCGATTCCCTGCCGACGGATGCCGGCGCAGCGGCCGACCAGGCGCAACTTCAGTCCGCGGCCTCTGGGGCTGCGGCGACGCAGACCGATGACCGCCGGCCGGTGCGCCGAGCCGCCGCTTCATCCTTCAAGCAGGCCGCGTCCCAGGCCGCGTCCTCTTCGTCCGCGGCCGCCGGCGTTCGGTCCACCGCTTCCGAACAGCAGACCGGTGACGCTGCCGCCACATCGCCCAAGACATCCCAGGCCGCCTCCGGCGCCTCCCAGCCGAGGCTGCCTGTCGTGCCCCAGGCCCACGTCGTCAATGCCGACGTGGTCAGCCTTCAGGTCGTGTCGCAGCCGGCAGTCGAGTCGGTCGCCACGGGCGGCTCCGCAGCTTCCGAGACGCCCGCCGTCGGCAAGGTGGCCGCTGACGCCTCTCCGATGCGGTCCGCCGGCGTCAAGCCGGCCGCCGACGCTTCCCGGGCTACCGCGTCCGACGCCGAGGAACAGGTCGAACGGATCGTCCACGTCATGCGCGCCAGCATCAGCCGCGGAGGCAGCCGGGTGAACATGCGGCTCGATCCGCCCGAACTCGGCCAACTCCGCATTCAGATGCAGATTCGCAACGGCGAGATGACCGCCCGATTCGAGACGCAGACCGAGACCGCACGCAACTGGGTCTACAGCCAGCTCGGGTCGCTCCGCGAATCCCTGGCGGGTCAGAACATCCGACTCGTCCAGGCCTCCGTCGAGAGCCGCCACGACGGCAATGAAGCCGCCGGCGGCCAGTCCGGCGGCGCGGGCAGCTTCACCGGCGGCCACGAGACCGGCGGCCAGACGCAGCAGCACAACCAGACGCAGCACCAGGACGCGGCTCCCGAGAGCGAGGTCCTGCGATGGACCGCGCCGGTTGCCGAGGACAACGAAGTCAACGTGGTGGTGTGACCGAAACCGGCGTCGCCCCCGGGCGTCGCCCACGAAGGAGAATGCACAATGGCGGACAGTGTCGGCGCGACCGCAAGTGTCGGAACCACCACCTATACGGGAAAGACCCGCGGGTTGGACGACATGTCGGGCATGGACTTCCTGAAACTGCTCATCACGCAGCTCAGCAATCAGGATCCCATGGAGCCCATGAAGAATCAGGAACTGCTCGAACAGCTCTCGACTATTCGCAGCCTGGAATCGAACATCACCATGAGCGAGAAGTTCGAGGACCTGGTCACGGCCAACCAGAAGATGGCGGCGCAGAACCAGTTGTCCAGCGCCACGCTCCTGATGGGCCAGCGCATCACCGGCCTCAGCACCGACAACAAGCTCGTCGAGGGCTACGTCGAACGCGTGGTCGTCGCCTCCTCGGGGGTCCGCGTGAAGGTGGGCGGCTACGAGATTCCGATGGAGAACATACGTCAGGTCGAATGGCCCGACGAGGCGCAGGGTTGATCGTCACAGAAACCGGCCGCGGGCCGGACGGCGTGTCGCCGTCGCCGCGGCCTGAGAGCGACTCGAGCGGGACGGCTCGGGTCGAGGCGGGCAGGACGCCGCAGCAGGCAGACAGACAAACCGGGCCGGACGCCAGCGGGCGACGGCCCACGCCAAGCGGAACGCACGCCGCTTCGCTTCGCGGAAAGGGAGGATCACCATGGGTCTGACGTCAACACTCTATGCCGGTCTCAGCGGGCTGGACTCCAACGGCATGCAGTTCGAAGTCATCGGCAACAACATCGCCAACGTCAACACGACCGGGTTCAAGGCGCGTCGCGTACTCTTCCAGAGCCAGTTCAGCCGCACCCTCAGCATCGGTTCCGGCGCCAGCAGCGACTTCGGCGGCACCAACCCCATGCAGATCGGCCTCGGCAGCCAGGTCGCCCAGGTCGATACCGACTTCTCCATGGGCTCGGTCGAGGTCACCGGCATCAACTCCGACATGGCCATCGAAGGCTCCGGCTTCTTCATCCTCAACAGCCCCGACGGCCTCGTCTACACACGCAACGGGTCGTTCAGCGTCAACAACCAGGGCTACCTCGTAGCCGCCAACGGCGAGTTCGTCCAGGGCTACGGCGTGGACGCCGACTTCAACGTCGTTCCCGGCTCGCTGGTGAACCTGACGATTCCCCTGGGCTTCCTCACCGTCGCACGCCCGAGCACCGAAGCCGTCATCCAGGGCAACCTGAACGCCACCGGTGAGATCGCCAGCCAGGGCTCGCTGCTGACGTCCGCCCAACTGGAAGACCTAGCCGGCAACCCCGTCACCGACGACACCCTCCTGACGGAAGTCTGCCTGGCCAGCAACCCCGGCGTGGCCCTGTTCTCCGCCGGCGACGTCATCAGCTTCGCCGGCGTCAAGGGCGGCAGAACGCTCGAAACCGCCACCTTCACTGTGGATGCCACCAGCCGCCTTGGCGACTCGGCCCTGGTTCCCGAGGCCAATCGCTTCAGCGTCTTCGTGCAGCAGGCCCTCGGCATCGACACCGACGGGACGCTCCCGACCACCGGCGGCGTCAGCATCGTGGGCAGTTGCCTTCAGATTGCCGGCAACTCCGGCGCCCAGAATGACATCGACCTGTCCACCGAGTCCATCCGCATCAACGGCGTCGACACGCCGTTCACCTGGGCCGACAGCCAGGCCGCCAACGGCGAAAGCGTCTACACCTCCTTCACCGTCTACGATTCGCTCGGCAACCCGATGACCATGGACGTGACCTTCGTCCTCGAGAACGCCAACGCCTCGGGCACCACCTGGCGTTTCTACATGGCCAGCCAGGACGACACCGACATTGACCTCGTGCTCGGCAACGGCACCATCCAGTTCGACAACCAGGGCCAGTACGTGACCTCGACGGGCCTGGAGGCCGTCTTCGACCGCGACGGCACCGGCGCCGTGACGCCGCAGTCGGTCTTCCTGGACGTCACCACGATGACCTCCCTGTCGGCCGAGCGCGACGGTTCGCAGATCGCCCTGTCGAGCCAGGACGGCGTGCCCATCGGCACCCTCGACGGTTTCGGCGTCGGCGGCGACGGCATTATCACCGGCACCTTCACCAACGGTCTGACGCGGCCCATGGGGCAGGTGGCCCTGGCCACGTTCGCCAACCCCAAGGGTCTGCTGGACGGCGGGGCGAGCACCTTCGTCGAGGGGCCCAACTCGGGCGTCGCCGTCGTCACCACGCCCCAGTCGATGAGCGCCGGCAGTATCCAGAGCGGCTCCCTGGAACTGTCGAACGTGGACCTCTCGAAGGAGTTCGTCAACCTGATCACGACGTCAACGGGTTTCTCGGCCAACAGCCGCGTGATTTCCACCGCCGACGAGATGATGCGGGAAATCCTTCAGATGGTCCGATAAAAAGGCGGATTTCTGGACAAAAGGAAAGGCGCTGTTAAAATACGACGTTTTATGGCCGGAGATTTCAGCTTCTGAGCGGAATTGACGATAGAATATGGCGAAGTTGGGCAAGATGGGGGCAAAGGAATGATTCGGGTGACTCGGCTCGGCGGAAAGGAGCTGGTCGTCAACGCCGAGATGATCCGTTTCGTCGAGGCGACGCCCGATACGATCCTGAGCCTGACCAACGGCGAGAAGATCATCGTGCAGGAAAGCGTCGACGAGGTCATTCGCCGCTGTATCGAGTATGGCCGGTCGCTGAGATCGTTGGCCGATTAGGAACGGGAAGCACATGGACATCGCCACACTGATTGGGTTGATTGCCGGGATCATTCTGATCGCCTGGGCCGTTGTCAGCGGTGCCGGCGACAAGGTCGGCGCGTTCGTCGACACGCCGAGCATCGCCATGGTCATCGGCGGCACGGCAGCCGTCACGCTCATCAGCTTTCCCCTGAAGGCGGTCCTCAGCGTCGGCAAGGTGACCAAGAACGCGTTTCTGCACAAGGCTCAGAGTCCGCAGAAGCTCATCGAGGATTTCGTTTCCTATGCCGAGGTCGCCCGGCGCGACGGCATCCTGAGTCTGGAGAGTGTGACCAAGGACATCAAGGACGAGTTCGTCGTCAAGGGCATCCAGATGGCCATTGACGGTACGGACCCGGAGTTGATCGAGCAGATTCTCAACAGCGAGCTGGACGGCATCGCCGAGCGGCACAGCACCGGCAAGAGCATCTTCGACTGCATGGGCAAGTACGCTCCGGCCTTCGGCATGATCGGCACCCTCGTCGGGCTCGTCATCATGCTTCAGAACATGGAGGACCCGTCGAGCATCGGCTCCGGTATGGCGGTCGCCCTGTTGACGACGCTCTACGGCGCCGTGGTGGCCAACCTCATCTGTCTGCCCCTGGCCGACAAGCTGGCCCGCCGGTCCAGCGAGGAACTCCTTCTGAAGGAAATCGTCATCCGCGGCGTCATGTCGATTCAGTCCGGCGACAACCCGCGTGTGGTCGAACAGAAGCTCAAGACGTACCTGCCGCCGTCGATGCGCATGGTGGAAGAGGTCGAGGCGGCGTAGGGGCCGACGGGAAACGACGATGGCCAGAAAAGCCAAAGGTTCAGGAGGCGAAGGCGGCGGCGGGGGATGCCCCGAGTACATGCTCACGTACGGGGACATGATGAGCCTGCTGCTGTGCTTCTTCGTCATCATCGTCAGCCTCAGCCAGATCAAGGAGGAAGAGAAGTTCCGCGCGGTGATGGAAAGCCTGAAGAAGGCGTTCGGCTACAATATGGGCCGCAACGCCATCCCCGAGCCGCCGAGTATGCTCAACCCGAGCATGAACCTGGTGGACGTGATCAAGCAGGAAATCAACCGGATGCGGACCCAGACGGCCAGCAACCAGAAGACCAAGAGCCCGGAGAGCCAGATCGGCAAGAGCACCTCCGTCCGCAACATCCGCGACGGGCTGATGATGACCATCGGCGGGCTGTCGCTGTTCGAGGAGGGCAAGGCGGACCTGCTTCCCGAGGCCCAGGAGGAACTCAAGCAGGTGGCCGAGATCATCGTCGGCTACCGCAACAAGGTGCTGATCCGGGGGCATGCGAGCCGCGCGCCGCTGCCGGCCGGATCGCCGTTCAAGAACCAGATGGAGTTGTCGTATGCCAGGAGTCTGGCGGTCATGCAGTTTCTGATCGACCAGAAAGTCAAGCCGGAGCGTCTCAACGTCGAGGCCTGCGGCGCCAACGAACCGCTCAAGGTTCAGGTGTTCAACGAGGAGGGCCTGGCCAGCAGCCGGCGCGTCGAGATCATCGTCAAGGACACGATGGTCGAAGACTACGAAGGCGACCAGGAACCCGCGAAGTCTCCACCACCGGGAGGGACTGATGGCTGACGAGAAACAGGCTGCCGAGCAGACGCCTGAGGGCGAAGGCGCCCCGAAGAAGAAGTTCAACGTGAAGGCGATTGTCCTGATCGGCGGCTTTGTTGCCCTTCAGGCCGTGCTGACGCTGGTCATCGTCTGGGCCGTGCGCGGCGCCAGTGGCGCTGGGCCACAGCCGGCCGAGGCCGCCGAGACCGCTCAGACCGCACCGACCGCCGACGACCTGGTGGTCGTCCCGGCCCTGCCGAACGACAGTGAGAACAAGGTCGTGGCCGTCAACGCGCAGCGCGGACGCCTGGTCTACTGGGCGCTGAAAGTGTCGCTTCGCGTCCCCAAGGGGCAGGAGGAGACCCTCAAGGCCCAGTTGATCGCCAACGAGGATCTTATCCGCGACAAGATCAGCACCGTCGTCGGCAAGTGCGACCCGGTGATTCTCGAGCAGGAAGCCGACCATGCCACGCTGAAGCGGCAGATTCGCTTCGCCCTCAGCAGCGTCCTGGGCAAGGGCGCTGTCAGCGAAGTGGTCATTCCGCAGTGCATTCCGCAGGTGGTGGACTAGGAACCGCGAGCCGAGGAACCAGTCATGGCTGACGAAGAAGTGGGCCGGCAGGACGCTGCCGAAGAGAGTCAGGACGCGACCGCCCAGGCGGCCACGCAGGACGAGCAGGTGGCCTCGGCGGCCGAACCTGCCGCCGCGGACGCCGCGCCTGCTGCCGCCGATGCCGAGCCGTCCACGTCCGATGCCGCCCTGGGCGCGCTGGACAGCATCGAGAGCCAGCTCGGCGAGGTGCTCTCGAACCTGGACGGCCTCAGCGACTCCGGCCTCGGCGGCGCTGTGCCAAGCGGCGGCACGGCCAACATCGACCTGCTGCGCGACGTCACGCTGAATGTGAAGATTGAGCTCGGCCGAAGCCGCATGTACGTCGAGGACATCCTGCGGCTCAGCGAAGGCAGCGTCGTCGAACTCGACAAGCTGGCCGGCGACCCCGTGGACGTCTTCGTCAACGACCGTCTGGTGGCCCGGGGCGAGGTGCTGGTGCTGAACGATAATTTCTGCGTGCGAATTGGTGAAATCGTCACGCAGGACTGACGTGAAGGTGTCCGTGGGCCGGGTTGCGGAGCGACCCGAAAGGACAGTGGGATGAATCCAGCGGTGCGAATGTGGGACCTCACCGTGCGTGCAGGCACGACCTTGTGCTGCGCGCTGATACTGTGCGCCGCGACCCTCGCCGCCGGCGATGCTCCTTCGGCCGACCAGCCCGCCGTCGCCACCCCGTCCACGGGCGGCGCCGCGACGCCCGCCGTGCCCTCGGCCACTTCGGCGGCCGCCGACGCCGCTCAAGCTCAGTCGTCCGCCGACACGCGCCCCGACATCCCGGCACGCAGCGATCCGGCGGACCCGACCCTCGACCTTGAGAAGAACCTCATCGGCGGTCACGCCGGCGACGCCGACCAGGGCGACGCCTCGTCGTGGCTGTCGTTTGTCGGTCCCCTGGTCGC
>Ga0123329_1001392_pt1 | contig 23039 bp, 12 predicted proteins | sample BioC12SIPDNA_FD_89703 | JGI IMG/M metagenome (GOLD analysis project Ga0123329, IMG submission 89703) | Anaerobic biogas reactor microbial communites from Washington, USA - Biogas_R1_B C12 SIP DNA | ecosystem: Engineered > Bioreactor > Anaerobic > Unclassified | place: Washington, USA | collected...
TGCCCGTGTACGGATTCACATGGTCCAGCAGCGACTTGGCCGACGCCTGGTACACCGCCTCCGCCCGCGGATCGAAGTAGATCAGGTACCCAAGGTACGACATCTCGCTCACCAGTTGCGCCCACTCCTCGCGAGAGCCGTCCAGTCCCGCCGCCGCTGCCTCCGCCGAGGGTTCCGGCAGCACGTCGTAGTCCGCCGCCCGCGCCGGTGAATGCCCGCGGTCGAACTGCAGCCAGAAGAACATCCCCCGCCGTTTCGCCAGACCGATCGCGCAATCGAGCAGGTCCGCCTGCGAACCGTCGCCCTTCGTGTACGGCGGGAATGTGTAGGTGTTCACCGCCGGATCGTTGATCACCAGATGCTCGTCGAACAGGTTGACCCGCACGCCGTTAAACCCCAGGTCCGCCAGCCGATCGAACGCCAGCTCAAGGTCCGCGCCCTGCCGCTTGATCGTGTGAGTAAAACCGACCCCCCAAAGCCGGATCCGCTGCCCGCCGTACGAAAGATGCCCGTCCCGGACCGTGATGTACTGCCCCTCCGCCAGCCCTGCCGGCTGAGTCGTCGCCGCGCCGAAACACGTCGAACCCCAAATGCACGCGGCCAGAACGCCAGCCGCCCATCGCAACCAACCAAATCGCACACCGCCCGAACTACGCGCCATCATGGTTTCTCCGCTGTAGAGTGAGCTTCAGCCGAATCACTTCCTTGGGCATCTGGCGGGTCATCGCCCAACGCTGGACCATGTCCGCCGCCGCCGAGATCATCCGCCCGGAGTCCGAATACCACTCCAGCGGCGACAGGCTGCAGTACGACATGCTCCGCTCGTTGGGCCCCACGTTCCGACGAGTCGCGATCGCCAGGTTCGGAAACTCCCGAATCAGACCCGTCTGGGCCAGCGCGTAGTCGATGAACTCGTCCTGCGTGCAGAAAATCGCGTCAAAATCCCCCTCCAAAATCAACCGGCGAACCTGCCTGCCCAGAGTGCCCACTTCTGAAAAGTCCGCCACGTTCACCTTCTGGATCAGCCGACGGCTGATCGGCATCTCCACGATCGCCACGTCCTCGCTCCGGCCCAACTCCGCAGCCCCGCGCTCGATCCCAGCCCAGACGTCCTGGTACGAACTGATCCGAAGATCGTCCATCAACACCAGCATCCGCCGCCACCCCATCTGACCCAAAACCGTCTGGCTGACCTCCCGCCCGCACCCAAACCCGTCCAGCAGCACCGCCGGAAGTTCCACCTCCGGCAACAGCCGGTCCACCAGAACCACCGGAACGTCCTGCGAAACCTCCGCGAAAAACGGCCCGTTCGGGTCGTCCTCCACCGGCCAGACGATCAGCCCGCTCACCCCGTTGTCGATCAGGTGCTGCGCGATCTGACGCTCCTGCGCCGCATCGTCCTTGCTCGACCGCACCACCGCCAGATTCGACCGCTCCGCAAACGCGTCGTCGATGTACTCCAGCACGTCCCGGTGAAATCCCATCGACCGCAAATAAGGATGAACCACCCCAAAAACGATCGCCGCCCGATCGCAGCGGTCCCGGTCCACCACCTGCACCCCCTTGCCGTAGTGGCAGACCACCACCCGCTCCGCCTCCAATTCCCGCACCGCTTGGTACACAACTTTGAGGCTGACGCCGAACTCCTCGCTTAGGGTTCGCATGGTGGGAAGGGAATCGTCGGTTCCGTAGTGGCCGGTTCGAACTCGTTGCCTAAGTGTCTGTGCCACCTGGCGATACAGCGGAACTCTAGTGCCAGTCAAGACCTTTGACATCGCGCCACCTTTCTGGAAACAAGGAAACACGCGGGCTATAGCGATACCGCTCTGAATGCTCGCGTTTCCGTGTTTCCTTGCGCAGTATAATGGCCGTGCGCGTACCTGTCAAGGTCCCGCGAGGCCGATTGGGCAGGCTGCACTCAGTCTTTTTTGCTGTCTATCAGGTTTACTGAGAAACCTGGAATGGCTATGGTCTTCTCGTTGGTCAGCGTGCGAGTCTGCGGTGTAATTGTCGGTTTCTGCTCGTTTTCATCGGTCAGGTTGCCGCAGATGAAGGTCTGCCGCTCAAACGGCAGGGCTTGGCCGTCGGGACCGGTCAGACGGAGCATCCGGGGCTGGGGGCCGAGATTCGTAGCCAGGACGGCCAGCCGTCCGGTCAGAAGATCCTTGGTGGCAAGCAGTTGCAGATCGGGATTGTCCGAGCCGAGTCGCACGGGCAGGATCCGATCGCCCAGGCGGCTTGCCATCTGGAGGACGTAGTACACCGGCCGCTCGACGCCCGTCAGACTGCACTTGATCCCGAAATTCCAGGAACAGGCCTCCCAGATCATGGCGTTGCGCACTTCGGGGATTTCGGAGCAGATCCGCAACATCTCAGCCGTGTAGAGGGCTGTCTCCAGGTCGAAGCAGGCACACTCCATCCGGTTGTATTCGGTCAGGCCGATGAACGCGCCCGGGATGTCGGTGCGGCACCCCTCGGCCAGGCCCTCGAGGTAGCCTCTGGCCTGGGCCAGACCGACCCGGATATCCTCCCGCTTGTCGGGAAACGTGTAGGTCGCCTGATGCTCGCCGCGGCGGACGGTGAAGAACTTCTCGACGATTACGTTGGTGTCGTCGCCGAGCTCGCAGTAGTCGTTGGCGAATTCGATTTCGAGGCGGTGCTTGCCCGCGGTCAGTTCGCGCGAGTAGCTGAAGGCCCGGTAGTCACGGTCGAGGGTCACCGTCTCGAACGGCTCGCCGTCGATGGCCACCGTCGCCTGCGGCACCATGCCGATCTCGATGATCCTGGCGTTGATGCCCATGGCGGCGAGCTTCAGGTCCAGCGTGTACTCGCCCGGCTCCGGGCATTCGAACTCGCCGACCAGCGTGCCGGCCTTCCACATGATGTGGCGGTCGCCGTAACGCGGCCAGCCGGTGTAGATGTGAATGATGTGGAAGTCGAACAGGTCGCGGTCGTCCTTGAGCACCTCAGCGTCCCAGGCCAGCCAGCCGATCAGGATGTTCGGGTCGATCCGCCGGATGGCCTTGGCGTAGTCCAGGGCCTTGCGGCAGTAATCGGGAGCGTTGGTGAAGTTCTTGCCGTCGATCAGTTCGTTGCCCAGCTCCCAGTAGAGCACGTTGACCGGTTCGAGCAGGCCGGTCAGCTCGAACCGTTTTTGCGCCCAGTAGTCCACCGTTTTCCAGTCGGTCCCCTGGTCGTCGACGCCGATGGTCCGCGTATCGCCGATCCGCCCGCGGCAGAAGGCCACCCAGGCCGCCGCCTCTTCGGGTGTGCCGTCGAGCAGGTTCAGGATGGCCATGCCGCGTGCCTTAAGTTGTTCGAGCAGGACGAGGAACTCGGCTGCGCCCAGGTGCGGGGTGAACTGAGCGAAGCGGAAGCAATTCCACTGTTTGGTCCGCTGGTCCAGCGGGCCGAGCGTCTGAGCCCAGTGAAAGAAGTTGGCCACCAGTCCGCCCGGATAGCGCACCGCCGGCGTGTCCAGCGGTCCCAGCGAGTCGTAATATCGTTCGACGCCGCGATAGCCGGGTTCGTTGGCGTCTTCGCTGTCCACGTTCACGCCCAACAGATCGCGAGAAAACGGCTTGCCCGCGTCGGCTGCGTCGATGGTCGCGACGACCTCCGCCGCCGGCTGGGTGGACGGCGTCTGGCCCGCTGCCACCGCAGCCGCCATCAGCATCGATACCGTCAGCGCGAGAGACTTCCATGTGGTCATGCAGATTTCCTTGTGTCCAGGTCCTAGAGTCCGCAATGTCCGTGCAGAACGGGGTCGCTTTCCACGTCCGAATTCGTCATGAATTGCCCGTGTCCGTCCCAGAAGCCGACGTTCAGGCCGTTCATGTGCCGACCGAAGGCGGGAGTATCGTATAGATCCGGGAACTGCCAACCTTCAGCGCCGCAGGGCGGACAATAGTGCGTGAAGTACGTATCGCTGTCGCAGATCATGCGGACCTGCCCCGGCTGGGTCAGCTCGCTCGACCGCAGCCAGTAGGTGTCGATTTCGCTGGCCGCATCGTTCGGTATCTGGTGAATGAGGTCCGCATACGCATAGTTTGGTCCGAAGACCTGTGAACCGGCGGGATGGCAGAACACGATGCAGGACGTCGTGGCGGACGGACAGATGAACGTCGGCAACACGGACACGGCGTTGCCGCCGTGCCACCACGCGTAGTCGACCATCACGTAGGTCTTGGCCCCGCCCGCGAGGTACGAGTAGATGAAGTGCGCCCATGAGGACCGGTCGTACGGCGCCTGCCATCGGCCCCAGTACACCGGCGGAAAGACGCCGTAGTCCATCTCGTACAGAAGCACCGCGGACGCCTGCGACTTGACCTGCGAGAGGCACAGCGTGGTGCGGGCCTGCTCACGCGCTCGCGAGAGGGCCGGCAGCAGGATCGCGACCAGCACGGCGATGATCGCCACGACCACGAGCAGTTCGATGAGGGTAAACGCGTTCTTTTTCATTCGAGACCTCGCATTCTGATCAGCATCGGCCGCAGCGGTTCGAGAACAAACGCGCTGCTCACGGGTTCGTGCCGGATCAGGTCCAGCATCTCATCTTTCATCTTAATTCTATGATCGATCGCCACTTCCCGGGCGTCTCGGTTGTAGTTGACTATGTTCAAGAGGTATCCATCGCCGTCGCGGACGAGCCGCCATTCGATCCCATCGGGTATGCCGCCGTCGACGGTAACCTCGGCTGGGAGTTTGCCCATCCGCGTTTCGACCGCGACCTTCATCGCCTCTCCCAACCCCTGGAATTTCTCGTTCGCTGCGAGCTCGACCATCGGCACGCTGAATTCCAGGTGGTTTTCGTAAGGGTCTTTGGCGAGGCTGCGGCCGATGGAGATCACCGCTTTGCCTCGGCCGGTGAACTCCATCAGTCTCTCAGCCGTCGCGGGCAACACGTGCACCGCGTTGGGAGCGACGATCACCTCCAACTCGCCGAACTCCCCGCGGGCGATCTGCTTTTCGCTGATGAACCCGATCTTGTGGCCCATGAAGCTGAGCTGCTTGTAGGCTTCGATCCCCGCTGCGTCGTAGTTGTCCTCGGGCCGCGGATATTGCGTGTCTTTTATCATGGCGGTAGGGGAGTAGAGGATGGCGATTTGCGGCTTGGCGTCGAAGAAGGCTTTGATTTCGTGGATCAGCCGGTTGGCATCGAGGGTGGCCTGGTTGAGGGCGGCGATGCACATGGGCCGTTCGGCGAAAAGGCCCTTGGTATGGTGGTATCCGCTGTCCTCCCGCTGCTCCATCCACGACCAGGTGGAGGAGAGGGCCAAGCCGTGCATGTACTGCTGGAACAGGCAGGCATAGACGTAGTCGTACGGAATATCGCGCCCTTCGGCGTCACGGATGATGTGGTTTTCCGCGTTGATGATGGCGGCCGGCTTGAGCGAACAGAGCAGATCGTAGTTGAGGGCGGCGTCGAGCCACGTGCAGCGGTAATCGCCCTCGTTGTAGTAGAGGAACACATCGCAGGAGTTGAGGTCCGACCACTCGGCGAAGCGTTCGAAATCGACGCTGCCGGAATAAGACCGGGCGAACCCGGCGGCGATCGGCTTGGCGTAGACCCGCGCCGCGGGCCACGCCTCGCGAACGACGTCGGCCAGCCATTGGTGCCAGTCACTGAACATTTCCTGGGCCCAGATGTGCCACTCCCACCAAAGCACGCGATTCTCGGGAACAAGGCCTTGGACGTTTTCGGGCAGGATCTCTTCAAAGCTGCGGAATTGTGTCTTCCAGACGGCGTTGAGAGTCCCGATGTCCTCGCCGTACTTGGCTTTCAGGTGGGTCAGGAACATGGCCCGCTGGACGGGACTGTCGTAGAGGCCGCCGGTGAAGGCGGTCTCGTTGGCGATGTCGATGCTGTGCACGACGTTGGCGTGCGGGTCGTCCCTGATTTCGCGGACCACGTTCTCGACGAGAAAGCCGAGGATCCGCTTGGCCGCGGGCGTGTTGATCTGGTAGTTGAACCACCCGAACGAGCCGCCGCCGCATTCGCTGGGGATTCGCAGCTCGGGATGGGCGTCGTAAACCCACGGCAGCAGGTGCACCGCCCAGAGGTTGTAGGTGATGATAAAATCACTGTCGTATGCGGATTGGTAGAACCGCGAGAAGCGATCGCGGAAGCTGTTGTAATAGAAGGGGCCTTTGATGCCCTTGGCCATTTCGTACAGGCTTTGCGGCTGGGCGAAATTGGGAGGAAAATCCAGGTTGTAGACCTGCGCAGCCCAGGTCGGCTTGCACATCTCGATCATGGCGTTTCCGCCCATTGCCTTGAAGAGGGGCAGATTGGCGAAGAAACTCATCGACGAATTGGCCAGGTTCGGCGAGTCGACGATCTCGCCGACGTCACCGGCAGCTTCGACAGTCTCGCCGTTTTCCTTGACGAAGACAGCCGTGCCCTCCGCGGGATGGGTATCAATGTTCCAGTCGATGTTCATGCAATAGCCGTTAAAGACGACGGGGCGCACGGCGGTGTGGCCGAAATCGTCCACTGTTTTGGCGTTCGGATAGCCGTCGACCATCGCGATCGGCGAGCTGACGTAGCGGTACGTTCTGAACCGGTCCGTAATCCTGTCTTCCGCGATGGCGTCGCATTCCGCCTTCGCCATCGCCAGAAGCGATTCGAGTTCCGAAATCCTCCGCGTCGCCTTGCCCAGGTAGTACGCTGAGCCGTTGGCCTGGTAGTCGGCCAGGTTGTCCCTGGCGAAGCGGGCCTGGCTCGAGAGGACGGCCAGTTTGCTCTGGAGGTATCCGGTCGGCAGGCCGCGCCGCTGAAGCTCCGTGGTCCGTTCCCAAAGATCAGCGGTCTGCTTTTCGATGCTCTCGATCGTCTCCTTGACGTCGAGCTTACAGAAGTCGAAGGTCTTGACCGGCAAATCGTCAGCCAGGCAGCGGACGGCGATCGGGCCGCTTTGGAACTCATCGAGGCCAAACGCCGTGTCCAGCCGCCCGACCGCGTTGGTCGGCAGGTCAAGCTGGATCGGATGGTAGAGCAGGCTCTTTCGGCGGCCGGCTTGGTCCTCGACCACCACGTCAAACCGCCGACCGTTGAGCTGGTCCATGCCGCACAGGAAGAGGGGACCGCCCGCGCCGCCGACGTATTCCTTTTTGAAGACGCCGACCACGTTCGGCTGACCGTCGTCAAGAATGGCGATCAGGTTGTCTTCGGTGCTCTTGGCGTCGCCGATGCCCTTGCTCAGGAATATCCACCCCTTTCGGCCCTGGCCGTCGTTGTCGTTGACGATCAGGTTGAAGCCGAACGCCCGCCGGTCCTTGCGGTCGATGGCGTTGAGGAATGTCCACGACAGGACGGCTTCGATGAAGTAGCCCTTGGCCGTTCGCGTGACGGTAAAGTCGCATTCCCGGGCGGTCGGCGCGCGGCCGATGGTCCAGCACCACGCCAGTTGCGTCTCCGGCGTCGGTCCGGGGGCAAGACCGATCTCCTGGTCGTTGCCGTCCCAGTGCGGCGTCCGATCCAGGCCCTGGTCGATCGCTATCTGGATGCTGTCGCAGTTGTACATCCCCTCCGCCTTGATGGGCGTCAGCGAGAGGTAATCCTGTCCGGCGACGATCGCGTCGTCGGTGACGTCCACGTACAGGTGCAAGCCGCGGTCGCTGTAGGCCAGGGCGAAGGCGGCACTAAGGTCCTGGTCGTCTTTGATCTCCGGCGTCGACTTGTGTTCGGTGTCCGCGCCGATCGAATAGACGGGCAGATCGGAAGGGATTGACGCAGCCGGTGTCGCGGCGGCTGGTTCCTGTCGGACCAGATAGACCTTCTTTTCCGCCAGGCGTTGGGCGGGCACGATCTCGATGGGATTGTAGGGCTGGATGCGAAGATCATCGATACAGTAGACGCCGGGCACGTCGAGTTGAACCACCAGCAGCACGTTTCCCGATGCGTCGATATCGTCCGGGTTGAGCGTAAAGGGGACGGTAAATTGCTTCCACGCCTTCTCCCACTGGTCCGCCAGCAGGTCGAAACACGTCCAGCGGTTGCCCAGAAACAGGATCAACCCGCGATGGGCCCCTTCGCCGCTGACCTGTTTGGCCCAGCCGGTCAGCGAATAGGGCACGCCGAGTTCCAAGCCGCTGAACCGATGCACCGCGCGGACCCAGCGGTCCGCTTGCCATCCCTGCTTATACGTCATCTGAAGCGACCGCTGGCCTTCCGTCTTCTCCTGGGCCGTCAGTTCCACCGTGCCTTCGGCGTCCGGCGAGAGCCACGGTGCCCATTCGAGCGGCAGAGTCGGATTATTGGGATCGGCGTACTCGAACGAACCGTTGCCAATACCCAACGAAGCGGGTGTTTCCGCCGCGGCGGCTTGTATGAAAAGGGACAGAACCGCCAACGCGGGCAAGGTTGTGACACGTACTTTGTGCAGCCGCACGGTCATCACCGCTCCAGTCGGCTGTACGCCAGTTCCGGTTTCAGTCGGATCACCTGCCCAGCAGGTTGACGCTCGAGCACCCAGCGCTGGAGCAGATCGGCGGCCCGGGCCACCATCGCCGTCGAGTCGCAGACCAGGTCCAGTACGCCCGCCTGCCGATAGCGCCGGCAGCGCATGTTCGGGCCGATGCCGCGCATCGTCGCGAGCTGCATCTCCGGAAAACGGTCCACCAGCCCCGTCTCGACGATCACGTATTCGAGAAACTCATCCTGGGTCGAAAACACCGTGTCATAGCCGCCTTCGCGGATCAGACGCTCCACGTACGGTTCGTAGAAATCGACCCCGCTGAAGTCCGACTGGTTGATGTTGTGGATGACCCTGGTGATCGGAAGCTGCACGATCGTCACATCGGCCAGGCGGCCCAGCCTCGCCGCCTCGCTGTGGATGCCAGCCGTCAACAGTTCGTACGCGCTGATCCGCAGATCGTCCATCAGCACCAGCAGCCGCCGGCGCGACATCTGGTCCAGGATGCGCCGGCAGAGCGCCCGGCCGCCGTCCTCATAGTCGTGGATCACCGCGGGCAACTCGGCCCCGGCCATCAACCGGTCGATCAACACCACCGGCGTCTGACGGGCCAGGTCGGCGAAGAACGGGCCGTTCGGGTCGTCGCTGGTCGGCCAGATCAGCAGCCCCTTGACCCCGTTTTCGATCAGATGCGCAGCGAACTGGCGCTCGAGGGCCGGGTCGTCCCGGCTCGACCGCATCACCGAGAAATTCGACCGTTCGGCGAAGGCCTCATCGACGTGTTCGAGCACTTCCCGGCGGAAGCTCATGGACACCAGGTACGGATGGATGACCCCGAAGACCAAAGCTGTCCGGCTGCACGAGTCGGCGTCCTCAACGGTCATGCCCCGGCCCGGGCGGGTGACCACGATCCTCGCCTCTTCGAGCTTGCGAACGGCCTTCTGGATGACGGTCAGGCTGACCCCGAATTCCTCGCCGAGGGCCCGGACCGAGGGCAGGGGCTGGCCCGGCTCGTAGGCCCCGGTCCGCACTCGTTGCTTAAGCGTCTGGGCAACCTGAAGATACAGAGGCGTTTTGATGGTGGACATGGTCGGGTCCGCCTGTATTATCATACGGGAATACAGGCCGCTACACCCAAAAGCCGTATCGACGGCGGTTCAGCGTAACTGTATTACCGTATCCTACAGGCGATGGTACAGGATTCGCCCGACCTTGTCAAGGGCCTCCCTGGGCGGGTTTTGCCTACGGGGCGGCCGCCGGCGGTGCCAGACGGGGCTTCAGGGCCGTCCAGATGGTTTCGGCGATGGCGGTCATGCCGCGGTCGCCGGGGTGCCAGTTGACCCCGTCGTGCTGGAAGTGTCCTTCGGCGCCGGCGCGGTTGGCGGGGTCGTCGAAGAGGTGGCGGATATCGATGTAGGTTGCGCCCTGGTTTTCGGCTGCGGCCTGGATGAAGCGGTTGTCGTCGATCCGGCCCCAGTTGCTCAGGCAGAGGATCAGCGGGTCGTGACCGGGTTTTTTGAGGTCCGCCAGGATCTTTTCGTAGGGCTTCTGGAGTTCCTCCTCGTTGGCTTGGCCGCGGAAGTTGTCGCCCAACTCGACCACGATCAGGTCGGCGTCGTTGGTCGCCAGGTGGGCTGAGCCGGTCATCTGCCGCTCGTTGGCGACGCACGCGAGTTCGAGTTGCGGCGGATTGCCCGGCTGGTGCTCGCAGAGCATCCGGTGCAGGACGTGGGCGAAGTCCTTATCCTGGGCCGTCGCGGCCATACCCCAACTGCCCGGCCAGCCGATCGACTCGCTGGGCCCATGGCGGGTGATGCTGTTGCCGATGATCAGCAGCTTCTTGACCGTCCTGGGAGCCTGGCGGGTCAGCCTCGCGTAGAACAGCGGCTCGTCCTCGGTGACGGTGAAGCTGTCGGTGATCTCGCCGTTGGTGTAGGTCTTTCGGAGGAAGTCGCGCTTTTCGAAGTGCATACCCTTGAGCCACGGAGCGGAGATGGTCGCTGAGACTCGATTGACGATGACCGGAGTCGTTCCGGGATTGACGATCGCCTCAGCCAAGCCCGGCGCCCATTTCTGCTTCATCCTGCCCGCGTCAAGCTGATAGCCGGTGTTGTGGGAGTCAGCGGTCAGGGTGATCAGGATCGACGCCGATTGATCGAGCGGCTTGCCGTCTTCGGCGACGATGCAGACGGAACTGAATTTGCGGTTCAAGCCGGTGATTTTGGTGTCGCCGAATTCCAGCGAGTCGGGGTTGAAGCCGACCTGGGCCTTGCACGACGGCGCGTCGATGCGGACGAAGCCCTTGCCGTCGCGCCAGTCGAAGCGGACGTACTGGCCGAGGTTACAGAACGGCTTGTCGTATCCCTCGCACGGCGGAATCCGCGACGGGCCGTTGGGGTCGTAGACCAGCTCGACGCCGGTGCGCCACGCGTGATGCCGCAGCCAGGCTTCGGCTTCGCCGAGCAGCGGTTTGGTGGCGTCGAAGAGCCTGTCCTGCCCGATCACCACGCGGGTGCGCGGCGGCATGGGAATGTCGGCCTGGCGGAAGATCGCACCGGCCGACTTGCACGCGGCCAGCAGGACCTCATCGTTGGCCATGACCAGTCCGGCGTTGGGATAGTCGGTGTCGGGCATCGGCAGCCGCGTATTGACGTAGTCCGCATCGCTCTGAAGGGTATGCAGGTATCCCTTGTCGTCCCAGTAGAACCAGAACGCGCCGTCGGCGTCCTGTTCCAGCAGTTGCAGGGCGGTGTACATCGGGAATTCGACCATGTACGGGTTGGGCCGGTAGTCGTTGCACTCGTAGATCAGGTAGGGCTTGCCCGCCACCTTGGTGCAGTCGGTCAGGTTGCCCGAGAGCGGATGGCGATTCACGTAGGGGATGAACGGGTCGTCCTCGCCGACCTCCCACGGCCGGCAGGCAAAGCCGTAGGTTCCCGCGGCCACGAAACCATCCTGGCTGGCTGCGTAGTACTGCGTGATGTTCCGCTGACAGTTGCCGGACGGGGCGATGGGCACGACCGCGATGCCCTTGCCGAACTGCCGCACGTGGGCGATGAACCGCTTGTTGTAGTCGTCGAAGAGCCAGCAGTAGAAGCGCAGGACGTCCTCGCTGCGTTTGGCCGGGTAGCCCTGGTAGAATTTCTCCAAGGTTGACATCTCCGGCTGATAGCCCGGTGCGTCAAACTCCTGAATGCCCTCGGGCGAGGGCCGCGGAGCAAATTGGACGGTCTTGTCGGCCAGGGATTCGCCGTCCTTGAGCGATCCCCAAGCCGCCCTCAGGCCCGCGTCGTCCTTGTAGGTCTGCGTCAGCCAGTCGATCCATTTGGCGTGAACTTCGTCCTGGATGAACTGAGGATACGTTTCGAGGTTCGGCCCGACGGCCATGATCAGGTCGCGAACCACCAGCGTCTCGTTGAACATCTCCCATAGGCCGATCGTTTCCTCGTCGCCGTAGCGTTTGCCGGTGTAAGGGTTCACGTGATCCAGCAGGCGTCTGGCGAACTCCATGTGGACCCGTCCAGCCCGCTCCGAGAGGTAGATCAGGTGCGGCGTGCTGATCGTCTCGATGGCTTGGTTCCACTGGTCGCGGGTGCCGTCGTCGGGCATCAGGTCGTAGTCGGCCAGCCGCATCTTGGCGCCCCATCCCATGCAGAACTGAAGCCAGAAGAACATGCCGCGCTGGCGGGCCAGATAGATCGCGTAGTCCAGGTTGTCGAGGTCCTTGCCGCTGCCCTTGGTGTCCTTCGGGACGTCGTACGAGAACTTCTCCGATTCGGGCCCGCAGTTGTACAGTCCGTGCGAAAGGTTAAAGCGAATGGCGTTGAAGCCCGCGTCGGCCATGCGGTCGATCGAAACCTCCAGGGCCTTGCCGCTGCGCTTGGGTCCGCAGCAGAAATGCGTGCCCCAGAGCCGCACCCGCTTCCCGTCGTACGACAGATGGCCGTCCTTGACCGTCATGTACTGGCCGTCGGTCAGCGGGGCCGGACGGGTGGTCTGGCCGAACGCGACTCCCAACGGTGCGACGATCAACGCCAGACAGCAGAGCAGAGTATTTCGCATGGATCATTCCCTTTCCAAGGGTTTGTGTATGTCGTCCGTGGGTAGGTATCACTACCGGTCTTGCGTCGGTTCGGGCCGGATCAGCCGGGCGTAGAATGTCGGTTCATAGCCGCGAAGTTCGAACTTGCCGTTGACGTTGCCGTCATCGAAAGGTTGGCGGGCGAAATCGCGTTTCTCATACGTCATGCCGGCAAGCCACGGGGCGTAGATGAGGCAGCCGACGCGATCGACGATCGGCGGACTGCTCCCCGGTTCGCCGCACATCTGGGCCAGCCCTTCCTGCCAATAGCTCTTGCTGGAGAGCCGTTCCGGCGTCACCCGCATGCCCTTGTTCATGTTCCGCGAGATCGCGACCACCAGAATGCTCCTGGACTGGGGAAGCGGCTGGCCGTCCTCAGCGACCAGGGCGATCGTTCCCCACTGGCGGTCGATGTGGCGGATCGTCACGTCGTCGCCGAACTCCAGGACCGGCGGCAGGAAACCGGTGTGGATCTTCGCGGTCGGGGCGTTGACGCGGATGAATCCGCGGTCGTTGCTCCAGTCGAAGGTGACGTACGGCGGCATGTCGATGCGGGACTCCTCATCCCGGATGAGTTTGGGCAGCTTCGACGGACGGTCGGGATCGAAGACGGTCCGCATGCCGCGCCGCCAGACCACCGGCCGCAGTTGGCTGGTCAACTCGGGTATGTTCTCCAGCGATCCAAAGCCCGGATGGACCAGGTTCAGCAGAATGTCCTTTCCGAAGGTCATGATGACGGGATTCGGGGCGGGTTGGATCGCACCGGCCTTGAACGCCGCTCCCGCCGCCTTGAGCGACGCGAGGGCGGCTTCGTCGTTGGCGAGGATCAGCGCCGCGTTGGGATAGTTGGAGTCGGGGATCGGCATGCGCGTCGTCACGTAGTCCTGGTCGCTCGAGAGCTTCCCGAGGTAGCCTGCATCGTCCCAGTTGAACCAGAAGACACCGTCATAGTCCTGCCACGCCGCGTACGCCAGCATCCGCGTGTGGAACTCGACCATGTAGGGGTTGGGCCGATAGTCGTTGCACTCATAGACAAGGTAGGGTTTGTCCGGGACCCGCACCAGGTCGATCGGCTGTTCCATCAGCGGGTGGCTGTTGACCCGCACGACGAAGGGATAGAATGGCTCGTCGGCCTCCACCTCCCACGGCCGCATCGCAAAGCCGTACACGCCCGTCGCGCAGTAGTCTCCGGACGACGCGGCGCAGTAGTTCTGCAGGCTGGCCCCGAATCGCCCCGACGGACAGATCGGCGCCACGGAAATCCCGACGCCGGGTTTGCCGAGCGACCGGCAGAACGCGATGAACCGCTGCGTGTGCCCGGTGTACAGGTCCAGCACGAAGCGGATCACGTCCTCGCCGCGCGCGTAGGGATAGGTTCCCAGCGTCGCGTCCTTCGCCACGTATTCCTTCTGCACGCCGGCGCCGGAGGTCTCGACGCCGCCCTTGGTCGGCGCGTACGCCACCGTGCCGTCGGCCAGCGACTCGCCCTCGTTCAACTGGCCCCACGCCTTAAGAAGCCCTTCATCCGTCTTGTAGCGGTCCTTGAGCCACGCGTTCCACCGCGCGGTCAGGCGCTTCTTGACGATGCCGGTCGGCGCCGTCGATATCGCCCGCTCGACGAAGGTGTTCTCGTTGAAGATCTCCCACAGGCCGATCGCTTCCTCGTCGGCCCAGCGCCGGCCGGTGTAGGGGTTGACCTGCTCCAGGACGGCCCGGGCGAATTCCCGGTGGACCCGCTCAGCCCGCGCGTCGAAATAGACGAGCATATTCAGGCAGCCCTCGTCCTTGAGAAGCTGCGCCCACTCCTCGCGCGGCCCGTCCAGCCCGGCCGCGATCGTCTGGGCGTCGGGCGCCGGCATCACGTCGTAGTCGTTTTCAACCGCCGGAACCCGCGAACGGCAGAACATCATCCAGAAGAACATTCCGCGCTGCCTGGCCAGGTGGACCGAGCGGTTCAGCAGGTCAAGCCCGCTGTTGTCGCCCTTGGTGTAAGGGCGCAGCGTGTACGTATTGGGCGCATCCTTGCTGACGAACTGGCCGTCGAACAGGTTGATCCGAATGCCGTTAAAGCCGACGTCGGCGAGACGGTCGAACGAGAGGTCGAGGTCCGCGCCCTCGCGCTTGACCGAGGCGCAGAAATTGGTTCCCCAAAGCCGAATGCGTTCGCCGTCATACGACAGGTGGCCGTCCTTGACGCAAATGTACTTCCCCTCGGCCAGCGGGGCCGGTGGGGCGGCCTGGCCGCGGGCATATCCCTGAGTCGCCGCAATCATCGCCAGACAGCAGAGCAGGATGGTTCGCATCAGCCGGTCTCCTTGCGGTTCGAAAGCTCCACGTTCGTCAGTTTCACGTTTTCGCAGTATCGGCAGACGATCGCGTCGTCGCCGGTGGTCTGGATCTGCACGTTGCTGAAGCGTACGTTTCGCACGATCGTCTGCGAACTGCCCTGGACCAGGCACGGTCCGCCGCTGCGGATCGCCATATCCGAAAAGCTCAAATCCGCCACCCGCGGCAGGGCCAGCCCCTCTTCGACCTCGATCCGGATCGGCGTCTGTTGGCAGTCCACCACGATGTTGGAAAACAGGATGTTCGAGATATCCGCGCCGGCCGGCCGCCCTTCGGGCAGATAGTGGTGCGGGTGGATCGAGACGATCCCGTTGTGCTCGCTACGGATCACCAGGTTGCTCAGCGCGCAGCGGCGGATCACCCCGTCGCCCGGACAGCCGATCCGCACGCCCTGGCAGCCGCTGTTCATCACGCAGTTGGTCACCGTCACGTTCTCACACACCGCCGGCTCGTCATACAGATGCTGCATCGCCCGCAGCACGACGCAGTCGTCCTCGGTGTCGAACCGGCAGTCGCTGATCGTCACGTCGCGGCACGCGTCCACGTCAATCCCGTCGACGTTGCGAAGCCGCCGGTCGCCGCGGATCGCCACGCGATGCACCTGCACCCCCTCGCACCGCATCAGCCAGACCGTCCAGCACGGCGAATCGATCATCCTCACGCCTTCGAGCCGGACGTCGCGGCACCGGTAGAACATCACGATCCGCGGCCGAGGAGTCTCCGGCTTCTCGAACTTGCCCGATGGTCCGGCCGCATCATAGAACGCGGCGCCCGATCCGTCGATCGTCCCGGAACCGGTAATCGCGATTTCTTCCGCGTCGATCGCGTAGATCAACCCGTGTGCCGACTTTTCCGGACCGAGCTCGCTGTGAAATCCCTCAGCCGTCAGCCGCACGTAGTCCTCCAACCGCGGACTGCCGATCAGCCGGCAACCGTTGGCCAGATGAAGCTCGACCCGGCTCCTAAGCTGCACCGAACCGGTCACCCACTCGCCCGGCCCGCACACCACGCGACCGCCGCCCGCCTCGCTGCATGCGTCGATCGCACGGCCAAACGCCTGCGTATTCACCGTCCTGCCGTCCGGACAACCGCCAAAATCCCGAATGTCGTAAACGTCACTCACCGCTCGTCTCCTTGTGCATCGCGATCGGGCGCACAGACCACGCCGCACGGCGTTCGCCGGACGGAACCCACCGCCCGACCGAAACAGCTCCCGTTTCGTCCTTTGTGACGTTCTACTCCCGAAAGCTCGCGATGCCCAGCCAAAACCGCCGGCGGCGGACCAACTGGCGCGGAGATAACACCAGATTTCCTCATGGTCGATTTGTTCAAGCCAGGTTCTCATCAGGCGGCGCGGACGCGGCCTCAAGACGAATCTGAACTGTTCGCCGGTCTTACCGCCACCAGGGGTAGTTGTCCGGGTGCCCGAAATGGTAGGCGAGAACGTAACGGGCATACGTATCGTAGCCTGGTGTGCTGTCAAGGTTCGGCACCCACTCCACGTGAAGATCGACGAACAGGAACGTGTCGCCGTTCTTGTGGTAGTGCGGCCAGGGATGAAACCCAACGCCATAGCCATCCAGAATATGGTTCGGATGGCAACCCCAGTTCTGGTCGTTGTCACTCAGGAGCGGCAACCGGTCCGGCCGACCGGGGCCACCACCCGGCTTGCCGCGTTCAATGTCCTGGAATTGGTAAGGGTATATCCCATAGCCTGTCGAGTACCATCCCGTGAGCCAGCGGTTCACGCCGTACGACGGCTGATGCAGATTTCCGGATCGCGATCCACCGCCCGTCCACCGCGGCGTCTTGGTATCCGCGGGACAGACCCAGATCGTGCCGGGTTTCGTGGAATAGTAGGCCCATCCGCTGCTGTCGCCGCCCAGATACGGCGTCAGCAGATAGATCCAGTTGTCGGTCTTGTACTGCGGATTGAAGGTGCCATCCGCCAAGCCGCCGGTGGTCGGAAAGTAATCCGAATTAGCGTCCGCGTATGCCCGAAACGCCACGCCGTACTGCCGCAACTGACTCGAGCAGATGGTCATCTTCGCCGTTTCCCGTACCGCCTGCATCGCCGGCAGCAGGATCGAGACCAGCACGGCGATGATCGCGACGACCACCAACAGCTCGATGAGTGTAAAGCCGCCCGTCCTGCCGCCGCGGCTGAATGCCTGGCTCGTTCGTCCGGTTTTCGTGCTGTGGTACCTAGTCATGATTCATGCCTTCCTGACCGTGGTGGTAAAACGAATGCGGTACTCCGCCGCCGCGCGGCTCTTGAGATAGACCATTTCGTGCAGCAGCTCCGCCGCCTTGCCGATCAGCTTGCCGTGGTCGGCGATCCACTCCTGCACGCCCAGCCGCAGAAACGCCTGGCTGCGGGGCGACGGCAGCGTGTTCGACATGCTGGCGATCTTCTGCAGCGGATACCGCTCCTGAAGTTCGCTGTTGGCGTAGATCCAGTCGAGAAACTCGTCGTGGACGCAGAACATCGCCTCGTAACGGTCGGCCTCCAGGATCTCGCCCAGCCGCTGCATCGGAACCTGCGACGACGGACACAGCTTCCGCTGGCACTGCTCGACCAGGCTGGTGGCGTCCATCTCGACGAAGTCGAACCGCTCCTGCGCTCCGATCTCAGCCGCCGCCGTCCGCATCGCGTCGAACAGCTCGCGGAACGAACTGATGTCCAGCGTTTCTTCCAGCACGAGCACCCGCCCGAACCCCTGCCGGGCCATGTGGAGAATGATATCGCGCCCGGCCCGCCGCCAGTCGAGAGTCACGCACGGGCAGTTGATCTGCTTGGGCCGCCGGTCGATGAACACCACCGGCGTCCGGGCCGAGACCTCGCGGAAGAACGGCTCGTTCTCTTCACCCGGACACGGCCAGATCATCAGCCCCTCAGCCCCGGTGTCCACGAACTGGCTCACCAGGTCGCGCTCGCGCTCCGAGTCGCCGTACGAGCTCTTGACGATGCAGTAGTTCTGCCGCAGGTCCATCGCCATCTCAGCGTAGCAGTGGACCGTCCCGGCGAACGACGTCCGCGGATGATAGGGATAGACCAAGCCGAAGATCAGCGGCGTGCGCCGCGTCGAGTCCTCATGGACCACCTGCACCCCGACCCCGTGACGCGACTCGACCACCCCGTCATTCTCCAGCAGGCGGACCGCCCGCTGAATCACGTTGACGCTGACCCCCAACTCGCCCCCCAGCACCCGCACCGGAGGAAGCCGTCCCGCCGACCGGTACTCGCCCTTGCGAATCCGCCGACGAAGCTCCGTCGCCGTCTGGATGTGCTTGGGAACCTTCGAGGCGGTGTTAATCACGCCCATGGGTACTCACTCATGAAAAGTGAATGCCAGTTCACTAGTACACGCCCTGAGTATAACACCAATACACTGGCGAGTCAATACCCCATCCAGAAAGACCGGCACGGAGCACGCGGAGGGAATAAAACGAAAATTGAAAAGAATAAGTATTAAAATTCAAAATGCGGCTCGGCCGCTGTGGCTCCGCCGCCCTCAGCGGAGTCATCCTTCTCCATTCTGACTTCTGACTCCTGGCTTCTTGTCCTGTTCCGCGTGCTCCGTGCAAATCCTCTTGCGAAAAGGTGTTACGTCGCCAGCAGCTTCTCCGCGTTGCCGTGATAGATCAGTTCCCGGTTCTCCGCCGGCACGTCCAACGCGATCATGAACTGCCGGTAGAACTCCAGCGTGTCATCCGGGTTGTCCGAGCCGAAAACCAGCTTGCGGATAGGGGGGCAGGGCTGGTCGTCAGCCGAGTCCGGATCGACGACGGCTGATCCGGTGGTATCGTTTCGCCGAACCCGCAGAAACAGCATCCTGAAGAACTCAGCCGGGAAGTACCGCACCGTTCCGCCGGAGAGGTCCGCGTAGACGTTCGGACATTTGGACATCGCCCAGATCGTCTCCCAGAAAAACTGCCCGCCCAGATGGGCGGCGATGATCCGCAGCTCGGGCACCCGCTGGCCGATATCGATCAGGTGGCTCGGCCGGTAGTAGTCCTGGTACTCCACGCTGCTGGTATAGCCGGTATGAAACAGGATCGGCATCCTGAGTTCCGCCGCCCGCTCATAGATCGGCAGGTAACTCGGATGCGAGAACGGATGGCCCACGTACATGACCTTGAGGCCCGCGAACCCCTGGTCCCGATAGCGGACCACGTCGTCGGAGTTGTCCACGTGCTCCGGCTCGACTTCCGGATTGCGCCAGTGAGCGCCCTTCTCCAGCTTCACCGCCGCCAACCCGACCGCATAATCCGGATACCGCCGGAAGAGCTCCCGCACGCTTCGGTTGTTGCCCGAAAACCACACCTGCGAGTAACCCAGACCGTCCCACACCGTCCGACGCTTCTCCTCCAGTTCGCTCGGGTCCACGAAATTGTAGTGGGCGTGACAGTTGATGATCTTCATCGTCAGGCCTCCGGAAGTGTGTGCTCCGTGATTATTGATCCTGCCGCCGCTTCCGCCGGTCGTAATCCTCGACCGTGCCCAGCACGTCCTTGGGGCCGCGCCGCTTGATCTCCTCAAGGTACGCCACGTCGCCCTCGTCGAGACCGCCGGTCGTCGTCAGCGGTCCGCGAAACGCCTCCGCCTCCCGCTGCGGACCAAACGAGAGCACCTTGACCCCGAACGGCGGAATGCACACGGTCGCCGTCACCTCACCGGGGCCGAACTGCACCAGCGACGGCGGATACGCAGCGTCGGCGATCGGGTCGCGCACCTCGTCCACCTTCGGATAGTCCTTGCGGCCGAAGACGACCTGCCCGCGCCACGGCGAGCCGGTGTGATTCATCAGTGTCACCAGCGTGTCGCGCTCGCGGGCGTTGATAATCATCTGACAGCCGGCGCCGTGCTTGGTGACGCCGACGTGCCGGGCGTACAGCGTGTCGATCAACGTTCGGACCACCGCCGACAGCTTCGTCCCGTCGCGGTCCATCCCGTTCGCGCACAGCACCAGGTACAGCCCGCCGCGCCCGACCGACCGCTGCAAAACCAACGGCTGACTCGTCTTTTCATCCGCCGCCCAGACGGACCAACCGGCCGCCGCGACCGAATGGACCGTCAGCCGCTCCTTGACCGGCCACGTGGCATTCGCCGCCGTCATCCGGTTGACGTTCATCGCCTTCGGCTCGACCGCGTGCTCCAAACCCAATTCGCCGCGGGCGGTCGCATCGAGCTGCTCGACGGTCAGGATCGTCTGCCCGCCCTGTTCGGCAAACTGCTTGAGCCGGTCCCACAGGCCGTTGTCGGTCCGAACGTCGCCGGCTAGCATGACGGCCTTGTAATACCGGGCCAGCACCTCCGCTGAGGCGTCCTCGGTCACCACGTCGAAGCAATCGGCCCACGTGCTGTCGCGCAAATAGCCCGCTGAGGCGCTTCGCGGATCGACCTCGCCCACGCCCAGCATCGCCGGTAGTTCCGGCTGCGTTTGGCCCCAGTCTACCTGCTTTTCGTCCGGGCAGCCGCCGTGCAGTTCGGCCCACAGGTTCTCGCTCCACGGCCAGATCGCCTCGATCGTCCGGTGTACCTGCCAGTCACCCGGCGTCGCCTCGGCCACGCGGTTGGCCCAGATGTTCAGCCGGCCCTGCGGCGTCGTTTCGTCGTTGGCCTCCGTCAGTGCGCCCTCCGGCGTATACTCGCGGCACGTGCTGCCGTGATAACCGTGCTCCTCCTCCAACATGATCGCAAACGGCGTGACCGCTCGTCCGCGATCCGCCAGCACGCCGCGGGTCTGACGATAGAAGTCCATCGCCCGATAGCCGTAGTCCGACAGCATCGCCTCGCCGTCGTGCCACGTGTAAAAGAAGCAATACCCTACCTCGTGCAGCAGCGTATTGCAGCCGGAAAGGTACGACGTGAGCCACACGCGATGGAAAAAGTCCGGCGTCATGCCCGCCCGCCAGACGCCCGCGTTGTTGGTCTCAGCCACGTTGCCCGCCGGTCCGCCGCCCCACGGTGAGAGATCCACACCCCACAGCGCGTCGAACTGCTTAGCCCCGCCGCGGACAAAGGCGATGCCCGTCTGAAACGAATCGCGTGAACCGCACGCCCCTTCGTAGGCGACAAACGGCACGCCCATCCGGAACACCTCGTGGATGGTAAAAATCGTCCCCTCCGAATAGTAGATCGGCAGCTTGCGCAGGTTCTCGTCCTGCCGCTTGGCGTGGGTGTAGAAGTTGATCGTCTCAGCCGGGCTCACGCTGCGCCAGTGCTCGGTCAGCATCCGCCCGCTGCGGAACCATTCGCGGAAGTACCGCAATGCCTCCTGCTTGCTCATGCGGCTGCCCTGCGGCCAGGTGATACTGTTGCCGATCTCGCCGTACGCCTCGATCCACGCCGCCCGATAGCCCACCTCGCCGTTGATCCGACGGCATTGATCGTAGATCCAATCGGCGTAGTCCCGCACGTCCATCCCCTTGCGCCGGGCCGCATTGGCGAACGCCGTAATGAACACAAGCCAGCCGATGCAGATGTACGAATAGCGGCCCTCGCGAACCGCCTCGATCAACGCCTCAGCGTCGGTCGGGGCCGCCGACTGGCAAATGGCGATATCCCGCAAACCATCGGCATGCGGATATCGAGCCAGCAGTTCCTGGTAGTTCGGGTGCAGGTGGCTGTTCACGTCGGCCAGGATCAGGCACGCGTCGTGCGAAAACCGGACCTCTTGAGGCAGGACCTTCTTGGACGGCTGCATTGTGGAAATTCCTTTATTTGGATCAGCACGCATTGTACCGAGCCGTGCGAAAAGATCAAGTCAGCGTATCGACTTTCTTTACGCCCGGCCGTACGTGTGGGTCAGCTCGGCCAGACGACGGCTAACCGCCGGCGTGATCTGCCCGGGCCGCAGCCGCCACCGCCACTGGCCCGTCGCCACGCCGGGACGGTTCATGCGGGCCTCATCGCCCAGCGAGAGCACGTCCTGGATCGGCATAATGGCCAGACTCGCCACAGACATCATCGCTAGGCGAACGAGCTCCCGCGCGACACCGTTGGCCGAGACCTTCCGGCCAAGGTAGCGGAAGAGCCGCTGCTTCATCGCTTTGGACGCCTCCATCTCGAACCATCCGCGCACCGTGTTGGTGTCGTGCGTGCTCGTGTACAGGGCCGAGTTGCGATAGTGGAAGTGCGGATAGTACCGGTTCTCGGCGAAGCTGCCCTCGAAGGCGAACAGCAGCACGTCGACGTTGGGAAACTGGAGCTTGTGCAGGTACTCGTTGATGTCCGGGGTGGCGGCGCCGAGGACCTCTGTGACGAAAGGGGGGTAGGGAAAATGGCGGAACACCGCGTTGAAAAAATCGTCGGCCGGCCCGCGAACCCATCGTCCCTTCTCCGCCGTCTTGTGGCGGGCTGGAACCTGCCAGTATTGGATGAACCCGCGGAAGTGGTCGATCCGGACGATCTCGTAGAGCAGCAGATTGTGCCGCAGACGGTCCATCCACCAGCGGTAGTGCGTGCGCTTCAGGGCCTCCCAATCGTAGAGCGGATTGCCCCAGAGCTGGCCGGCGGGATTCAGGGAATCGCCCGGAAAGCCCGCCACGAACCGCAGACGCCCGGTCCTGGTCAACTCGAAGATCTCGCGGTGCGCCCAGACGTCCGCGCTGTTGTGCCCCACGTAGATGGCCACGTCGCCGATGATCCCCACGCCACGCTCGAAACAGTAGTGCTCCAACGCGAACCACTGCTTGAAAAACTCGAACTGCAGAAACTTGATCCGGTCGATCTGATCGCGCAGGTCGCTGCGGGCCCGACTCAAAGCCTCCTCGTTGCGGTCGCGAAATCGCGGCGGCCAGTCGAACCAATAGCCCTTTTCAAACTTCTGGAAGAGGGCGACGAACAGGGCGTAGTCGTCGAGCCACCGGCGGTTCCACCAGGCGAATGCCTCGTAGTCGTGCTTGTCCGCTACGTGGCGGAACCGCTCAAACGCCCGATCGAAGAGCATCCTGCGACTGGCGATGACCGCGCCGAAATCCACCGGCCCCTCGCCGAACGCGGGCAGCTCAGCCAGATCCTTCTTCTGGAGCAGGCCGTCGCGATAGAGCAGCTCCGGACTGATCGCCAGCGTGTTGCCCGCGAACGCCGAGAGGCTGCTGTAGGGCGAGTTGCCCGCCTGAGGGTTGGTCTCGTTCAGCGGCAGGACCTGCCAGTAGTTCTGGCCCGCCTCGACCAGAAAATCGGCGAA
>Ga0123329_1001400_pt1 | contig 22930 bp, 17 predicted proteins | sample BioC12SIPDNA_FD_89703 | JGI IMG/M metagenome (GOLD analysis project Ga0123329, IMG submission 89703) | Anaerobic biogas reactor microbial communites from Washington, USA - Biogas_R1_B C12 SIP DNA | ecosystem: Engineered > Bioreactor > Anaerobic > Unclassified | place: Washington, USA | collected...
CAGCGCCGACAATCGCACATGCGCGACGTTGCGGAGTTCGCGTCGTCTTCTGGCTGCGGAACTTCGCCTACCGCGACGCCAAGCTGTTCGAGATGGTCGATCGCGTGATCGTCCCATCGGATTGTTCGGCCGCCCATTATCGGGAAAGCTTGAATCTGGAGCCAGTTGTGATTCCTTCGCCGTTGAACTGGGAGCGGGTTGCCTGCGAGCCCGCCCCGGGAGATGGATTCGTCACCTTCGTCAATCCGCTGCCTTACAAGGGCGTGTTCGTGCTGGCGCGGATCGCCGAGCAGCTTTTCCGCCACCGGCCGGAGATTCGGCTGTTGATCGTGGAAGGGCGAGCGGGGGTCGAATGGATGGAAAGGACGCACCTGGACCTGAGTCGGCTGACCAATCTGCACGTGATGAAGAACACGCCTGACCCCAGGGACTTCTATCGCGCAAGCCGCGTTGTGCTCATGCCCTCGCTTTGCCGGGAGTCGTTCGGACGGGTGGCGGCCGAAGCGAGGATCAACGGAATCCCGGGGCTCGCATCCAACCGCGGGGCGTTGCCGGAACTGGTCGGCGACGCCGGATTTCTATTCGAGATACCGGAATACATCACGCCCGAGAGCCGCGAGACGCCCACCGCCGAGGCCGTCGCGCCGTGGGTCGAGACGATCGCGCGGCTCTGGGACGATCAAGCGTTTTACGATGCGGCGGGCCGCCGCTGCCGCGAGCGCGCCGAGACCTGGTGGCCGGATGTGCTGCTGCCACGGTATGAGCGAGCGTTTGAGGATCTGCTTAACGGGGAAAAACGAGAACCAGATCGACATACCAGTTAGCGGAAAGCCTACGTGGCTGCCAGGGTGAGTTATCGATAACGATGACTTCTTTGGGAATGGCAGGGATCTCGTGTGGGTAATCGACCGGGCATTGCTGAAAGAAAAGCCCTAATCGACCGAGCGCTAGAGCGGGAGCCTCGATGAACCCCTACACCTTCGGCAGCTCATAGCCCGCGCGCCGCGGACGGGAGAGCAATCGGGCCGCATCGGCGTCGCCGGCAATCGTCTCGGCCGCGCCGTCCCACTGGATCGATCGGCCGACGCGGTAGGCGATGTTGGCCAGGTGGCAGCAGGCGGTTGCCTGGTGGCTCTCCTCGAGGCTGACCGGCGGCCGTGCGTTCGACTTCAGGCAATCCAGGAAGGTCCGCTGCCAGGGCCCGTCGACCTCGTTGCCCGGCTTGCCGTCGCGCCAATAGCGGGGATTGTCTTCTTTTTCCACGATCTTCGCCGGTTCGCGGTCGTCGTAGATCGCATAGCCGGAGCGGTCGAGGACCATCGTGGCATTCGTGCCGTGAAACAGGATGCCGTGCCCCTTGGGCCGGTCCTGGATCGGCTGGAAGTTGTTGAAGCCGCGGTAGGTGTATTGCATGAGGAAACCGGGGAATCGCCAGGAGGCGTCCATCGTGTCCGGCGTATCGGCCAGGTCGTCCACAACGAACTTGCCGCCGGGGCCCGCGACCGTGCTCGGCACGTGCGCCTTCATCGCCCTAAGGATGATGTCGATGTGGTGGATCGCCCAGTTGGTCATCATCCCGCCCGCGTAGTCGAACCACCAGGAGTTGTTCAGCCGCGAGCGGTTGAAGGGGACATAAGGGGCCGGCCCGAGCCAGCGGTCCCAATCATGGCCCGGCGGCGGATCCGAGTCCGCCGCTCGGCCCGTCCTCGAAGCGGAGCTGTGAACGTTCCAGGATTCGACCAGGGCGATTCTTCCCAGGCGGTCGAAGTGGAGGATTTCGAGTGCTTTGATGTAGTGCGGAGACCCTCGCTGCTGCACGCCCATGACCGCCAGCACGCCGGTCTTCTCGGCCGCATCGACCATCGCCCGGCCCTCGGCCACGGTGTGGGAGAGGGGCTTTTCCACGTAGATCGCCTTGCCCGCCAGGGCCGCCTGGATGAAGGGCCGGCCGTGCCAGTGCTGCGTGGTGGCAATCAGCACCGGATCGACGTCGCCGCGATCGAGAATCCGCTCGTGTTCGACGACCCGCTCGGGCGGTTTGCGGCCCGCGGCGACGAGGATCTTGGCGGCTTCGTCCATCCGCGGCTCGATCACGTCGGAGACCACCGGCACCTCGACGTCGGGCCACTGGCAGAAGACGCTCAAGAGCTCCCGGCCCCGGCCGCCGCACCCGACAAGCCCCAGGCGGACCCGCTCGGAGGCGGCTCCCATGCCGGCGGCGCGGACGGCCGGCGCGAGGGCCGCGCCGGCGGCGATTGCGGCGACAAAGCCGCGACGGGTGACCGGACAAGAGGCTTTGGGTGAAGACGACATGGCGAATCTCCTTTGTGCGCAGGAGCTATTGAGGCTCTCAAAGCGTTCCAAAAGGCCCCTCGTTGCCGAAACCGGTCAGCAGGGTAAGTCCACGCCCACCGTAATCCGCGGCTGCCCCCAGCGCTGGTTCGCAACGCCTCCGATGAAGCAATATTGCCAACCGCGGATCTTGAGGAACCCATCCAATTCGGCAGCCATCAAGAAAAGACTCTTCATGGCTTGAACCGCGCGAACCACTTCTACTGCTGGACCAGGCCGGAAATCTGCGGCAGTTGATGCTGCCGCAGCGCCGCCTGGAAGGCGTCTTCTTACTGCTACTTGTCTGTCAGTTCGATTCGCCCCAGATCCACCGGTTGCCCTGTCGCGACCGTGAGCCGCGTCGCAGAGTCCTCGGGATTGGCGAACCGGCCGTTGAGCTTGTCGGGTCCGGTGTAGTTGTTCGACATCACGTTGAAGTCTCGCCAGGCAAACGTGAGCACGTACTCGCCTTCCCGCAGGCCGTCGCCCGATTCGTAGGTGGCCAGAGAGAACTTCCCCTCCGCGTCGGTCAAGGCCGAGGACACAATCGGGTAGGCCTCGCCCGCGGCATCCGCACGGTGACACGTCACCGTCAACTTGTCTGCCGGGCTGCCGTTGACATGGACTTCGCCGGCCACGGGAAATGTCGCATCGCGAGGCGGCCCATCCTGCCCACAAGAGGGTAGCAGCAGGCAACATCCCGCCGCGAGCCAGAACCGCAGTGTGGCAGCCGTCATTGGTTTCTCCCGATCGTTCGATGGCGGGTTGAGGGGGGATGGCGGAAGATCTGGGAGAGGCGGGTGTGGCTCCGCCCGAGCGCCGACGCCCGCCTCAGTCGGACCGCCGACGGTCAATCCAGACCGATTGCCTCTCCCTTGGCTCGCGTGATGGCGGCGGCCATCACCCGGGGCTCGATCGTCTCAGCGACAAACCGCACGGAACCATCGCAACGGGCGAACTGCGCGCCGCCGGGATGGAAGGCGTAGAAGCCAGCGGTGCGGCGGTTCGTGCAGTTGATGGTGCATGTGCCCGACCCAACTCCCGTGCCGTCCTGGAGCGATCCGTAGATCCAGTTCTCGCCGTTGAGGATGTCGCCCCAACCGCCGCCGTTGCTGGGGCCGTAGGTGGTCGTGTCGGAACTGTTCGCCAGCCGGCCCCTGTAGATCGTCGTTCCCCCGAGCCGTTCGCCGAGCAGGATCGTGTTCGAGGTGCCGTCGGTGATCGCCGCCATGCGGCTGGTCTGCGTCCAACCGTTGACGACGTTATAAGGCTGCATCGCACCGACCAGCGTCGTATTCGCCCCCGGACTGGCGGGGGCGTAGGCAGCCGCGGCGAAGACCGTCCCCGGCTCCACGCCGGTCACCGTAGCGTAGTCCGAGGGAGCCGATCGCCAACTCACATCCATCGGCGGGAGATTCGTGCCCAGGGAATTCGTCGGTAGCTGGCCCAGATAGCCCCGCGATGCACCACCGGACGCCGAAGGGCAGAGGTAAACCGCCAGAGGGGTCTGAATCAGTTGCAGGTTCAGGTCGATTTGAGACTGCGGGCCGAACCCCACGGCGGCTGCCTGGTCGAACGCCGGGAGGCGGCTGTCGTACTTGTCATAAATCGCCTGCTGCTCGATGAACGGCAGAATCCGCGTCCCCCAGACCTGGGCGTTGAAGTCGGCCGCGAGGAGAAACGAGGGGGGAAAGGTCTTGAACGTGTCCTCGTAGTTGAGCACCCCCAAGCCCAACTGCTTGAGGTTATTCGAGCACTGCGAGCGGCGGGCGGCCTCGCGGGCCGCCTGCACGGCGGGTAACAACAGGGCGATCAGAATGCCAATAATGGCGATCACCACCAACAACTCGACCAGCGTGAACCCGCGCGGCCGGCGCCGCACGCGCTGCGACTCTACCATTGCGCTACCTCCTCAAGCAGATGCCTGCGCCCCAAAGTCGACACGAAAGCCACCGGGCCCCAGAGGTCGCCCACACCGCAAGACGATTTTCGCCCCGTGCAGGCAGCGCCACCGGCCTTCATCTTCCGCAAAACCCTTAGCCGTGTCAAGATTTTTTCCATGGAAATTACATATAATTACCTCGCATGCTTGGGTGCATAGGAACATGGGCACTTGACGGAGGGGACGCCAGGAACGTTGTGGCCCTGAAATCGATGTGCTTTGTTGCCCAAGTTCGCGATCGGGCAACGCCCGCTCCCCTTCCACTGATTTCCGCCATTGCCAGCCCCAAATACCATGGGTTTGGATGGCAATCACCTTGAACGACAGGAACACCTACAATAAAATGATGCAGACGAGAGTCCCTGTCCTCTGCGGGAGACGCCATCGTGATTGCTCGGAGATTTCGCCCGTCAGACTGCATCCTGGGGCTCCCCCCTCTTCTGGCGGTCGTTCTGGCAGCATCCGCGACGGCGCAGGATGGCACCGCCCGAGGGCTTACGGTGGCCGTCGTCCAAACACGGCTTCAGCTGTACGACCGTGCGGCAGAGTTTGCCGCACACATGGCCCGACGACTGGAAGAGGCCATGGAGCACAGGCCGCAGTTGGTCGTCCTCCCGGAAGACATCGGCACGCCCCTGCTGACGTTGGGCGATGCCGGGCTCTTGGCGGATTGCCAGCGCCTGGCGGAAGCCCGGACTCGTCTGGCGGACCGCTACCGCGGGCCGATCGAAGCCGCCTGCGCCCGCTGGAAGGTGTCGCCAGCCCGCGGTTTATGGCTCGTCAAGGCCGACCGCATCCGGGAGGTTTATGGGGCAACGTTTTCCGATCTCGCCCGCAAGCACCGGGTGCATATTATCGCCGGATCGGTTCCGTGGGCAGTGCCGCAAAAGTGCGGGGAAGTGCACAACGCAAGCTGCCTTTTCAAGCCCGACGGATCGCTGCACGTCGTGTCCCGAAAGGTCCACCTCACGCCGTTGGAACGGTCGGACGGGCTGGACCTGTCACCGGGCGAGCCGCAAGATTTGCGGGTGTTTGAGGTCGAGGAGGTCAAGGTCGGGGTGCTGGTGTGCGCCGACGGCTGGCACGGAGAGTTGGCGGACCGGCTGGTCAAACAGGGCGCCGAGTTACTGGTCCAGGTGTCCGCCAATCCGGAGGTTTGGGGCGATGGGACGCGCCGCGGGTGGGAGTCGAGCCTCTTCACTCAAGTCGAGCGGCTGGGCGTCTACGGGGTCGTCTGCATGGGCGTCGGCTCTCTCTTCGAATTGCCCTTCCAGGGGCAGTCGCAGATTATCGCGCCGCGGCGGCCCGACGGGCCGCGCGGCCGGCGCCCCTACGTTCTTCGAGAAACCCGCTCGGCCACCGAGGAGGAGGTGATCAGCCTGCGTCTGGAGTTTCCGGCCCCGCGGAAGAAAGGGCAGTGACGCCGCCCGCTACCGGAGTGAGAAACGGTCCGCCCTGACGCCCCCCCCGTGCGACTGATCAGAAAAGCGAACAAGGAGCCGCGGACAGAAATGCCGCAACTCCTTGTCTTTAAACAACCTGCGCCTAGGGTGGAAGATGGGACTTGAACCCACGACCCCTGGATCCACAATCCAGTGCTCTAACCAACTGAGCTACATCCACCATACGTGCCCGAAAGCCCACTATAAGTTGGCGCGGACTGAGCGTCAATGGGCGTCCCAGGAGCAGTTCGACGGAGGGGGCCGGTCCCGGTCGCCGCTGACTTGCCTCGCCCGATTTGCCTCAGTACGGGAACCGCTCGTCGAGGGTCGCCGAAGACAGCTCGACGAGGAATCCGGCGAGCCGCTCGATGAGGACCTCCATCAGCCGACGACCTTTCTCCGCCGTGGCGGCGTGCGGATAGCCCGCGCCGGCGTTGGTGGTCAACAGATGCCAGGGCCGGGTGATCGATACCCAGCCTCGATTGACCGCATCCAGCCGCGTGGCGGCCTTCGCGCCGTCGTCGCACGCCAGCCGGCCCTGGGCGTCGCGGAGCACCAACTCCGGCCAATAAGCCAGCGCCAGCGACGTCTCCATCTCGCCGGCATGATCGTCCGGATGCTCGAAAAGCTCGTCGTACATGTCGTGGAAGACCGTGTACCAGTTGCACAAGAAGAGGCTCGCCGCCGTCTTGCCGTACATCTCGCGGAGATAGGCCTTCAGATCGTTGCCGCCATGGCTGTTCAACAGGACGATCTTGCGGACACCGTGATGAACGAGCGATTCGACCAGGTCGGTGATCACCGCACCGAGGGTCGAGGGGTTGACGTTCATCGAAAACGGGAACTCGCGCTGATTCGTCTCCGTGCCATAGGGGACCGTCGGCAGCAGGATCACCTTGGCCCCGCGGTTCCAGGCGGCCTGGCAGATCGCCTCGCCGATCAAATCGCCCTCCCGCGTGTCCATGCTGAACGGCAGGTGGAGGTTGTGCGGTTCGGTAGCTCCCAGGGGGAGTACAGCCACCTCGTATTTGTGCTGTTTGACGGTTGCGTAATGGGTCCGAGCGAGGTGCCAGGGTGGGGATTGTTGGGGCATCGAAGTGCTTTCTTGACGGCGTGACGGCAGCAACCCGCAACGAGCGACTGCGCGTCCGCGAAACGGCCTCAGTGGGGGGGCGAAACAGGCTCGGGCATCGTCCCTGTTGGATTTTGCGGCCTGGGACATGCGCGGCAGTGTCAAACGTAGCGGCTCCCCGCCTGGCCATCAACCCGGGAGGCGAACGGCCGAGCCGGCCGCGGGCGGCGCGACGCTCGGGGAGCGGGCGGTTCGCGTTGCAGTCCCGCGCGGCTTGACCTACCATAGAAAAATCGAGCGGATGGAGACCGCCTCGCCTGGACGAAAACCGGGCCGGAAACGATAATCTTCGCAATCCCTGGGCGGAAACCGCAGACCGGGTCGCCAAATCGCGACGGGTGCGGCGGACGGGGACGCCTTGCGAGCGTGCCGGGTGGTCAACTGTGGGGAGAGTGACGATGACGCTGGTCCTTTACGACATGCTCCTGAACCTCAAGTACCCGATTCCGGAGAAAGACGTGATCATTTACGGCAAGGGGGGGGGCAAAGGGTGCGACGTGATCATCGGCTCCAACCAGTACGACCAGACGCGGACGATCGACGCGGAAGAGAAGATCGTGATGAATTTTGTGCTCGGGTCGATTTCCCACGAGCATTTTGCCATCGATCGGCGCGGCGCCCACGGTCCGAACCCGACGATGACCGTCAAGGACCTCAGCCGCAACGGCACCTATGTGAGTAGCCAGGGGGGCGAGTATCAGAAGGCCGAACGTGTGACGGGCGGCGACTTCGACGCGGTTGCCGGCCAGCCGATCCAGTTTGGCTCGCGAATCCGCCTGGGGGCCTCGTCCGACCACGTCCTCGAAGTCATGGCCGATGACGCCGCCAGCGAGCTGATCCAGATGTTTGTTGTGGTCCGCGCGTCGATCGACGAGAAACCGGAACCGCAGAAGCCGAAAAAGAAACGAGGCTTCCTGGGCCTCTTCGGACGTTGAGCGGAACAGTTGCGCGCCTGGGGTGGTGGCTGCTTCTTTTGCCAACCACGAAGCACGCGAATGTCACGAATGTTCTGCCGCAGGCAGTTCGAGCTTCCGCGCTGATCACGGCTGGCGGCCGGCGCGGATCGCATACAGCCCGTCGCCGACCTCGCGCGCCGCGCGGATCGTTTCCAGGTAGGGCGTGTCGCAGACGTCGAGGAAGCCGATCTGGTAATTCTCGCCGTCGCCGCGCCCGGTCGTCGCCTGGTCGCCGAACTGGAACCAGTGGGTACCGACGATCCAGGGGTTTTCCAGCGCGCCGGTGACGTAGCTCTTGTAGGCGGCCGCGCGTGCGTCCTGGTCCGGAACCGGGCGGAGGCCCGTGTGGAACATGCCGCGATCGAGCGCGCCAAAATGGAATTCGCCGATCACGACCGGCCTGTCGACGCCCTCGGGCAGGGCCAGGTCAACCACCGAAGCCTGGTAGCGGTTGAAGCTGATCACGTCGCAAACGCCGGCCGCCGCGCGGACGGCCCGGTCGTTGACCCAGGCGAACCGGCACCCCAGATACATCGTATTGGGCGCCGCCTGCTTGACCACCTCGCGGCAGACGCGGAAGTACTGCTCCGCGACCCGGGTGGCAAACGCGGCCAGGTCCTCGCGGGCCTTGGCCTCCTCGGGTGGCGTCCGCGACGCGGCCAGCCCGTGCCACGATTCGTGCTCCGTCTGCCAGGCCTCGTTCAGCCGCTCGATCGTCGCGTATTTCTGTTTCAGGTCTTGCAGGAAGGCCTGCTTGGCGGCCTGCTCCGCGGGCGAAGCCAGCGCGGCAAGGGCCAGCGAGAGCTCGGCTCCCCAGGCGAGCTCGTTGTCGACGAAGTAGCCCAGGCACCAGGGATCGTCGGCCGACTTGCCCTTTTCGTCAGCCATCCGCCCGGCCAGGCTGGCGCGAAAGTCCGGCTCGAACGGGTCGGGAAACTTGCCCCAATAGCCGGAGCTGCCTTCGATCGGTTTTCGCGCGGCGCTGATCGACACGGTGTAGGGCGTCTTGCGGTGCCGATAGATCGCCTCGTCGGACCAGTTGCCGATCGTGTTCATCGCCCAGCTGCGGAGCCGCCGGTGGCACAGCCGCGCGTGAATCTCCTGCCAGTCGGGCCCGTATTTCCGCAGCAGGTTGGCGGCGGTGAAATTGAACGTCTCGTAGTGCCTGCCTTGATAGTAGCCGTGGGGCGCCCAGGAGCCGCGCCCGAAAAAGGCGCCCATCGGCGCGTCTCTCTCGGGCAACGCGGCGAACCAGTGTTCGCGGTCGGTGATCGGCGTGGCGGCGTTGTTGGGGCGGACGCAGTCGATCCCGTGGGACCAGAAGAGGCGGCCCGCCGGGTCGACAAGCCACCACTTGCCGCGATGCCGCTTGGGGTAGAAATGGCCGGTGGCCTCCAACTGGGGGCCGGCGGCCCAGCCGCCGTACTCGTTCCAGTCCGCCGGGCCGGGGTGGGCGGCCAGGTCGCCGCGCTCCTCCGCGGCAAACTCGGCCAGCGCGGCTTGTGAATGGGTCTTGCGCGGCCAATCCTTGTGCGCATATTGCCCGAACGTGTCGATCAGCGGGAACAGCTTGTCCACGGATTCAGGCAGGGCGCCGGCCGGGCTCGCCCCCTCCGTGCGGAGGTTGTCGATGCGGAACACGTGCCGGGCGGCGGGCTCGGCGACGAAGATCAGAATCGCGTCGACCTCTGCCGGGTCGATCCCCTGCTCGGCCGACAGGCCGCCCGGGTAACCCCGCATTCCGAACAGCTTCTCGCGAAACGCCGTGGGGAGCCGGCGGCGGATGTTCACCTGGAAGGTCGCCCGCTGGCCCGGCCCGACCTGGGTGTTTTCCTGGTAGTAGACCCGCTTGCCGCCGGCGGGCGAGTCCATCCGGCAGTGGATCGTGAGCGGTTCTTCGCCGACGTTTTCCACATCGAGCGCAAGCCGGGCCGCTCCGCTCAGGTCCCAGACGCCGCCGGCCGGCTTGAGTGTAATCCCCGGCCAGCGCTGGGTCGTGCCGGTCGTCACCTCAAGCGACGTCGCCGGCGGCAAGCCGTGGAGCGCCACCTCGGCGTCGCGAGTCTCCACCCTCTTGAGGTCGAAACCCGGCTCGAAATCGAACAGCGTCTCGGCGGCCGCCAGCGACGCGGCCAGGGCCGGGATGAGAACAAGGGTGGTCCGGATGGGATGCCTGAAGAGTGGGAGCATGGGAGCGTGCGGGGGTCAGTCTTCACCTCGTTCCCAAGCTCCGGCTTGGGAACCGGGAAAGTTCGCGAACCAGCAACGGGGCTGGGCCAGCCTTCCACTTTACCGGCGCACTGGGGGGATCACAAGCGCGGCGAGACGGTCGGCCGGATTTGTTCGCGCCGCGCCAGGCATCCGGCCGCGGCCAGCGATTTCGCGATAAACCGCTTCGAGCCGGTCGCAATTCCGCTCGAACGAGTGGCGCAGGGCAAGTTCCCGTGCCGCCGCTCCCATCCGGCTTCGCTCCCGCGGATCGAGGAGCCGCTCGATGCGGTCCGCAAGGGTCGCGGCCTGGCGCGGGTCGGAAATCACGTAGCCTTCGCGGCCATCGGTCATCAACTCGTTGGCGCCGGCGGCACGGCTGACGACAACGGGCAGGCCCGACGCCAGCGCTTCGAGCACCACCAGGCTACAACTGTCGTAGAACGTCGGGTGGACGAGCAGATCGGCCGCGGCCAGGTAAGGGACGATGTCGGACCGCGCGCCGAGAAAGGAGACGTTCTCCTGCACCCCCAGCGCCCGGGCCAGGAGCGGATAGCCTTGCCTGCGGCGGCCGCCCAAAATCGCCAGGTGGACCGGCGCCGATCGCCGGCGCAGCAGCTTCAGTGCCCGGAGGGCCGGACCAACGCCCTTGAGGCGGAAATTGTGGGCCACCAGCAGGAGCAGCAGGGCATCATCAGCGAGTCCCAGCGCGCGGCGAACGGATGCCCCGAATTCGCCGCGGCGCGCGGGTGAAAACCGAGCGCAATCGACGCCGTTGGGAACAATGCGAATCCCGTCGCGCGGCACGCCGTGAAAACGGACGAAGTCGTCGGCCACGCGCCTCGACAGGGCCACGAAGAGCCGGCCATCGTTGACGTACTGGCGGGCGGCGAGCCGCCGGAACTGGCGATAACGCGGCAGCAGCCCGATCGCCAGCCGCCTGGCCGGTTGGAGGATCGCCGGCAGGGCCCGCAACCTGCGCTCGAGCAGCGCTTGGCGGGAGCCGAAATGAGGCTGGAAGACGTCGCAATGCCAGCCGGCCCCCGTCTCGTGAACAACCTGGCAATTCAGCCCGAGCAAGCGGCGCTGGAGGGCCGCGGCGTAGTGCATCCGCGAGCGCCCGGCGCTGACGGCGTGCAGCCGGATGCGGGGATGATCCGTCCGGGGCGAGAAACTCCGTGCGAGCACGTGCATTTCGTGGCCGCGGTCGGCCATCGCGCGGGTGAACTGCCAGGTCCAGTGTTCCAAGCCGCCGCGGCGCGGGTCGAGATGTTCGAGGACGATAGCCACTCTCATGCGATCAGACCCAGCTTGCACTCCATGGCCTGCTGCTTGCCCAGGACCTGGCGAATCAGCCGCTTCTCCTTCGCGCCGAGCCGCGCCGTGCCGAAGTATGCCCGCAAAAAAGCCACCTTGTGGGTGCACTTGACGCGATCGCGGGGGGCGGAGTAGGCCAGCTGCGCAAGGTCCTTAACGAGCCAGCGCTGGCGAAACCGCGCCCGCTGCTGCACGCGCTGGAGATCGATCAGTCGGATCTCGAACACGCCGGGCGACGGCTCGCGAACGAAGAAGTGGCAACAGTACAGGTCGCGATGATTGAATCCCGCCTCGTGAAAACGCCGCACGAGCGACCCGACGGACTCGATCAGTCGGGCAAGACGCTTGTCTTTGCGGGTGGCGGCGGCCGGGTTGAGAACGGGAAACCGCTGCCGGAGGAAATCGTCGAGCGGCGTGAAACCCTCCAGTCCGGGAGTGATCGTCAGCGACTCCAGCCGCCCGCGGCGATCAAGCCGTTCGCCGTATGCGGCCAGTTCGACGCAGGGGATGCCCACCGCCTCGAGGCGGCGAATGTTCTGGGCTTCGTCCCGTCCGGCGGAGGTGCGGGGGGGCAGCCCGAGCCAGGCTCGGAGCCGCGCCGCCGCGCCGCCGACATGGTGTTTCTTCAAGTACACGACGCGCGGCCCTCCGGCCAGCGACAGCACCAGGCGCCAGTTTTCCCGATCGGGGAGCGCCCGGAGGCAGGTCCCTTCTCGGCCCTGCATGAGGGCCGCGAAGCGGTCGAGCCCGGCGGTGTGCAATCCCTCGCGGCACGCCGGCGAAGCCCAGAGCGGCTCCTCGCCGATCCGCGCCAGGCCGGTCCCCGCGGGGTCCGGCCGGCTGGGCAAATCCTGGCGGGCGAGCGTCGGGCCGGTGCAAACCTGGTAGCGCCGCCCCGCGCCGCCGGCCGGGCATTGACCGGCCGGCAACTGCCCGGCCGCGGGCGTGCCACCCGCCTGGTCGGGAGGCAACTCCGCCGCACCACGCGGCGATGGACCGCCGATTGGCGATCGGGGAGCGCGTGTGCCCGGCGATTCGATCTCTCCGGCTGGAATCCGCGGCACGGGCAGGCTCCCTTCTTTAGGCGGTTGCAGGTCGGCAGCGCGTCATGCAACGCGGTGGACGCCGGTCCGGGCAAGCCAGCCGCGGACCTCGCGGTAGACCATTTCGACCGACAAATCCTGCATGCATTTGTGGTGTTTGTAAGGGCACACGCGCTGGTGGCAGCCGATGCACTCGAGGTCCTTCAGATACAGATCGATGGCATCGACGGTTGGGTTCTGCCCCCAGACGGGAAGCATCGGTCCGTAGAGCGTAATCACCGCCTTGCCGAGGGCCGCGGCCAGGTGTCGGGGTCCGCTGTCCGTGGAGATCATCAGCCGGCTGCGGCGGATGCAGGCCTTGGCCGTGCCGATGTCCAACGGCTGGCCGCGCATCGAGACGACTTGCGGTCGCCCGGCCAGGGCGGTGATCTGCCCCGCCGTGGCCTGCTCGCCGGGACCGCACATCACCAGCACATGATGATCCAGCTCGTCGACGATGCGGCGGGCCAGCGCGGCGAAGTGGCCGGCCGGCCAGAGCTTGGCCGCGCCGTAGGCCCCGCTGGAGTTGAACGTGATCAGGCGGCCGTCGCCCGGCAGCCCCAACTGCTGAAACACCCGGTCGGCGCTCCGCTCGTCGCGCGGCGTGGTGGCCAACTCCAGCCGCGGCGAACTGGATGGACAGCCCGCCACCTCGGCCAGGTGCAGGTAGTAGTCGACCATCGGTCGATCAGCGGTCCGGCGACGCGAATGGGACAGCCGGATCGGGTCGGTCAGCAGCGGCCCGCGGCCATAGCGGGCGTAGCCGATTCTCCGTTTCGCTCGCCCGAGCCAGGAGAGGATCGCCGAGCGCGGCGAGTTCGGCATCAACAATACCATGTCGAACCGTGCCGCCAAGAGCTTGCGCCAAATCCGCAGGTGGTCGCCGAGCGCCGATTTGCCCCGCGGGTCGAAGTACCATTGCTCATCGAGCCAGTCGGTTCCGGCCAGCACGTCCCTCTGATACGGGTACATAACCCCCGCGATCCACGCCTGGCGGCCATAGTGGGCCCGAATCGCGCGGAGTGCCGGCGTGGCCATGACGAAGTCGCCCAGCCATCGAGGCAGAAATATCCCGATCCGGCACTGCTTGCCTGTCGTGAGAATCGGCATGAGGAATTCTCACCGTCTCTTCCAAGAAAGGCGATCCCAAACCGGCGCGGCCGACAGCAATGCACCATCCATGCGGCGCGGTCGACAACCGCGAGTTCCCCGAGTAATCGCCATCCGGATGCTGCCTGATAGCCCGCCAGGCCGCTGGACGTTGCGTCGCAGCGGCCTCGGCCTGCTCTAGCGAAGTAAACCCTCACAGCATAGCAGCTTAACGCCATCGGTACCAAGGCCAATTACCGGGGCTCCAAGGTTAAGAACGCGACGCGTACACGTCAGCTCATCCGCGCGTCGGCTGGGTTTGGACGAGGAGAATCTGAGAACCTGATGTAAACCGGCCGGCACGGGGCAGTCTGGTGAAGGCAGGGGTTTCAGGGAAGGATGCTGGCCATGGACAGCGACAATTGGCTCACCCGGAAGGGAACGCGCTGATTTGTGGCTGCCCCGTCGGGGCGGAACCCACACGCTGAGCCGTGCCGGCCCGTTTGCCGGGCAGTGTCCACACTGAAGAGGGGATCGGCTCGTTGCCGGGCCTTGGTTGGAGAGGGTCATCCGCGGTAGGATCAGACGGGTGGCCGAAATCATCCAGAGACTTCGCGGCAGTGCGTACGATCCTCCTGATCCTCAAGGTCCTGTGGGCCTCGCCCTACACGCTGATTGGTTTGGCGGTTGGCCTTCTCGGGCTGATCAGCGGCGGCCGTGTCCAGGTCCGTCGCGGAGTTGTGGAATTCCATGGCGGCCTGGTCCGGTGGCTCCTCGCGCATGGACCGCGTGGCCCGCTGGCGATGGCGATTACGTTTGGCCACACGGTCCTCGGCCAGTCCGAAGCGGCCTTGGACCTCTGCCGGACGCACGAACAGGTCCACGTCCGGCAGTACGAGCTCTGGGGGCCGGTGTTTGGCCCGGCCTACCTGTTGTGTTCCCTCGGCCTTTGGCTTTGCGGGCGGGATGGGTATCGCGACAACCCCTTCGAGCGGCAGGCGAGAAGACGGGAGATCGGGGGAAGCGGAGGAATGACCGAAGGCATCCATCCCCGCGGGGATTTGCCCCAGGACAGGAACGATCCGATCGGATGATCGGCAAGGGCAATCGGAGGACATGGGGGACGGGCCGCCCGATCGCCCGGGTCCCGTCTAGCGGACGATCTTCGCCCCCGCGGCGACCTCGTCGAGCCTGGCCTCGACGATCTCTTGTCCGGAGAGGAAGCGGATGCCGATCGCCAGTGCCCAAAGCGGCAACCGGCCCAGACGATCGACACCGATCTTGACCAGGTCCTTGGCCGTGCACACGACCGCGGAAGCAGCGGCCTGTTGCGCCCAGGACGCGAGACTCTCGATGTCGCCGCGGCGATACGGGTGATGGTCGGGAAACTCGCGGAAGGCGGCCACCCGGTAGCCGCAGTCGGCCAACGTGCGTTGGAAGCCGGCCGGGTTGCCGACGGCACAGAACGCCGCGACCTTTCGTCCGGCCAGGCTGGCGATTGGCTGCCGGTCGCCGCTGGCTGCCAGCAGGTGTTCGGGTGCGTGCGCGACCTCTGCCCAGGCCGCGTCGGGCGCGAGCCGGGCGACCCGCGCGCGGATTTCCTCGCGAGGGCCCCGCTTGAGCATGTCGGCGCGCGTCAGCACGACGATTCCCGCGCGTTGCAGACCGCGAATCGGCTCCCGCAGGGTGCCGCGGGGAAAAATCCGCTCGAACCCGAACGGCTCCAGGGCATCGATGAGCACGATGTCCAAGTCGCGGTGAATCCGCCGATGCTGGAAGCCGTCGTCGAGGAGGATTGCCTGGCAGCCGAACTCTTCGATCGCCAACTCGGCCGCTTCGACCCGGTCGGGGTTTTGCAGATGGGGCACGTCGGGCAGTTGCCGCTCGAGTTCGAGGGCCTCGTCGTTCACCCCCCCGGGCTCCGCGCCGTAGCCGCGGCTGAGGATTGCCACTCGCAGCCCCTGCCGCCGCAGCCGGCGGGCGGTCCAGGCGGCCATCGGCGTCTTGCCGGTCCCCCCCAAGGTCAGGTTGCCGATGCTGATCACGGGGACGCCGACGCGACGGACGAGGCGCAGGCTGCGGTCGTAGCGCCGGTTTCGCCAACGGACGGCCAGTGCGTAGGGAACCGCGATTGCGCCGAGGACCGCCCGCAGGCAGGCCGCCCGCAGCCCGCGGCGGCGCCCACTGACCAGGCTGCGGAATTCACTGGGACGGAGCATCAGCAGGTCGTTCGGATAATCGGAGTCTTGGACTGGGCCATCCCCGAGTCTATCGCAGGCGCGCCTCGTGCGGCAATCCATGTTGCCCTCCAGCCCGCCCCGGCCCGGCGAGGCCGCGCCCGGTCCGAGGCTTGCGCCCTTCGGTCTCCGGGCCAGCCGGCGGATCGGGCCGCGGGGCCGGCGCCGCGAGGCCGCGCTCCTTGACAGGTCAAGGCCGAGGCGGGAAGATGAGCGGGCCGCATGCAACCGACCTTTCCCTGGTGACACACCCCGCTCGACATGCTCCGGAGGCCAGCCATGCGTACCCGCAAACGGCGCAAGATATCACTCCTTGCCCGCTGGTTCTTGTCCGTTTTCGGCCTCGCGCCTGCGGTCGGCATCGGCTTTGTCTTGCCACTGGCGGCGCGGGGGGGCGAGCCGCTCGAGGTGAGCGGGCGCTATCCCCACTTGGCGCTGTTCAACCACGGGGGGGAATGCGGCATCGGCGCGTTGGCGCCCTGGGCCGGAAAGCTCTGGGGGGTGACCTATTCACCGCACTCCCCGCGAGGCAGCGACGACAAGCTCTTCGAGATCGACGAGTCGCTGGCGCTGGGGATCCGACCCGAGGGGATCGGGGGGACTCCCGCCAACCGGTTGATCCACCGCGAGTCGAATCAGCTGTTCATCGGGCCCTACGTGATCGACTCCGCGGGAGGCGTTCGCGTGATTCCCTACGACCAGGCGATCGGCAGGCCGACGGCCACGCTCCGCCACCTGACCGATCCGGCCAGGAAGGTCTACACCTTCACGATGGAGGAGGGGCTCTACGAGATCGACGTCGAGACCCTTGCCGTGAAGACGCTGTTTGTCGACAGCCATCTGAAGGAGTTCGTCGATTACCTGCCCGGCTATCACGGCAAGGGCGGATACACGGGCCAGGGGCGGATTGTCGTCTCGAACAACGGCAAGAAGGCGCAGAAGAGCGCGTCGCGCGACGCCGCCGGCTGCCTGGCCGAGTGGGACGGCAAGGATTGGACGATTCTGGAGGAGCACCCGTTCAACGAAGTCAGCGGGCCCGGCGGCATCGAGGGCAACGCCGGCCAGGCCGATCCGGTCTGGGCCACCGGTTGGGACAGTCGTTCCGTCCTGCTCAAGCTGCTCGACGGCGGCCGCTGGTCGACCTGCCGCCTGCCGATCGGCTGCTACTCGTACATGGCCAGCCATGGTTGGTACACCGAATGGCCCCGCATCCGGCAGGTCGGGCCGGAGGGCGAATACCTGATGAACATGCACGGGCTGTGGTACGATTTTCCGGCCGGTTTTTCGGCTGCCGACACCGCCCGGCTGCGACCCATCGCCAGCCACCTGAAGATCACGGCGGATTTCTGCCGCTGGCAGGGTCGGGTGGTGTTCGGCTGCGACGACACGGCGATCACCGGCGGGAACCGTTTCGTCAACCAGTCGCAATCGAACCTCTGGTTCAGGGAGTGGGAGCAGCTCGCCGAGGGCGGCCGCCCGGCCGGCTGGGGCGGGGTCTGGGTGCACGACGACGTTGCCGCCGAGACCCCCTCGCTGCCCTTCCATTTCGCTGGTTATGAACGGCGGATGGTCCACCTGGCCCACGGCAGCGACCAGCCCGTGGCGGTGACGATCCAGGTCGACCGGCGGGGCGATGGACGCTGGTCGGACTACGCAACGATCGCCGTGCCGGCGGGTGGCTACGCGTACCATATCTTTCCCGCGGATCTCCGGGCCCAGTGGGTCCGCCTGCGGACCGATCACGCGGCGGGCGACATGACCGCCTACTTCCACTTCGGCCCCGGCGGAGGCGCGCTGGCCGACGCGGAGATGTTCGCCTCCCTGGCGGAGGTCGACGACCAGGGCGAGCGCTCGGTCGGCATCGTTCGCCCCCGCGGCGGAGATCTGGGCACGCTCCAGGTTCTGGCCCATCGGGCGAGCGGGCAAGACGAACGGCGGACCCCGCCGGTCTATTACGAAGTCGGCCCCGAGATGTCATTCCAGCAGCCGGCCCAGCCGGAGGAGCAGGTGCAATTCCTCCAGCAGAGGGCGGGACTCGCAAGCGCCGATTTCACGGTCGATGCGGCCTCCGCGGTGATCGCCAGCGATGGCGTCACCTACCGGCTGCCGCTCCGCGCTGATGCCTACCGCCGGGCCTGGTCGGTCGGCTGGCCGCGGGGCGTCCGCGAGGTCGTCACCGAGCGGTTGTTGCTCAACTGCGGGGGGACGTTCTATGTTCTGCCCCACAAGTCGGCCGGCGGCTATTCCGGGCTCAAGCCGGTCTGCACCCACAACAAGCGGATCACCGACTTCTGTTCCTGGCGCGGGATGCTCGTGCTGGCGGGCACGCGGGCCGACGCCGCGCCCGACGGCCACTACTTCCCGGCGGCTGACGGCAGCGCGGGGCTCTGGTTCGGCGACGTGGACGATCTCTGGAAGCTCGGCAAGCCGCGCGGCCGCGGCGGCCCCTGGCTCGACACCCCGGTCGAAGCCGGCCTACCCTCGGACGCTTACCTGATGACCGGCTTCGACGAAAAGACGATCACGCTCTCGCACGATCATCCGAGCGCGGTGACGATTCGCATCGAGGTCGACTTCCTCCGCGACGGAACCTGGAAGACCTACACGTCGATTCCGGTTCCCGCCGGGCAGACGGTGACGCACAAGTTCCCCGCCGGGTATTCCGCCCATTGGGTCCGCGTCGTCGCCGATCGCGCCGCGCGGGCCACGGCGCAGTTGACTTACGAGTAGGGTTCGCCAGGCCGGTCGGAAGACGGCGGCGGCCGGGCGGTCGCTTCCGGGCCCCGTTGCGGCTCCGGACCTCGTCCCACGATCGCTCGGAAGCCGCACGGAGGGGATTGCGGCGGATGCCGCGGCTATCGATCCGCAGCCTTCTTGAACACGTACTGGTTGCAGCCCCAGCCGCCGCCGCAGGTGGTCAGGTTTTGCAGCACGCAGCCCCGCTGATGCTGGGGGAGAATGATCTGTTCCGGGCGGGCGACCTCGAACGGCAGGCCACCGCACCAGTCGACCCAATCGTGCCAGACGGACATGCCGCGGTCCTCCTTCTTCCGCCGCCAATCGGCGAACGGCAACGGGTTTCTCCCCCGCGCCAAGCGAACCAGGGCGAACTTCAGTTCGAAGAGCAGGGAGACGGCCAGCACGAGCAACGGGCGGAGCGGCTTCGGCAACCGGTTGTAGAGCCGCTTGACCGCGTGCCAGCGGCGGCTTGCCCCCCCCTGATCGTTGTAGACGGCAAGGCACAAGAGGCCGTTCGGGCGGACCAGTTCGGAGACCAGCGCGAGGGCGTCCGCAAGGTTGCCCGTGTGGTGCAGCACGCCCCAGCAGTAGACCACGTCGAACTGGCCAAGGCGGCCGAGATACTCTCGATCCAAGGCGGAACCCCGCTCGATCGTCCACGCCGGATCGCCCGCGAAGCAGCGCCGCTTGACCGCCTCGGTGCACGCCACGGCCTGCGGGTCGTAGTCGAACGAGTGGACCGTGGCACCCAATCGCCGGGCCGCCAGGCTGAACAGGCCGCTGCCCGACCCGATGTCCAGAAACGAACTGCCCGCCAGATCGTCCACTGCCAGCAACCGCCGCAGGGAGGCCTCGGCGTTTTCGATCCGCTGGTCGTCCAGGGTCTGAAGAAACGACCGCCAATTGGCTCCGAACGCGAACCGTGTCTGTTCAGCGATCCCGTCGGTGTGTCTGTCGGTGTTCACGGCTGTCCTTCCCGATCGCCGGTGGCCGCGGCGGAGGCCGCGATCCGGCGCGTGGCGCGGGAAGCGGCGATTCGGATTGACGTCGTCTCCCGCCCAGCGGCGATCCGCCGATCGATCCGCGCTCGCGGTTGCCCGCCCAAAGGAGTCACCTCGAAGAAATACTCCAGTCCCGTCAAGGCCATGACGCCGGTCCGGCATCGACCGTCTTGCGCCGCGTAGCCCGAGTCCTCAATCATCACCGCGCCGTAGACCCTCAGGGCCTCGGTGCAATCGCAGCAGGCTTTGGCGATGCCCAGGTGGTTCACCCGGTCATGCAGGGCATGGCCGATCTGCTCGGGGCGAAACTCCTCGTAACTCAGGCAGGAGAGCCATTGGCCCCAGCGGTAGATCACATTGATGTATAGGAACGCCGCTCCGGCGTGTCAACGAGGATATTCCGATCGAAGGACTGGTTGAGGTAGTAACCCCGCGCGTTGCCGCCGACTTCCCACGCCGTGCCGCCGGACTGGCCGGCGAAGGTCGGCGCGGGCCGCTGAACCAGTTCGTCCAGCCAACCGTCCGCGCCTCGGGCCCGGGGCCGGCGGCGGTCTCGGCCGCTGTGCTCCGCGCGAACCACGTCGCCACGACCGGGATCAGCAGCAAGAACGCCAGGGAGCGAGGGGCGAGCCAAATCGCCTCCAGGCAGACCGGTATGTCCGAGAGCAGCCGCCGCGTCGCGTGGTTGTTGCTGTTCATCGTCAAAGTCCAACTGCGCCGCGGAAGTCCCGTCCGGTTGTGAAGCCGCCACGAGCATTTTTTCGGCGTGAATTTCTCCTACGGCAAGCAAAACGCGCCAACTCGCCAGGGTTTCCCTGAATTGCCCCGCCCGTCTCCAGTCTACGCGCGCCGATGGCAAGCTGTAGCGGTTGTCCGGTTATTTCCGCCCCAATCGGCCAACCCGAATCGTCCCTGCGGCAAGATGTGCGTCAAATCGCTCGTCTGGCCGATCGATACCCCGGCAACAAGCGGGTTGACCGCCGAGGTCAAGCAGCAGAATGAGCCCTTCCAATTCGAGCTCCGCGACGGACGGCGCGGCAAGCGCTGACCGCTGAGGCTTCGGAGCGGACTCGAGCCGGAGCGGATTGACAACCGGAAGCCAGCGCGGCTGCCGCGATCCTGAAGTGGCAGCCGCGCCACTTTCGTCTCGCGATAGTCCATCCGCAGCCTGGCCATCCTTGGCAGACGCTTGTCGCTCCCCTGGAGCGAATCAGCGCAGGCGTCGAGGCTGGAGGCCCGGTCGAAGGCGATTTCCGGCTCGGGGTACTTGCTCTGCGGGCCATGACGGTTCAGTTCGGCAGCGGTATAATTGGCACCTTGCGGTTGGCGATTGCGGCGCCGAGCACGCCCGCTCTGTGTCTCCGTTGTAAGGGCCTGTTGAGCCGGAGCGATGTGGATGAATCGGTTCAGGGCACTCGGGAGGAGCTCGTGAAAGTCGCGGTATTGGGGTCGGGAAACGGCGGTTGCGCGGCGGCCTTCGACTTCGCCCGGGCAGGCCACGATGTCTGGCTCGCCGATTTCCCGGAGTTTCCCGGGAACATTGCGGCGATCGCACGGCAGCAGGGAATCGTTGCCGAAGGGCAGTTGCAGGGGTTTGCCCCCGTTCGCCACGCCGGCCACTCGATCGGTCCGGCGGTTGCCGGGGCGGAGTTGGTGCTCGTGGTCGGCCCGGCCTATAGCACGGCGCCGTTTGCCGAGGCCTGCCGGCCGCACCTCGAGCCGGGCCAGACGATCGTCGTATGCCCCGGCTCGTGCGCCGGGGCGATCGTGTTCAAAAACGCCTTGGGCCTGGACCTGGCCGACGACCGGTTTCTGATTGCCGAGACGGCGACGCTTCCCTACGCGGTGCGCGTCTCCGCGCCCGGCCGGATTCATGTCTACTTGAAGCTCCAGGCGGGCGTGTACCTGGCCGCGATTCCGGGGCCCCGAACCGGCGAGGTCCTAGCCCGGCTTTTGGACGTCTATCCGTGTCTGCGGCCCGCCCAGAACGTCTTTCAGACTTCGCTGCAAAACGGCAACCCGGTCATCCACCCGGCCGTGACCGTCTTGAACGCCGCGCTGATCGAGCGCAGCGGGGGCGATTTCTGCTTCTACCAGGAGGGAGTCACGCCCGCCGTCGGCCGGCTGATGGAAGCCATCGACAGGGAGCGGATGGCCGTCGGGGCCGCGCTCGGGTTGGAGGTCCTCTCCGATCCCGAGTTGGGCGTGATCCAGGGCTACATGCGAGCTGCCACCTACGACGCGGGGTATCGCGAAGCGCCCGGTTTCCAGGGCATTCGCGCCCCGCATCGTCTCGATAATCGCTATTTTCACGAGGACGTCGGTTTCGGGCTGGTGTTTCTCTCCTCCTTGGCGCAGCGGGCGGGCGTGGAAACGCCCGTGGCCGACGCGATGATCCGCCTCGTCTCCGTGTTGATGGGGCGCGACTATTGCCGCGAAAGGGCCAGAAGCCTGGAGATGCTGGGCCTGGGCGACGCGCCGCTCGACGAGATCCTTAACCGCTTGTGAGAGCATCAACGATGATTATTGGAGTCCCCAAGGAAATCAAAGATGGCGAACACCGCGTCTCCCTGACGCCGATCGGCGCCGAGACGCTGGCGGCGCAAGGTCACCGGGTCGTCGTCGAGACCGCCGCCGGGCTGGCGGCGGGAATGCCGGACGACGCCTACCGCCAGGCGGGAGCGGAGATTCTCGCCGACATCCGCGCGGTCTACCAGCAGGCCGAGATGATCGTCAAGGTCAAGGAGATCCTGCCGCCCGAATACCCGCTGCTCAGGGAGGGGCAGGTCCTCTTCACCTACATCCACTCGGCCAATAAGCCCGACCAGACCCAGGTCCTGTTGGACAGCAAGGTCGTCGGCATCGCTTATGAGAACGTGACGGCCGATGGCCGCGAATTCCCCCTCCTGACCCCGATGAGCGAAATCGCCGGCGAGGTGGGGATGCTGATGGGCGCCAATCACCTGTTCACGGTCCAGGGAGGCAGCGGCATGCTGCTCGGCGGCGCTCCCGGAGTCGAGCCGGCGAAGGTGGCGATTCTCGGGGCCGGGCACGTGGGGATCGGCGCCGCCCGCTACGCCCTGGCGATGGGCGCCGACGTGACCCTGCTGGACATCAGCCTCCAGCGCTTGCGCGAGGTGCGCCACACGATTTTCCCCAGCATCCGCACCCTCTATTGCATCCGCGCCAACGTGGTGCGGCTCCTTCCCGAAGTTGACCTCCTGGTCAACGCGGTCAAGTGGTCGCCGGGCCTGACGATCGTCTCCCGCGAGATGCTCAAGCTGATGAAGAAGCAGGCCCTGATCGTCGACATCGACTGCGAGCCCGGGGGAGCCATCGAGAGCTGCGCCTACACGACGCACGCCGATCCGGTCTTCGAGATCGATGGGGTCTGCCACCTGTTCGTGGCGAACCTGCCGTCGGCCGTGGCAGGCACCGCGTCGCGCTCGCTGTC
>Ga0123329_1001401_pt1 | contig 22917 bp, 16 predicted proteins | sample BioC12SIPDNA_FD_89703 | JGI IMG/M metagenome (GOLD analysis project Ga0123329, IMG submission 89703) | Anaerobic biogas reactor microbial communites from Washington, USA - Biogas_R1_B C12 SIP DNA | ecosystem: Engineered > Bioreactor > Anaerobic > Unclassified | place: Washington, USA | collected...
CTCCATGAGCACGATGACCTTCTTCGCGCCGTGGACCAGGTCCATCGCCCCGCCCATGCCCTTGACCATCTTGCCCGGGATCATCCAGTTCGCGATGTCGCCGCCGGCCGAGACCTGCATGGCACCGAGGATGGCGGCGTCGACCTTGCCGCCGCGGATCATGCCGAAGCTCGTCGAGGAGTCGAAGAACGAGGCGCCCTTGCGGACGGTGACGGTCTCCTTGCCGGCGTTGATGAGGTCGGGGTCGACGTCCTCGTCGAGGGGGTAGGCGCCGACGCCGAGGATGCCGTTCTCGGACTGCAGGACGATCTCGACGTCGTCGGGCACGTAGTTCGGCACGAGGGTCGGCAGGCCGATGCCGAGGTTGACGTAGGAGCCGTCGGAGAGCTCCTGGGCCGCGCGGGCGGCCATCTGCTCACGGGTCAGGGCCATCGTCAGTTCCCCTCGGTCTCGGTGTCGGTGCGCACGGTGCGTCGCTCGATGCGCTTCTCGGCGGCCTGCTCCGGCGTCAGCGGCAGGACCCGGTGGACGTAGATGCCCGGCAGGTGCACCTGGTCCGGGTCGAGGTCGCCGGGCTCGACGAGCTCCTCGACCTCGGCGACGGTGATCCGACCGGCCATCGCCGCGAGTGGGTTGAAGTTGCGCGAGCTCTTGCGGAAGACGAGGTTGCCGTGGCGGTCGCCCTTCCAGGCCCGCACGAGGCCGAAGTCGGCGACGATCGCCTCCTCCAGGACGTAGTCGCGCTCCTGGAGGTCCTGCCCGAAGTCGGTGGCGAAGGCTGCGGCCCGCTCGCCACCCATCGTGAAGGTCTTGACCTCCTTCGGCGGCGAGGACTTCTTGACCGACCCGTCCGACGCATACAGCCAGGGCAGACCGCCGTCGGCGACCTGGGTGCCTGAGCCGGTGATCGTGTAGAACGCCGGGATCCCGGCACCGCCGGCGCGCAGCCGCTCCGCGAGCGTGCCCTGCGGGGTCAGCTCGACCTCGAGCTCACCGGAGAGGTACTGCCGCTCGAACTCTTTGTTCTCGCCCACGTAGGAGGCGACCATGCGGCGGATGCGCTTGTTGGAGAGCAGGATGCCCAGCCCCCAGTCATCGACGCCGCAGTTGTTCGAGATCGCCTCGAGATCGGTGATGCCCGCCTCGAGGATCGCCTGGATGAGAACGCTCGGGATGCCGCACAGACCGAAGCCACCGACGGCCAGCGACATGCCGTCGCGGATGCCCTCGATCGCCTCTGCGGGGGAGGAGACCACTTTGTCCATGGGGAGAACACTATCCGCAACAGGTCCGCTCACCCGAGGGGGTGCTGGGGCCTCGGTGGCCGTGACGAATACCGAAGAACATCAACATATCTTCCCAATACGCTGAAGATCCTTCGGCCAAGGACAATTACATCGTTGTAGTTTCAGCCGTGGACTTGCGTGTCGCAAGTGACTAGTGAGACAAAAGGGGGACTTGAGTTCCAGGTGCGTCCGACCGGCCGCCCGATCGAAGAGGTCCGTCAGTCCATGACTCGCACGTCCGCCGCCGTCAGGCAGTTCCGCGCATCGAGCTTCCGGGCGGTGAGTATGGTCAGCGCGCCCCTGGTGGCGCTCCCGCTCCTGGCCACCGGCACCGCGCACGCAGCACCGATCGTCACGGCAGTCACGGTCCCGCCTCCGCCCACCCCGTCGGTCACGCTGCCTGCGGACATCGACGTCGCGCCGAGCTACCAGCAGCAGACGACGTGTGACCCGACCGCCAAGCCTGGCGTCACCGACTTCGCGAAGCTCCTCAACCAGCACTACGGGACGCGGTCCTACGGCATCGGCCGCAACTGCAACAGCGGGGTGACCGAGCACAGCGAGGGTCGCGCCCTCGACTGGATGATCAGCGCCTACGACCCGCAGCAGAAGGCGATTGCGGACGCCATCGTCGAGTGGCTCTCCGCCTCGGACGACAAGGGCAACCCGGGCGTCATGGCCCGGCGCTTCGGCATCAACTACATCATCTGGAACCGCAAGATGTGGCGCGCCTACGCCCCGGAGCGTGGCTGGGCGACCTACACCGGCTCGCACCCGCACGACGACCACATCCACTTCACCTTCACGTGGGACGGCGCCTACAAGCGCACCTCGTGGTGGACCGGCGTCGCCCTGAAGACGATCACGATCGGCTCCGACCGCACCCCCGGCGCTCCGGCTCCGCACGAAGTGCCGATCCTGACCAACACGGGCTACCACGTCCTGCGCACCGGCTCGCGGGGCGAGGAGGTCGAGATCCTCCAGCGCGGTCTCGGGATCACAGCCGACGGCTCGTTCGGCCCGCAGACCGAGGCGTCGGTGCGCGCCTTCCAGACCGAGCACAAGCTCACCGTCGACGGCGTCGTCGGCCCGCAGTCATGGGCCAAGCTCATCGAGCTCGGTCACGTCCCGGCTCGCAACGCGACGACGCCGGCGCCGACGCCGGCAGCTCATCCGCTGGAGGCGTATGCGTCGCAGACGCTGCGTCGCGGCTCGACCGGGGCGGCGGTCAAGGCACTGCAACAGGCACTGGGCAGCACTGCCGACGGCTCGTTCGGCCCGGCGACCGAGACGAAGGTCAAGGAGTACCAGAAGGCCAAGGAGCTCACGGCCGACGGTGTGGTCAACCCCAACGTGTGGAACGCGTTGATGGGCAAGACCTACACCAAGACCGCACCCGTGGCGGCTCCTCACCCGCTCGAGCAGTACGCCGGACTCACCCTCCGGCGCGGCTCGACCGGTGCGGCCGTCACCGCCCTGCAGCGGGCGCTCGGTGGTCTCACCGCGGACGGCTCCTTCGGTCCGGCCACCGAGACCAAGGTCAAGGAGTTCCAGCGCACCAAGGACCTGCTCGCCGACGGGATCGTCACCAGGGAGGTCTGGAGCGCCCTCATGCGATGACCGTACCCAAGCCGCGCTTCGACTCTCCGCGGGGTGGTGGCCTTGGGTCAGGTTGTGTCTCGTTGTGCGCGGGCGAGCGCGATGGTTGAGAGTGCCCGTCGCTGGAGTCCCGGGACATGGCACGGGGCTCCGGGCGGCGCGGCGACAATGGAGGCTGGATATGCGGCTGAAGGACGCCCGCACGAGGTTCCCGAGTCTGCAGGCGACAACCGCAGCTTTCCTTACCACCCAGGCGTCCTTACCACCCATGTGTCCTTACCACCCATGCGGCGTGCCTCCCGGAGGGTGGGCTCGTCTGCCGGTGCATGGTGCGCGGATCGATGCGCACGACGCCACCCCATCTACAGCACGTGGACGCGACTGGCTCAGCCGCCACTGTCAGCGAGGGAGATCCGACGGTGAGGTCAAGAAGCCGACCCCCCACGACCAGTGCATCGTAGCCAGGACTGCTGGAACCCGTATGCGCACCGGCCACGTCTCCGTACCGGCAATCGCCACCCCGGTACCAAGAGTGCCCAGGACATACAGGAGTGGCACTGACAGTGCCGGCGGCCAGAACACTCCAAGGAGCGTAGCCCCGCTCACCGTGATGACCATTGCCGGTGCAGCGAGGTACCTGGTGTTGATCGTCCCCGCGTGATGACGAGCCACGACCCGCCGCCAACGCCCATACATGAAGTACTGCTTTGCCAATGAGCGGATTGTCGCGCGGGGTCGGTAGGTGACCCGCATCTCGGGGGTGAAGTAGACCAGCCCTCCGGTGGAGCGGATTCGATGATTCAGCTCCCAGTCCTGTGCCCGTGAGTATCGGGGGTCATACCCTCCCACTCGCTCCAGAGCGCTTCGCCGAAAGACTCCTAGGTAAACGGTGTCCGAAGGGCCAGCAGGACCGCCTGTGTGAAATCGCGACATACCAACGCCTACCGGACTCTTCATCGCGACCGCCACCGCTCGCTCGAAGAGGGAGGTGCCCTGCGCATCCATGACGCCCCCAACGTTGTCCGCGCCGGTTGCCTCGAGTGTGCGGATGGCTGTCGCGACATAGTCCACGGGGATCTCGGCGTGCCCGTCGACTCGAATGATGACGTCCCCATGCGACGCGGCAAGTCCCGCGTTCAGTGCATCAGGTGTGCGACCGGAAGGGTTGGGGATGACCGTGATGCGGTCGTCCGAGGCGGCGAGTTCGGCAGCGATATCGGCGGTGCCGTCCACAGATGGGCCGACCGCAAGAACGATTTGGAGACTTCCCTCCCAGTCCTGAGCGAGAACGCGCGAGACGGCATCTCGTAGGTGCCGGGCTTCGTTCAGCACAGGAATGATGACCGATACCGATGGAGACGTGGGAGGGGAACTGGCATTCGGAGTTGGGTGGGGTGATGCAGGGTCGGTCTGATGTGGTTTCACGCCTGTCACGTTCCCAAGATAATGCGCCGATACTCGGCAGCCGCAGACCCGGACCCGAAAGCGTCGAAGACGTACTGGCGTGCTGTGTCAGCCGCCGCGCGCCAGACGCCTGGGTCGGCATGAGCCAGAATTCTGCTGGCCGCCTCCTCAGGTGTCTGCACGATCCAGTCTTCGGGGAAGAGGGAAGCCGCTCCTCCGTGATCCCGGTATACGGGCCAGTCGCGGATCACGGGAACCGCACCCGACGCGACCATTTCGACGACCCCGATGTGCCAGGACTCACGGAGGCTGGTGCTGAGTGCAAACCCAACATCGGCGACGTGAGAAGCCACGTCGCGCGTATAGCCAACATAGGTAATGGCTGAGCGTATGTCTGGCCGCAGAGCTCGCTCGCGGAATGCCTCAGCGTAGGCACGTTCGCTCATCCTGTTGGGCGCGGAAGGGAAGTCGGGACCGATGAGCTTGAGTCGCCAGTCCGGGTTGTCTGCTCGAAGTGCTGCGAGGACTTCGAGTGCCCAGAGGGGATCTTTCACCCGCTGCCCCCAGCCCACCAGCCCTAGAGTACGAGGAGCCGACGGGTTGGTCACCCGGTCGAATCTGGAGCCATCGAGCGCATGTCCCATAACGTGCTGTCGCACATCGGTTAGCTGATCACCAAGGTGGCCGATCACTGTGCGCCGCAGGTGTTCACTCACGAACACGACGTCAGTGACTCTTGACCAGTCAATGAGGAACTGCCACACCGAGAGTGAGTCAACGCCGTGGAAACGAATGACGAGCTTTGCATCCGGAGGGGCAAACATCGACGCGAGCATTGCTCCCTTGTCCGCCCAGTCGGCGAAGACGATGTCCCTTCCGGTGAATGCCTCAACAATGTCGCTGTTGATCTCGAGATGCTCGCCTTGAGCCGCGGCATGCCGCAGGGCGAGCAGGGAGAGGGAGGGGTTTGTGCTCCCATAGTGAGGCGCGAAGTCAGTGAGACGAAGAACATCGGTATCGGCGTACCCTTCGAGGGCGGCCTGGACAGCAGCCGAGAATTTCGGGTAGGCGCCGGGCAGAAGCAGCACAGAGGGCTTCCTCTCGCCCGGGTGGACGGCGCCTGATGGTGTGCGGATGGGGGGCGCCACCGGAGCTGTAAGGTCGCGCCACACCCTGGAGTCGGACAGGGGACGGAGGAGGGCCTGGGGGTCTCGAATCAGTGGGGGATCCTCGACGTTTGCGTGCACCTCTGGGTGGAGAAGAACCTCGATCGTGTGCTCGATCAGGAAAAGACTGTGATCTGTCGCCCCCAGTGCCATGAGCCGGTCTGCCTCCGCCATTACTTCCCGACAGGCAGGACTCCAGCCTGAGGGGAGATGGCCGTGCTCAAGGATGTCGGCCAGCAGCCCCAACACATCCCAGCCGTGGCTCGCAGCGGCAGCCGGATATGCGCTGCGAGCTGCGGCGAGGACCTTCCGGGCAGCGGCTCGCCGGAAGTTGCGGATCAGCCGCAGGCTGGCGAGGGTCCACACCTGCGGTGGGGGCAAGTCCGGGGAGTCCGACGGCAAGGCTGTGAGCGCTTCGGCTGCTCGGGCTACTACTTGGGCCTCGGCTACCGAGATCTTGACCGCAACAGCCGCTGTGGCTAGTACCTGGGCGTCGAGCCACTCCTTCGGATGCGCGTCGAGGTGCAGGGCCTGCGCGAGAACCTCTCCGGGTTCATCGAGCAACACCACGGAAGGACTCTCGGAGAGTGTCGGCGCACTGCCATGAGATCTGTCGACATATCGAGCGAGGACGGGTAGGGGTACCAGCCTTAGGGCGACCCGGCGCAACACCTTGCGGCCAACACGGTCAGCTCGGCGCAGCCGGGAGCTGACAGGGCGCTTGTCGCCGTGCCGAGGCGATCCGGCGGGCTGCTCGTGGATGATCCTGAGGCGTCGCCAGTCGATATCAGGGAAGTTGTTGCCGATGGCCCCGGTGAGGAAGCTGGCCGTGATCTCAAGGTCACGATCGGCAAGGAACGAGATCGCCCTTCTGTGCAGGACGATGGAGCCCGACGTGCCTGCCACCAGCGCAACTGGTCCGGCATGCCCTGGACCAGGTCGACCCATCACGGTCTCGTACCCTGGCCAACGACGGCTTCGCACCGTGGCCACGTCCACGCCACGCAGCGACATGGCTGTGAGGTCGACCTCTGTGGGCTCGCGGAACTCAGGGCGTTCCTGAAGAACCTGGGCGACTTCAGCGGCATACTCACGCACGAGGGCATCTGTGAGCGGCGCTCGATCGCGGGGATCCAGATCCAGGTCGGTGAGTACGCGGAGGAGCTCGAGCCGCTGCCGGACGGACGCGTCGTAATCGCTTGCCGGCAGAAACTCGGACCGCTCGAGACGTCGGCGGTGGTAACGGGCCCCGGCCCGCATGGGCGCCGCGTTACATCGGGCAAATCGCCGTGCGAAAGGTCGAAACACGTGGGCGTTGAATACTGCATCGGACCCGTGCGCCAGGCTCTCGTCAAATCGCACGTTCCCGATCCAGTGTCGTGGGAAGAGTTTGCCGGTTGAGGTGAAGCGATGCACACCCGAGTCACTGATCTCGACCAGATCTTCAGTCCGGCTGGTGCTCAACGTCTCGCCGTCCGAACCCACACCTACTTCTCCGTCAGGCGTACCCACGATGGCGGCCATCGGGACGCACAGGTTGTCCGCGGACTCAAGGAGGGCAGACAGATACACCTGAGAGACAAAATCGTCAGCGTCGACGAACACGACGTGTTCGCCGCACGTGTTGTCGAGAGCAACGTTGCGGGCGGCGCCCACGGACTCAGCCTGGGACTGCAGGAGGCGAAGTCGGTGGGACGGGTGGTCAACCACCAACCGCTGAACTAGCTTCGCGCTCTCATCGTCGCGTGGTGAGGTGACGATCAGCACCTCATAGTCGCTCGCTGGTACGTCCTGCCTGAGCAGAGAGGTGAGGCACTGCTCAAGACCGTTCGAGGTACCGGGGTGAGCCGCCACGATGACCGAGGCGCGGGGAGCCGTCGCAGGTGGTGGTGTTCCAGTCATCGTGCCATCGCCTCCGCAGCATCATGAGACCGTCTACCGGCTGCGAGTTCAGTGAGCGTCTGCTGAACAGCGCTCACGTGCCCGATGGGCGAGTGATAGGCGAATCCGGCCTCCTGATGGAGGGTGCTGCCTTCTTCGGTGATCGCCCACACGGGCGTACAGCTCCCCTTGTAATCACTCCATTTGGAGGGTAGGTAGGGATTGATGGCTCCCTCGGACGTCACCGCATCATTGACCAAGAGAACATCCATGCGGTCCGCGAGGGAGAGGAACTCAAGATAGTTGAGATAGGTACTGGCTACGACTGCCTGATCGAGGCGGGAGCCCGCGACCATACCGGTCACCTCGTCAGGTGCGCTCGTGAAGATGTGGAGGCGTAGATGACGGAGGACCTCATCAGGAAGCCCCCGAAGGGCATCCAGGACCAAGCCGATGCCGCGATTGACGTAGAACCTGCCGAAGTAGCCGATGTTCACTCGGTCGGCAGCCAAGGTGTACTCGCACGACTGGAGAGAGTAGAAGGATCGGGGAAGGACAGGGTGAGGCGCCACGACGCTGTGCTCCCGCGCTCGCAACGCCAGTGCGGGATCGTGGCAGGCGTCCAGCATGAGTTGGCGCTGGAGCGAGTTGGTGAAGATGATCTCGTCGGCCAGCGCGAAGACGATCGCCTCGCACCATTGATAGGTGTTGAGGTTCGCGGGAACACTGAAGCCCGCCGCCTCCACTGCACTGCGTAGCCTCCTGCTCAGGGCGTCTTCCTTCAGGTCATTGCGTCGGAGGCCTCCTAACGTGTCCACTGAGAGTGGGTCTGAGAACTCTGCGATCCATTCGACGTCCGGGTGGCTGGCCTTGTATCGAGCGGCCAGGAAGTGTGAGGCAGCGAACTGGGCACGGCTGTAGAGTCGCTGATAGGGACCCTGAGCATCCTCCCACCGCAGCGCTGTCCGGTAGCCCATCTCGACGTACGATCGAATACCGGGCCATGACGAGTAGCTCGTGGGCGAAGGCACGGCCGCGAACCGACGGACAAGATCGCCGCAGATCGAGGTGAGGGACGGGTCCCGCGACAAGGCGGCGTCCATCGCGTTGCACACGACATCGACCGGTTCCGCGAGTTCGCGGACTCGCTTCGCCGCAGTGACGGCGGTCGCCTCGCGATACGGTGGGAAGCAGTAACTCGTGACGAGGGTGCGAGCGTGACTCATACGGTATCGAAGGCTCCTGGAACGGGTTTTCCTCTGCGACTTGGGCGGCGAAGGCCCAGGCTGACAGGATAGTGCCACCATGCACCCGGTCTTCTCAGTCGCGCTCGCCTCGGGGCGTTGAACCTTGCCGTCTTCGCGTCTCGTCGACGCTGCTCGACGCCTCGTGCTTCTGCTGATCACTATCACGGTTGCTCTCGTGCTCTGGCGGAACTGGGGCACGGTTGCTCCACAGATCTCTGCGGTCTCATGGCCCGCCTGGCTTGGGGCAGCGACTGCAGCTCTTGCCTCGCCGCTCATGGCGATGCTGGGCTGGCGTCGCGTGCTGGCGGACCTCGGTTCGCCACTCACCCGGGCCAACGCCGCAAGTGTGTTCATGGTTGGTCAGCTCGGTAAGTATGTTCCGGGCTCAATCTGGGCGGTTCTCGTCCAGACCGAGATCGCGCGCCGGCTTGGAGTCCCCCGACAGCGCACTGCGGTCGTCGGGCTCATCACGATCGCCATGGCGCTACTCACCGGCGTGGGACTCGGGGTGCCCGCCGTCCCGGCCCTCGCGGACCTGGGGGAGCGGACCACGCTCTCCCTGCTCGGGGTCTCGGCCGTGGGCCTGCTGGTCGTGCTCTATCCGCCAGTGCTCAACCGCCTCATCGACACCGGGCTGCGGATCATTCGGCGGGGACCGCTTGCGCACCCCCTCTCGGGCGCGGCGATCATCCAGATGGCGTTCTGGTTGGTCTTGTCGTGGGTCATGACCGGAATCGCGATGTGGCTTCTCGCCCGCGAACTTGTCGAGCCGGGTGGAGACACTGCCTATCTCGGGCTCGTCTGCGTGACGGGATTTGCACTGGCATCCTCCCTTGGGATGCTGAGCATCATCATCCCCGCCGGCGCCGGAGTCCGCGAAGCCTTCCTCGTGGTCCTGCTCGTGGGGATGCTCACCGCGCCCGCGGCCGCCGCAGTCGCCATCCTGGTCCGCTTCCTCACCGTCGTCGTAGACGTCGTCTGGGCGTTGTCCGGCTGGCTGTGGGGGCGGGCGCACCGTCTCACCGGGCCGGTCGAGGGGTGACGGCCGGCGCGCCCGACGTCAAGGAGGTCCGGCGCGTCCTCGACTTCGCCGAGCCGCGTTCGGTGGGAGCGATCCTCGCGTCGTTCAGTCGTGGGGCCGGCGATCCGACGAGCCGCTCCGAAGGACGCTGGGGCGGCCGGTGGTGGATCGCCTGGCCCACCCCCGACGGCCCGGTCACCGGGTGCTTCGTCCAGGACAGCGAGCGCCGGGTCACCGTCAGCGCGTGGGGGCCGGGGGCGCAGTGGCAGCTCGAGCAGGCGCCCGCCCTCCTCGGTGAGGAGGACGACCCGGACGGCTTCGTACCGCACCACCCGCTGGTCGCCCAGGCGTGGCGGCGTCATCCGGGCTGGCGGGTGCCCCGCTCCGGACTCGTCGTCCACGCCCTCGTGCCGGCGATCATCGAGCAGAAGGTCACCGGCGCCGAGGCCTTCGGCGCCCAGCGCCGACTCGTCCGTCGCTACGGCACCCCCGCCCCAGGTCCCGGCGCCGAGCTCGGTCTCGTGGTGCCGCCGGACGCCGCCACCTGGGCCCGGATCCCGTCGTGGGAGTGGCTGAAGTCGAGCGTCGACCACGCGCGCTCGACGGCGATCATGCGCGCACTGGTGAGCCCGGGCCGACTCGAGGAGTGCATCCGGCTGCCGCTGGCCGAGGCGCACCGCCGGCTCCGCTCGATCCCGGGCGTCGGCGTGTGGACCGCGGCCGAGACCGCGCAGCGGGCGCTCGGCGACCCGGACGCGGTGAGCTTCGGCGACTACCACGTCGCGAAGAACATCGGCTGGGCGCTCACCGGCAGCGAGGTGGACGACGACGGCCTGGCCGAGCTCCTCGAGCCGTATGCGGGCCACCGCTACCGCGTCCAGCGCCTCCTCGAGCTCGCCGGAGCCAGGCGGCCACGCAAGGGCGCGCGGATGGCGCCGCGGACGCACCTGCCGCGCTAGCGGTCGGTGACGCGCAGCTCCACGCCCGTCTCGTTGCGCTGCTCGTCGGTCGCGACGAGGTCCTCGCTCGCCAAGGCCACGTGCAGCCGCGCGACCGCCTGGCCGAGGAGGTATGCGTCGCTCGCCTCGATCCGCACCGTCACCTCAGCGGCAGTGCCCGTCACGGTCCCCGCCACGTCCGGGCGCAGTGGGTGCAGGGCGAGGTCGACGGCTCGCTGGGCCCGGGTCGGGATGTCTTCCGCACCCAGGGCGCGGACCCCGATCTCCTCGGAGAGCGCGCTGCCCGGCACGACACCCAGGGCCTCCCGGAGGGCCTCGACCGGTCCGCTGCGGAACCAGTCCCCGGGACCGGTCCGCACGAGGGTCGAGGCGCCGCGCACGTCGGGGTCGGTGCTCGCATACGGCAGCCCGCGGACGATCGCGACCGGCAGAGAGCCGGACTTGCCCTTGACCAGGTCGGCGGCGGCGGCCATCGCGTCGGCGACGGCGATGATCGTCACGGAGAGCTCGCGGCCGTCGGCGTCGTGGCCACCGCGGTGGTCGTCGAGGACCTGCACCCCTGCGCTGCCGAGCGCGAAGTCGACGACGCCACCACGCCACGGACGCCCTGCCGTGTCCGAGACGATGAGCCCGAGCGGCCGGTCCCCTGGCCAGGAGAGACGTCGCCGCAGATCCCTCAGGAGCCGAGCCGCTGCAGCATCGGAGTCGCGTGGGAGGAGCAGCACCCCGCCATCACTGCCGACATTCGACTCGTCCACGCCTGCCGCCGCCATGACCGGGCCGGCGGCCGACTCGACGATCCGGGTGAACCGCTCGCCGGCCCGACGCTCGGCGACGACCCGCACGGTCTCCGCGGCGATCGCCTCATCGCGTGAGGTGTGGACGCGCAACCCCTCGGCCTTGGCGAGGATCTTGCTCGCGACGACGAGGATGTCGCCGGCCTGCAGCGCGATGCCTGCTCGCTCGAGTGCGTCGTGCAGGAGCTCACCGAGGTCGTCGCCTTCACGCACCTCGGGCACGCCCGGGACGGCGAGGACCGAGAACGACGGTGGAGCGGAGGAGCTCCCGGTCGAGACTCCGTCGGTGGATGGCTGTAAAGCCTGGGGAGCGGGCAAAGGTGTCACGCGCGAGTCAACGCTTCCCGGCCAGGTCGAGGGCGAGATCCAGGGCCGCGTCCGCGATCCGCGCCGCCTTCTCGACCGAGGTCATGAGCAGCGGCTCGTCATAGACGGCGACCTTGGTGCCGCGCAGGGACATCCCGGCATCGGCGGGGTCGATGAGCCAGCCGTCCAGGAAGTCGGCATAGAGCCCGGCAACCGCCGCCGAGGTCGCCTCGACGCCGATGGCCGACAGGCAGGCGTCCGCGTGTCCGCGGACAGGTGCGCCACCGATGAGCGGGCTCACACCGACGACCGGCGCGGTCGTCCCGCGCAGCGCGTCGCGCACCCCGGGCACGCCGAGGATGATGCCGATCGAGACGACCGGGTTGCTCGGCGGCAGGAGGATGATGTCGGCGTTGCGGATCGCGTCGAGGACACCTGGTGCCGCGGTCGCCCGGTCCATCCCGGCGACGACAAAGCGCTCGACCGGCGGCTGCGCCTGCATCCGCACCCACCACTCCTGGAAGTGCACTGCGGTCGGCTCGTCCCCAGCAAGGACGACATGCGTCTCGACGGGCGCGTCCGTCACGGGCAGCAGCTCGATCCCGCGCTCCGGCAGGCCCCAGCGCTCGGCGAGGCGAGCGGTCACCTGGCTGAGGGTGTGGCCCTGTCCGAGCCACTGCGAGCGAATGATGTGCGTGGCCAGGTCGAGGTCGCCCAGACCGAACCAGTCCGGTGCCGCGCCGTAGGCGAGCAGCTCCTCCTGGACCCGCCGCGTGTCGCCCGCGCGGCCCCACCCCTGCTGCTCGTGGACCCCTCCGCCGAGCGTGTAGAGGAGGGTGTCCAGGTCCGGACAGACGCGCAGGCCGAAGAGGGTGATGTCGTCGCCGGTGTTGCCGATGACGGTGAGGGTATGCGTTTGAGCCTCACCCGTCTGGCCCGCCGCAGAAGCCTCGTCGGCGAGGGCCCCAGGGCCGGCGGACGTTCCCGGGACGGCATCATGGACGCCTCGATCGAGGGTACGTTCGTCGAGTGCGTGGCGCAGTCCGCGGAGGAACCGGGCGCCACCCACTCCGCCGGCGAGGGCTGTGATGCGCATGGGCAGTAGCCAACCATGTCGCGACATGAGGCTGCCGAGCACCCTGCCCGAATGGACCGTTAGCAGATTCCCGCTTGACTTTATCGGTATGACACGCGTGTAATTTCAGCCATGTGACGCGCCGGACCGGTCGCGGAGCTGCAGGGTCGAGAAGCGGGTCGAGAGGGAGAGGGCATGTTCGAGCTCTACTTGAACGAGGGGAGTGATCCGACGGAGCTGTCGTGGCAGGAGCGATCACTCTGCGCACAGACGGATCCGGAGGCGTTCTTCCCCGAGAAGGGAGGCTCCACCCGCGAGGCCAAGAAGGTCTGCGTCGGGTGCGAGGTCCGCGCCGAGTGCCTCGAGTACGCACTGGCGAACGACGAGCGCTTCGGCATCTGGGGCGGACTGTCCGAGCGTGAGCGCCGCAAGCTCAAGAAGCGCGCGGTCTAGCCCGATTCACTTGTTCATCACGGGGCCCACGCCCCACGTGCGCGCCTGCCCGACCCACCCCTGCCCACCCTGCACCCGCCTGGCGCTCTCCCGATGACTGCCACACCGGCCACCTCCTCCCACCCCCACACCGCTGACGGCTCAGCGGGGGACGACCCGACTCTTCGCGACCGGGTGAGGGACGACCCCGCCACCGATCGGGAGCACACCGAACCGGACACCTCAGACACTGCGACCGCCGAGCCGGCCGGCACCGAAGCCGAGAGCACCGACCCCGAGTCGGAGGCCGACATCGCGTCCGACGCCCACCGGGACATCGACGCCACCCCCCTCGCCGACGACGTCGTGGCCGTCGTGGCGACGAGCCGCCCCGACCAGCTCAAGGGGGTCCTCGACGCCATCGCGGCCGGTGAGCTCATCCCCGGCCACCTCGTCATCATCGCCGCCGAGGAGGCGCCCGACCTCGGCCCGTCCCTCGCGGCCCATCGCCTCCCGCGGCTGCTGACGTCCACCCGGATCAAGCGGGTCAAGGGTGAGCTCTCGCCGCAGCTGACGACGACCGCGGCGCTCAGCCACGTGCCCGACGACAGCGCGCTGCGCTACCTGTGGCCGCTCACCGAGGGCTCCCGACCGGCGCCGAGCGCCCTGGCCCGCCTGCACCGCGCGGCCCTCGACTCGCGTAGTGCCGCCGTCATCGCACCGAAGGTCCGCACCACCTCCCGCCCGCCGGAGCTGCTCTCCGTGGGCTACCCGATCACCCGCGCCGGCCGATGGGTCCAGAAGCCACGAGTGGGCGAGGCCGACCAGGGCCAGTACGACAACCGCTCCGACGTGCTGGCCACGTCGAGCGTCGGTGCGCTCCTCGACATCGCCGCCCTCAAGCTCGTCAAGGGCTGGGCGCCGAAGCTGCGCGCATCGGCCGACGCCGTCGCAGCCGACATCGACCTCGGCTGGCGCCTGCACCGCCATGGCCACCGCGTCCTCATCGAGCCGCGGGCCGTCGTCGAGATCGAGACCCATAACGCGACCGAGGAGGCGGACCTCCCCACCGCCGCCAGCCCGATCCAGCTCACCGCCGGCGCCCGCCGCTCGCTGCGCGCCATCGCGCTCGGAGCGATGCCGCTCGCCGGTTGGCTCATCCGGATCCCGGCAGTGCTGATCACCGCGCTCGCGACCGCCTTCATCATGGTCCTCGCCAAGCGTCCAGGCGCGGCAGCACGCGAGCTCGTCGACGGCCTGGCCGTGCTCCGACTCGGCCGGGCGTGGACGGCGCACCGCCGGTTCGCCCCCGCGAAGGCCGTGTCACGTCGCGCGCTCAAGCAGCTCTTCGTCACGCGTGACGAGGCCCGTCACGCGACGTACGACGAGATCATCCCCGAGCGGCGTCACCGCGAGGCTCTCTCACGCCAGGACCTGGAGCTGCGGGGTCAGCGTCCGCAGGCCGTCGCGCACCCCGCCCTCCTGGCCTTCCTCGTCGGGCTGGCTCTCGTCGTCGTCCAGGGCCGCGACCTCGGTGGATCCCTCCTCGGGCGTCTCGGCTGGGGTGTCACCGGCGGCGAGATCACGGGATCGACCGCGACCGGACAGAGCCTGTGGCGCACCGCCGTCGACGCGTGGGGCGGCTCGGGTCTCGGCTCAGAGCCGGCCTGGTCCCCGGCTCTCGCAGTCCTCTCGGTCGCCACCAAGATCGCGGAGAACCTCCCCTTCCTCGACGCCCCCTCCGCTCCGGCGGCGGCGACAGTGGCCGTCCTGCTGTTCGCGGCACTCCCGTTGTCCGCGCTGACCATGTATGCCGCGCTCACCCTGATCACGCCCCGCCGCTCGGTTCGGGGCCTGGGTGGGATCGCCTGGGCCGCAACGGGACTGGCAAGCGACACCATCGCCGAGGGACGTGTCGGCGGCGCGGTCGTCCTGGTGCTCCTGCCGCTCGGTGCCGCCGCTCTCGCGCGAGCCCTGAGCGCGCGGGGACGCTCTTTCGACGCGGCGCAGGCGGGTCTCGTCTTCGCTCTCATCGGGGCCTTCGCACCCGCCGTAGCCGCCCTGGGTCTCGTCTTCGGAGTCCTCCTCGGGCTCGTCCCGCGCTGGTCGTTCCGCCGGGCGCTCGGTGCCGCGATCGTCCCGGTCGTCGTCCTCGCCCCCTTCGTCCGCGAGCTGTGGGAGTCGCCGCAGTCGGCCTTGGGCGGCGTCGGGCTCTTCGCCTGGGGGACCGAGGTGCCGCCGGTCTGGCGGCTCGCCCTCCTCGACGTCTCGAGCCGGGACACCGAAGGCCTGGCGCCGGTCATCGCCGACGCGCTCCCGTTCGTCGCAGCCCCGCTCGTCGCGCTCGCGCTGCTCGGTCTGCTCCGCGGCCGCCGCAGACTGCTCAGCCTCGCCGCCGTCCTCGTCGGCGCAGTGGCCCTGGCCGCTGCCGCAGTCGTCAGCCGCATCGACGCCGACACCGTGCCCCTCGGCACCCCCGGCGCCGGCGAAGCGATCCGACCCTGGGCCGGCGGACTCCTCGGCATCTATGCCCTCGTCGTCATCGGACTCGCCGTCCGAGGCCTCGACCTCCTCGCCCGACTCGGACTGCGCCGCCGCGCCTACCGGGTCCTCGTCCCGCTCGCGGGCCTCGTCGCCGTGGGTAGCCTCGTCGCAGCGACCGCATGGAGCGGCTTCGGCTCGACCCTCTCGACCTTCGAGGACCCCCGCTCCGCAGTCGCCCTCGACCACGCCGACGGCCCGCTTGCCGGCCGCACCCTCCTCGTCCAGCGCCTCACGCAGGACGAGGGCGTCGAGGCGGCCACCGCATACCGTCTGCTCGCGGCCGAAGGCGGTCTGCCTGTCCGCACGCTGCCGGTTCCGGTCGAGATGAGCGAGGAGCTGGACGCGTTCGTCTCCCGGCTCGACGTCGCCGCTCTGAGTGGCGGGGGAGAGGACCTGCCCGGTGGCGCGGCGGCGGTGCTGGCCCGGCATGCAGTCGGCTTCGTCGCGATCACCGACGACCTGCCTGCCGAGTCGGCGCGCTCCCTGGACTCGACCGAGGGACTGCGACGCCTGCCGGACCGTGAGGGTCTGCGGTGGTGGCGGGTCGACTCGACCACAAGCGATAACCCTTCTCCCGCAAGGGTCATCCTGCGCGAGGACAACGGTGACGGGGTCGCGATCCCGAGCCGGCACCACGCCCAGACGACCGCCGAGCTCGCCTCGGGCGGCACGCTCGAGGTCGCGCAGACCCGCGCCTGGGCGCGCGTCGCGACCGTCACCCTGGACGGCGAGGAGCTCGCCGCCACTGCCGAGGGGCCGACGATGACGTATGCGGTGCCCACCTCGGGCGACCTCGTCATCGAGCTCGATCAGCCGGACCGTGAGCTGCGGCTCCTGACGATCATCGGCCTGATCGTCATCGCCTACCTGGCGCTGCCCTTCGGCGGTGCGCGCAACCGCGACTCGAGGGCGCACGAGAGGGAGCGGCGATGAGCAGGTGGACGCTGACGCCGCGCCGAAAGGCCCGGATCCGGCGCGAGGCACTCAGCCTCGGGCAGGCAGGGCTCGGGGCGCTCCTCATCGGAGGGATCGTCTGGGCCGGGACGCAGCCGCAGGTGACCGACTGGGTCGACGGCCTGACGTTCGTCCGCGACGAGGCGGAGGGCGTGACCGCCGGCTCGACGACCGTCGCCCTGGAGCAGGCGACGCTGATCTGCCCTGGACCCGAGCTCGTCGGCCTCGAGGGCGCGCGGGAGGTCCCGCTGTCGACCTCGGCCACCGTGATCTCGCCGCCACTCGACGTCCTCGGTGACATCCCTAAACCGGCGGGGGAGTCGGCGATCGAGCTGCTTGCCCCGACCGCGGGAGACGTCGAGCCTGTCGCCGCGGAGGATCCCGCCGCAGGGGTGACCGGTCCGCTGAGCCAGGACACGGCATACCTCGCGATCGGCTACGGATCAGTCGCTCCGGGCATGGTGGCGACCCAGGAGGTCCGCGCTCAGGCGTCGGACTCCCCCGCAGCCGAGCCCGCGCCGGACGCCGAGGGCGACGCAGGCGAGGACGTCGAGGAGGTCGCCGGGCTCGCCTCGGTGCCGTGCCAGGCTCCGAGCTCCTCGAGCTGGGTCCTCGGTGGCGGAGGCGCTCCCGGACGGGCCGAGCGGCTCATCATCAGCAACCCCGGGAGCAACCCGGTCACGATCAGCATCACGGCGTTCGGCGCCGAGGGCACGAGCTCGCCCGCCGTTGGCCAGGGCGTCGTCGTCCCCGCGCAGGGCCGCGTCGTGATGCTCGTCGACGGGCTCGTCGAGGGGGAGGCCACCCCGGCCTTCCGGATCGCCGCCGAGGGCGGCGACGTCGTTGCGGTGATGGTCGAGACGGCGATCGAGGGCACTCAGCCGATGGGGATCGACGTTGTCCCAGCAACGGCCGAGCCGAGCGAAGAGCAAGTCATTCCAGGGGTGTTCGTGCCCGAAGCCGGGGCAGGCACCGTCACGCTGCGGGTCGTCAACCCGGGGGAGACCGAGGTCATCGGGACGGTGACCGCACTCACCGCCACCGGCGAGCTGCCCCTCCCCGACGCGGTCCTCCGCGCCCCCGCCGGGTCGGTCGTCGACGTGACCATCGAGGGCCTGCCCGCGGGCCCGACCTCGCTCGCGGTTGCCGCAGATGCGCCCATCGTCGCGGCAGCCCGCACGCAGCTCACCGGTGCGACCTACGACGCAGGGTGGGCCGGGAGCCAGGTGCCCGCGACGGGAGTCACCGGCGCGGCGCTGCCGGTCCGCGACGGGATCGTACGCTCGGCCGTCATCGCCTCCCGCGGTGCCGGCGCCACCGTCCGGGTCACGGAGCTCGTCAATGGTCAGGCGAGCTCGTCCGATGTCCTCGTCCCGACCGACGCCACGGTCGTCGTCCCGCTCACGGGCTCGGGGGTCTGGCTGGAGGCCACCGACGGCACCGGCGAGGTCTATGCCGCAGTGCTCAGCACGAATAGCGATGACACAGCGGCGATCTCATCGATGCCGGTCATCCGGCCGGAGGTCTCGGCCCGCCGGTCAGAGGTCATCCCGCTCGGCTGAGACGAGCACGGTTCGCCGGCGGGCCTGAGGGATCGACCTAGGGGGTCGCCGATCAACCCAGGTGCAGGGCCGGGGGCCTGGTGAGTCGCCGGGCAGGGCGAGAGGCAGAGGTTCGCCAAGCTGCAACAGCCTGGCACCAGAGCGGTAGGTCAGTCCTCGGTCGGGTCGTTGACGAGCCGCACGGCACGCAGGTGACCGCGCGAGGCCCCGCTCTCCCAGCCCGCAGAGGGTGACGGCGGCTCCTGGCGCGGCCTAGCGGGGGAGACGGCAGTGCCACCCGGCTGCTCGCGGACCGCGTCGACGAGGGCCGAGAGGTCGTCGCTCATGCAGAGTGCCCGCGTGCCGGTCGGCGCGGGCTGAGTCCCGTCGATCGACAGCCGGACCATGTCCCAGCCGATGGGCGGGGTGAGGCGCTCGGCGTGGTCGGTGCACAGGTCGTAGGTGTGCGGCTCGGCGTAGGTCGCGAGCGGCCCGACGACGGCGGTGGAGTCGGAGTAGACGTACGTGAGGGTGGCAACGGCAGGCTTCGAGCACGCGGTCTTCGAGCACTTGCGCATCAGCGCCTGGGGCTGCGAGGCACCCTGCGAAGTCACATCACCTGTCACGTCGCAAGACCCTAGGCGAGTCCACCGACAACGCTGAGGTGCCACGCCGGGCCGGCCCGGAATCGCCTCCGCGACGGGGTCTGCAGGCGGAGATACCATGCCCATATGGGCCCCTCCTCGTCCGATCGCGGCACTCCGGCCCGCATGCCCACCCCGCGCCGACCAGCCCGCCGCGGAGGGAAACGTGACCGGCACGGCCGAGGTTTCCGCGGACCGCTCGCCTGGCCGCCTGTCCCGATCATGGCGACGCGCCGCGACCGCTTCGACGACATCGTGCGTGATGTCGCCGAGGAGCTGGACCTCGTGCTCGAACCGCGCGGTCTCGTCGTCGAGTACGCCGCCATGGACATCCCCCTCGACCTCGGCCCGGCCTGGGCCCCGGAGGTGCCGCTCGCGCGCACCATCCCGGCAACGAAGTCGACCCCAGCCCGCGTCATCGCCTTCCGCCGACCGATGGAAGCCCGTGCGGCCAGCCAGTCCGGCCTCACCCAGCTCGTCCGGTCCGCGCTGTCGGCGGAGATCTCGTCGCTCTTCGCCATCCCCATCGACGAGCTCGCCGGCCCCGAAGGCTTCGACGACGACTACTGACCCGTCCTCAGGGACAGGGCTCAGTCAGGCGCCCCGGTTCTGAGCAGCAGATCGTGGCTGTCCGTTCGGGCCGCTGCCTCCAGGCGGACGTGTCGAGGCAGATGGACCCGATGGTCCAGATGCCCGAGGTGCTCGCTCCGACGCATTCGGGCGCGCAGGTCCAGATGACCCCGTTGGCTTCGGTGGCCCGGACGGCCCGGGTGGTCGGGACTGCTCATAACTCGACGGACGACCCGGTGGTCTCGCCTGCCGGGCAGGCGAGTTCGCGCGCCGCATCCGCAAGTGGTGGTCGTAGCTGCCTTCGGTGAGATCCCAATGGACCGATCGACCGTGCTCATTCGGCGCATCGGTCACCTGCGCCCACAACCTCTTGCGATGAACGTGCGTGTGATGCCGCTGGCAGAGCAGGGCACCGTTGTCGAGGTCGGTCGGACCGTCATCGGCCCAGTGCTGGATGTGGTGGACCTGGGTCCACGCGGCAGGGGCTGTGCAGCCGGGGAAGGTGCAGCCGCGGTCACGGAGCCAGATCGCCCGCCGCTGCGCCCGGGTGAAGAGCCTCAGGGTGGCGCCGTGGTGCATGACCTCCCCACGCTCGCCGAGGAGAGTCGGGATGAGGTCGCCGTAGCAGGCGAGCGCGCGGATCGTGGCGGTGGACAGGATGGTGCCGTCCGCCCGGGACGCGATGGCCTCTCCGGCGCCGGACTCGGCCCGCAGGTCGTCGAGCCTGATCGTCAGGTGCAGGGCGGTGTCGGACTCGGCCGGCCCGCCCTTCGCGGCTGCGTCGAGTGACGTGGCACGGGCAACCAGCTCGAGGAGGGCTTCGACCCGGCGCTGCCCATTCGGACGCAGGTCGGGTTCACCGGTCTCCGGGTTCGGCTGCGGCTTGGACAACGGGCCGAGCGCGGCTTCGAGGCGGGCAGCCTGGTCCGGGGCGAGCGCAAGGCTGTAGCGCGTCAGTTCACCGGACTCCGGCTGCGGGGAGGACAGGAACGCGTGCTTGCTCAGCGGCGCCTGGTCCTTGTCCGCTTCGTCCTTCAAGCCGTACTTCGCGATGAGCTCCATCTTCAGGTCACGCATCGCGGCCTGGCCGAAGCCGATGCCCATCGTGAGCATCCCCTCGGTCACGAGCGGGATGAACTCCGGCGTGATCCGGTCCTTGAGGCGGTCCATCTCCGACAAGGTCGCCAGCGCCAGGGGAGCTCCAGCGGCTCCGGACCGGACCTTGTCCCAGATCATCGCCACCGGGGCAGCACAGTCCACACAGCTGTCAGGGTCGTCGTAGTCGCAGCCGGCGGTGATCGACGTTCGACTCACGACCTCGGTGACGATCTTGGCCAGCTGTCCGGCCCCGGCCTGTCTCAGGGAGGGGCAGTACTCGATGATCCACTCGCGCGTGTTCTTGCCAGCCTCATTCGGAATGCCCCGACGCACGGTCTCGAGGACCACCTCGGCGCGCATCCCGGCTCCCGCCGACACCAGCTCGTCAACCTGCTCCAGGAGGGCACTCAGCTGGGTGTTGTCCACGCCGTGCAGGAGCGCGCTCATCTCGGTCAGCGCCTGCGCGGCGGCCATGACGGCCTGCCGGTGGGCGTCGATGCCGAGTGCTGGGTCCATGCGTAGACACTACTAGAACGAAAGTTCGAATAGCAACCCCCACCGACGACTTTTCTCAATGTTTTCAACATTATTCACAATCCACAGCCGTGTCGGGCGTGTCGCGATCATGGGTGTCCCGATCGCGCCCTCAGATGTGGATAACGCGACGGATCCCTTGACCGTGACGCGCCCAGCCGGGGGCTGGGGAGGGCCTCTGTCGACCCACTGCCCAGCCATGATCAGAGCCACAGGCAGCCGACACGAGCCCAGCACCGCATACCCACGACCACACCACCACCAGCGCCGCGAGCAGCCCACACGACCAGAGCACCGCATACTTGAGCCCGTGACTGCCGTGCCTGATCTCTCCGCGTTCATCAAGGCCTACGACGTGCGCGGCCTCGTTCCCGAGCAGCTGAGCCCAGAGGTGGCCTATGCGGTCGGGGCCGCCTTCGCGGAGGTGGTCGCCAAGGCAGACGGCTCCAACGCAGTCGTCATCGGTCACGACATGCGCCCCAGCTCGCCCGAGCTGTCCCAAGCGTTCGCACGAGGCGTGACCGAGCGCGGTCTCGACGTGATCCTCATCGGCCTGGCGAGCACCGACCAGCTCTACTTCGCGTCGGGCGACCTCGACCTGCCCGGCGCGATGTTCACGGCGAGCCACAATCCCGCGCAGTACAACGGCATCAAGCTCTGCCGCTCCGGCGCCCGCCCGGTCGGCCAGGACAGCGGGCTACCCGAGATCCGGGATCTCGCCCAGGCCGTGCTCGGAGGGTATGCGTCGCTCGCCCAGGTGGAGAGCCCCGGCCAGGTGGGGGAGCGGGATGTCCTTGGCGCCTACGGCGCGTTCCTGCGCTCCCTTGTCGACCTGTGTGGTATCCGGCCCCTCACGGTCGTCATCGACGCCGGTAACGGGATGGCCGGCCACACGGTCCCCGCAGTGCTGGGCACCGCCGCGGGCCTGGCCCAGCTGCCCCTCGACATCGTCCCGCTCTTCTTCGAGCTCGACGGTACGTTCCCCAACCACGAGGCCAACCCCCTCGACCCGGCGAATCTCGTCGACCTCCAGGCCAAGGTCCAGGAAGTGAAAGCCGACCTCGGACTGGCCTTCGACGGCGACGCGGACCGGTGCTTCGTCGTCGACGAGCGCGGCGAGCCGGTGAGCCCCAGCGCCATCACCGCGCTGGTCGCCCGACGCGAGATCGCCCGCGAGACCGCCACCGGCACCGATCCCCAGCACGTGAGGATCGTCCACAACGCCATCACCTCCAAGGTCGTCGAGGAGGAGATCCAAGCGGCAGGCGCAGAGCCCGTGCGCACCCGCGTCGGTCACTCCTTCATCAAGGGCGAGATGGCCCGCACGGGAGCGGTCTTCGGCGGTGAGCACTCGGCGCACTACTACTTCCGGGACTTCTGGTTCGCCGACACCGGCATGCTCGCCGCCCTGCACGTCCTCGCCGCCCTCGGCGAGACGACCGAGCCGCTCTCCGCGATCGGTGGCCGCTTCGACCGCTATGCCGCCTCGGGCGAGATCAACTCCACGGTCGCCGACGCCGACGCCGCCACCGCCGCCGTCCAGACATGGGCCACCGAGACACACTCACCAATAGGCACCGACACCCTCGACGGCCTCACCATCACGAAGCGGGGCGACGACGGCGAGTGGCTCTGGTGGTTCAACCTGCGCGCCTCGAACACCGAGCCCCTCCTCCGCCTCAACGCCGAGGCCCGCGACGAGGCGACGATGACCACCATCCGCGACCAGGTCCTCGCCATCGTGAGAGGATCGCTGCCATGAGCGACACCGCCCGCATCAGCCCCTGGCTCCGCGAGATCCTGCGCTGCCCGAAGTGTCACGCCGAGCTGCGTGACGACACCGGTCCGACGGGCGGCCC
>Ga0123329_1001413_pt1 | contig 22835 bp, 23 predicted proteins | sample BioC12SIPDNA_FD_89703 | JGI IMG/M metagenome (GOLD analysis project Ga0123329, IMG submission 89703) | Anaerobic biogas reactor microbial communites from Washington, USA - Biogas_R1_B C12 SIP DNA | ecosystem: Engineered > Bioreactor > Anaerobic > Unclassified | place: Washington, USA | collected...
ACTGGCGGTGAACTCCTGTTTTCCATTGTTCCCATTGGGGACACTTTTTCTTACACTGGAAAGCATCGAGTTTCACCGCCTTTTGTCAAGATCACATCAATGGATTTGTGCAACTGACGGGTCCACTCAAGCCAACAACCCCGCAGCGAATGGGACACCGTGTTGTTGCCGGCTCAACCCGAACCTTGCGCGGAAGTTTCTAATGGCACTGCGTGACTGCCTGGCTCAACGACATCTCCAAGCTGCCGCCCGAATTCAGCCGGGCGGAGCGATTTGACGGCGTTTGGTTTCTGGACCTGCCCAGCCGGGAGCAGCGCGAGGCGATCTGGAACATCTATCTGGACGTCTTCCAGTTGGACCGGAATCAGACCCGGCCCAGCGACGAGGGCTGGACCGGGGCGGAGATTCGTGCCTGCTGCCGGCTGGCGGCCCTGCTCGACGTGCCGCTGGTTGCCGCGTCCCAGAATGTTGTGCCCGTCTCGCAGACGGCCCGCGAGAGCGTCGACCGATTGCGGGATTGGGCCGGCGGCCGCTGTCTCGACGCGGAAGTCGGCGGGATCTACCGCGCGAGTCACGCCGCGGCGGCACGGCCCGGCCGCAAGGTCCGGCGGCCCGGGCCGTCAGTCAACTGAGTCCCCGACGGATCTGAAATCTGAAACCTCCTGGAGATCACCCCATGAGCCGCTACTACAACATGACGGTCACTGTCACCGGCGCGGCGGCCGAACATCGGGATGCCGTCAAGGCGGCCGCCGAGGCGGAGTGGAGTTTCGATGACTGGAACGAGTACGACGGCGCGCTGACCGCCTCGGCCGACGGCAAGCTCTGCGCGGGCGAAACCGATCGGCAGTTTGCCGAGCGGCTGGCCCGGTTTATCTGGACCGCTAACCGCGGGCCTTGCCAGGTGGAGGTGAAAGCGGCCTACCTGGAAGACCTGCCTTACGAGGAGTTTTTGTTGGAAGAGGAGGATTACGCCCGTCTGATGCCGTGATCTCGTGATGCCCTGATGATGCACACTCGCCAGCGGCGGCCGGGTGCCCCCGGGCATCCGCTCAGAACCTGTAACCGGAGGCAAAGCCTGTGACAAAGAACCCTGCCGAGCTGTCTCGGGATGAATTGCTTGCCGTGGTCACGGGGGTCGTCCAGATTCTCTACGGCAACGAGCAGGAAGACGGAAGCTGCACCTATGCGCCGGACAGCGTTTGGTCCGGCGCCGATGTGTGCGAAAGCCTGGCTGCGCTGCTTGAGCAGTTTGGGCTCGTACCGGGGCCGGAGGACGACGGCACGGTCATCGGGCCGGACGGGCCGGTAGACCACACCGAAGACGACGCCGAAGCCCCGCCTGATATCCCGCCACCGACCCAGCGTTACGTGCTATTCGACTTTGACATCGACCGGCTCGTGACCACCGACGCCTACACCAACTATGACGAGGCCAGCGCCGTTGCTGCCGCCCTGGACAACGTGATCATCGTGCCGCTGCGATTCATGGCCTGGGAGGCCATGGAAGCAACCGAGGCAGACGAAGAGGAGGAAGAAGAAGAAGAAGAGCAGTCTCACTAAACGGCCGAGCGGCTGGCTGGCCGCCAGGAAACAACACGTCAGATCGGCGGCCTCATGTTCAAAAACCTGATCCGAATCCAGGACTCGATATGCAGCCATCGCGCCCGGCCTTTCGGTTCTTTGCGCGGACGCCGCCCGGTGGTATCGCACCCGCCGTGCCTGGTCGGCGCGGGGTCGTTGCTCGACCCGAGGCAGTTCCCAGGACCATTCGGGCGGCATCCGCTGGCCGCAAACGGCGTGCTGAGTGTTGTCCATGAAGTATGCTTGGCGAAAGAATGCTCTTCCCTTGTGCTCCAGCGCGGCCAGTGGGACGCCTCAGACCATTCCACCCGAAAGAGTGTTGGCAATTTTTGCCAGTTGTGCTAAACTTGGGGAAACAGTGGTTGGAGGAACGCCAAGATGCCTACCCGTAATGTGAATCTGACAGAGTACTACGATCAGTTCGTTGAGGCATTGGTCACTTCGGGACGGTTCTCCAATGCCAGCGAGGTCATGCGGGCGGGGCTTCGCTTACTGGAACAGCAGGCCCGCGAGGACGAAGAGAAAATGGCCGCCTTGCGGTCACTGGCGTCCGATGCATTTAACGAGCTAGACCAGGGCCAGGGCACTTCGATCGGTGGTCAGGAACAACTTGCGGAGTTAATTGGCCAAATCGGTCGGCACGCCGCGGAAAACCGTACTGCCGGCGGCTAATGCCATGCCCCGCCTTGTAGTTTCACCGACGGCACAACGCGATATTGAGTCGATCCTTGTTTGGACCCACGAGCACTTCGGTCTCCCGGGACGGCTGCGTTACGAGGCACTCCTGGTTCGTGCCATTCTCGATGTGGCCGATGATCCTGGCCGCACCGGCAGCCAAACCCGTCCGGAAATCGCCCCGGCGGCACGGACTTACCACCTTTGGCACAGCCGGGACCACGTCGAACCCGCCAGCGGTCGCGTTCGTCGTCCGCGGCACTTCCTGCTTTATCGCACGCGTGACGACGGGCAGGTGGAGATTGGGCGAGTGCTTCACGATTGCATGGATCTTGCGCAACACCTGCCCAGTGACTACGGGCCCCAGGCTGCCGGCGCCCGCCCGCCGGAATCGTCTTAACGGCCTCATCCGTGGCCTTGCCTCGTCGATATCACCGGTCCCTCAGGCGGCGGCGTGAGAGGTTCTTCTTGACGACCTTCCGCCTGCTATGCCACGGCATCTCCCGTGATCCCCGGCGTTTGCACGGAATTGCCAATGGCAATCGTCTCGGGCATTGTCGGACTTCGACCTCGTGTTCATTGATTGTCCACCGGATCAGACGTCTTCCAGGCTGTCGTTGCCGACAGCATTCGTGAGCACGAGCAGTTGGCTCCAATTCGAGTCCGCTGAACGCGGCTATTCGGATGCACTGCCTGATCAAAGTCCCGTGCCGGCTATTTCGGCGGCATCTGAACGGGGCCCCCCGTCTTGAATTCCAACCGGCTTTCCCATTCTTGGAGAATCCTGCATGAGTACCCTGCTCGAACCCGATCTTCAATCAACAAGCCAACCGGCCGAGCGGCTGCGGACCACGATGGCCGCCGTCCGTGTTTCGCTCAGTTGGTTCGGCACTCGCAAGACCCTGACCAGCGACCAGAAGGCCCAGGCGGCCGACACCTTCGGCGCCGAGGGCGCGTTCTTATCGGCCGGCAAGAAGCTGCTCGACACCCGCCACCCGGCCTTCCGGGCCGTGACGGGCGTCCGCGGCCGCCTGCTCGGCTACACCAAGAGCATGAGCCTCCCCTATCCCGAACCGGGGATCCGGCTCCTGCGCCAGGACCGCATCGAACCGTTCAACCGGCAGATGCATTTCTTCAGGGAGGAACTCGATGAGGCCGTCTGGCGACTGGACGAGCATTTTGCCGAACTGAAGTCGGCGGCCCGGGACCGGCTGGGGAGTCTTTATAATCCGGCCGATTATCCCGGCTCGCTGCACGGGATGTTTTCGGTGACTTGGGATTTTCCTTCGGTCGAACCGCCCGACTACCTGCGGCAACTCAATCCCCAGCTCTACGAAGAGGAGTGCCAGCGGATGCAGCAGCGGTTCAGCGAAGCGGTCCGTCTGGCCGAAGAGGCCTTCACCGCCGAACTGGCCCAACTCGTCAGCCATCTGACCGAACGGCTTAGCGGCCAGGAAGACGGAAAGCCCAAAATCTTCCGAGACTCGGCCGTCGGTAACCTGCAGGAGTTCTTTGCCAGGTTCCAGGACTTGAACGTCCGGTCCAACGAGGAACTCGACCGGCTCGTGGCCGACGCCCAGCGGATCGTTCGGGGTGTCGAGCCCCAAGCGCTCCGTGACAGCGACGGACTCCGCCAGCATGTGGCCACCGAGCTGAGCCGGGTCGAGTCGGTCCTGGACGGGCTGCTCGTCGACCGGCCCCGGCGGCGGATCTTGCGCAAGCCCCGTTAGCCGGGTTGCGATCCCTCTTAAGCAACACGGGCGAGACGCCCGTTTCCGCATCGACCCATGAGGAGTTTACCAGTGCCGCTTTCCGCAGGTGACAAGCACAACTTCGATTCGCTGCGCCGGGCGATGCTGGCCGGGGACGCCGCGCTGCTGGAGTGCCAGCAGGTCGCCACCGGCTCCCCGGTCGCAGTGATCTGCGCCGCCAACCGCTTGCCCGGCGGCGGCGCGGATTTCGTGCCCCTGCCGCCAGGCCGTTCAGGACGAACTGGCCCAGCACCAACCGGCCGCGTGCCCGTCTCCCAACGGCCAGACGAGCGCCAGCACCGAGACGCGGCCCAATGCCGCTCCAACCAACGGCAACGGTCATGATAATAATGACCACGGCAATAACGGCCGTGACAATAGCGGCCGTGATAACAACGGCCGCCACAACGGAAGCGGCGGCTACCGGGCGACCCAGAAGCAACTCGACTACATCCAGCAGCTTGCCCGGCAGATCAAGGGCCTGGGCGTGCGCCGGCTCGAGACGCTGGCCCAAACGATGTTCTCCAAGCCGCTGGCCGGCCTGAGCAGTCTCGATGCGTCCGGGTTGATCGACACCCTGAAGGCAGTTAAATCGGGCGAGATCAGCCTCGACGCGGCCCTGAGTGGGGCCCCATCATGAGTACTGAGCTTGTCAGCCGCCAATCCGTCCGCCAGAAGCAGGGAAGCATCTGGGACTACATCAGCCCCAGCCGGCTGTCACTGTGGGCACGCTGCCCCCTCGCTATGAGATTTCGGTACGTCGACGGCATCACGACACCGGCGACACCAAGCTTGTTCATAGGGACAAGAGTGCACTCCGGGCTGGAGCGATACTATCGCCACCGGCAGATCGGCATGACCCTCTCGGCAGATGCTGTCGCCGACTGGATGGCCGGAAGCTGGGAAACGGCTGCTGCCGAAGCCGAGATCGAGTTTTCGTCCCCCGAGGAAGAAGTGAGGCTGAAGCAGCAGACGGTGGACCTTGTCCGGGCCTATCTCGCAGAGGTCCCCGGTGACGAACCCCGGCCGCTGGCCGTGGAGGCTGCGATGGAGGTGCCGCTGGTGGATCCTCGGACCGGCGAGGATTTTGGGATTCCGCTGTTAGGAATCGTGGACCTGGTGCTGGATGGACCGGAGGGCGCGACCATTATCGACTTCAAGAGCGCAGCCCGGGGTGGCGAACTGGTCGAGATCCAGCATGAGATTCAGCTCACCTGCTACAGCTTTGCTTATCGCCGGACGACCGGCCGGCGTGAGGGCGGGCTGGAGATCCGGCGGCTGGTGAAGACCAAGGTTCCCAAGGTCGAGACCCACGTGTCGCCCGCCCGGTCGCCGGAGCATTTTCGTAGGCTGTTCAGCCTTGTCCGCTGCTATCTGGACGATCTGGATGCCGGGAAGTTTGTCTATCGGCCTGGGCCCGGATGCATGTTCTGTGATTTTCGCGAGAGTTATTGCCGGGCATGGTGCGGATGAACGGGGGCCCCGCTCGGGCGTGGGCTTATGAGGGCTGGTCTTGATGCGTGCAGGGCTGCCGAACAGGCAGCCCTGCACGTGTGAGTTTCTTTTAGCTATCAGCGATTGGGAGGTTGTGAGGGCAGTAGGTAGCGATGGTCACGGAAAGCTGGAAGCGGAAGTTGATGCAGGACGCGCCCTTCAACCTCTACCGCTTTTCGCTTTGATATTCGCCCTTGTGGAGCAGCCAGGAGTGCTCGCCTGCCTGTCACGCAGGAGATCGCCGGTTCAAATCCGGTCGAGGGCGCCTTTTGGTGTTCGTTGGCAAAGTCATTGACAGTTGGACGCCATCGTCAGAATCGACTGTTGCCTTGTCAGTGAAGATGAAATGGCACGGTACGCCAACCTTGGCAGAGCGACGGATTTCAAACGTCCGTGGATGCGGGTTCGACTCCCTCCCGTGCTACTTGGACAGCAAGATGCGTCGGCTGGGCATCGGTGAGCCCAACGGATTGTAAATCCGCCGCCACAGGCTGTGTAGGTTCAACTCCTACCCGGCGCACTGACAATACGGCCCGTTCTTCTAACGGCTTAGGATACGAGACCCTCATTCTCGTGCTTGTGGGTTCGATTCCCGTACGGGCTGCTGACCATGGCGAAGTGGTGAAATCGGTAGACACGCGACGCTCAGAACGTCGTGCCCTTGAGGCGTGGGAGTTCGACTCTCCCCTTCGTCACTCGATTGCAGGCTTGGCAGGTGCCTGACTGGCTTTCATACGGCCGGTTTGCCCGGCTCGATACCGGGGTCTGCAACTTGCGGGTGGGCCAGTGCTCATCTAGGCCTCATAAGCCTGGACTGCCGGGCGCAGACCCCGGACCCGCCATGGCCGAGTACGCAAACTGGCAAAGCGGCGAGGTCGAGAGCCTCGTGATTCTGCAGGTTCGACGCCTGCCTCGGTCACTGATTTGATCCCGTGGTCCAACGGCGAAGACGCCTGCGTGACATGCAGGAGAGTGCTGGTTCAATTCCAGCCGGGATCACTTTTCGGGTAGATGTTGCGTCTTCTCGCGATTCAGCGCTGCCATCGCGGTATCCACGCGAGTTGCGGCGCAACCGTGCAAGACGGTCTGTAGGTGTACCGGCAGCACACGTCCGTGGTAAGGACGGAGACCGGGTTCAATTCCCGGACGGACCTCTGACAAGACGGGCTGGCATGTACCAAGGGAGGCGACTGATCCTTGCACGATCGGTGTGATGGGTTCGATTCCCATCCGGTCCACTTATTGACCCTCAGAAAAGGAATGCAACGAGGCCGACCAACGGGAGGCCGGTTTTCCGAGGAAAACGACCGCAAGCCGTTGCATTACTTTCCTGACCATCAATAAATACGGGCTCATGGTCCAACGGGACGACTCCAGTTCGGCAGACTGGCAATCCGGGTTCGATTCCCGGTGGGTCCACTAAATGAAACGGAAGGTATCCGAATTGGCTCAGGAAGCTGGGTGCTAACCAGTTGCCCTTGACTGGGTTGGACAGGGTTCGATTCCCCCACCTTCCGCTCTTGGCTCGATGGTGAAACGGACATCATGTCTCGCTTCTAACGAGATGTTCCAGGTTCGAGTCCTGGTCGGGCTGCTGCAAAACGAGAAACAGAAGGAAGGGCAACCCGATTGGCGACGGGACCCGGTTGGAAGCCGGTTGGCAATGAGCCTTGCGGGTTCGACTCCCGCCCCTTCCGCTGAACATTATTACATGGTGTTTGTGGTGTAGCGGTGACTGCATGTCTGGCTGTGAACCAGAAGGCAGGGGTTCGACTCCCCTCGGACACCCTTGAAGCATGAAGTGAGATGAGACAATGACACTCAGAGTACTTCAGAGACCAACATTGGTTTTGAACCGCAACTGGCAGCCGGTGAACGTGGCGACTGTCGCCCGGGCGCTAGTGCTGTTGTGGAACGAGTCTGCCCGGGCGGTGGATCCGGCCGACTACCGGACCTACGCGTGGGAGGACTGGTCCAGGCTGCGTCCGCGTGAGGGCGAGCGGTTCATCCAGGCCGTGCAGTTCCGGTTGCGCGTGCCCGAGGTGATCACGCTGAGCGACTACGACCGGCTGCCGGCAGCGTCCGTCACATTCAGCCGGCGGAACATCTTCAAGCGCGACCGGTTCACGTGCCAGTATTGTGGCGTCCAACCGGGCAGCGAAGAGTTGACGCTCGATCACGTGGTCCCGCGTGCCCAGGGTGGTGAGTCCCGATGGGACAACTGCGTGCTGGCCTGCATGGAGTGTAATCGGCGCAAGGCCAACCGCACGCCGGAGCAGGCCGGGATGCGGCTGAAGCACAAGCCGGTCCGGCCGACCTGGAGCCCGCTCTATGCGTTCCGCGACGTGCGGATCGAGAGCTGGTCGAAGTTTGTCAGCGAGGCGTACTGGAACGTCGAGCTGGAGAAGTAGATGTGAGAGCGTCTCCGGCCTTTGGACCGGAGACGCATTTGCCGACGTGGCCGAACAGCGAGGCGGCCAATTGAAGGGTGAAGCGTGAAATGCTGCGTTTCACGTTTTGCCCTTCAATCACGGCCCGCGAGTGTGCTGGATTGCACGGCAGACTTCGAATCTGCAAGACGGGGTCCGATTCCTCGGCGGGCTACTGAATAACAAGTCCTTGGAGTGTGCCGGATTGCACACGAGCCCGCGAAGCTCGTAGACCAGGTTCGATTCCCGGCAAGGACATTTTTGAGGCGTGCGGCTGGCAAGATGTGGTGGCCGCAGCATGCGAACGGCGCTGGAGCCAGACGGCCAGGCGACTGCCTGCAAAGCAGTTGAAGTGGGTTCGACTCCCACCGGCGTCTCTGACCATCCGACTGCCAACCCAGACTACATCAGCTTAGGGAGCCGAAAGGTGTCCGGGTCACAACCTCGTCGAATGGTCGCCAAACGCAGCCCAACTGCCTGCCGGGACTACATCGCAGGCTGCAAACCTGTGCCCATGGCACGGTCTCGGTGAACCTTCGTTGGGCCCATTCTCGATCTCAGCGATTTGCGAGGAATGATGTGAACCATTCGGGCTCAGGAGGGTCATACGACGATAGCCCAACTGCCAGTCGGGACTACATCACTCACCCTGATTAGGTGTGCCGAAAGGCACGATGTCTCGGCAACTACTTCGTTGGGTCATTTTGAACACACATCGTTTTCCAACTGCCTTGGGCATCGAATACGACGGCGACTGCCGGTTGGAGTACATGATGCCCGGTAACCGGCGTCCGCGGCCGCGGTGCGACGAGCAAGATGCGGTGCGTCGACGTGGCGGCCCTGTTCGCCGCGGCGATCCTGCGTCGCAACCCGGACAGTGTCGTGATCCCCTTCGACACGCAAGCCTACAAGGTCTGCGTCGACCCGGGCGACACGATCCTGAGCCTGTCGGAGCGGCTGGCCCGTTACGGCGGCGGTGGAACGAACTGCTCGATTCCGCTGAACGAGGCCAACACGACGTACCGCAAGCGGAAGTTTGCGGGCTGCGTGCTGGTGAGCGACAACGAGAGCTGGGTCGGTTCGGGCCGTTACGGTTCGACGGGCGTCATGTCCGAGTGGCAGACGTTCGTGAAGAACCAGATGCGGCTGGGCGGTCACGGCACTGCGGCCCCCAAGCTGGTCTGCGTCGACATCCAGCCGTACAGTTCGACCCAGGCGCCCGAGCGTGCCGACATCCTGAACATCGGCGGATTCAGTGACGCCGTGTTCAACGTGGTCGCCTCGTACCTGAGCGGCGATGCCGGAAGGTTCGTCGCCGAAGTTGAGGCGATCGAGTTGTAGTCCCCAAGCGCCCCTGGGCCGCATGCCGGACCAGGGGCGATGCTATGCGCCCCCGTCTTTCACGCATCTCTCGGCCAGAAATTACCGGCATCATGATCTACAGTAGCGCGATGTGGTCCTAGCCAACCCGGACAATTGCCTCAATTTACCTCGGGGGTGCACTGGCGGCCGGGCGGTACGCCGGCACTTTGCCGCGGAACGGTCCATCGCGCAATGCCTCGATGAGCGGCTCCCCGAGCAGCAGCACGGGGTCGGCGGCCGTGCCGTCGAGCGAGTAGAAACAGGTGCCTCGGGCTCCTTGAGCCATTCGCAGGCCCTGCTATGCCGAGACGGCTAATTCCAGCCGTCGTCCTTCCTGCCACTCTTCTTTTTCTCGGCAGGCGTCAGCTTGTCGGTCATGGTCGTGACCTTCAATTGGATCGCCAACCGGGTCAGCAGGGCCGCCTTATCAGTGCCGAGCTTCGCCATGGCACGGGCCTTGTGGTTGTCGACGGTGCTCGGGGCCAGTTTCAGGATCCTGGCCGACTCGTGAACGGTGCAACCCAGGCTGGCCAGCCGAACGATTTCTTTTTCCCGCGGCGTGAGTGCAGATGCCATAGCGTTCGCTCCGTGTACGAAATACGTGAGGTGAAGTGCCAACGGGGATATTATGCATGCCGGATCATGGGAGAACAAGCATGCAGGCCTGTTGTTACCAACGGCAGGCAGAAAGCGTGGTGTCTGGAAGTGCAGCAGGTGGAACGTGCCACAAGAGCGCCGGTCCGACGGGTTCTCCAGTCATGGTCGCCACCGGATCCCACATTGCCCGCTTCTGAACCTCCACCCGCTCACAACCCGGCGGCGCTGCTTCGCGCGAGTGCGGCAGGTCGTGTCGACGAGATCCAGCGCCCTGGTTAGCAGCACGACTTCCTGTAATCAAAGGAGGAACGTCTTGCATGCAGACCGGTTGCGGCAGTTCGGCTTCTTCCCCAGTTTCTGTATCTTGTGAGGGTATATGCGTTGGATCTCTGGTGCGGCCACTGCGTGTGCGAGCTTGTGCACAGCCGTTCTTCAGAAGGGTTGGTCACCTGTTGCCGCAGAAACACGGCAGTTCTGCAATCTAAGGCCCACACCCCTCTGCGGTCCGATGCCACTTGTGCCCGACAGGGAAGAAATTCGAGCGAACCGCCTCCCAAAGCTTGATATCCCGCTCGCTCGGGGTAAATTGGAGGCAAGCTGGAGGGCCGGCCTCCAGGAGCGTTGAGTTGATTCACTGATTGCCTGACGAGGAGATAAAGCTACGACGCGGCTTCGTTGAAGCCGCGCCTGACAATTCGAATGACGCGCGAGCGTCAAGAACTGCTTCCTGAGAAACTGCAACACGGGGCTCTTCCGCCCCATCACACGAAAGCAGTGCTTGAACCCGCGCTCCCGAACGGGAGCGTCGGGCCGAGTGCTGTTTCGTGTGCCCTGTTGCAGGGGTCTCAGGAGCGGTCTTGGTTTCGACGCTCCTCTTTTTTTTGCGGACATCAGATCGGGAGCCTCTCGAAACCCGCAGATCGACAACCATGGTGGCCAAGGAACCCCACATGAGGGTTGGACACCATCTGGTCATTGGAGATGGTAAAAGGGACGTGCGCTGAAAGAAATCCTCTAACGCACCGACCTTACTGTGGGAGGCAGTAAAGACACGAGAACGGATTACGCCCAATGACTGACACATTGCGCAACGATGTCAAGCCGGATGCGGTCTTCATAATCGAACGACAGCCGGGAGAGGGCTATGGGTGGCGACCTGGTGCGTGGGGATCGGCACGCCCGTTCTCGTCTGGGCTTTGGTCAGGAAGCGTGTTTCCGGTAGTGTGGCATCGTCGGTGATGATCGCGTATTGGGCGGCGTGTGGAATTCTGACGGCCTGGTACTTGCCCGGGACGAGCTACTTGTTCACAGTGCCGGCGGCCGTCGCATGCGTCTCCCGGCTTATTGCCTCATGGCGAGGCTTTCGCTGGGAGTCGGCCAACCTGGCTTTCCTGCTGGCGGCCTGTGCGCTCTGGTTGCCGCTTGCTCGGGGACTGGTCGACGCACTCGGTTTTCTTCCTTCATTCACTCACACGGTTCCGCTGGCGTTGATGGGGCTCTTGATCGCTCCCACGATCGCTGCGGATACGCGGATCTTCCGGTTTCTCTTGTTGGTCTTGAGTCTGGTGTTGGTTGCGCTGGTGACCGCGATGGTAGTTCCGACCTATTCGGAGCAGTGGCCGCAGCCGGTCTCGGTCATACATACACAATATGACAATGAGGCGCGCCTGTTTGCGAGGGCCAATCTGGGACGACTACCTGAATCGATGCGCCATGCAATCACGCGTCCCCCAGAAGACGACTTGCCACACTACGTGGCGTGGAAGGCCGAAATGGACGTTGCTCCCCCCACCGTCGAGCTTGTGACGGAGGTGGCCGTCGAGAACGGTCGCCGCCTGAAACTGCTCCTGAAACCTGGAGAGAATCAGCATCGCTTCATCGTCGCGGTGGATCCGGACTTTGGCTCCGATGTAACGCTCAACGGTCGTCGCGTCGAAACTCCTCTGAAAGGGCTCGCTCTGGATTTCTCCGAGATGACTGAGGCGGAGATTGAGTTGACCAGGCCCGGCAAGGTCAAGCTGCGCATCACGGCCCTGTACTACGGACTTCCGCCTTCGGCCGAATCGCTGCGCAAGGCGCGTCCTGCCTGGGCCGCGCCCGGGGGACGGGGTGACCACACGGAGGTTGTCACACAGCTTGAGTTCTAACTTCCCTCCTCGTTCGGAATGCGTCGTCCATTGTCTCACACGGTTCGGGGGGGACCAGCATCGGTCGGCTACGGCTTCGCGGCTCGTTGCCGATGTTCTGAATGTGGCTGAGCACGGGGAACAGCTCGCGCCGCGTACGGCGGCATCGCGACTTAATCTTGCAGGTGAAGCACTTGGGGTTGCCGATGCACCAGTTGGGCAGAAGTCCACGCCGATCCTCCGCGCCATCGACAAGCTGGCAAAGATCGGTCCGGACCTGGTCGGCGCGCACGGGTAGTTTCGTTGCCGACGGTCATATTCGGCACGTCTCGAAAGACCGATGAGTTGGTGAGACTGCTGGCTCCACGCCGGAACGGTGATTCGGGGGCGTGCAACGCAGCCAGCGGAGCGAGGAGCATGGCAGTGGTCAGGAGAGTTCGAAACACGGTGATCATCGGGCTGGAAAGCCTGTATTGAGCAACGACTCAATCGAGGGCGATTCGCGTTCGCCAGTGTTCTCATACCCGGTCGTGGCCTTGCCGTTGACGAATTTGATTCGCTCGGTGACGCCTTTGCCGAAGGCGAGTCCACTGATCTTGAGCTTCTCGATCTTGTCCTCGGCGCGCACGCCGACCTGCGTGTCGTAGATGGCACAATCCGTAATGTTCACATGCGCGCCGCCGTGTTTGCCGGGCCCGCGTACGCGGAAGCCGACTTCGTTGTCCTGAAACACGCAATGGGTGATCTCGGCGTTGATGTTCTCCTTGAGGTTCAGCGCGGCCATGGTGGTAATCTGGGCGGGTTGGTTCCAGCCGTGGATGTAGCAGGTGCGGATGATGAGCCGGCAGCGTTCGCCTTGAGGCTTCGTTTTGGTATCCACGGCGTTTTCGCCGGGCCGCTCACCTTTGGCAAAGCCCAGCGATGCCTCCGGCAGGGGACCGGTCCAAAGGTGGCAGTCCTCGATCATGACCGTCCCTTGCGAGGCGCGGTCGGGGTCGAACTGGATGGCATCACCTGAGGTATAAGCGATGTCGCAATTGCGAATGATGACGTCACCCCAACGGCCAGTGACTCCGTGGGCATCGTGCTGGTCTTTGAAGGTGCCGGCGAGCAGGTGATGCATACGACAGTTCTCAATCACGACCTTCGTGCCAAAGACCCCAACCGCATTGCCGGTAGCGTTGCGGATCTCGCAGTTGCGCAGCGTGACGTTGTTGGCACTGATCTTGACGATGTTACCGCCTTTGCCCTGCGCATCCACGCAGTAGTTTTCATAGACGCCGGGTTCGGTGATTTCAAGGCGGTTGACGGTCATGGGATTCGCCAGACATCCCACACGGCCATGCGTGCCAACGCGTGTTTGTGCATGGCTCGCAGCCAGCGGCGCCAGCAGTAGGGCGAGGAAGGCCACGAGAATGCGTTTTGTCGGTCCGCTCATCAGGGAAGTTCTCCTTCGCACTTGGATGGGCAAACGCACGGCTCCGCATCTGGGCGACTCGCTTGCCCCCATTATAGACGCAACAAACGCCCTGTCACAAATGGTTCCATTGCTGGCGCAGAGTCTTGCTTCTACTGCGGTTACGTCATCGCACTGGAAGTGCACCATCGCTGTCGCATGTCGCCTTGACGCCAACACTTGCCCCGCCGGGTGACGTTCTCGGCCACGCTGAAGGCGGACTCGATCGGATTGGTCGTGGCTAACGTGCGACGAAGCAGTCAAGAACGCCCAGACGAACGGCGGTGAGCTTTCCCACGACTCCGTCTTCTCGTGCCCGCCGCTGGCTTCTCGAAGAGATGGCCCGTATACTCGTCGGCATCATCGAAACAGACACTTGCTTTGAACCGACATTGCCTTGGAGGTACGGATGAGCAGCATTGGTGCGGCTTTGCTCTTGCTGGTTTGCCTGGGGGAGCCGGAGGCAGATGCCGGTACGATGAGTCTGGTCAATCGCGGCAAACCGGCCGCCGTGATCGTCTTGTCGGAGACGCCCAGCACGGCTGCTCGGGCTGCCGCCGTCCAGTTGCAGTATTGGATTCGGGCCGTCTCGGGCGCAGAACTGCCAATCGTCGGCCCGAGCGATCGCCGGGCCGCCTCGTCACCCCGCGTCGTTGTCGGTGCAAGTCGGCTGGCAGCCTCGCTGGGCGTAGATACGGCCGGGTTGGGACCTGAGGGTATCCTGCTGCGGACGGTGGGCTCGGACTTGGTGCTGCTGGGCGTGGATCAGAAAACGCTGCCAGACGGCGAACAGGTCGAACTCAATGGCACGTTCTACGCCGCCATGACGTTCGTGGAGCAGCACCTCGGCGTGCGCTGGCTGTGGCCGGGCGAGTTGGGCACCGTGGTACCGCACTTGCCGAACGTCAACGTGCCCGCGATCGACCTGAGCTTCACTCCTCGCCTGAAAATGCGCAAGTACCGCAACCGGAACGTGTGGAGCGGAGAGGGCCGCGTCGCGTCCCATTGGGCCCTTCAGGACGGCCAGCAGGATCCGGGCGAGCGCATGAGCCGAGAGGCCAACCTGTGGTTGCTTCGGCACAAACTCCAAGCCGGGGGCAAGATGCCGCCGGGAACTGAGGGCTCGGGCGTGGCCGGGCTGGCCGCGGGAGGCAGCATCTCGCTCAACTACGGCCACGCCTTCGGCGACTGGTACGAGCGTCACGGCCGGCAGCACCCCGATTGGTTTGCTCTCCAGCCGAACGGATCACGCGTGCAGCCCGGCGAAGCCTCGCGCAGCCAGTTCTGCGTGGTCAACGAGGGGTTGATCGCCGAGTTGATCCGGCATGGGCGTGAGTACCTCGACGCCAACCCGGGGGCCGGCTCTTACAACGTCTGCCCTAATGACGGCGGCGCCGCCAAGTTCTGTTGCTGCGGGCGGTGCACTGCGTTGGACGTGCCCGACACGGGCACCACCGGCCGTTACATGTGGCTCTTCAACCGCGTGGCCGAGGGACTCGCCGACACGCATCCCGACCGCTACGTCTGCAGTTACGCTTATTCCAGCTACAAGACGGCCTTCCCGGGCCTGCGGATGCACGACAACGTGGTGTTGGGCATGGTCATGTTCGGGGCCGATAGCTGGCTGTGCGACGCGGCTCGCGAAATATTCCGGGCCCAATGGCAAGGCTGGAGCGGTGTAGTCCGCCATCGCTTCCTGCGGCCGAACATCAGCTCGAAGGGCGGCGGCCTGCCGCTTCTGTATCCCCACCGCATGGCGGAGGATCTCAAGCCGATCTTCCGCGACGACGTCCTGGGCGTGGACTTCGACAGCCTCGGTCACCACTGGGCCACGGAAGGATTGAACTACTACGTGTTGGCCAAGCTCATCTGGGATGCCGATGTCGATGTCGACGCGTTGGTGGACGACTATTGCCGCAGCGGCTTCGGTGCGGCTGCCCCGGTCGTGCGCCGCTACTTCGCCCGGCTCGAGGAGCTTACAGGCCAGGTAGCCAAGGCCGTGCCGCTTGAAGAGCAACGGACCCTGACTTGGCCCTGGCGCCTGGCCCAGGTCCGAGAGGTCTACTCGGCCGACACCCTGGCCGACTTGGCCGACATGCTGGCCGAAGCCGAGCGCCTGGCCCAGGCTGATTCCGCCGAAGTGCAGAATCGCGTGCAGTTTCTCCGCGAAGGCTTGCGATTCGCCGAACTGGTGATGAGCCTCGACAAGCGCGGCGTCGAGCCTGCCCGGGCGCGGCAGCAGTTCTACCGCGAACATCGATTCTCGTGGGTCGTCACGGCTGCGTACAAGGGTGGCGGCCTGCCGGCGGTGAGAACCTCGGCCGTCGAGGAGATTCTGCCAGGAACGCGGCCGGACATTCACGACATCCCAATCTTCTGGAAGAACCCCCATACCGATCACGACGTGGCCGCCATTGGCTACCGGCTGATCGAGGGCCGGCACGTATTCGTCTTTCGGATGGCCGATTCCGACATGGCGGTCGAGGCATCCTTCAACGTATACCTCGATGCCGACAACAATCGATCGACCGGGAGGGAGGGTATCGGTAACGATTACTATCTATCGCCCGCCAAGGGTCTCGCCAGCCACTACGGCAAGGATCGCAAGCCTGCCTCGATCCCGCTCGACGTGTGCTACTGGCACTGCCGGACGGTGATCGTCGAGGTTCGCCAGGAGCGCTTCGCCGGCACGCCGCTGGCTGGCAAGTTCGCCTTGTTCGTCAGCACCAACCAGCGCAAGACGCCGCGGTTGGAACTCGACACGACCGCAACGCCCGTGGAGCTTTACTCGCCGGCCGCCGAGGAGAAGCGGCTGCCCGCACCCCAGGATTGACGCCTTTCTCCCCTTCGAAACCCAGACATGTCGCCCCGGGCCGATGCCGCGACCAGCAACATCACGCCTGAACTCGGCACGCTCATCGTTGGCGGCTTCGCTTCGTACCCGGTCCAGCACACGCACGACGCACCACACGCCCGCTGCCTGGTTCTCGACGACGGCAAGACCAGGATTGCCCTGGTGGTCTGCGACTTGCTGGGCCTGCACCGCAGCGTCAGCGTCGAGGCGCGGCGGCTGATCCGGGAGGCGACGGGTATCCTGCTACCCGCATGCGATCGGCGAGCACCGCGCTCGGCAAGAGCCGCTATACGAACGATCAACCTTTGCGACCATGGACGTACCGGATCACGTCCACAACCGCCGCCGGCCGATGCTCGCGGGGACCGTGCCGGTCAGCGTCTCCGGGATAGGATATTCCTCCTCATCAGCAACAATCCCCTTCATACATGCGGGCTATCTGCCTTTCACATTCGCTCTCAAGGTATGGGTACTTTTCGGCAATTACCTCGAGTACCTTCTCGCGGATCTCAAGGTACGCACTCGACCTGCCGACCTTGCCAGAAATCTTGTGGAGGCAACTTTCGTACGACGTCAGTGCATGCCGCAAATAGTTGACACAAATACGATCCAGAAAATCTCTCTTGGCGTTTGTGGAGGCTATTTGGTCAAACTTCCCCCGTTCGGCTTGCAGGAAGTTATAGTGGTTACATGCCTCTTCCTCGAGTTCCCTCTTCGTGAGTTTTGGCACCTGGATTTTGAGACCATCCACGTACGCCTGCGTCTTCTCCCGCTTCGTTTGAACTGCCCTTGCAGCAGCAGCTCTGCGGCAATCTCGCCCGTCCTGTGCGGCCAGAAATGCTGGTTTGGTCTCGGCAGCCATGACTCGCCCCAGCCGGTACAGCTTCACGTCGCCACTGGATGCGCCGTGCGGATTCAGATAGGTGTCGTCCGGTTTCCCGAGCAAGCTCGCGATTAACGGCTTCGACCAACCGCGTTGCAGTAATCGGGTGACGTTTATCAGCTCTTCGCTTTTGTCTCTCCCAGGGCGGCAATCAGAAATCCGAAACATCTCTGTTGGCACGAAGCCGCTCCGTGTCTGCACTTTTATGGTGGCCACCGGCTTGGCACCACGTGCGACATGCATACCACGTTTGTTTGCCTCCCATTTCGACAACGCCTCTTCGCACTGATCCTCGCGGTAGTACTTCTGGCCTTCAACAACAGTCGCTCTTTGGCGCCGCCTGGGTGTCATGTGCGGTCCTCGCGTACGGCACCACCTTTCTCGCGTTTGCAGCCCAGTCGCCTCGGCTTCTTTGCGGGTCTTGGGGATTGCTTCGCCTGTCGCAGGCATGTTCATCTCCTTTTCTCAATGACTGTTTGTCGGCGTCAAGGCAGCAAGCAGTCGCTGCTTCTCACATCACAAACCGGCGGTCTTGGTCGAGAAGTCGGGGTTGGCCGATCCTGAAAGTAACGCATCCCTTATCCGGTTACAGGGTGAGCTGGCCATATTCAAGTCCCTGCCACTGCCATCAGACATGTCAAGATGTTAGTGTTGCTGGCGGCATTACCGGCTGCCTAGACAGGTATACTCTGCCTTCTCCATCAGCACGATCCGCGAAGTATCGGGTGTGGCAGTTTCGCTTCCACCAGTTCCGCTTCGCGATCACATGACGATTCTGATTGTGGCACATATATTTCCGCGGGCGTATGTTTGAGCGCTTTTTTGCTTGCCGCCCGGGTGCCGGCCCGCCGTTTCGATTTCGGCGATTTGCCGGGCGTTTCCAGCTCTGCGCTGCTCTCCTTATCAACGAACGCCACTTGTTGGCGTTTCGCAACGTTTTGTTGCTTCACCACCGTAAACTTTTTGGACGCCGCCGGTTCGCGGTACTTCTTCAGGGCCACGACGGCTTGGCAGAGTTCTCTCAACAGGTTTGCCGCAGCCGCGTTGTAGGCTTTGATACGATCCGGCGACTCTGCCGTTGCGGCACGGACGTGGAGTCGGCCGACGTGGTGATGGGCCATGACAATCTGCTCCAGCAGCATCCGCTCGACGGGGTCTTTAGGCTGGCCGGCCTCGTCAAGAATCTGATTAAGATACACTACGCATGACTCGGCCGGGAGGTGTGACCCGGCCACGGTCGCAGCCGCTGCATACACGTATGATGCGGCCAGCTTGTGCTTCAAGTTGTACGCGTAGCCGTGATTTTTCAGAAATTCCTGTTTCTCCTCCGCCGTCAGGCCGGCGGGAATCGGCGGCGGCTGGGGTTTATCATTTTTCATAGGAGCACCTCAGATTGATCTGGTTGGAATGTCGTTGTGAACTCGACACTGCCGTGGCTCCGGGGGACTGCCCACGGAAACCCGACTTCAGACGTCGTAACGACACGACCGGTGTGAAACTCGGCATAAGTCGTTGCCAAGACAACTGCCTTGGCAAGTTCATGTTAGACATCATACCACGTTCACCCCACAAGCGTCAGGCGAATCGGACAGCATGCCCGGGAATTTTCACGAATGTTACAGGAACGCACCTGCAAAGACACTTGCCTGCAGCCGTGATCCCGCAGCAACCAACAATCTGGGGTGGCTGAGTCTCTAATGGCACTGGCAGATTAGTCAATTGGTATCACTTCTTGGCAATCACAGTCAAAACGTATCAATCTCACGCATGGTGATACCGAAGACTGTGACTCTCGTCCCTTGCGCTCTGAGTTCATGCGGTCGCAGGGGTACCCCGCCAAATAGCCTGGCCGTGTGAGCGGCCCAGGGCCGACATTGCCGCCTGGAATGTTCAAGGAGCGTTGCCCGACGAGCCGTGAGGCTTGTAGTGGCAACCAGCAGAGTTGCCTACTGGGTGCAGGCGTTGAGGCAGTTAGGGGATCAGGTGAGCCGCTCGATGTTGACTCGCGCCGAATTCTGGACCGACTGCCTGCGCCGGGCCGAGATACGGCGCCATGAGGCGAGGCGGCGAATCGGGCTGTGGGGCCAGTACTCCAGGTCACACGGCGTGCCGTCACTTGACGTGCTCGCCCACGTCACCCGGCGCGTGGAGGCCGCCGTAAACGGCCTCTCCCAGGCGATCCGGGAACGGAGCCTGCCCCGAACATCAATCGCCGATAACGACGCGGTGATGGAGTCCGCCCCAGCGATTCGACCGACTGAGTCTGGCCCGGCTGCCGACAACGGAGACACCCCCTTGCGATCCGGATTCTTGCTGGAATATGAGGAACAGGATTTCCTGACAGCCGTGCATTGTATCTGCACCCCAGGCGCTCAAATTCATGCCAACACGGTCTACCTCTCCCCCTAAGGTGCCAGATTGTCGTTCGAAGTCGATGCCTTCCTGGATGCGGTTTTCAAAGAATGCGGCTTACAACGCGCTGAATTCGCCTGATACGTCGCCACGGCGAGACGGATTTTGCCTGTTGCCAACATAGAGTGTATCCCGAGGTCCGTTTCACGACCGTACAACCCGAGCAACTTCGGCGAACCGAGGAGGCCAGTTTGGAGACCGATGCTCCAGCCATCACGACGGCTGATCGCACGGGCAGCGCAGGTCTGCCGCGGGGATATTTCGAGGGCGGCTAGGCTCGCCCTTTCTTCTCAAGCCCCTTCCATTGCAAGAGTTGCGGCCCGTCATGGACCTCAAAGTCAGGGGCTGCCACCACTGCAGTGGAGCTGGGGCATACCAGGCAGGCGAGGACCCGCGTGCGTGCAATGTGGGTGTTCCAGCCTCACCGGGGGAGTCGGTTCTCTTGGGGGGTTTGTTGCATGAGGTCTACCGTGTAGGTGGCAAACCTCACCCTCTCGCCCCAAGCCAAGGCCTGCCAGAGACTTACGCTCGACCAAACGATCACGACGGCAGGTGGCAAGCCGAGCCGGGCCAGACAGCTGTCAAAACATGGGCAACTGTGCTGCTCTCGAAAAGCAATCAAAAGCCAATTAGATATCCCCTGGGTCCCCTCGGTCCCTTGGGGGTATTTGGTGAGAAGTTCAATAGTTCCACGTACTACGATCCCGAAGGCAGCCCGCACACCAAGCGGGGCAAAACAATCCACGGTTACGGAGTCCAGTTTCTGGCCGACTTGAAGTTCGGGCTGATCTGGTCGTTCGCCGTCTATCCGGCGGGAGAAGGCTTTCGGCCGGCGATTATCGATTGGGTCATTCAGGCAAAGCAGACCTTCGGCTGGGACCGCATGGTGTTGACCTCCGATCGGGAGTACACGATCGCCAAGGCGATCCACCAGTGGCAGGAGGAAGACATTTTCCATTACGGTCCGCGTTCCGACGTTGACCGGAAGAAGAAAGGAATCTTTGTCGAAGAGGACTTCGAAATCCAGGATGGTTACGCAGTCTGCCCGAACGGCAAGCGACTGAAGCGTAAGCCGAACGTGTTCGTTCGCGGCTCCAGCGAACAGTGGCGTTACAAGGCGAAAGGAATCGACTGTGGGAACTGCCCGCTCCGCAGTCAATGTACGACGGGCAAGGGCTCGAAAATGCTGTGTGTCAACGTTTATCGCGAAGATTTGGCGATCCAAGCCGAGCGGATGATGGCCGACCCGCAGCGGACGCGTGACTTAATGGGCCGGCATCGGGCGATGAGCGAGGGGATTGTGAACAACCTTATGAATCACCAACACGTTCGCCACGCGAAGTGGAAAGGCCTTGCGCTGGCTCGCGTCCAGGTTGGCCTGGCCGTCGTGATGATCAATACCCTCAAGTGGCACAAGATCCTTCACGACCGCCTTCAACCGATGACCTTGAAACCGGCCGCGTAAGCATGGCATAATCACCCTTGGCGGCACCGGTTCACGCCCCGGGCTTTCGCCGGGCTTCCTCAAGCGTTGACCCCGAATCCCCCGTATCTATCCGTATCCGTATCCCCCGGAGAAGGGACGCCACGGAAGAAGGCGTGGTTTTTGTGCAGGCGTGGTGACGGGCCGGTGGGGGCGATATGATGGTGGACCAACGAGGGCCGCCAATTGTGTTGGCCGGACCGGGGTAACTGCCAGAAGCTTTGAAGGGGAGATGGTCATGCGAAACAAGGGGACCAGACGGCGCGAGTTCCTCAAGACGGCAGCGGCCGCTTTGAGTGTTCCCAGTTGGATTCCGGCGACGACTCTGGCTGGGCCGGGTAGGCCGGGGGCCAACGATCGAATTCACGTGGGGCTGATCGGGGCGGGGAACCGCTCGAAGGACCTTACCAGAGAGAGCCCCAGCGACATTGCCCTGGTGGCGGTGGCCGACTGCGACCGGCGGATGATGGCCGACTACCTGACTGCCATGCGACAACTGCCCGACTCGATCGTGGCTGAAAAGTGTTCGCAGTATCAGGACTACCGGGAGATGATCGCCAAGGAGAAGCTGGACGGCGTGTTTGTGGCGACGCCCACTCATGTCCGGATCCTGGCCTGCGCGCGCGCCATGGAGGCGGGACTGGACGTGTATGCGGAAAAGCCGCTGACGCTCACGATTGAGGAGGGGCATTACCTGGTGCGAGCGGAAGCGAAGTACGGGACGGTCTTTCAGACGGGGACGCAGCAGCGTTCGATCGCGATCAACAATTATGGCAGCGACCTGATCCGCAGCGGGGCGATCGGCAAAGTGGGGGTCGTGACGTGCCCGAATTTCCCGGGGCCGGTTCCGCGTCCGCCGCTGCCGGTCGAGGCGGTGCCTGTCGAAATGGACTGGAATCTGTGGTGCGACCAGACCGAGGTGACCAGGTACAGTTCCCAGCTTCATCCCGGGCTGGGACGCTGGGCCCGTTATCGGGAGTATTGCGGCTGGCTGGTCACAGGGTGGGTACACGCGTTTGATCAGATTCAACGGGCCCTTGGGACGGACGACACGGGGCCGGTGGAGATCTGGCCGGAAGAACCGGGACCGAACGGCCGGGTTTCGATGCGTTACGCTGGCGGGACGCTGCTGAAGCTGGACCTGCCCGAAGACAAAGGGCCCAAGATGGGAGGGGTTTTTGCGGGAGAAAAAGGCAAGATCGAGATCAACCGCAACCGGCTGGCCTCCAATCCGCCGGAACTGATCAAGGACGCTCCGCCGGCCGCCGACAAATCGGAGTACGCGAGCGTCTCGCACGAGCACATCCGCAATTGGGTGGAATGCATGCGGACGCGGAAGAAGCCGGTGGCTTCGGCCGCAATCGGGCATCGCAGCACGACGGTATGCCACCTGATCAACATCTGCCGCCAGTTGGGACGGAGGCTGCAGTGGGACCCGGTGAAGGAAGAGTTTGCCGGTGACGAGGAGGCCAATGCTCTGCGCGCACGCCCGCGTCGAAAGGGATACGAACTGCCGGACTGTCAGTAGGGGATATGGATGTCAGCGACAGCCAGAATCGGTACCAGTTTGTCAGCGGTGGTAGGGCTGGTTTACCGGGGGTTGGGGACAACCAGAGAAGCGTCGAGTGGCGGTCGGGCGGTCAGGTGGGCGGGCCAGCAACCGGGCGTCGACCCCAAGCGTCTGGCTACAATCGGAAACTCGGGCGGCGGCACGCTTACGGTCTTCCTG
>Ga0123329_1001414_pt1 | contig 22835 bp, 19 predicted proteins | sample BioC12SIPDNA_FD_89703 | JGI IMG/M metagenome (GOLD analysis project Ga0123329, IMG submission 89703) | Anaerobic biogas reactor microbial communites from Washington, USA - Biogas_R1_B C12 SIP DNA | ecosystem: Engineered > Bioreactor > Anaerobic > Unclassified | place: Washington, USA | collected...
CTCAGCTACTACGGCGACCAGTCCTTCGACACCGTCATCCTCAGCCAGACGCTTCAGCAGACGCTCGATCCGCGCAAGGTGCTGCGCGAGATGCTTCGCGTGGGCAAGCGGGCGATCATCAGCTTCCCGAACTTCGGCCACTGGTCGATCCGCCTGCAACTGGTCTTCACCGGCCGCATGCCCCGGACCCGCCATCTGCCGCACCAGTGGTACGATACGCCCAACGTGCACCTGCTGACGGTCCGCGACTTCCGCGAGTTTGCCGGCAAGGAAGGCACGCGCATCCTGCGCGAGGTGTTCCTGAACCTGGGCGGCCGCCGGATGATCCCCCTGCTGGAAAACTGGCGAGCCTCGACGGCCATCTTCCTGCTGGAAAAGGCCTGAGGCGCGGCCGGACGAGATGGGACGTCGGACCCGGCGCTTGCAACCACGGACGGCGGCCTTACAATAGGCGTCGTGATCTGGCCTTCCTCTGGGTCGTGGCGGGCGGCGCATGGACTCCTTCAGTGACGAAGACCTGATGCTTCGGCTGCAACGCGACGGCGACGGCGAAGCCTTCGCCGAGCTGTTCCGCCGCCACCGCGCCGGCATCACCAGCTACACCTGCCGCCTGGTCCGCGACGTCAACGAGGGCGAGAACCTGGCCCAGGAAGCCTTCCTGCGGATGCTCCAGAAACGCGACCTCTACAACTATCCCCGCAAGCTCTCCACCTGGCTGTTCACCATCGCCCGGAACCTGGTCACCGATTACCAGAAGAAGAAAAAGGCCATGACGAGCGAGTCGTTCGACCTGATGGCCGACTCGCAGGACGACGGCCACGCCTGGCGGCCCGACGTGGCGGCCATGGAGGAGGAGTCGTTGCGGCTCCTGCGCGGGGCCATCGCGTCGCTGCCGCCGCAGCATCGCGAGGTGCTGGTGCTACGTGCTTTCCACGACCTGAGTTACCGCGAAATCGCCGAGATCGTGGACTGTCCGGAATCGACCGCCCGCAGCCGCATGGACTACGCCCTGAAAGAGCTTCGCGCCGTGTGGCAGCGCCTGGAGCGGAAAAAGACCGGGAATCCGTAGCGTACCGGCCGCCGCCACTCGTACTAGTCTGTGAGGAACCGTTTCGAGGAATCGCCACGTCCGACAGATCCGTCTGTGCCCGGCCCGAGCCCGAGCCGCCAAATGATCCGAAGCGTGCCGCCGCGAGGCGGTCGGCCGACGTGCCGAACGAGGAATGTGCTGAACCATGAGCTGCGAGCAGTGCCAGGTCCATCTGTTGTATGAGTTTGCCCGGGGCGCCTTGGGCGGCGAAGAGGCCGCGCGCGTGGCGGCCCACGTGGACGCCTGCCCGGAGTGCCGCCGCACGCTCGACGGCCTGCGCGGGCTCGGGATGGAGTTGGGACGGCTTCGGGCTGCGACGCAGCACGACCTGCCGGACGGCTCCGCCGATCGCGTCCTGCTCCAGGCCGCGCAGGAGCTCAATCGCCCCGCCGCCGAGCGCGGCGGCATGCGGCGACCGGCCTCGCGGCCCCGCCGACGACTGGTCCTGCGGCAATTACTGATGCCCGTAGCCGCCGCCGTCCTCGTCCTGCTGGGTCTGCGCCTGGTCAGCCCGCTCATCCAACCGCCGCGCTATCGGGCCCTGGATTACCTCTACGCCGACGCCAGGAACGTCGCCACCGTCACCGGCATCCACGAGCTTCAGCCGCGAGCCCTCAGCGCCATGGACGAGGCCATTGCCGCCGAGAAGCCCGACGTGCTGCGCGTGGCCAATCTCCAACTGGTCCATTACATCACGCTCCGCGCCGGCGAACCCGACCAGATTCAGGACGTACATTTCCTGCTGAAGCGGCTGAAGGATGCCGACCGCCCGGCGCCGTCGGCCGCAGCGTCCACGCCTGCGCCGGCGACGGCGTCGCTGTGGCAGACCGGCGCCGTGGCCGCCGAGACGAGCTCCGCGCAGCAGGCGGCCGAGCTGATCCGCACCGGGCGCTACGATGACGCCTACCGGCTCCTGGCCGGCAGCAACAGGCCGGAAGTCCAGGCCCTGGCGGCCTATGCGGCCCTGAGGTCCGACCGGTTGCAGGAGGCCCGCGAGACCATCGAGGCCCTGAATGCCCTGGGCGGCCCCGAGCACGGCATCGCCCCCCTGCTCCAGGCCGAGCTGGCCATGATGGAGAGCCGCTTCGACAAAGCCACCGACTACTTCGCCGCCGCGGCCAACGAAATCGACAACCGCCTCTGGTTCCAGGCCGGGTACCTCTGCAAGTACGAGGTCGGCGACGACACCCTGGCCGGCCAGTACTTCGAGCGGACCGCCGACGCGGAAGTGGCCGACCACGTCGCCCGGCGATTCCACGAGGACGTGCGCGTGGCCCGCAGCCGCATGGCCCTCATGGAAGAGGATTACGAGGCCTATGCCGCCGGCCCGCTCCCGGACGCCTGGAAACTCGTGCCGACGCATCCCGAGGAGTTCATGATTGCCGAGATCGACGGCTCGCGCGTGCTGAAGCAGAACGAGATGGGCCACCGCGGCGGCAAGCTCGTCACGGGGTTCCCCGGCTGGTACGACTACGTCATGAGCTGCGACTTCCGCGTGCTCCAGGCCGAGGCGGAACCGCAACTGGATTTCGTCGTGTACGACCTGGGCAAGAGCCACTACGCCGTGGAGTTCGCCAACCAGTCCGCGCGGCTCCAGATCAAGAGCCGCCAGGGCCCCGAGGCCGTGGTCAGCCGGCCCGAGAATGCCCAATTGCGGTTGCCGGGGCCGCTGGCCGACGGACGCTGGTGGCGCGTGACCGTCGAGGTCCGCAACGTCGGTCCGGACGCCACGCAGGTGACCGCCACGGTAGTTCCGCGCGACGCCGCGGACGCTGCCGCCGAGGCCGCCACCTTCACCTGGACCGATCAAGCCGATGGCGATCCCTCGCCGCAACGTCGCGGCCGCGTCGGATTCCGCGTCGGCGGCGCGGAGGTCGCATTCGATAATCTCGTGGTCGTGCCCAGCAGGCAGGACTGATCGCCGGCGAGCGCCCTACTCGCGCAGGGCTACACGAAACGCCCGCCGGAACACCGAAGCAGAGGCCGCCTCCCAGCGCGCCTCTGCTTTCTGTCTGTCCCTCCGGCATTTCCCCTCCCCCCACACAAACCCCTCGCCCTGCTTGCAGGGAGAGGTGCCCCGAGCGCGTAGGGTGGGTCCCCCGGACCCACGCGGTCGGTCGGTCAGCCCCGCGTGCGAAGCACGCTCCCTGAACCCCTCGCCCTGCTTGCAGGGAGAGGTGCCCGGAGCGACAGCAAGGGGCGGTGAGGGTCGAACGGGGTTACCCTGCCGCGAACGTCGGGTGCCATGCCTGCCCCGTCAGGCATGCCGAAGGCCCTGAACTTCCCGCCGCGCCCGCCGCAGGCGCGGCTCGCTGCAAGTCCCGAGCCTCGCCGAGGGGCGAGCCGCCCATCATGGCCACCGCTTCTCTGGCGTGCTCTCACCGCTGCACGAACCGGGCGCGACGCCCGCGCAGGGCCTCCATCACCGCAATCGTCTGCACGGTTTCGGCCACGGTCGGCCCCGGCAGCGCGCCGCCGCGACGCACCGCATCGAGAAACGCCGCCATCTGCCGGTCGAACCCGCCCAACTGGTACGGCAACAGGCCCGGCAGCCGAACGTTCACGATCCGCATTTTCTCGTCCGCCCAGATCTCGATTCGCGATCCCGACTCGTCCCGCGCATAGTGGGCCACGAAACTCTTGCCGCCGGCCTGGACCGTGTAGCGCTCGAGCATCTGCCCGGCCATGGGCGAGAACTCCATCTGCACCGTCGCGCCGCCGAGCATCCGGCCCTGGAGCCGGTAATCGGTCACCTCGCCGGCCGGGCCGCCGGGGCTGTAGGCCATGTCGAGCCGCTCGTAGTCGGCCCCGGCCACGAATCGCAGCGCGTCAATCGCGTGAATCGCCGTGGTCGTGAAGTCCGGATCGCGACGGTTCGGGCGACGAACCAGGCAACTGAGATAACGGATCGGCCCGCCCGCCGACGTCTCGACGGCCCGCTTCAGGGCAACCACCGACGGCGTCCAGTGCCGGTTGAAGGCCACCTGCACCAGCTCGCGCCCGCCGCGCCTCGGTCGCACGTCGCGCGCCAGCGCCTCGACGGCCCGCCGCGTCAGGGCCGGCGGCTTCTCCAGCAACGTCGGCACTCCCGCCGCCACGCACAGCCGCGCCACCGCCGCGTTGGCCTCGACGTTCACTGCCACCACGGCCGCATCGAGCCCGGCCTCGCGCAACATCGCCTGCGGCGACGTGTACGCCCGCTCGAACCCGAACGCCGCGCGGACCTCCTCCGCCTTGGCCGCATTCAGATCGCACACGCCCGCCAACGCCACGCGACGCCGACCGCCGCCCACATAATCCGCCAGCGACGGCCCATGCACCGTCCGCGCCGCCCATCCCGCTCCGAACAACCCGACACGAATCGCCATCACGTCTCCCAGTACACAGTATGTAGGTCGGGTCAACAGACCCGACACGCCGTTCAGCGGCCACAGAAATCCGTCGGGTCTGTTGACCCGACCTACGTGCCTGCGTCAAGCCCCCGCCCTACGGCTGGTCCGCCGGGCTTTCCCCCTCCAGCCGCTCGACCCGGATGTGCCGGAAATACCGCTGGTCCACCATCCGTGCCGCCTGAAACGCCACGATGCCGCAGGCCAGGCCGAGAATCGCGCCGCACAGTTCCGGATCGAGGCCCAGCAGGTCTGTCCACCACGGCCACCGCATGCCCAGTTGCAGCCCGGCCACGCCCGAAGCCATCGGCAGCGCGAACACCAGCACCATCGACAGCCACGGACTCGCGTGCGGCAACTCGACCGCCACACGGTCCCCCACACCGACGCCGTCGGTCAGCGGCACGCGCAGACGCATCTCCTTGCCGCCGCCCAGGGCCTCGCACGCGCGACACTGGTTGCACATCTCCGGCCGCGCAGCATCCATCCGCACGTCCATCTTCGTCCTGCCGATGACCACGACCGTACCCGCCTCTTTCATGGCCTCAGGATAGCGAACCTTCGTCGGCAAGGGAAGCGCCTGCCTCGGCAGTACGCTCCGACCCCCATGCCCACCCCAAACCCGTAGGGTGGGTCCCCCGGACCCACGCGGTTCCTGAATGGGGTCTGGTGAGGCGATGACGGAGGACTATGGTGGCCGGGGGGCCGGGGGGGGATGGGGAGGCGGAGCCGCTGTGGGTGTGCCACGGCGGGTCTCGCCCGCCGTGCCGGCGAGCGGGGATCGTTCCGAATGCGGCGTACGCAGGGACTGGCATGGAGTGTGCCGAACGCTGCTCCGGACCTGTAGCCATAGACCTGTGACGGCAACGTGGCGCACCGCACGGCGGGCAAGACCCGCCGTGGCACAGAAGCTCGACGCTGCCACCCGGCGGCCGCGACGTTCCCCCGCTCACGCCTCGTCGGGGCGCGGCAGGTCGGCGATCTTGGCCACGCGGTACGACAGGCCGCTCTGGGTCACTTTCTGATCGAGCGGCAGGAGCAGATACCGGCCGAGCTGGTTGTCGCTGTAGAGGATGATGTGGCGGGAGTTGGGCATCTTGAAGCCCATCTGCGACGGCTGGTGGCCGACGATCAGAATGTCGCAGCCGACGTGGCGGCAGAAGATGCGGGCGGCCATGTCGTCCTGGTTGCGGCCCCAGAGGAAACTGTAGAGCTGGCTCTCGCGCGTGAAATCGTCGTCCCCGAGCGGCCGCTCGAACAGGCTGTAGTTGAAGTCGGCCAGGGCGGCCAGGTGCGGCGTCGAGTGGCTGATCCAGACGCGGTTGGGCGTCTTGATGGCCAGGGGCAGCGCCCGGAAGAAGTCGCAGTAGGCCCGCTTGACCTCGGCGGCCTGCGTCCCGTAGGCGTGCTGGAGGCCCTGGGCAAAACTCTGGGTCAGATTGATCGAGCCCTTGCGGAGCTGGATGCCGAGCATCTCGGCCACGTCGTGGTTCGCCAGCAGGATGTGGACGCGATCGGGGTAATCGATCTTCAGCCGCGCGGCCTCTTCCAGCAGTTGCCACGACAGGTCGCCGCCCTCGGCATCGGTGGGGCCGCCGTGGATCAGCTCGTGCAGCACCAGGTGCCGGTCGGGATGGTGTTCGAGGTCGGCGAAGGCAAGGATGCGCTCGAAGTTGGGTCGGCAGCCGTGAACGTCGCCGGTGACAAGGATTTCGCCCTGATCGGGCATGTAGAGGACGTTGCCGCGGCGCTTGGCGTCGCGTCGGGCCAGCACGGCCGCGCGGCCCATCGTGTCGATGACCTCGCCGGCGTTACCGTCGGGGGCATGCTTCAGATCGATGTCCCAATCGTCGGCGGCCAAACCGTGCGTCCCCCCCCCTCACCCGTAGCGGCCAGGCAGGCGCCGCGGCCGGGGCCGTCATTGCGGGCGGGCCTTGCCGCGGCATCTCTCGCCCACGCGGCGGAACAGGTCGCCGGCGGGCAGTTGCGGACCGGGACACGACACCGCCTGCACGTCGCTGTGCAGAAGCACGTCGGTCAGCGGAATCGCGAACCGGTCGCTCAGAGTATATACGAGGTCGGCCAGCGTGTCCATCTGCTTGGCCGTGGGCCCGTGCCGCGCGAAGTCGCCCACCAGCGTCACGGTGATGCCCTGCCGCCGGATCGTCGCATAATCGGCGGCCGCCACCCGCAAAGCAGGCTCGGCCGAGTCGGCCGGAAGCTCGAAGGCCGGTTCCTGGCGCAGCCAGCGGTCGGTGCAGACCAGGGCGCCGTCGGCCAGGCCGCGACCGTTGCCGATCAGGAAGTGGCAGGCCGGTTCGCCGGCCGGCGCCACGCCGCGCCGCCGAGCCAGGTCCAGGCTCTGCACGTCGCCCTGCTCCGTGGCGGTGTGGTGCAGCACAATGAACCGCCAGGGCCGCAACGGAGCCATGCCCTCGGGAAAGATCGCCGACGACGTGCGCTGCTCGGCCGCGACGGCTCCGCGCGGCGGCGGCATGACGGCCCAGCACAACGCGACGCCCACGGCCATGGCGGCCAGGAGCGCAGCCAGCATGGTGCCCACCCGCTTAACGTTGACCGTGTCGCTGCGTTTCTTGCCGGGCATCGGCGAGCCGGCAGCCGAAGCGGCGGGCGCGGGCACAGCCGAGGCCGGCGGCGGCGACGAAGCGGCCGGCGACTCCGGGGCGTTGTCGCCCGGTGTCGGCAAGGAAGGCGTAGAGGAAGCGGGCGGGGGCGTCGGGGTGTCCAAGGCATTTCTCCCTACTCAGTGACTGCCACGTAGGGTGGCTGCTTGCAGCCACGCGGGGAACACCGCAGGCACATGACGCGTGGCTGCAAGCAGCCACCCTACGCTCCCGCCGCGCGCCGGCGGCGGGCTTTGACGTTGAAAAAAGACGTTTATCCGCTATGCTATGCCCTTGCACGGGCCTGTAGCTCAAGTGGATAGAGCAACTGCCTTCTAAGCAGTAGGTTCCGCGTTCGAGTCGCGGCAGGCCCGCTTTCTTCTGGCTGACGGTCGGCCGGATCGGCAGGAAGACGCCTGCTCCGATATTCTTCGGCAATCCGGCCGCTCGTTTTTCAGCGTATCGTGCTCCCTCACAGCGTATCACGACAGGAATCCGCCGTCGATGAAGATTGAGACGTTCACCCTCGGGGCGTTCATGGTCAACTGCTACCTGGCGACGAGCGACGACGGCCGCCACGGCGTCCTGATCGACGCGCCCGAAGAGATCGAAACGGTGCTGGACCTCTGCGACGGCCGCGGCCTGGAGCCGTCGGTGCTGGTCAACACCCACGGCCACGTGGACCACATCATCGGCAACGAGGCCGTCAAGCGGCACTGGCCCGGCATCCAACTGGCCATCCACGCCGACGACGCGCCGAAACTCGCCAGCAGCCTGCGGAACCTGTCGGTCCTGATGGGCCTGGCCGTCAAAAGCCCGCCGGCCGACCGACTCCTGGCCGACGGCGACCGCATCGTCTTCGGCGACGAGAGCCTCGACGTGCTGCACGTGCCCGGCCACAGCGTCGGCGGCATCGCCCTGGCGTCGCGGCCGAAGGCCGGCCCGCCGGTGGTCTTCACGGGCGACACGCTCATGGCCATGAGCGTCGGACGCACCGATTTCCCCGGATGCAGTTGGGCCAGCCTCGAAAAGGCGATCCGCGAGAAACTGCTGACGCTGCCGGACGAGACCCTCTGCTACCCCGGCCACGGGCCAAAAACCACCATCGGCCGCGAACGCACGAACAACCCCTATATCAACGGTGAATGACGCCGCCGGCCCGCGCCGCACCCCGCCCCAGAGCAGTCAACGACCCGATGTCCCCACGGAGCGCCATGGCCCGCTTGACGCAACGTCCCGCGTGGGTCCGGGGGACCCACCCTACCCACTACCACTTTCGCTGAACCGATGCAGCGGCGAGTAAATTGGTGGACCATTTCGGGAATAACAGAAGGCGGGTTTGTGCGCGGGAACCGGGCCGGTGCCGCCGGCGTCTAATATGGCGGACGAAGCCATGACACGACCTCGCGCCCATCTAATGATGATGCTCCTGGCCCTGGCAGTCGCGTTGGCAGGATCAGCGGTGTTGCGCGTCTATCCGCAGACCGTTCACCATATCAGCTTTGACACCGACCTCCCGCCCGATGGGACGCGCACACCACCGATGGAGACGATCAGCCCCGGCTGGTGCTCGCTTGTGGACATCGCGCGAGAGGGGTGGCTGTTCGAGCCGACGATAGTAGATGGCTGCATGATCTACGTCCGGCGGCCTGCCGATGCAGCGCGGTACCTGGCGGTCGTGCCGATCCTGGCGGTGCTGGCGTGGCTCGCGATCTGGGGATTGCGGTGGGTCTGGCTGAAGCGGCTGTTTCTGCCGATGGGTTGGCGGCGGTGGCAGTGGATCGCGGGGGGCGTGGTCGCGGCGAGCCTGCTGGGGCACGTGACGTACTTTCTGAACTGGCCGCTTCACGACGAGTTCAACTTCACACTGGCCGGGCAGGCGGTTTCCGGTGCAGGGGAGATCCTGGGGCATCTGACGCTGCCGGTGACGTTCGTCAATCACGTGATCGTCTGTGCGGTGACGAGCCTGCGGCACCTCGCGGCCGAGTGGACCTCGCCGCAGCTCCTGGCCTCGTGCTACGTTTCGCCGATCTTCGGGTCCTATTCGTATAGCGGGCTGAGGTGGGAGATCAGTCAGGTGGCGGTGATGGCGGGGTTCTGGATGGTGGCGATCAACGCAGTTGGAGTGGTTTTCGCGCGGGTGCGGCAGGGATGAGAGGGTGGCACAAGTCTTGGGGAGTACTTGTTGATGATCTCCTCGACCATCTGCCCGGCCTTGTGGCTTAGGGCTTAGGGGCGAAGCCGACGCCAAGGTGTGGTCTGAGCCCGGCACCGCACACGGTGGGGCTGCGCCGTGCAGAGTATGCACCCGCAGATTCAACCGTGACCGTCCACTGGCTGCGTGCAATCGTTGTTGCACGCAGTTCAGCCGAGGTGCTGGCGGACCGCCATGAACACCAGCAGGGCCAGCCACGCGACGTAAACGGCCACGGCCGCCTGAAACGGTCGTCGCGACGGCGCCGGGGCCGCAGCCGGATCGGATTTGGAAGGGTTTCTGTGTCGCCGTGCAGCCAAGGGACATGCTCCCGAGCGGGCTATCGATCAGCCCGCTGCAATTACGCGGCACAGCCGCGCTCGGCTGTGCGGATGCAGAGACAACCGCTCTTCTCGGCCTCTCCCCACGCCCGAGGGCGGGCGTGCCGCACGGGTTCTGGCTGGATTCGGCGGCCCGCGGTGTTCTGTGATCATCCCCGCCGCCCCCGCGACCGGGCACCAGCGCCCGCCCCACCGGCCGTTCATCGTTGCGGCTTCAGGTCGATGCGAAACGCCTCGTCGAACGCCTCGCGGAAATCGTACACGTCGCTGAAGTCCTCGATCGAGTCGGTCTCGGTCTTCCGCAGCAGTTCGGCGTCGATCATGGCGAAGACAATGCGGCCGAAGTCGCTGGTCGAGCGGACGTTCCACGATTCCAGCACGCGCCGGGCCATAAATCCGAACTGCTCCAGGGCCCAGGCCCGGGCCCCTTCGCACAACTCGGCGCCGGTGACGTGGCCCTCGCGGTCGAACAGGCGGGCCGTATGGGCCAGGGCCTCGCTGACGAATTCGTAGACTTCGCGCGGATAGCGCGGGTTGCGCCGAAGCAGTTCGGTCAGCCTCTTCTCGCCGTCGGCATCGTACGTAGCCATCAGACGTTCCTCGCGGTCGCTCACTGCGGCGCTCCACCGGCGTCCGGGGCAGCGTCCGGGTGGCCGTCGCCGCCGGGACCGCTCTTGCCGCGGCGATGGCTGCGGCGACCGCGGCGACGCTTGCTGCGCGATCGGCCGTCCCGGTCGCCCTCGCGGCGCTCCTGCGGCGGGCGCGAGGGCTGGCCCCCGCCCGCCTGGTTCGACCGGTCCCCGCCGTCGGTGCGGCCGTCGTTCCCGCGGCCGCCGCCGTCGGGCACGATTCCGAAATCCTCAAGCACCGCTCTGGGAACGCCCAGACCGCGGTCGTCCTTCCCATTTTCTCCGCCGGAAACTGCGGGCGCCCCGTTGCGGTCGCCCCTGGGCTTGCGACGGCGCCGCCCGCGGCGACGACGCTTCGACGAAGATTGATCCTGTCCGGAGCCGGCCTCGCTTGTGGCCGTAACCTCTTGCGGGCCTTGGGCTTCATCGTCGGACGCAACGGCTTCGGCCTCCGGCGACGGGACACTCGGCACCGGCGGGCGCGGCGGACGACGGTCGTCGCGGCGGCCTTCCGGACGGTCCGGCCGACGCGTCGACGAGCCGTCCCCGCGGTCCGGCGGACGACCTCCCCCGTCGCGGCTGCGCCCCATGGGCCGCGCCGGACGCGACGTCATCGCCTCCTGCACCTGCGCCTCGGTCAGGTCGCGGGCCAGCAGCGCGTCCAGCGGAAGCACCTGCACCTTGCCCGCGATGAACACCTTGACCAGTTGCGTCAGGATGTCGCCGCCGATGACCTTGCCGGGACCCATTTCCGTCAGGACGAAGCTGTTCTTGCGCGGCAGCGCCTTCTTAAGCTCCTCGTAGGTGTCGTTTTCGAACCGCAGGCAGCACATCAGTCGCCCGCAGCGGCCGCTGATCTTGCTCGGGTCGAGCGTGGCCTTCTGCACCTTGGCCATCTTCATTGAGATGGGCTGGAACTCCTTGATGAAGGCCCGGCAGCAGATGAACTGGCCGCAGCGCTCGTAGTCGGCCAGAAGCCGCGCCTCGTCGCGCACGCCGATCTGCCGCATCTCGATCCGCGTCTGGAACTCGTGGGCCAGGTCCTTGACCAGGTCGCGGAAATCGACGCGTCCCTCGGCCAGGAAGTAGAAGATGATGCGGTCGCCGCCGAACAGATGCTCGACGTCCACCAGTTGCATCGGAAGCTTGCGCTGGCGAATCTGCTCGTCGCAGAACTTCCGGGCGCGGGCCTCGCCAAGGTGCAGGTGTTTCTCGTCCGCCAGGTCGTCGTGCGTGGCGATGCGGCGGACGGTCCCCATGCGGCGCAGAGGCTTGCCCTCGTAGGCCAGTTGCGGCGAGCCCTTGCACAGGACGGTGCCGATCTCCAGGCCGCGGTCGCTCTTGATGACGACGCGCGTGTGTCGTGAAATGTCGCCCATCTTCGAGCGAAAGAGGCCCAGGGAGTTCATCCGGCCGTAACGGACGCAGACGAGCGTCTCGCCCGGGCCGGGAGCTTCGTGGTCGGCCTCGTGGTCGGAGCCGGGGGCCTGCTCGCCCAAGACGCCGGGCTCCTGCGCGTCGGCCGGGAGCGTCTCGCCTTCGACGGGCGTGTCCGCCGGCGGCGTGTCGCCGACCGGGGCCGCCTCCTCGTGCGGCGCGGACGAAGGCTGACCGCTGTCGGCCTCGGGGCCAACGACGGGCGCAGAGGAATCCACCGGCGGTGTCGCCGGCGGCGAGGAACCCGGATTGTCGGACCGGACGGGCTCGCCGTCCTGGTGGATATCAGTCATGCCTGTGCAGAGTCCTTCCGCTCTGTCGGCGGGCGGCGTCCGGTGCGCGACGCATCGCCCTTGCCGGTCAAGACCAAGGCATTATAGGCCCCCGACGCCATGGCGGCAACGATATTAGTGCGACGACGACGCCGGGCCGCCCCTCCCGTGGCACGGGCATCCTGTCCGTGCGTGGCAGGGCCATCCTGGCCCTGCAAGGCGCGGTTCGTCCACTGTCTCTTCTGCCCGTGGGACGCATGGGCAGGATGCCGATGCCACAGTGCAGCATTGCAGTGCTAACGACCGCCGGGGCGGCGAGAGGGCGGCGCGGGACGATGAATCTCCACGGGACACTCCGGCAGGCTCTCCAGGAAGAGCCGCCCGTAGCGCTTCGTGACGACCCGGTTGTCGAGAATGACGACGATGCCGCGGTCGTCCCGGGTGCGGATGAGCCGCCCGATCCCCTGCTTCAGCCGCAACACCGCTTCGGGAATCTGGTAGTCCATGAATGGGTTGCCGCCCTGGCGTCGGATCTCGTCGATGCGGGCCTCGGTCACGGGCTGATCGGGCACGGCGAAGGGCAATTTCGTGATGATGACGTTCGACAGGCTTTCGCCCGGCACGTCCACGACCTGCCAGACACTCTCGGTGCCGAGCAGGACGCTGTGGATATCGCGGCGGAAGCGGTCGAGCATGACGCTGCGCGGCAGTCGGCCGCCCTGCTGGAACATCTTGATGCCCATGGACTTCAGCGGCTCGCGAACGAGGGCCGCCACCTGGTTCAGCATCCGGTAACTGGTGAACAGGACGAACGCCTTGCCCTCGGTCAGGCGGATGTAATGGAGAATGCGTTCGACGGCCCGCGGCACGAAGGTGTCCAGCGAATTCGGGTCGCCCAGGCCGGCCTCCACGTGGACGACCATCTGCTCGGCGTAGTCAAACGGGCTGCCGAGCTGGACTTCCAGCGGATCGATCAGGCCGAGGCGGTTCTTGATGTAATCGAACGGGGCCTCGGCGCCGACGGCCAGCGTGGCGCTGGTCAGCACGGCGCAATCGACGTGCATGAACAGTTGCTGCCGCAGCAGGGTTCCGACGTGAATCGGCTGACAGTGGAGGACGACCCGGTCGGCGGCGCCGGCGAGGGCCGCGTCGCCGCCGGTTTCGACCCAGTACACCGACTGCTCGCGCGCCTGGCCGACGAAATCGGCCACCGACGCCGAGAGGTTCATGCAGCGGTCCATCGCGCCGGCCACTTCCAGGCGGTCGTCCTCCTGGGGACATCGCTTCAGCAGACCGCGGAGGACCGTGTGCAACGCGGCCAGGGCCGGCGAAAGCGGATTGGGCACGACGTCGGGCTCGACGATGCGGCCGTTGGCCCGGGCCTGGCCCGCGGCGTAGTCGCGGACGCTGTCGAACAATTCGGCGGCGGCAACCGAGGCCGTCCGGACCGCGTCGAGGGCGTCCTTGTCGCGAAATCCCGCCAGCAGGCCGCGGTCGGTCTGCGCGTTGTAGAGGCCGTCCAGCAGGTAACGAACCTGGCCCGAGGCCACCTCGATGCCGAACGCGTCGCTGGCCACGGACTCCAGGTTGTGAGCCTCGTCCACGACCAGGAGCGAATACGACGGCAGAAACTCGCTGCCCTCGGCCCGGATGGCCAGATCGCTCAGCAGCAGCGAATGGTTCACCACGAGCAGATCGGCCTGCATCATCCGCCGCCGCATGCGCTGGTAGAAGCACTTGCCCTCGTGGGGACACTTGCGGCCGAGGCAGTTGCCCTGCTCGCTGGAGACGCGCGACCAGACGTGGCGACTGGGCTGCGGATCGAGGTCCGAGAGGGTCCCGTCCTCGGTCTGGTAGGCCCACTCGACGATCTGCTTGAGCTGGGCCACGTCGTCGTCGGTGACGAACAGTGCGGCAGCGCGCTGCGTGGCCCGCTCCAGGCGGCGCAGGCACAGGTAGTTGCTCCGCCCCTTGACCAGGACAGCCCGGAACTCGTCGGGCCAGACCGAGGCCAGCAGCGGAATGTCCTTGGCCATCAACTGTTCCTGGAGGCTGATGGTGTAGGTGGAAACGACGGCCCTGCGGCCGCGCTCGGTCGCCTGCGCCAGGCAGGGAACCAGGTACGCGAAGCTCTTGCCGACGCCCGTGCCGGCCTCGACGACGAGGTGCCGGTTGGCCTGCTGGGCCCCCTCGACGGCCTCGGCCATGGACGACTGTTCCTGGCGGAACTCGTAGTGCGACAGCCGCGCGGCAATCGGGCCGTCCGGGCCGAGGAACTCCTTGACGCTGATCACGGCAACCGGTCTCCCTTGGCGATCGGCGGGCACACGGAAATCACTTACGGGCACTCGGCCGCCAGGTGCGCCGCCGTCCAGGCCGCGGCGAAGTTCACGAACCGCGAGCACCGGGCCTTGCACCCCTTCTGCCCGTACTCGGTGCGCCAGTCGGCGGCGGCGAAGTCGATGCCGATCAGGTCGTGGCAGGTGGTGTAGTTGAACTCGCGGTTGAAGACTTCGACGAGTTCGGAGGCCCACTCGTTGGCCTTGTCCTTCTCGGCGGCATGGTTCTTCAGGCCGAGCCGCGCGACGCCGAGACCCAGGGCCATCACGCCGCCGGTGATCGCGCCGCAGACCTGGCCGGTGTGGCCGACGCCGCCGCCCATGCCGGTGGCCAGGGCCGGCAGACAGCCGCAGTCGTACCCGATCGCCCGCGCCACGGCCGTGGCCACCGACTCGCAGCAGTTATAGGCCTGTTGCTGGAACAACTCCTCGGCCGCCTCGCCCACAAGCTTCGGATCCGTCATATCGTCCTCCGCGGTTGTGCTCAGTCGTGCAGGGTCCCGGTCCGTTCACCGACGCCGATACGGACACAAGCCGGGATTATAGGACGCTGACGCGCCCATGGCAACAGCGGGCTCTCTGTTCGAGCACGGAGGTCGGGGTCAACAGACGCGACACCCCGAGGCGGGAACAAGGCGACGAATCCGTCGGGTCTGTTGACGCGACCTGGATACTGCCCCCGGGGGGCTCAGGCCAGGCCGCGGAAGGCCATGATGGACTTGACGATCAGGTGAACGCCCACGACCGACAGCAGCGCGTAGACGACGCCCGTGAAATGCGTCTGCCGCAGGCGGCGGTTCAGGGCCACGCCCAGCAGCGATCCGGCGACGATGCCCGGAGCCAGCCACACGGCGGCCGCCAGGGTCTCGCGGTTCATCATGCCGAGGGCGACATACAGAGGAATCTTGATCTGGTTGGCGATCCAGAAGAAGAAGCTCGTGGTGGCGGCGAACCGATCCTTGGGCATGTCGTGCCGCAGCATGTAGATCGTGGCGATGGGGCCGGCGGCGTGGGCCAGCATCGTCGTGACGCCGGCGGCGGTGCCGAGGGTGGCGGTCTCCCAGAACCCGGGGCGCGGCGCCGGCGGCTCCGGGGCGCCGTCGTCAGCCGCCACGGGAGACGATGCGGCCGGCGTTGCGCCGCTCGTGCGTCGTCGCGACAGTTGCAGAGCCACGAAGCCCAGGGCGATCAGCCCCACCAGGAGCATCAGCGCCGCATCGGCCGGACTCGGACCCCCGCCGCGGAGGCCGCGCAACTCGTCGAGCCGTCCCATGGCCGCCAGCGCGGCGAAACCGACCACCAGGCCCGCCAGCATCCCCGGCACCAGCCGCATCGCCGCGGGAATGTGCCACCGACGCCACCACGCCAGCACCGACACGTAGTCGCACAGCACCAGCAGAGGCAGCATGATGCCGGCGGCCTTTCGCGTCTGGTCGCCGCAGGCCATGATCATCAGCGGGTAGCTCAGGAGCCCCACGCCGCCGCCGAAGCCGGCCTTGCCCATGCTGACCAGCAGGGCGGCCGCCGTGCCGAACACAAGGTACCGCACCGGCTCGTCGACGGCCGTCATATTCAACGAGAGCATCAGATCGCTCATGGGCATTCCGAATCTGGCCGCAGGGTGCATCATCGCACTGCGAGCAAGTCGGATGATTCTACGCCGTCGCCATGCCGCGGGCAAGAACGTGGTGCGGGGCGTTCGCAGAAAAGGATGCCGCGTCCTGAGGGAGCAGGCTCGGGCTCACGGAGGGCCCCCTGGCCGCGCAGCCGAAGCACACTCCCGGCAGTGCCGATGCCGCCGTAACGGACACCACCGGCCAGTTGCGGCCGCCGAGGGCGGATGCACCATGAGGACGCCGCCCCTTGTGCCCTCATTGGTCAGCAGGCCCCACATGCTGTGCTCTCCGAGTTTTCCCCTTGCAGATGTCTCAGGAATCTGTAAAGACTGGACGGTATCCAACATCCATGGCAAGGCGTTCCTGTCACGTGGCAGGTTCGTGGTGTCACTTTCGCAACTCTTGTGTCCCGTTTCGGGGCGAAAGGAACAACCATGACCCAGCAACAATCCCATCCCATTGGCGAGCAGTTCGGAGGCATCCCCCTGCGGTTGCCGCAGGTGGCTGCCTCACTGGACCAGAACGAGGAATGGTGCGAAGCCCGCATCGGCAACCAGTGGCGGCGCATTCGCCTGCACGACTACGGCGAGATTTACAATGTGCCGAACCTGTACGAATCCTTGTTTCCTCGTCGGCTGAAGTGCTGCAGCCCGGAGCGTGTGGTGGGGTTGCTCGAGGAGGTGTTGTCGGACTTCACCCAGGACATGGATGACCTCCGCGTGCTGGACATGGGGGCCGGCAACGGCATGGTGGCCGACCAGTTGCGACGGTCGGGCGTGAAGACGATCTACGGCGTCGACATTCTGCCGGAGGCCCGGTCCGCCGCCCGACGCGATCGTCCGAAGGCCTACAACGACTACTTCGTCTGCGATCTGACCGAGTCGGAGCATGCCGACTTCGGCCAACTCAAGGCCGCGCATCTGAACACCCTGGTGACGGTGGCCGCCCTGGGCTACGACGACATCCCCACGAAGGCGTTCATCCAGGCCTGCAACCTGATCGAGAGCCCGGGTTGGTTGGCCTTCAACATCAAGGAGACGTTCCTTGACGAGGATGCCGACCAGACTGGCTTCTGCGCCTTGGTCCGCCGCCTTCGCAGGCAGGGGTACATCCAGGTTCAGGCATATCGGCGATATCGTCATCGCCTGTCGGTGACCGGGACGCCGCTCTACTATATCGCCATGGTCGCGACCAAGCGGAAACCGATTCCGATGTCGATGTTGCCGTGAGCGGCTTCCGATCGGCTGGGAACTGCCCCGCGGCACAGGTGCGGACATAGGGAGTCTTTGCCGTGATCAACCTGCTGGAGGCTGCAAAGAAATACGACGGCGGCGACTGGGCCGTGGACCATGTCACGCTGAGGGTTCCCGAGGGCGAGTTGCTCGTCCTCCTGGGCGAGTCGGGGTGCGGCAAGACAACGACCCTGAAGATGATCAATCGGCTGATCGAACCGACGAGCGGTCGGATCGAGATCGACCGGCGCGATGTCTCGACCCTCGACGTGTCGCAGTTGCGACGCGGCGTGGGGTATGTCTTCCAGAACATCGGGTTGTTTCCGCACATGACCATCGGCGGCAACGTCGCCGTGGTGCCGCAACTGCTCGGGTGGGCCGGCGACGCGATTGCCGATCGCGTGGACGAGTTGCTGACGCTGGTGAATCTGGACCCCGAGCTGTACCGGGACCGGATGCCTCACCAGCTTTCGGGCGGGCAGCGGCAGCGGGTCGGGTTGGCCCGGGCCCTGGCAGGCAGGCCTCGGATCATGCTGATGGACGAACCGTTCGGGGCCCTCGATCCGCTGACGCGCGACACGCTTCAGACCGAGTACCGGCGGATTCACCGGCAATTGGCGTTGACGACGGTGATGGTGACCCACGACATGACCGAGGCGCTGTTGCTGGCCGACCGGATTGCCGTGATGAGCCAGGGACGGATCCTCCGGCTCGACACGCCGCACTGCCTGCTGACCGATCCGGGCGACCCATACGTCCGGCAACTCATGGAGACGCCCAAGCGACAGGCCGACCAGCTTGAGGCCCTGCTCGTCGCGGGCAACGGAGAGACCCCCTGATGTGGAGCGACTTCTTCAACCGCGCCGGTCACCTCCTGATTCTGGTGCCGACGCATCTGGCCAGCCACCTGATGATCACGGTGATTGCCCTTGCGGCGGGCCTGGCCATCAGTCTGCCCCTGGGCGTGGCGTTGTCGCGCCGGGCGCATCTGCGCTATCCGGTGATGACCGCCGTCAGCGTCATTCAGACGATCCCGAGCCTCGCCCTGCTGGCCTTGATGGTGCCGGTGCTGGTGGGCGTGGGGGCGCTGATGCAATGGACCCTGGGTGTCCATGTCTCGGCCCTCGGATTCTGGCCGACGGTCATTTCGCTCACCCTCTACAGCATGCTCCCGATCGTCCGCAACACCGTAACGGGCATCCTCGGCATCGACCCCGCCGTCAAGGAGGCCGCCACCGGCGTCGGCATGACGCCTGCGCAGGTGCTATGGAAGGTGGAGCTGCCGCTGGCCGCGCCGGTGATCCTGGCCGGCATACGCACCGCAACGGTCTGGGTCGTCGGCATCGCGACGCTCTCGACGCCCGTCGGCCAACGCTCCCTCGGCAACTTCATCTTCAAGGGGCTCCAGACACAGAACTGGGCCATGGTCATGGTCGGCTGCGTGACGGCCGCGTTGCTGGCGGTAATGCTGGACATGCTGATCGGCGGACTGGAGAAGGCCGTGGAGCAACGACGCCGGGCGTTGGGCGCGGTGTGCGGGGCCCTGCTGGCGGCGGTCCTGGTTCTGGGGCTGACGGCTCCGGCCCTCGTCCGTGCCGCCGGACAGACCGAGACCGGAGGCCGGGCCGTGGCCGTCGACGGCCAGGAGTTTCGCCTGCGCCGGCCCATCCGCGTCGGCGCCAAGACGTTTACCGAACAGTTCATTCTGGCCCAACTCATCCAGAACCGGCTCCAAGAGGCCGGGTACGACGCCCGACGCCGCGAAGGGCTCGGCTCGACCGTGGTATTCGATTCGCTCGCCGCCGGCGAAATCGACGTCTACGTGGACTACTCCGGCACCATCTGGGCCAACCACATGGGACGCCAGGGCTCGGCTCCGGCCGCGGTGGTCCTGGACGAGGTCACGTGGTGGCTGGCCACCAACCACTCGATCCGCTGCCTGGGGTCGCTTGGCTTCGAGAACAGCTACGCCCTGGCCATGCCCCGCCAGCGGGCCCAGGAGATGGGCCTTCGCACGATTGCCGACCTGGCCGACCACTCGCCCGAACTGGTTCTCGCCGGAGACTACGAGTTCTTCGGCCGTCCGGAATGGCGGAGCCTGCGCGATGCCTACGCCCTGCGCATGAAGAACCAGGTCGAGATGGACTCGACCTTCATGTACCTGGCGGTGAGCAACGGAGAGGTGGACGCCATCAGCGCCTTTTCGAGCGACGGACGCATCGCGGCATTCGACCTCGTGACCCTGACCGACCCCGGGCAGGTGATCCCGCCGTACGATGCCATTGTGTTGCTCAGTGCCGCTGCGGCCGAGGATGGCCACCTGGTTCGGGCCCTGCGAGGCCTGATCGGCCGCATCCCGGTCGAGGCCATGCGCGATGCCAACTACCGGGTCGATCGCGACCGCGACAAGCAGAGCGTCGCCGAGGCGGCACTGTGGCTTGCCGAACAGGTCGGCACACCGTAGCACGACAACGGCAAGCGGCCGACGACGCCCCCCTCAGCGGCCCAGGTCGTCGAGGATCAACGCGGCCACCTTGCGACCGCTCTTGAACATGCCGCCGAAGATCGGCCCCATGCGGAAACCGCCCATGATGTTGTTGGCGGCCATGCCGCTGGAGTAGAGGCCCGGATAGAGCCGCTTGGTGTTCTCCACCGTGCTGGCCTCGCCGGAGGCCATCCACATGGGCCGCTCGCCCATGACGCCGCCGCTGGGCGTGTCGAGGCGGATGCCGGCCTTCCGGGCCGCCAGGGTCGCGACCTCCGACGGGTGCCCCGTGCCGTCGATGACCGCCCTGGCCGTCACCACCAGCGGGTCCACGTGCATCTGCAGCCGCTCCACGGGCGTCCAGTTGATCACCACGCCGCAGACGCGGTTCTCGTGGAACATGATGTCCTCGACGCTGACGGCGTTGTAGAAGACGGCGCCGGCCTTGCGGCTGTGGTAGATCAGGGCCGAGGCCACCTCGACGGCGTCGGCCGTCAGATACCCGTCGCCGGCATCCGCGGCCGTGATACCGAAATCGTCCAGGATGTCCTTCACGTCGTCCTGGAACACAATCTCGTTCATCAGCATGCCGCCGCCCCAGATGCCCCCGCCGGGCGCCAGCTTGCGCTCGAAAAGGGCCACCGACTTGCCCGCATCGGCCAGGTACTTCGCGGCAATCATCCCCGACGGCCCCGCCCCGACGACCACCACGTCCACGGTCAGGGACTTGCGGAGCTTCTCGAAGAAACGGTTCACGATAGCGGCTGTGATTTTCTCTTCCACAGTGGTGCTCCTCCAAACAAAAAGGGCCCCGGCAGAGGGACCCCTGGGCGTTACGTCGCGCGATCGGTTCCCTTCGCCGGCATGATCCGGATCAGGTTCGATGGGTCTGATCTCAGCCCGCCGAGTCGCGCCGACAGGCACCCCAACCGTTCCATGTTGCAGCTAGGTACCATTGACGCCGTGGCGAGTCAAGGGAAAAGCCCCCCAGGGGCCACGGGGGTGTACGTCACGTTTGTGGTGAGGGGTGCGAGAGTGGGTAGGGTGGGTCCACCGGACCCACGCGGGACTTTGCGGCTGCCTGGCCTGAAGCGGAAGCGTATTGTGCCTGCATGACACTCTGTGGGCGGGCTTTCGTGCCGGGTGGCACATTTCTTCTCACGGTGCTGACCTTGGCCCGGCGGGCACTCCTCGCCACGGCAGAGTCCCGGCGGCTTCTCGGCTGAGCCGCCCGGGTTATCGGGCTCGTTCCGCGTGGGTCCGGGGGACCCACCCTACAGGCTGAACGCGTGGCGGCATGCAGGCCATGAAGCAGCGCATGGAGCACTGACACAAGAGCCCAGGCCTCAGCGCCTCGCATCCTTGTCGTTCCTGGTGTCCTTGTCGTCCTTCTTGTCGCCGCCGCCCGGGGTGTCCCACTGGATGTCGTAGTCTTTCGAGTTGCCGCCGGTGTCCCGCTGCGAGCGGAGCCACTGGCGCCACTTCGCCTTGTCGTAGCCGAAGTCCTCGCCCGTCAGCTTCTTCAGCGCGGCCAGCACCCCCGCGTGGCGCCGCGTGGCGATCTCCCAGTCGGGTTCGATGCGGTAGCCGCCGGGAGCGATCACCGACGTGTTGATCGCCGAGACGCGCACCGTCGGCACCTCGATGATGCCCGTGGCGATGCCCATGCCCGACGCGGCCGCCTGCACCGGAACCTGCCGGAACGTCGGCACCCCCGCGTTGGTCGCCCGGATGTCGAGGATCACGTTGTACGTGTCCACCCAGGCCCCCTTGGCCCGGATTTCCTCGGTCGTCAGCACCTCGATCAACTCGGCCACCGCCGCCGTTTCCTTCAGGTCGGCCAGCATGGCCGCAGCCCGTTCCCGGACGTCCGCCCGATGGTACGTCGCCGCGCGGTACCGCAACTGATCGGCGTGCTTCGGCGTGTCGGGATGCAGGATGGCGGCCCGGGCCTGCCCGCGCAGGATGCCGCTGGCGTCGCCCACGGCCATGTCCGACAGGTACGCCAGAGCCACCTTGTCGGTCGGCGGACCGCTCGTGCGGGCAAACTGGGTGGCCGCCTTCAGAAACGCGCTACGATGACGCATGTTCGGCGTGTACAAGGCCAACCCCATGGGCCACAAGGCCTTGGGGGCCGTGATCTCCAGCAGCCGCCGCTCCCCGTCGCGGAACTCGTCCATGCTCGCGCTCGAGAGCGGCCCCTCGGCCAGATCGCGGCACGTGATGTACCACCTCATCTGCTCCCGGTCCAGCGCCGCCACGTGGTCGGCCCGCGTCTTGACCGGCTCCTTCGGCGCCTCGGCAAACGGACTGGTCGAGTTGTCGGCGGCAGCCGCCGGCGCCGTTTGCCCCCCGCCCGCCGCTGTCCCGGCCGGCTCATCCGCCCATGCTGAGACCGCGACCATGGCACACACGGCTGCCACGACGATCCATCCTGACCGTGCGTTCATCGTTCGTACCTCCCACACAGAAGCGAGGCAGACCGCGCCGACGGATGCACGTCACCGTTGAGGGCCGGGGGACCACTCATCGCAGCGAAATCGCAGGTGTTGGGCCCCATGCCGGGTGCCATGGCCTGCCCCGTCAGGCATGGGCCCAGTCCCATGCTCATTCTAACGTTCGTGCCGCAAGGAAGATTGACGAAATCCCCCTCCCCGGAGGGGCGCGGTGTGCCCGAAGATTCTGGCATGTGCGGCGGTCCCTGGGTGGAATGGACGGCTCTGGGCACCAGACTATCGGGGTCAGCCCCTGGCACGCTGGCCTCTGAGGCCCGAAGGGCCGACGAGAGCTTAGCCGGGGGCGGAGGCTCGACGTCCGTATCGTCGAGCCGCAGCCCCCGGTGACGGCCTCCTTAAGAACCCCAAGCCCCGAAGGGGCGCGACCTGTTTTGCGGCCAAACAGGTCGCGCCCTTTCAGGGCTTAAAGGAGAGGTGGGGCTCCAATACCGGAGGCTCGGTCCGGCCAACGGCGGCCGGCCCAGCGCCTCCGGCTACACTCTTGCCGGCCCTGTCGGGCCTGGGTGCTCGGTCCATGTACGGAGTTCGGCAAAGAGCAGGCGGTCCCCACGCTCGACCACCGTCGTTCCACTCGTCACCTGCCGCGGCAAGACCGCCTCTGTCGTGCTGCCAGAAAAACCAGGCACTCCCCGGCGGGGCGTCACGCCTCGCCGGCGGCGTACCGTCGCGGC
>Ga0123329_1001415_pt1 | contig 22834 bp, 18 predicted proteins | sample BioC12SIPDNA_FD_89703 | JGI IMG/M metagenome (GOLD analysis project Ga0123329, IMG submission 89703) | Anaerobic biogas reactor microbial communites from Washington, USA - Biogas_R1_B C12 SIP DNA | ecosystem: Engineered > Bioreactor > Anaerobic > Unclassified | place: Washington, USA | collected...
CCAAGGGCAAGATGCGCAACTCAATAAGGATAGCCAACCAGCTTATTACGATGCTTCCAAGACATGAGACTCCCGAGCATACCGAAGGCTATGAAGGTTTCTATCACCTCAATTCATTCAACGGGGATGTAGAGAGAACCGAACTTACCTTTATCATAAGGGACTTCGACAGGGATAGGTTTGAAAAGCGCAAGAAGGAAATGCAGCACCTTGTCAACAAGGTTAATGCAGAATTTGGTGAAGGTACCGTAGTACTTGACATCCGTGATCAGTACTACAATATGCGCGAGAAGATCGAGCCTGTAATGTACATCATTGACCTGGCTGCAGAGGCTATGTTGAAGTCGGATGTTGAAGCCCGTATAGTGCCTATCAGAGGTGGAACTGACGGAGCAAGACTATCTTACATGGGACTGCCCTGTCCAAATATCTTTGCAGGTGGGCACAACTTCCACGGACGCTTCGAGTTTATTCCAATCCAAAGCATGGAGAAGGCCACACAGGTAATCCTTCAGCTTGTACAACTTATCGAGAGTAAGGGGACTTCTGAATAAGGGTTTTTGGCCCGCCTCAGGTATTTCTGATGCATAGGAGAAAGTCTGCCTTCAGATAGTCTCCCATGGTTAGCGTGATTTGTCCTGGTATAATCTGCTACCCGAGACCATCTGTTGCCTGATGCTGTAATGTATAAGTTACCCTTTATGGCCTGAAAGGCTTATGACCATGCACACCTTACTATACAAGGCATAAGCACCTTAGCATTGAGATATAAATTCCAGTTATATTCTATCAGTTTTATTTAGGCAATTAAATACCACTATTTCTTGGGGGCTCGAAAACATTGCGTAATTTTGTTCGTGAAGCACTGATATAGATTAACAATCGGTAGTAATTCAGTTACATTAATTATAATTCATCTAAAAAATTAAAAGTATGGCAGTTTTAGTTGGTAAGAAAGCGCCTTCCTTTTTGGCTAAGGCAGTTATCAACGGCGGTGAGATCGTTGAGAATTTCTCACTCGACCAGTATATTGGTAAGAAGTATGTAGTATTCTTCTTTTATCCAAAAGATTTCACCTTTGTATGTCCTACTGAGATCATCGCATTCCAGGACAAGATTGCTGAGTTTGAAAGCCGTAACGTAGCAGTAGTTGCTTGTTCAACAGACTCAGAATTCTCTCACTGGAAGTGGCTGCAAACCGAAAAGAAAGAAGGTGGTATCAAGGGTGTTAAGTTCCCATTGGTAGCCGACGGAGCCATGACCATTGCAGATGCATACGATGTGTTGGCAGGTGAATATGACTACAACGAAGAAGGAGCAATGATCTTCAATGGTGAGCCAGCTGCTTACCGTGGCCTGTTCCTGATTGACAAGAATGGTATCGTTCGTCATCAAGTAGTTAATGATATGCCTCTTGGCCGTAGCGTTGACGAAGCTCTGCGTATGGTGGACGCTCTTCAATTCTTCGAAGAAAACGGTGAGGTTTGCCCAGCAAACTGGCACAAGGGTTCTGAAGGTCTGAAGGCCACTCAGGAAGGCATCTCAGAATATCTTGGTAAAAACTAAGAAACAAGCACGATAGAGAATTCCAACTCGTAGCTGTTTGGGTTGTCACCTCCGGGTGACAGCCCTTTTTTTTCTCAGGGTTTCCTTCTAAAGCCGACCATCCTGTATTACTCGGATCCAAAGCTGGTATACCGCTTGTTAGTCTGTTGTATTTAATTTATGTGATAGCCTTGATTCCTCCTTTCGATATTTTTGAAGATGTTATATTTTTCCTCGTCGAAAGGATAATCCCAACAGCCCAAACTTTGATACAGTTCTCCGCCAAATCCTGTTTTAAACTTATATAAGCCATAAAGAGGATGGCTTGCGTCATTGTTTGGTGAGATTCCAAACATATCGTACTCCTTACATCCCTTTTCCTTTGACAGCCTTATTGCATGCCATTGCAGAGCATAAGTAGCCATAAAGTTTCTGTTTGAGCTTGAGGATGCCCCGTATAAATAAGAACTACGATTGCCTGATATTATTAAGAACATTGCTGCCAATGGTACGTTGTCAACTTCCGCTATCAGGTAATATACTTCTGCGGGTGATTTGGTTTTATCTGCTTTGGCTGTTAGAACTGCTTCAAAGTACTTGATATCATTAAGGTAGATGCCATTTCTGTTAGCTGTTTCAGTATATAACCTGTACCAAATGTCTAAATCGCATAAGTCAGCAATTCTAACGGCAACACCTTTTCGTTGGGAGAGTTTTATATTGTACCTGGTCTTGGGTTTCATCCTCGACATTATCGTATCAAACTCCGATTGTAAGTCAAGATACAAGGTGTTTGTAGGTAGTATATTGGTCCCTGATTTGCGTAGATTCCAGTTTACCGTGTTGTAATTAAATCTGATTTCCTGTGACTTTATCGAAGGCTCTGAAATTAGGCTATCGTGATTATTTGTAACAGAACTTTCTTTTGACCAAAAGCTCTCCCAACGCAAATCGTACCTGACCATAAAACAGCCTTTGGGGAGGACTGAACGTAGGCATTCAGATAATTCTTCCAAAAACACACCTTGGAACTCATCTTCCGGTTCCAATTCCGGGCCATAAGGCACGTATGCGATACTATCGGTATTATTCAGCCTTTGAATAAGTATCAGAAGATCTGAATTAATGGTGCTGTCGTTACTAATATGATTGTATAAATCGCTTTTTCTTGATTTGAAATTCATGGCAATTGAATCAAGACCGACTTTTCTTTTTACAATCGACCAGAATGCTGTTTGTTGAACTATAGAGGTCTTGTATAATTCATCAATATCCTTTTTAAAAACATCCGATAACATAATCTCTACTTAGTTGATATAATGATTTACCTGGAAATGAATTAGTATTCATTTCTTATTAAGTTTAGTGGAGCTCTTGTTAAAATGGTGGGATTCTTTAATAAAAAGCCGGAATCCTTTCTGAAATATCTTAATTCTCTTTTATGAGTATAGAACCCAAACCGCTGATTGCATCCTGAAGGTCGGCCCCTGACGGTTCCTGGAATACCTTGAGATCAAACTCGGGAATTACAGCTAGTATATGATCGAAGATATCGGCCTGCACACCTTCATAATCAGCCCATTTAGTACTTGCAGAGAAGGTGTAAATCTCTATAGGTAAACCCTTTTCAGTTGGCTGAAGATGCCTGATAAGCATCGTCATATCCTGATTAAGTAATGGGTGTCTGCGACAGTAGTTCTCCAGGTATTTCCTGAACACTCCAAGGTTGGTCATTCTTCTGCCGTTGACCTTTACCGAACTGTCTATATTATGCTCCTTGTTGAACCTCTCGATCTCGGCCTCCCTTTCAACTATATAGTCCTTTAGGTGGTGTATCAACTTGTATTTCTCAAGCATCTCGGGAGTACAAAACCTTACGCTGCGCATATCAATGTTTATGGAGCGCTTGATGCGACGACCACCAGACTCATGCATTCCCCTCCAGTTCATAAAGGGACTTGACACAAGAGCATAGGTTGGAATCGTGGTAATAGTCTTGTCCCAGTTTTGTACCTTGACAGTATTAAGGGTAATCTCAAGCACGTCCCCGTCGGCATTATAGCCGGGCATTGAGATCCAGTCACCAACCCTCACCATTTTGTTTACCGAAAGCTGAATACTTGCAACGAAGCCCAGTATCGAGTCCTTGAATATCAGCATCAGCACAGCTGCCATAGCACCCAGTCCGGTAAAAATTCCAGTTACCTTTACATTGAAGAGGTAGGCAATTAGCAAAATGGCTGTTATGCAAAAGAGTATTATCTTAAGCAGTTGCACATAACTCTTGATGGGTCGCGAGGTGGAGTATGGTCTGGTATTGTAAATATCTTCAAGCACATTCAAGAGGCCGCTGACCGTAAAATAGGCAACGCCAACTACATAGATTACTGCAATTGAATGTATGATTCTGCCACCTATTGGATAGATATCCAGCAGTAGCGTAGCAAGGTGGAAGATCACAAGTGCAGGAATCAGGTGCGATATCCTATGCAGAACCCGCCTGTCTACCAGATAATCATCATAAATGTTCTTGGTTTTGCTTATCAGTTTGATACCATAATGCAACAAAAGCCTCCTGGTTATCCAGAATACCAACAGACTAATCACTATGATTATAGATAACCTTATAGAAAAGTCAATCAGTTCTAAAACCAGAGGAGGTAAATCAGACGATTCGAATAATCCACTTATACACTCACTTAAAAAATCTGAGAGGGATACCACGCTATCTAACATTTCAGCACTTGAATTTTGGTTTCTATCCTCTGCAAAACTACCCAAATGTTACTATATTGCCAAGAAAAACAGGGATTCCAAAGGTTTTACCAGTTCCGGAGCCCCCTGATGACCACCATTTTGAATGAATAATTGAGATAGTGGAGATGAGAATTTTGAATTGTAGAAACCTGATCCTTACAGCTGTTCTGATCCTTTCACAGACCCTGAATGCACAGGATGTATTTGACTGGGAAAGAATACTACGTGTGGACCTTACCCTTGTTGGAAATAAAAGTTACCAGAACGCTTATATAGCGTCGCTAAAATATTATGACGGTCGGGTGAGTGCACCCGACCGGGCTATTTCACCCTTTGATTACGGTAGTTACCGTTATATGCTGATCGACCCACAGAGGGGGGACACTCTGTTTTTCCGCAGTTTCTCAACTCTGTTTGAGGAATGGCAGAGTACTGCCGATGCGATTTATTCTGAGAGGTCTTTTCAACAGAGTATCGAGATGCCCTTCCCACTAAGAGAACTCAGACTCTTGGTTGAAGTCCGTAACAGAAGGGGAGAGGTCAGGCTGCTGCTTGATCAGCTTATTGATCCAAGGCATCATTCAGTATCCCGCTTTATACCTGCTGCATTTCCTTACCGCCTTGTACATGGTGACGGCAGGACCGACAGTGTCTGCTTCCTCTTTATAGCTGAAGGTTATACTGAAGCTGAGACTGAAAAATTCTACAGCAGGGCGGCTAAGGTGGCTGCAGAACTCCTCAATCATGAGCCGTATAAGGCAAACAAGGATCTGATAAATATATATGCCCTGGCAGTGCCATCACCCGAAAGCGGATGTGATATTCCTACCATTGGAGAATGGAAGAATACTCCCTTTGATGCGACCTTCAACACCTTTGGTATTGAGCGCTATCTTGAAAGTCTTTCTACATGGAAGATCTATGATGCGGCAGCACAATTGCCACACGATCATATTGTGTTGCTTGTCAACACAGATAAGTATGGTGGAGGAGGTGTGTACAACCACTTCTCGATATTGACTGCAGATCACCCACTGGCAGGTATCATACTTATTCACGAACTGGGGCACGGCTTTGCAGGACTTGCAGATGAATATTATGAGAGTGCTACGACCTATGAGGATTTTTATGATCTGAATAGCGAACCGGCTCAGCCAAACCTTACAACCTTGGTGGACTTTGCATCCAAGTGGCAGGATCTGATTAAGGATGGTGTTCCTGTTCCCACTCCTGCTGATAAGGAATATGAAGGGGTAACCGGAGTATTTGAAGGGGGTGGTTATGTAGCCAAGGGAGTGTACAGACCGTCCATCGATTGCCGTATGCACAGCAATCAGGCCGAGGGTTTTTGTGAGGTTTGTACCAGAGTACTCGAAAGGACCATCAGGTTTTCTGCAGGACAGTAAGCCCGGATGCAAATAGCTCATAGCATCAGGTGCTATTCCCGGGCTTGAATCTGGCTAATCTATTTGTTGGCCCTGGGTCAGGCGATAACTAAACCCGTAGATCTTACATTTCGGGAGTGTGGTTGCAATCAGTTGGCAGTTGGCTAGTGATCTTAGCACTGGTATATAGTATATTTGGATTAGCATTTCTGAAAGAGGGATATGATAAGTAAGGATTTGAGGTTATATAAACCAGAAAGAAAGACAATGGACTATGTAGCAGACAGGTCGGGTTACGACTCGATGGTTTACCGCAGATGCGGACGCAGTGGAATCAAACTCCCGGCCATATCACTTGGCCTGTGGCATAACTTCGGATCTGTGGATCCCTACGCTACACAGCGCGACATCCTACGCTTTGCCTTCGACAACGGAATAACACACTTCGACCTGGCAAACAACTACGGTCCCGTACCCGGTTCTGCAGAGGAAAACTTCGGTCGTATGCTTGCTACAGATTTCAAGACATACAGGGATGAGATGATAATCTCGACAAAGGCAGGCTACCCGATGTGGCCCGGTCCTTATGGGGACTGGGGCTCAAGGAAATACCTTCTTGCCAGTCTCGATCAAAGCCTCAGGAGAATGGGCCTTGACTATGTGGATATCTTTTACAGCCACAGACCAGATCCCGAAACACCAATCGAAGAGACCATGTCAGCCCTGGACCAGGCAGTAAGGCAGGGTAAGGCTCTTTATGTAGGGATATCCAACTATAGTGCGGAACAGACCCGAAAGGCTGAGGCCATACTGCGGGAACTGGGCACTCCTTGTCTGATACATCAACCGCGTTATAATTTGCTTGATCGCTGGGTTGAAAAAGACCTCCTAGCCACCCTTGAAGAAAAAGGCATTGGTTGCATTGTCTTTTCCCCACTGGCTCAGGGACTGCTTACTGACAGGTATCTCAACGTCATTCCTTCAGATTCACGTATCGCCAAGCCCCATGGCTTCCTAAAGGAAAAGATGCTGACACCCGAAAGGATGCAGGCATTGAGAAGCCTCAATACTCTGGCCGGTGAGCGTGGCCAGACCCTTGCTCAGATGTCACTGTCATGGTTGCTCAAGGATCAACGCATCACCTCTGTGCTCGTGGGTGCTAGTTCGGTAGCCCAGCTTAAGGACAGCCTAAGGGCTATCAGGAATCTTAAGTTTAGCGAAGAGGAGCTCGAACTAATCGACAGGTTATCTGCCCCTGCGATGCTATAATATGCGGTAAAGAGCAGGATCATTGTTATCTTTGCGACTTAGTCGAATTACTACTTATGGCAAATATCCTGTCCGTCGAGAATCTTACCCACCACTGGGGTGATATACGTTTGTTCAACTCCCTTACCTTCGGACTTGAAGAAGGCGAAAAGGCCGCACTTATTGCAAGAAATGGGACCGGTAAAACCACACTTCTGAACATCCTTGCCGGAAAACAGGTCCCTGATGGAGGAACAGTAACGATTAGAAAGGGTATAAGAACCGGTTACCTGGTGCAGGATCCTGTTTTCCCGGCAGGGAAAACAGTTATCGAGTCCCTCCTGAGCGGGGATAATGAACTTATCAAAGCTGTCAGGGATTACGAAGAGGCTCTTGAAAGCAACGACCAGGCCCTTATCGGCAAGATGGTCGAGAAGATGGATGCCATGGGTGCATGGGATTATGAGACCCGTGTAAGACAGGTACTTGACAAACTTAAGATTACTCGTCTCAATCAGCCTGTGGAGCAGTTATCGGGAGGACAACAAAAACGCCTTGCTCTGGCTGCAGTGCTGCTTGAAGAACCCGATTTCATAATACTCGATGAGCCGACCAACCACCTTGATATCGATATGGTGGACTGGCTGGAGGATTACCTGAGCCGAAACAGGGCCACTCTGCTGATGGTGACCCACGACCGTTTCTTCCTCGACAGGGTGTGCAACGTGATATTCGAGATGGACGATGAGACTCTCTACAAATACACGGGCAACTATAGCTATTTTCTTGAGAAGAGAGACGAAAGGATAGACCAGCGCAATCAGGAGATAGATAGGGCAAGAAACCTGCTCCGCAAGGAGCAGGACTGGATGAACCGTCAGCCTCAGGCTAGGGCTACCAAGGCCAAGTATCGTATAGATGCTTACTATGAACTAAAAGAAGTCGCAGGACAAAAGACCCGTGAGGCAGACCTTTCGATAGATATCAAAGCTTCTAGATTGGGAACCAAGGTCTTAAACTTTGATAATGTATCAAAAGGCTTTAATGGTAAAACTCTTATTAGGGACTTTAGCTATAAGTTTGCTAAGGGAGAGAAAATCGGTATTCTGGGATCGAATGGCACAGGCAAGAGTACCCTGCTTAATATTATCAACGGAGATATAAAGCCTGATACTGGAAGTATCGAACTGGGCGAAACTGTCGTTGTGGGTTACTACCGTCAGGAAGGTATCAAGTTTGATGAAAACAAAAAGGTTATCGAGGTAATCAGTGAGATTGCAGACGATATAGATGCAGGCAAAGGCAGGAGGATGGATGCTGCGCAGTTTCTGCGTTACTTTCTCTTCCCAAATGAGATGCACTATGTTCCCGTCAGCAAACTCAGTGGTGGTGAAAAGAAGCGCCTCTACCTGATGACCGTGCTGATGAAGAATCCCAACTTCCTTATCCTTGATGAGCCAACCAACGACCTGGATGTCTATACACTGGGAGTGCTGGAGGACTACCTTGACCGTTTTGAGGGTTGTGTACTTGCTGTATCGCACGACAGGTACTTTCTTGACAGGGTAGTGGATCAGATGTTTGTCTTCCAGGATGGCTTTATTAAGGTCTTCCCGGGTAACTATTCCCGTTACCACGAGTACATAAAGGAAAACGCAAAACCTGCAGAGCCTAAGATCAAAAAGCCGGTTGCAGAAAAGAGAGAACCATCAAGAGAAAGGCAGCGTAGGCTGAGCTTTAAAGAGAAGAAAGAACTTGAGGAACTGGAGAAGCGTATGGCCGCTCTGGAAGAGGAGAAGAAGGCTCTTGAAGAGATGATGAGTTCGGGTGCCATGGCTTCTGACGAACTGATCAAAGCCTCAGAAAGAATGGGTGTGCTGCTTAAGGAACTCGATGAGTGCGAGATGAGGTGGCTTGAGCTTAGCGAAATAGAGGGCTAGGGAATGGACTCTAAACCTGTTGAATGGCTATTACGCGTCGAGTGACCATGTCCTTGCTTTGGAAAGTTGCCAGCGGTTTTTAGCTTCCATGTCCCTTAGCAAAATAATCCCGTAGCTGAGGCAGTTCTGAATTCATAGCCTCATCCCGGCTGCCCTCAAAAAGCACCCTACCTTCATGCAGAAATACAACCTTGTCGGCTATCCTGCTTATCGAAGACACCTCATGGGTAATCATTACTACAGTCATACCCAGCTTTTCCTTTAGCTCAAGAATCAGACCATCCAGAGCTGCCAGTGACACAGGATCAAGACCGGATCCCGGCTCATCGCAGAAAAGCAGTGGTGGATCCATAATAATAGCCCTTGCCAGAGCAGCCCTTTTGAGCATACCTCCACTCAGTTCTGAAGGATAGAGCCATGCCGCATCACTCAGGTTGACCAGTCCCAGTTTCATCAGAACCATTTCCTGGATCAGTTCCTCTGGCATGTCCGTGTATTGCTGGGGAAGCAGTGCAATATTCTCCATCACAGTCATAGAGTTGAGCAGGGCCCCGTTCTGATAAATCACACCCATCTGCAGATACAATTCGGTCTGCTCATCCTCACTAATTTCAGCTATGTCCTTTCCAAAAATATATACCGTTCCCTTCGGTGGTTCATATAGGTGGAGCAGATGTTTAAGCACAGTGGTCTTGCCCGAACCGCTGCCCCCAATTATCAGGGTGATTTCACCCCTCCTGATGCTGAAGGACACCTCATGCAATACCTGCCTGTCCCCGAATGAGGCATTTAGTCCCCTAACGCTAATTATTTCGTCCCCTTCGCTCATTAGTAGAAAGTTAATCCTAATATCAGGTCAGCAACGATTACAAGTGCGATGGCTGTGACTACCGAACCGGTAGTTGATCGTCCAACCCCTTCTGCACCCTTGTCAACCTGAAAGCCAAAGTAAGCACCCGTGGTAACCACAATACATCCGAATACAAGGCTTTTGATAATGCCGGTAAGGATATCCTTCTGATAAATAGCCCCATGCATTCGGTTGAAGAAGACCTCTGGACTAATATCCAGATATAGATAGGCGGCCACGACGCCGCCAATTATTCCACATACATTAGCTATAGTTGTCAGAAAGGGCATTGTAATCAGGCTGCCGTAGATCTTGGGCACCACAGCAAAGCGGATGGGATTAAAACCCATGGTTTGCAGTGCATCCAGTTCGTTGGTTACCTTCATAGTCGCTATCTCGGCAGCTATTGCCGAACCGCTGCGACCGGCTACCATTATTGCAGTGATTAGCGGGCCCATCTCAGCCATCATTGCAATCACAGTAAGGTCAACAATAAAGATATTGGCCCCGAAATTGCGTAACTGAGATGCCGACTGCAGGGCAAGTACCAGACCGATAATAAAGGCCATAACACCAACGATGGGCACAGCATTGACCCCTATCAGGACGGCCTGGTTGACTACCGAACCCTTGCGTCGGTGCTTTTTATTGAACAGGTCGGCCATGGACCAGTAAAAGAGTTCGGAACTCACAGAAATAAAACTCCTGATATGGGTGGTAACAAGTTCGAACATCCTGTTACCCGTCCTGTGCAGAAGACCCGGTTTCTCAATCGGTTGAGGCTGTTTGTCTTGACTAATTGCAAAGAGCCTTAGTTTTTGTTCCACAACCTCAGGTGCTCCACTTATCACAACCCTGTCAGATCGGTTTTCAAGTTGTCGCCTGATATAATTTATGGCAGTACATCCTGCACTGTCAATATCATTTAGATCGCTAATATCTATGGTGAGTTGGGTAAGCTTCCTTCCCGCAATATAAGCGAAAGCCTCCCTGACAAAGGAGCCACAGTTATCCTTAGTCAGAGCAGGGCCCCATATTCTGATAACGGAGTCATCGAAACTGTAATTTACAGTGTCGGTATTTCGATGACCAAGAGGTTGTCCACTACCTACTTCAAGCCCTACATTTTGATCCCTGCCATACTCCTTGCTACGACCAGAGTCGTAGCAAGGCTGATAGTCTTGTCCCTTGTTTTCCAGGTTGCTGTTTTTCATCTCACCCGGTTCATCATTTATTACTTGATGTCGTCCAAGCTGTTTCCGTTTGCATATTCCCTTATTGCTTTGGTATCAGGTCGGGAATCGTTTCTATCTTTTGTGCGAGTGCAGCACATTCCCCTGCAAGCATTCTGCTAATGGCATCTGCAAAGAGGTTCATACTCTTCGACTTCAACTTCTCCTCACGGATGGCACGGTGAACTATCCTGATAGATCTGTCCCGGTTGTCAATCACTGTAAAATCAATAGCAAGTAAGGCATAGAACTCCTTGCCTCTGTCTTGCATCTCCATACGAGATACAGTGGTGCGGAGGATGAAATCAGCCCTTACGCCACTAAAACCTGGAGGTGCATATGCTGTCATACCGGTCCCGGAGAGGTTGGCTATCACTGCATCCTGAATTGCCAGTTGGGGTAGCACAGCCCATTCGTGGTAGTCGTAATACCTAATCCTGTTGGACTCCTCCCTGACAGCAATCTTATGACCCGCATAGGCAGGTGAGACCTCGACATTGACAACTTCCAGCAGGGCAGCGCTAAGCTTCCAGTCTCTACCCGAAACCGAGTCAACTGATTCAATGAGGTAGTAGTTCTTTTGCACAGCAGGAGCTGATCTACACGCTTCTAGCAGTAATGCAGTCAGCAGGATCATGATCATTGCTACCTTAATCCTAATCCCACTTGTTCCTGAAATAGCTCTTCCGGTTCTCATATGACGTCAAATCTTGTTATTCAGTCCTGAGCATTGACATACTCAGCTACCGACTACTCGGTCAGCCTCCTGTCCGGGCTGTCGGTATTCCTGCGCTGCCGCAGCAGCACAGAAGGATCACTGTTTATCTTGCGCGAAGCCTCCTCAAGGTTCCTCATCGTTGACTCAAGCAATATCATACTTTCAGAAAGGGATTGGCTTCCACTACTTATATCGCTGTCCATATTGTCGAGCAGCAACCTGACCTTAGCGGCCAGTGAACTAATCTCCTCAACCATCTGTTTTAGATCGGCATCCCTTAGCTTGTCAGAAGCTTCCTTCAGATTGCCTATTATTATCCTTATCGAATCATTGCCTATAATACCGGCAGCCTTATCCACAGCATAACTAAAGCGCTCTGATGACTCTTCAAGTGTTGAAGTTATCACCCTTGCAGAAGCCAAGGTATTATTTATATTCTCCTGATTAATCCTGATTATTGAGTCAATACGCAACACCGTTCTGTCGGCATTAACCGCCAGACTGTTGTAATGCTCTATCGCACTGACAAGCTTGTCCGTATTTTCCGGTTGGGTCAGTCTCAGCAGATTATTTACCACCTGCTCAGCCTTTACAGCAATATCCTCTGCACGACCTGAGATATCATCAGCAAAAGATCCGCCTGAAGGTATAAACGAGCCAGGACGCAGTCGCGGAGCCTCATTAGTACCACCTTTTATCTCTATTGACTTCATCCCGGTAATGCCAAAACTGGTGATATCAGCCCGTGAGTCCTCCTTGATAGGCAGTCCGGGCTTCAACGACAGGGTCACTATTATGCCGCTTACATCTTCAGGGTCAATGTTGATTGCAGAGATGGTTCCTACCCTGATACCCATGTACCTTACCTGAGAGCCCACTTCCATTCCGCTTACCGAGATATCCCTGAATGATACATAATAGGTCTCGGTCTTTCTGAACAGTTCGCGTGCAGTAAAGTAGGCTGTCAAAAAGAGCAGGATGGATACTCCGGTTATTATAAAGATCCCAAGGCGAGTCCGTTGAGCTTTTTGGTTCATAGAGCCATGAGTTTACAGTAACAGGAAAATTACGGAACTTCTCAGATTTTTACCAGTGTTTGGGCTTTTTTATTGCTTTTGTTGCAAGTATTGTGGAAATTACATTGTTGTTGAAACGCCAAGGGCAATAAGAGTGAGAGTACAAAAATATGGGCAGTTAATTGTGGAGTTTAAAGTCTTTTATTTTATTTTTGTTTTAGTCTAAAACTAAAACACAATGAGTGAACTAATAAACAACTCGTCTCAGAGAAAGGAGATGCTGAAGCACATGATACTTGAGCTTCACAGGGGTGTGGCACCCGAACAGGTAAGAGCCAGACTGGTCGAACTGCTCAGTCGTATTCCGTATGATGAAGTGGTAGAGGTTGAACAGGAACTGATAGCTGAAGGTCTTCCGGTAGAGGAGGTATTACGACTATGTGATGTTCACACTGCTGTTCTGGACGGGCATATAGATCTGAGTGGTGCTAAGGATGTACCTCCCGGGCATCCTGTTGATGTGTTCAGGCAGGAGAACCGTGCCCTTGAGAAAGTAGCTTCTGAGATCAGGGATATGCTTGCCGGCAGTACCTCTCTCAAACAGGAAGACTTACCCAACTGGCTTATTGGTCTGCATGGCAAACTAAATGCCTTGATGGATGTTGACAAGCATTATCTGAGGAAGGAGTATCTGCTTTTTCCTTATATGGAGGCACATGGGATAACAGGTCCCCCGAAGGTAATGTGGGGTAAGCATGATGAAACCAGGGCTTTGCTTAAAGCTGCTATCGACGCAGTAAGCAATCATGATAAACTGACATTAGATGAATTGCAAGCTGTAATTGACTTTGGTGTAAAACCGGCAGTCCAGGCCGTACTGGATATGATAATGAAAGAGGAGGAGATATTGCTTCCTATGTGTATGGATACCTTGACAGGCGAGGAGTGGTATCTGGTGCACGTGCAAACACCGGAATATGGATTTTGCCTGATTGATCCGGAGGATGACTGGCAACCTGAGGGAGTTGAGGCGTCAGAAATAAGCTATGGAGGTGGTAGTAGTGTTCGTCTTCCAACCGGCTCATTCAGCATCGATGAACTTGCAGCTTTGTTCACCACCCTTCCGATAGATCTGACCTTTGTTGACAAGGACGACAAGGTCAAGTTTTTCTCTCACGGACCCAAGAGGATTTTTGCGCGTAACAGGGCAATACTGGGCAGGGATGTGCGTATGTGCCATCCTCCAGGTAGCGTTCATATTGTTGACAAGATAATCAACGACTTCAAGAGCGGGCGCGAAAATAGTGCTGCATTCTGGATCAATTTCAAGGATCGTTTCGTGTATATTGAGTATTTTGCGATGAGGGGAGAGAAGGGTGAATATTTGGGTACCGTTGAGTTTACCCAGGACCTGACCGAACTGAGAAAACTTGAAGGTGATCAAAGACTGCTAAACTATAAAAAGTAAGAGAAGAATGGAGATAACACCACAGACCAAGGTGGCAGAGTTGCTTGATGCTTTTCCTCAGCTGGAGGAGAAGCTGATAAGCCTGTCGCCAGCATTCAAAAAACTTAATAACCCTATACTGAGGAATACGATTGCAAAAGTTACATCCCTGGAACAGGCTGCTTCAATGGTTGGGATCAGGACTGATGACCTGATATTGCAGCTTAAGTCCTTGCTGGGAATAACAGATGCTGATGATAAGGCAAAGATTGAGGCACGTGAGAGTGAATACCTCCTGGACGAAGGGAGTCTGCCCGACTGGTACAATAAGGGCGTCATAACCGGCAGGTTTGACGCCACTGCAGCACTGGACAAGGGTGATAACCCGCTCAGGAGTGTAAATAATTTGGCCAGGGAATTGGAAGACGGAGGCATACTTGAGATAAGGTCACTCTTTGTTCCTGTACCGATGCTTGAGATATTGAAGGGTAAAGGCTTTGAGGTTTTTTCAATTAAAAGGGGGGAGGATATTTTTAGCTATATACGTCGAAAATCATAACCCAAATCTTTTATATCATGGATACATTCAGAATCAAGTCTTTTGATGAGTTCAAAGCCCGTCTTGAAACGGACCAGGAGTTGCAGGAGCAGTTCCGCAAAGACCCACTTGGGGCTGTTGGTAAGTTTGAACAGAGTCCATTGTACACGGACAAGTGGATCTACCGCATCATTGTAATAGCATTGAGTCTAATTGTATTCGCGATAATTGTAGGGGTATTGTACCTGATAGGCAGCGGGAAGATAGAAGGAGATCAGGGAGTGCCGACCATACTTACTGCAATCGGTTCGGCAGCCATCGGCGCCCTTGCCGGCCTGCTGGCGCCTTCACCAAAATAATTCAACTTTAAAGTACTAACCAATCTAATCTGTGTGCTATGAGTATAATGAAAGAGTTCAAAGCCTTTGCCATGAGGGGCAATGTAGTCGACATGGCAGTGGGTATTATCATCGGCGGTGCTTTCGGTAAGATCGTAAGCTCGCTGGTCAACGACATTATTATGCCTCCTATTGGAGTGCTGATCGGCGGTGTAAGCTTTACCGACCTGGCTATTACAATCAAAGCTGCTACAGCCGATAGCCCTGCCGTAACAATCAATTATGGTAACTTTGTTCAGGTTGTCTTTGACTTTCTGATTATTGCAGCTGCAATCTTTACCCTGATCAAGGTGATGAACTCACTCAAGAAAAAGGAAGAAGAAGCACCTGCTGCACCGCCTGCTCCAAGTAAGGAAGAAACACTACTGGCTGAAATCAGGGATATCCTTAAGAACAAGTAAGAGCCCGTGTTAATAAGCCATTGATGTGTTCATCTAGATGGCTTCAATCTCCAGGATAAGGGGATTGCTTATCTGTTAATCCAGTCCTTGAATGACCTGACTTTCTCGCGACTTACCACGATTTTGTCAGGTGATTCGGGACTGGTCTTTACTATCATCTTGCCATTAAACCAGGTCTCCATCCTCTGTATTGAGTCTATATGGATGATGTACTGGCGGTTGGCACGGAAAAACTTCGCCGGATCCAGTTCACCTTCCAGTTTCTCGAGCGTCATATCTATCACATGAGGCTGGCCACCGTAGGTATAGGCAGAAGTTACCTTTTGTGAACTGTGAAAGAAAGCCACCTCGGAGATATTAAGTTTGAGGAAACCCTCGACAGTGGGAACCAGAATCCGGCTACGGTATAGGGGAGTGCCACCTTCAATCAGAGTTGCCAGTTGCCTGATATCCTTCTGGTCAACATAGCGGGGTACTACCTTTAATATCTTCTCATACTTTACTATGGCTGCTTCCAGACTCTCACGACTGATAGGCTTGAGCAGGTAGTCCACACTGTTGAGTTTGAAGGCTTGTATGGCATACTCATCATAAGCTGTAGTGAAGATAATAGCCGAACTGACCTCCATATTGTCGAAGATTGCAAAGCTAAGACCGTCCGACAGATGGATATCTAGGAAGATAATATCAGGATGTCCGTTGTTTCCCAACCATTCACGGGTATCTTCGATGCTAGTGGTAGCAGCTACAATCTCCCACTGCGGACGAAGATCCTGGATCATATTTTTCAAAAGCCTCTGGGTTGGCAGCTCGTCTTCGACTACCAGTACCCTGCACTTTGTGTTCATGTCATTCATCATTGTAGGTTTCCAATTGTAATTCTTCCTGATTGAGCAGGGGAAGCGACACTTTAAACAGTCTGTCATCCTGGCTGATGACAAGTTCTTTCCGGGTAAGGAGCTTGTAGCGCATTACCAGGTTCTCAAGTCCCACACCGGTAGAGTATGAAGTTGTCTTTGGATTCAGTTTATTGACTACACTAATATACGCATTATCCTCGCTTAATATCCTGATTTGCAGAGGCTGTTTGTCACTGGCCCTATTGTGCTTTATTGCGTTCTCCACTAGCCCTTGCAGTGTCAGCGGAGGCAGTTCCAGATGCAGATGGTCCGGTTTGATGTCAGTCATCAGGTCGAGGGCCACACCCATCCGGGTCTTGTGCAGGAACATATAATCGGATATAAAGTTTAGCTCATGCTTGAGTGGAATAGTGGTCGCATCCCTTTGCTGAAGCACATAGCGGTACACGTCGGCCATCTTTTGGGTGAACTTAACCGCTCCGTTGGGATTGTACTGAATCTCGGAGATTAGCACGCTGAAACTGTTGAACAGAAAGTGGGGGTTGAGCTGACTTTGGAGAACCTTGTAATCCGACTGTAGCTTGGCCTGCTTGAGCTTTTCGTTCTCGATGGCAGATAAGCGCCAGTTGTAAGCAAAGTTGCGCATTATCATTATGTTGTTGAAGAAGAGCACGAAGATGGTTCCGAAGGCAAAGGCGATGATGTACTCCTTTGACTGGGTTTTTGCAGCAAAGAAACCAAAGACCATAAATACAAACGCCATCCAGAGGAAGCTGAGTGTCAGCTGAATCCGTATCCGCTTGACGAAGGTGCCGTACCATGGCATCTTTTTGTTGAGTATCCTATTGATTATAACATTACCCTCGCTCAGCAGAACAACAGCAATAACTGCCAGTATAAGCGCTTTCCAGGGGTGTAGTATGTCCTTTAGTCCGAAGGCCTTGCCAAGTATCAGTGTGGACACCGTGGCAACGATTACTACATAAATGATTCTTCGCAGAGTAGCTCCAACACCGACACCCATCAGTTTGTCGTTCTGCTGGAAAAACTCCTCATTCAAAAAATTAGAGATACTTGTCTTTTGCATTTTAGCCACCTATGGGTTGCAACACAAAGCTATGATGAATTTGCCTATCTGCCGGCTTTTCTTTCACCAATATGACAATATTAACTCCTGAAACGGTAATAATTTATGAAAGATTAACTTTGATTTTTAGTCTGATCTGTAGTAAGTAGTAATTTTGCAAAGTTTTATTTGTGTAACAATCAGTTACGCAATCCTTCACTATCAAACGATTTGTGCAGATGAGGTATCAGGTTGTAGCGGTAATCTTTGCAGTATTACAAATTTCCCAGGTTGGTAATGTTAATCCCTATCTTATTTTAAGCTGGTTTCTGCTTTTTTTCCTTGCAATATATATAGGAAACCTTCCAACTTCGGGAGTGAACCGTATTCAGCCCTTGATGAGCCGGGTCGTCAGGCCACGGCTCCAAAAGGAGAAGGTTCGCTACTATCCCCGAATTACCCGTCGTAAGTTCTTCAGTCAGGTAGGCATAATCATGGCCACAGCACCCTTTGTTTCCAAACTCCTTGGAGGTATGAAGGGCAGGTTTGCCTTCTACGTCAGAGAGATCCACATGGTCTTCCCCAATCTACCTGAGGGCTTTGATGGTATTCGTATAGCACAGATCTCAGACCTACATATAGGCAGTTTTGGTACCAACAGGGATCCCCTGAGGGAAGCCATTGAGCTGGTCAACGAAGCCAATCCCGATATTATCCTGTTTACTGGCGACCTTGTCAACAACTTTGCAGAAGAGGCCAAGGGCTGGGAGAATATATTTGCCAAACTGCAGGCTCCGATGGGCAAGTTTGCTATCCTTGGCAACCACGACTATGGCGAGTATAGTCGCTGGCATTCAGAGGCAGAAAAGGCAGCCAACTTCAGAGGCATCCTTGCAGCTTATGAGAGATTGGGCTTCAAGGTACTGCGCAATGAGTCGGTTCAGCTTTTCCGCAATGGAGATATTATCGGATTAGGGGGAGTAGAAAACTGGGGCACATCATCCTTTCCACGCAACGGGGATCTGGCCCTGGCGTCAAGGGGAATCAGACATCTGCCCTTTAATATTCTGATGTCGCACGACCCCGATCACTGGGACAAGCAAATTCTGGCACAGGACTTCTACGATTTGACCCTGTCGGGACATACCCACGGGATGCAGTTTGGTATCGAGAAGGGCGACTTCAGATGGAGTCCGGCACAGTATGTCCAGAAGCGCTGGGCTGGAATGTACAGGGAGGGCAACAAATTCCTCTATGTTAATCGCGGACTTGGATACCATGGGCTACCTGCCAGAGTAGGTATGCCGCCTGAGATCACTGTTTTCGAACTGCACCACGGCGCCCATATCAACGCCATGCTCAACTGATCAGCTACCAATTCTGATTGTTGTTCTAAGCAGCAATTCCACTCTAAGCTTATCATCCACCAAGCGGTAGGACGCCCTTGTGCCTATCTGCAGTGGATAGTAGATCCTGAACAGGTGCGTCTCAGCCATTAGTTCTACACCTGTTGACGAAGGAGTATATTCCATTTTGTAGGTATTCCCCTGGTTCGAATCCACCATAGCATAAGTAGCCCAGGTCTTGTCATAGAAGGCAGTGAGGTTAAGACGCTTTAAATAGGCAAAACTTCCAAGACTCATGTCCGGGTTCCACAGTGGCATGGTGTAGTTTAGCTGGATTAGTTTCATATGCTTGTTGGGTATATCGTCATAGCCCCGTGGATAGGAAATCACGTCATTGTACTGGTAGAAAAGCCAGAAGTGATCTTCTGTTTCACCCCTTATCTGTTCCCATTTCCTCTGTTGAGAAGATATGCTGGTAGATATTGAGTGATGGCGTCCAATACCTGGCAGGTAGAGACGGGCAATATAGCCACCAATAGCTCCGGGATCGTTGGTTCCCCCTGTACTGTGCCGGTAGAAAAGGGTAAGGGTCTGTCCCATACGGGGACCGACATCCCTTGAAGTTCCCCTTCGGATATTCTGAACACCCATGACATATTCCATACCATAGCGATCTTGCATATCGACTGTTGCGGTCAGGGTAGAGCCAGTAGGAATCAGTACCTGTCCCAAACGTAGGTATTCATCAAACGGGAAGTTAAAACCCTGCCGGCTGTTGTATGTAAACTGAACACCGCCTTCGAGGTATCTATTCCATGCACCCCGACTAAAATTGAACGGTACCCTCATCCCGGCTTTAAGGCTGTGATGCCAAAGTGGCTTATCTATATAATAGTGGTACACATAGTCGTCATACGGGTCGGGCTGGTAGTAGCCTTCATCCGTGAAGTCCTTGTCTCCAAAGCGCCATGTAATGTTGAAGATTGGGTAGAAGGCACGGAAGCTAAAGTCAAGATAGTACTTCTCGTGAGCATAGCTCGGATTGGCATTGTAGCCTGCCATCAGTAGGGAAGTGCCGTGCAGGTTTTGCGACATCAGTGTGATCCCGGTATGAATATCCCCCTCGTCAAAATCAATATGTGCAGGTGCCCAACTGTGGATATTGATGAGGTTGAACTTGCTATACCGCTTCTCAGGATACTTTTCCTTTAGGTCTTCGAGAGCTAAGTAACTTGTGTCTGTAGTGTTTGAGTCGACAGGCTCCATAGTCCACGGTGCCTCCTCTTCCTGTGGAAACTCATCATTATGTGCTCTCTTCCCATTTGCTGCAAAAAAGCCCTCTTCCTGCCGGCTTATTAGGGTGGCCAAATTACCGCTCACTGACAAAGCCGGATTTGGAGCCGGGTAGAGGCTGTTATCTGTATGTATGACCGGTCTAAGACCTGAGGCTCTATAATCCGTATAGATCAGTCTGCCATCGGGAGTGATGGTAGGGTGGTAGGCCCCAAATTTTGATGAGGTTAGTCTCTTGTTCTCCTTGGTAACCGCATCAAACACAAAGATCTCATCGCTCAGGTCACCTTGTGCAGAATACCAAATAAGATTACCCTGCTGATGAGGATTCTTAATCTCATCATAGGTCCAAGAGCTAAGTTGTGTCCACTCCCCGGACTCCGGCTGGAGGGTAAACAGGGCTCTGCCCTTTGCAGACAGAAGCACCATCACCAGGTTCTCACCATTACTGTTCCATGACGGGTGAATTGGGTAGTAGTTGTCCGGGGTTGGAAACTCCTTAATTGATTTGCCATTGTCGGCATCGATGAAGGCTATGGAGTAGCTGTTTATGGTAGAGCTTTTAACAGCAGCGATAAGTTTCCTATCTGGATGCACTGCTGGAGATGACAAATAACCACTGTGTGTAATATAGCGACTCCTGTTGCTGCCAAGGTCATGGGTTCTGATAACCGACCACACCTTATGTTCCCAACGTGGATGCCATTTCAGTTCACTCCATACCACCAAAGCACTATTGGCACTGATTGGTTCACTTTGCCTTGGTCCGGTATAGCGCAGGGTCTTTTTTTTACAGGTATTTATATCTATAGATATAATAGCTGAACGTACGCCTGGTCCGCTTAGTTCGGTAATCAGTGTGCTGTCATTGATAGCAACCGGTGAACTGTATAGCAGGTAATCGTCATCAGGTGTATTGATTGGTTGACGGGAACTTTCTATTTGTCCGGTCAATTCCTCAGTCCACTGCTCACGCATCTCTGAGAATATCTTCTTGTAAAGCTGTCTTTGACTCATCCCGGTACTCTTGCGCAGGGTCGTGTTGAAGGCCACAGGATTCCAACTGTTGCGTCCCACATATTCAAATGCCTTATCCCAGATATCTGCTCCATACAATGCACGGGCGTTTGCCGTTATCAGGTAGCCCATATTGTAGTGGTTGGGCACATAGTCACGGTACGAGCCCAGGTAGGCCTTATCGTAGCTGTACATGCCCCTTTCGAGCAATTGGGCTTTTATTTCGTTAGTAAAAGCAAAAGACCTTCCCCTTCCACTTGCAGTAAGAGCAGTTTCGGCAACCACAGCATCCCCTTCAAGTAGCCACATAGGCAGGTAGAGGCCGATCACTGCACCGGTAGCCTGCTGTCCAAATACATAGTTGAGTCCCCGTGTAAAGCCCTGATTGAGCTTATCGATCTGAACCACGTGGCGGTATTCGTGAATAGCTAGTTGGCTAAGCCATTCTGTTGAAGTAAGGTCCTGTCGGGGAATAGTAAAGAACTCCGAGCGCTTTGGAGCCCAGGTCACCATACCATTTGCAATCGCAGTTTGGTTGTGCAATAGCAGATCTATCCTGCGGGGATTATGGTCAAGACTCCAGGCAACACGGGGAGCCACACTATCTATAAAGGCAGCCAGCCGGGCTGCCTGTTCATACATGCCCTTTTCAAAAACAAGCCTGACATGTGGAGTTCTGATTTGCCGCCACCTGAGACCAAATGGGTCATTCCCCGTTGTGTAGTACTGAGCATGTACATTGCTACACACAAGAATCAAAGCTGCAGCTATAAGATAGAGTCTTCGTATTTTCCCTTGCATTGATAATCAACTATAGCAACGAATATAAGGATTAATATCCTCCAACTTAGTTATATTTGTTGAAAATTTAGCCAGATGATAGAAAGCTCACAAGTTGTAATAGACGGCCTTGTGATCCATCATGTTGGATCACACAGTGAGGGTCAGCCCATCAGATTTTCAAAGGGTGCAATCAACCTGCAGGACAACGTTGAAGTTGGTTCCCTTCTTAAGACCTATTTCTTTAATGCCTTTAAGAATGAGGGCTACTACACCTTTATAGGGGCTGAGGAAGGAGCGGCTGGACTGGTGTACAACCTGGCAGTGGAGGTCTTTAGTGACAAGACTAAGCTTTACAATGCATCTGTTAGACTGGCCGAGCATCTGTATGAGCACAGCAACCATCCCAAAATCAGAGGTGGTGAGTTTTACGTGGCCTTGTTCAGCAACGTGGCTGTTGACGGAATAGGTGTGGATGCGCTTGGCATCTTCAAGTCTGAGAATAAGGACAGCTTTTTGAAAGTCTATCTGAGGGGGCAGGACTTTGAACTGGGTGCTGAGGAAGGAATCAATATACGCAAGCTTGATAAAGGATGCATCATCTTTAATACTGAAGCCGAACATGGCTTTAAGGTTGTGATGGTGGATAACGTGAACAAGGGAAATGAAGCGGCCTTTTGGAAGGACGACTTCCTGGGCCTGCAGCCCAGGGAAGATGCATTCTTCTATACCCGCAACTACCTGGACCTTTGCAAGAATTTCGTTAGAGAAGTTTACAATGGCGAGAATCAGGTGCCAAAACCTGAGCAGATTGATTTCCTAAACAGGTCTATCGACTTTTTCGACAAGAAGGGTACTTTCAGACAGGATGACTTTGAGCGTGAAGTGATACGCTTACCCGAGGTGACAGAGGCCTTTAATGATTACAGGAATCAGTTTGAGACCGAACGGGGAATACCACTCAATGACAGCTTCGATATAGCCAAGACCGCTGTCA
>Ga0123329_1001431_pt1 | contig 22692 bp, 14 predicted proteins | sample BioC12SIPDNA_FD_89703 | JGI IMG/M metagenome (GOLD analysis project Ga0123329, IMG submission 89703) | Anaerobic biogas reactor microbial communites from Washington, USA - Biogas_R1_B C12 SIP DNA | ecosystem: Engineered > Bioreactor > Anaerobic > Unclassified | place: Washington, USA | collected...
CTGGGTGGCACTGGTCTGTACCCAGACCAGTGGTTGTCCGTGTTTGGCCACGGGTCGGAGTACCGACCCATGCCACCCTCGATACTTCGCTTTTGGCAACTTGCCACTGAACGGCGGATGCACTCCCCGGCTCGCCTTGGTACCCTGCGGACTTGACATCCGCGAGGGCCGGATAAATACTTGAAATGGATGAGTTTCCTTCAGTCTCCTCCCGCGCGAGCGGGAGCACGCAAGCGAGGTCACCCCGCGCCGCGCGGATCGTGCCTGCCCTTGGATTGCCGGCGGAGTGGCTGCTCACCTCTGGCCACCCGTGCGGGTAGTCGATTACGTAGTATGTCTTGAGACCGGCGTGGCGTCTGCGGTTTGCCGGTGTGCTTTCGACGACACGGCCGACACAATGTATCGTGCCGAGGGCGGATAGCGGTCGGTGGGTGGAAACGGTCTGGCGGGAGCGGGGAGACGCGTTGATAGAGGAGGCAGCGTATGGCGGCCAACAAACCAGTCTGGGGCATCGACCTGGGGCAGTGCGCCCTCAAGGCCATCCGTGTCCGCGCGGCCGGCGACAAGGTGGAGGTCCTCGATCACGTTTACATCGAGCATTCCAAGATCCTCTCCCAGCCCGAGGTGAACAAGGCAGCCCTCATCGCCGAGTCCATGAAGAAGTTCCTTGACGCCCACGATCTGGCCAACGAGCGGATCGTCGTCGCCGTCCCTGGACAACACACCCTCGCCCGGTTTACCAAGCTGCCCCCCATCGATAACAAGAAGCGAATCCCCGACCTGGTCAAATACGAGGCCCAGCAGCAGATCCCCTTCGACATGGAGGAGGTCATCTGGGACTACCAGATCTTCGAGGACCCCGAGGCCGCCGAGACCGAGGTGGGTATCTTCGCCATGCGACGCGAGCTGATGCGCGAGTACCTGCGGTTTCTCTCGGATCTGAACTTCGAGCCGGCCATTGTCCAGTCCTCGCCACTGGCTCTCTACAACGCCCTGCGCTACGACGGGCTCTGCGGTCAGGAATCCGTCGCCATCCTGGACATCGGCGCCCAGAATACCGACCTTCTGGTCGTGGACGGCAACAGCCTCTGGACGCGCAACATCCCCATCGGCGGTAACAACTTCACCGAAGCCCTGCTCAAGACCTTCAAGCTCTCGTTCAGCAAAGCGGAGAACCTCAAGCGGTCGGCCAGCAGCAGCAAATACGCCCGCCAGATCTTCCAGGCCATGCGACCGGTTTTCGCCGACCTGGTCGCCGAGGTGCAGCGATCCATCGGGTTTTTCACCTCCTCGCGTCGCGGCGTTAAGCTCAACAAGCTCCTGGCCATGGGCAACGCCTTCAAGCTGCCTGGGATGCCCAAGTTTATCCAGCAGAACATGGGCATGGAGGTCGTCCGTCCGAGCACCTTCAATCGGTTGTCGGCAAGCAACGCTCCCAACGCCCCGCAACTCATGGACCAGTTGCTCAGCTTCGGGATCGCCTACGGCCTGGCGGTGCAGGGACTCGATCAGGCCCCCATCACCAGCAACCTCCTGCCCCCCGAAATCGCCAAACAAGTCATCTGGCGAAAGAAGACCCCCTGGTTCTACGGCGCGGCCGCCTGTCTGCTCCTTGCGGCCGGCTTGGTCTGGACCGTCAATCTCAGTGAGCAACGGGCCTTGGCCACCGCTACGGGCAAAGGTCTCCCCGCGCCGATGAGACCGCAGGATCCCCAGGCGGCTTCCGCCATCCTGACCCGCGGTCCGGACGCCAGCCAACCGCCCAAGTTCTACGCCCAACAGATCCTCGATGCGGTCCAGGTTCTCCAGGACGAGAAGTCCCGGATCGAATCCGAAAACCAGGAGCAAATCGGCAAGGCCCAGGAAATCGAACGCCTTCAGGCCCATAAGGTCATCTGGCCGCGCATCCTCGATATGATCCACTCGGCCATGCCGGCCAGAGATCCTGAACTGATCAACGCGATGGCCAAGGGGCCCCAGCCGTACAAGGATCTCATCGAAAGCAACCCCGACAAGTACGAGCGGAGCAAGCGGGCACAGGTCTTCATTCAGAGCATGGATGCGGTCTACTCTTCCGACGTGCTGAGCGTGTATGAGTCCATGAAAAGTCCGGGCGGCACCACGAGCGGCGGGCGAATGTCCAGGATGGATGCCGGTGACGCCCCCGATCAGCCTCAGATCAGCGGCTTCGTGATCAGCATGGTGGGGCGGACACCGTTCGCCGGCGGCGACCAGATCCGTGGAACCGCCTTCGTCAACGATACTTTCATCGCTGGTCTGCGGCAGGCGGGCCAGGGCCAGAAGGGACTCTACTTCGACAAGATGTTCCTCGTGCGCTGCGTGCCGGTCCGCGATCTCGGCGGCGGTGGCGGACGAGCGCCCACAGGTCTGCGGGGCGGACTGCCCGGGCCCACCAGTTTCGCGGGGCCGAGGCGAAGCTCCAGCCCGGGCATCGGCGGGCCTGGGCCCGATGGCGGTATCGCCACCATCGCCAATCTGGGCGAGGATAAGGATCCGGTGACCGGCGAGTCCATCCTCCGGGACTGGGAATTCGAGATCGTTTTCGTGGCCATCCTCGGCGACAGGCCTGCGGCGGATGGATCCTTGAACGCGGAGCCGCCAGCGGAGTCGTTGGACGAGATACCGATACAGTAAGGCCGCTCGGGCTATCAGCCGGGCCGGTTTTGGCGGGAGCAGGAACATGCAGTGGATTAAGTCCCATCTGACCATCGTGATCTGCGGGGCGGTGAGTCTCGTGGCCATCGTGCTCATCGTCTTGGGCTTCGTCCTGTCTGACGTGAAGGATGTCATGGCCCAGGATGCCGGGCTTGCCCAGCGCTTGCGGTCGCTCACACCCGTCAACGAGCAGATGATTGAGCAACTGAAGCGAATCCGCGAGGACAACGAGCAACAGGTCCAGCAGACCATGGAGGCCCTGGCCAAGTTAGGCGCCCACGTGCCACTGCACCCGGACGTGTTTCCCAGCGTCAAACCCACCAACCAGTACGCCCCGTTCCAGTTCAAACACGCCTTCGCCGAGGCTCAGCGCCAGCTCCTGACCATGCTCAACGCCAAGGACGCTCCGTCCGACGATGATCGCCTTCAGGAAGAGCGTAACCTGGAGATCCAACGCTTGAGGGCGGAGCGGATGAGTGACCTTGGCCGGGGCGTTGAGGAACGACCCCAGCCCGGGCTCACCCCTGGTCGCCAGCTGGCCGGTCCAGGACCCGGCCCCGGAGGTCGCGACACGACGCGCGCAAACTTGTCCCCGGAGGAGCTCGCTCGCGAGGACGCGATGGTTCGTGTCAGCATCATGAGAGCACAAGCCATCTACTGCTATGCCAGCGAGTATAACCTGGACCAGCGGCCCGCCGTCTCGGGCGTCGATCGTCCGACCGTGGAGGAGATGTGGTACGCCCAGATGGCCCTCTGGATTCAGCAAGATGTGATTCAGGCGCTGGCGAGCCTCAACAAGGCCGCCGCCGAGGAGCTTCAAGGCCGGGGCGAGCATCCCTGGGTAGGAAACCTGCCCGTCAAGCACCTCCAGCGGTTCAACGTGGGCGGCTACCTGCCGCCCCAGGGTGCTACTGAGACAGGCCGAGGATTTGGATCCGGCGGCGCTGCTACCGAGGTCTTCACCCAACGCGGTAGCACCGATAGTGTGGACGTGATCCACTTCTCGTTGGGGCTGGTCGTGGACGCCCGCAAATTGCCCGCCGTCATTGACGCGATTTGCGTGCCCGGCTTCTATACCCCGCTGCTGGTGACCTTCGCCGAGGAACCTCATAACCCGGACTTGGTTGGCTATCTCTACGGGCCCGCTCCGGTGATCAATGTGCAGTTGGATTTTGAGGGCTGTTTCCTGCGGGCCAAGTACAAAGAATGGATGCCCGACGCGGTGGCTCAGGCGATCCCCTTGGGGACCGCTCAGGGCACCTCGGTCGGCGGTGGCGGCGATCGGGGCATGCCGAGCCGCAGCCGACCCATGAGGCCCCAGATGCGAGGGGGTGTCCCGGATGGGGAGATTTGAGTGAATCCCGCGGCGGTCTTTGCGGCCGCGGGCTCCGATGGGCTCAGGTTGATTTGCCGCCTGTCCACGGTTTCTGAAGCGTGGCCGGCTAGGTATCCGCCATGGCGGGTAGGCCGGTGACACAGAAGTCGTGAGGCGGGCTCTTGGGAGAGCCGGATATGGCTAAGCAAAATGTCACAATGATCGAGCGGCACCTCGAGAAGATCATCATCGGGGCGGCCGGCGCGGTTGTCTTGGTCATCTTCGTCCTCTACGTCGTGGGGAGTCCGAACGCCGTTGAGGTCGATGGTCGCAAGCTGGGGCCCGACCAGTTCTACACCGAGATGCGTACGCGGGCGGAGCAGGCTCGGGCTACCATGCAGCAGGGTCAGTTGGATATCAACCCCAGTGCGGGCATCAAAGTCCCGGACATCAACCAACAGCGCAGCCCATACGACTACCTGGGGCTGCCCAAGGAGTTCACGGTGGCTTTCGTGCCGCCGGCCCCGGATATCCCCAGTATTGCGGATGAGGACCGGCCGGACAGCATTCAGTTGGCTAAGATCCTGCCCCCGCGCCCGCTGGTGGCCACGGTGGGTAGGGCCTTTGCTCGGCTCCCGGACTCCATTCTGGTTCGTCCGGGCAGTACGGGGGGTGACGTGCAACCCCCTCCCCCAATCACTCAGGAGTACCACTGGGTCGCTCTCTTCTCAGCGGTCCATCGCAAAGAACAGCGTGATGAGTTTGAGCGGGTCCGCTATGCCCCCGATCGGCAGAAACTGCTCGTGGCCGTCGTTGAGGCTGAGCGTCAGGTACTCCTGCCGACGGGCGCATGGAGCGAGCCCGAAATGGTCACCGGTTACTCCCCCCGCAAGATCCCCGTCCGGGCGACCGTACCGTTGCACCGCCAGGACGACGGCACCTATGCCATTCTGGACGCGGACCGTCAGTACATCCAGGATTACCTGACGCTACTCGATTCCCCTGCCGGGCAGGAGGAAATCCTGCGGCCGCAGTTCCAGGAGTTCCTCGAGAATCGCTGGTTCGCCTGGGAGGTGCCCAAGCAGTTGCCCGGGTTGTCGGTGCAATTGGCGGATTACGGGGCGATGCTGCCGACGGAGGATGAGGGGCCCACCCCGCGTCGGACAGTCGAGCCGACGGCCGCTCCGCGGACGGCGACCCCGTCGCGGCGAACGACCGGTCGCGATTTTGGGGGCGGCCGGGGCCGTTTCCCCGGTCCTGATGGCGCTCCTCCCGTGGCCCCCCGAGCTTCCGTCACGCCGTCGCCGGGCGATGCTCCCGCTGCCCGCGCCGGACGGGCCGAGATTACCCGGCTATTCCGTGAAGCGGACGAAGCCATCACCAAGCAGGAGTTCATCCAGGCCCGGGATCTGCTTGAGCAGGTGATCCAGAATCCTGATGCCAGCTCGAAGCAGGTCGAGGACGCCCAATCGCGGCTCCTCCGGATCCAGCAGGACGTGGATCGTGCCGAGCGGGAACTCTTCCTGGCCGAGGAGCGACGCCGCTTGGCTGGCGAGCAGGATGTCGGCGAGGACGTGGATCCCTTCTGGCTGACCGATTTGCGGATCATCCCGGGCAAGACGTATCGGTACCGGGTTCGGCTGTTGGTTTTCAACCAGTACGTTGGGTTGGCCAACCGACTGGAGAATGCCGACGATGCCGGCAAAGTGACCCTGGCCGGCGAATGGTCCGAATGGTCCGATCCAGTCCAGGTCCAGCCGGTGCGTTATTTGTTTATCACCAAGGCGGCGAATGCCAATACGGCCACGCTGGAAATCCGGGAATGGGTGCGGGGCGAGTGGAAGATGGGCTTTGGCGACCGCCAAGTGGGTGAGTTGGCCGCGTTCTCGACCGGAGGCGACGAGTTCGTCTACGGGGCGATTGTCGCCGGCGTGAACGACCAGTACACCTACCAGGAACGGAGCGTCGGACGGGATGGAGCGATCAGTTATCGCGAGCGTCAGACCGCCGCTGCGATCCTGCTGACCGCCGACGGGGATGTCGCCGAGCACGTGGTTGCCCGGGATGCCGTTCTGAAACGGGATCTGTTGTCCCAGATCAAGAAGGAGCAGGCACTCCGCGAGCAGCTTGATGAAGGTCCGGCGGGCCAGATCCGTCCTGGCGTACAGCCTCGGCTGCCCAGCCGCGATTTCGCACCACGGGGAAGGTTCCCGCGGGGCGGTCCTTCGGGCCCCGGAGAAATATAGGCTGCTCTCTGGGACTGGCATCCGGGGCGGTCCTGCGGTAAGCTTTGGGGCCACCGTTGGTGGAGGATCGGCCGTGATCCTGCCGGTGGTCTGCGGTCCTGCCTGTTGAGCGGCAAGAACCCTACCTCGCCCGCGCTGTAGAGCGGGTGGGCTCGAAGGAGGCCTTCCGTGAAAGTTGGTCGCAATCTGTGGCGACGGTCGGTCATGACGGTTGGGGCGGTGCTGTTGCTTATTTCCGCCCCCGCACTGGCATCCGAGAAACTCGATGAAGCAGCCCGTTTATACGGTGAGCAGGCGTACCAACAGGCCCAAGCGCTCCTCCTGGAGCTCGATCGCGATCAGTTGACCGCGGACGAGAAGCAAAAGCGCGACGAGCTGATCGAGCAAGTGCGGATCGCGATTCATCAGTCCAACAAAGCTCGGCAGAATCTGGCGGACGCCGACAAAGCGTTCTCTGCCGGCGAAAACGAAGCGGCGGAGGGATTCTACCACGCCGTCATGGACAACGACTTCGCCTCGCCGGCCCAGAAACAGCAGGCTCGCGAAGGCTTGGCGTCCGTCGACAAGAAGCGAGAACTCGATCGCCGTATCGCGGCGACCGCTCCCGCTCCCGCCCCCGCTCCCGCCGTCTCCGAGCCGGTGGCGCCTGTCGCTACGCCGGCCTCGGCGCCCGCTTCTGACCAGTACAGCCAGGCTCGCGCCGAACGCAACCGGGCTATGGCCGACGACCTGATCAAGGCCGGCGATGCCGCCATGGCTGCCGCTCAGTACGACGTCGCCTACGCCAAGTTCCAAGAGGCCCTCAAGTACACGCCAGGCCACCCGCAGGCCCTCAACGGTCTGGAGCTGGTCCGCCAGCACCGCCAGGTCGAGGGTCGCCCGGACCTGCTGACCGACTCTCTCCAGCGTCGCCAGGGTCGCTGGATCCGTACGGAAACCCTCTATCGAGAGCATGAGCAGGCGGTTCGCCAGTTGATCACTGAGCATGAGTACGCCGCCGCCCGGCAAAGACTGGATCTCGCTCGGCAGCTCCTGGAGGCCGGACGCCGCGATGCCGAGCCGCCGGAACGGTATGCGTTCCTGGCTCGGCAGGTCGATTCGCTCGTCCGACTCATCGACGGCGAGGAGGCGGGCTTTCAGCAGGAGCAAACCGCCGAGCAACGTATGGACGCCATGGCCCGAGAACGCGAGCGCCAAGAAGCGGTCATCAAAGAAAAAGACGAGCGCATCGGGCAACTCATGGATCAGGTCATGCAGCTCCAGAAGGAGCGCGAGTACGCCAAGGCGGCCAATGTTCTCCGTGAGATCATCGCTATCGACCCGTCCAACCAGAACGCCCAGTTCGTCCTGCGCATGATCGAGGATGCCGCGATCGTTCACAACCAGGAAGAAAACCGTAAGGTCTTCCTCGACCGCATGCAGGAAGCCTTCCTCTCCATCGAGAAGACCCGTACCCCCGAAACCGTCGGTGCCGAAGACCGCTTTGTCGCCTACCCCGATGAGGCCGCCTGGCGCATGATCGTTAACCGCGACCCCTATGGCGTGGGCCTCAGTCAGGAAGGCGACGAGAACCAGCGGACTCGCGAGCGGCTTCGGGTGCCTATCGCCGTGGTGGAATTCCCCGATGGGTCAGGCTTTGGCGAGGCCATCGATTTCCTCCAGGAGAACACCAAGGTATCCATCGTGGTCAACTGGGTTCTCCTCGAGCAGTTGGGGATCGACCGCACCAGCAACACCGGTGGAATCAGCCTGCGAGACACCGCCGGCGAAACGGCCTTGGATATCGTGCTGCAGAACGTCGGCGGCCTGGACGTGGTTCTGGCCTACGACATCATCAAGGGCGTAGTCCGCGTGTCGAGCCGTGAGGACCTCAACCGCAACACCCAAACGGAGATCTACAAGGTCGGCGACCTGCTCCGTGAGCTGCCCAGCGTCCCGCCTCCAACCGAGGACGACGATATGGAGATGCTGAACAACATGGGCGGCGGCGGCGGCACCGGCGGTGGGTCGTACGGCGGCGGCGGCAGCAGCAGTAGCAGCAGCTCCAGCCGTGACGAGCTTGACTTCGACAAGAAGGAGGAGCGCGAGCGGTTAACCCAGGAACTCGAGGAGTTCATCACTCAGAACATCGCCCCGGGGACGTGGGCGCCCGACGGTGTCCCCGGTTCGCTCAAGGTGTGGCAGGACAAGATGATCGTGCACCACACCGCCGCCGTGCACCGAGAAATTGCCGCGATGCTCGAGACCTTCCGGGATACTTCAGGAGACGACCAAGTCGCCATCGAAGCCCGTTTCCTGACCCTCAGAAGCAACTTCCTCGAGGAGATCGGCGTCGATCTCGATGTGGTGCTCAACAGCGCCAATGCCGGGATGGACCAGGCCCTCACTCAGGGCGGCTATCCCGTGCTGGATCCACGGACCGGCGCCCAGCTCCTCATGCCCCGGCAGTTCGGCCAGATCGGCGTCACCCCGGCGGTGCCCGCCATCGGTGGGGTGCCCCTGACCTCGACGGTCACCCTCGAGCAGCCGTACGGCAACGTGGCCCTTGTTCCGCAGGGCTCGCCGTCCAACTACTGGAGCCGGCACAGCACCCCCGTCCCCCTGGTTAACAACACCCTCGGTTTGGCCGGCCCCCGGCGCACCAGCGTCCCCGGCAATTTGGCCGACTCCTTCTCCGAGGTTGGGCCGGCATTCTCGCTCTTCGGCGGGTTCCTCGATAACTTCCAGGTCGATTTCCTCCTTCGGGCTACGCAAATGGACTCGCGGGGCTCCAGTGTGGATGCCCCCCGAATCGTCCTCGTTGATAACGAGCCGGGCGAGATCGAAATCCGTACATACATCGCCTACGTTGCTTCGCCCGGTGCGGCAGGCCAATCTGGGACCGGCACGGGTGGACAGGCCTCCGCGGCCGTCACCCCCGATGTCCGAAACCTCCCGCGAGGCCGTAAGCTGTGGGTCTACCCGCAGATCTCGTCCGACCGCCGCTATGTCAAAATGTACATCCAGCCGACGGTCACCGACGTGACCCTGCGGACAATCCCAGTTCAGTCGGGAGCCCTGGCCGCTTACTTCCAGACCCCCGAGTACCAGATCACCACGGTCCGCACGCAGGCCTACGTGCCTGACGGAGGCACGCTGCTGCTGGGCGGGCTGAGACTGGCCGCCGAAGAGGAAATCGAGGCCGGCGTGCCCGTGGTCAGTAAGATCCCCATTCTCAAGCGGGCCTTCACCAACCGCTCGCGGACCAAGGATGAATACGTGCTGCTCATCCTGATCAAGCCGTCGATCATCATCCGCCAGGAACTCGAGCGGGAGAACTTCCCCGACTTGGTGACTTCGGATATGGCAGCGGGCAATTGACCCTCCAGGTGCTCCCCTCGTCAATGGGCAGGCTGGGGGGGGGTGATCGTTGGCGGGAACGGCGGACGTCGCCGCCCCAAGCGAACGCGCGCCAGAAACGCCGGCTTATGCTGCCGGCCCCGATCAACACTTTACGAAATCCCGTGTCTCGGTCACAATCCCTCACATGAGCACGATTGTGGCCGTCTCGAATACCCCCGTGACCACCTGGACCGCCGTTCTGGCCCAGTACTGGCCTATTGCTCTTGTCTCCTTGGGTGTGTCCCTACTGGCTACACCACTGTGTCGATACGTCGCACTTCGCTTGGGTATCGTCGATCGGCCGGACGATTTCCTTAAGCCCCACAAGAGCCCCATCCCCTACCTTGGGGGTGTCGCCATCTGTCTTGGTTGGCTGGCGGGCATCGCGGCCTCTTTTCTGGCCCCGGATATCGAGGTGCGGACCCGAATTCTCTCGGGTGTCGCGGCCGGCGGACTGGCGATCATGCTCATCGGGTTGTTCGACGACCTTCGCGTCATGCGACCCACCGTCAAGCTCGCGTGCAACATCATCGTGGCCTGCTGGCTTCTCTACCTCGGCTTGGGCGACAAGCTCGTCCGAGCCATCAGCGAGGTCTTCGTCGCCGAGGAAGGACTTCAGGAACGCTGGCTCGAGGCGGTGTACTCCGTCCCGTTCATGCTGCTCATCGTGGTGGGTGCCTGTAACGCGTCCAATCTGATTGACGGGCTGGACGGGCTGTGCGCCGGGGTGCTGGGCATCATTTCGCTCGGCTTCTGCGTCTTGGCCATCCACCTCCGGCTCTACTGCGACCTGGAAGTGGAGAACGAACGCATCATCCTCTCTCTGGCCATGCTCGGAGCGGCCGCCGGCTTCCTTCCCTTCAACCGCAATCCAGCCAAGATCTTCCTGGGGGACGCCGGCTCCATGCTGCTTGGCCTGAACGCCGCCGTCCTCATCCTGCTGTTCGGCGAGGCCCAGAAGGTTCGCTGGATGATCGGAGCCTTGATGGTTTTTGGCTTGCCCACGGCGGACATGTGTCTGACCCTCGCCCGCCGCTGGCGCAACGGCCGGCCGCTCATGCAGGGGGACCGCAGCCATTTCTACGACCAACTTCATGACCGCGGCTTGTCCGTCCGCCAAGTCGTCGCCATCAGCTATGCCCTGACTCTCGCCTTTGTTCTTGTCGGAACGTCGGTGATCTTCCTGCGGACCTGGTACGCCATTCTGGTCTATGGCATTGCCATTGCACTCGTCGTCGCGGGCGTCTGGAAGTTCGACATGGTTAGTATCGAGGGCCAACGCCCCAAAGCCGATAACAGTCAAGAATGAACCGGACGACCATTGATGGATAACCCACTGCTGACCCAACGCCAACGCTGGTTCTCGTACTTCCCCGAGGGGAGTATCGAGTTTCTGCTGCTTACCCGCGTGCTGGCATTGCTGTTGCTCTTGTCTTTGGCGATTGTGACCAGCATTCAGCGTCCGGCGGTCCTGGTGGCCCTGACCGGCGTCATCTGGCTCGACTACGTGCTGACCATCTGGTGGGCGATCCAAATCGCCGCGGACCGGGAGGAATTGCTTCGCGACCCGACCGCGGCCCCCCAACCGGACGATTCACGTCGCCGTCGCCGTCGTACCCTGATATGGGCCTGTCTGCCCGCGACCGTTGTGGCTGTGGCCGTAGCCCCTTGGCCGGCCGTTCTGAAAGTGTACCAGCCCGGTTTGGTCTCCGAGGCGACATTCGCACGCGTCGGCCGGCCCGCTCTGGCTCTGGCCTATCTCGTTCTGCTGATGCTGGGTACGCGCGCACTGGTTCGTGTTCGCCTCGGGCCGATCGTGTGGTCCATGCTGATTCTGGTGCCCATCCTCCATTGGCTCGCCCTTCATCGCCTTCTTGGTGTCATGCGCGCCCGACTGCACGAGCTAGACCCCGGCGAGCAGGGGCCGGTACCAGGAGGGCGGCAGTCCAACGCCGCCGTTGCCGTCGCAACCGTCACTTGGTTTGTGGGTGTGCTGCCCTGGGCCGTCATCGCGGCGGTCACTCTGGTCCGCGATCAGTTTCCGTCAGCCTTCTTCCCCTTCTGCGGGACGTTGTTGACCGCGGTCTTTGCCATCGCGGACCTGGCCGCCCTCGAACAGGTGCAGCGTCAGTTTGTCAGTCTGCTGCGTAAACGATGATGTGCTATGTGGAGTGATCGGACATGCGTTTGACCGTGATCGGATCGGGTTACGTGGGATTGGTCACCGGCGTCCTCTTCGCCGATACCGGTAACGACGTGGTCGGCCTCGATGCCGATCCCGCCAAAGTGGCCGCCCTGCAGCGCGGCGAGTGCGTCATCTTCGAGCCCGGGCTCAGTCAGATTCTCACCAGCAACATGGCCGCCGGTCGACTTCGCTTCACCACCGACAAGGCCGAGGCCATTCGGCACGGCGAAGTCATCTTCATTGCCGTGGGCACGCCGCCCAACCCCGACGGTTCGCCCGACCTGCGAGCCCTCCACTCCGTCGCCGACGATATCGCCGAACACCTCGACAGCCCCCGCATCGTGGTCATCAAGAGCACCGTCCCCGTTGGAACCGGCGACGACTTGCAGCGGCGGTTTGACGCCAAGGCCCGCTTCCCCATCCGCGTAGTCAATAATCCCGAGTTTCTCAAGGAAGGCTCGGCCGTCGCCGACTGCCAGAAGCCCGACCGGGTGGTCATCGGTGCCGCGGATTCCGAAGCCGCCGCGGTGATCGCCGAACTGCACGAACCTTTCATCCGTAACCAGCGGCCGGTCTACGTCATGTCACGCGGCGCCGCCGAAATGACCAAGTACGCCGCCAACGCCGCCCTGGCAAGCCGCATCAGCTTCATCAACCAGGTAGCCAACGTCTGCGACGCCCTTGGTATCGACGTCAACGAGGTGCGCCGCGGTATCGGCTCGGACTCGCGCATCGGCTTCCAGTTCCTCTATCCCGGGGCCGGCTATGGCGGCAGTTGCTTTCCCAAGGACGTGCAGGGCCTGATCCATGTCGCTCGCCGCGCCGGCGTTCAGCACGACCTGCTCGAAAGCGTTCATCAGGTCAACGTCCGGCAGCGCGAGCTGGTCTTCCACAAGATCACCGCTCGCTTCGGCGCCAACCTCGCCGGCAAGACCTTCGCCGTCTGGGGCATCGCCTTCAAGCCCAATACCGACGACATCCGTGAGGCCCCCGCGGTGATCCTGATCGACAAGCTCCTCCAGGCCGGCGCCGCCGTCCGGGCCCACGACCCCGAGGCCCTCGGCAACCTCCGCAAGCAGTTCGGCGACCGAGTGTCCTGCCATCAGACCGCCTACGACGCGCTCGATGGCGCCGACGCGCTGGCCATCATGACCGAATGGAACCAGTTCCGCTCGCCCGATTTCGACGTCATGCGCCAACGCATGCGCAGCCCCGTCATCTTCGACGGCCGCAACCTCTATGCCCTGGATACCATGCACAAACGCGGATTCGAGTACCACGGCATCGGACGCTCCACCACGTCACCGCAAAAATAGTGTCAGGATGATTTTTGCGGGGCCGCCAAGGCGGTTGCGAAGAACGCAGTCGCGGCCTGCTCCGAAATAATCATCCTGACACCGTTTTGCCCGCGTCGCTCGCCGGTCAGTACCGGTAGTGCTCGGGTTTGTACGGGCCCTCGACCGGCACGCCGATGTATGCCGCCTGCTTGGGCAACAACGTTGTCAACTGCGCGCCCAGCTTCTTGAGATGCAGCCGGGCAACCTTCTCGTCCAGCAGCTTGGGCAGCGTGTACACCTTTCGTTCATGCTTGCCGGACGAGCGGTTCTCCCACAGGTCGATTTGGGCGATGGTCTGGTTGGTGAAGCTGTTGCTCATCACGAAACTCGGGTGCCCGGTTGCGCAGCCCAGGTTCACCAGCCGGCCCTTGGCCAACATGATGATCCGCTTGCCGTCCGGCCAGATGACGTGGTCCACCTGCGGCTTGATCTCGTCCCATTGCAGGTCGGTGAGCGCGTCCACCTGGATTTCGCTGTCGAAGTGCCCGATGTTGCAGACGATGGCTCCGTCCTTCATCTGATTCATGTGCTGCCGGGTGATCACGTCGACGTTGCCCGTGGTGGTGACAAAAATGTCGCCGAACTTGCAGGCCTCTTCCATGGTCACCACCTGCAAGCCTTCCATCGCCGCCTGCAGGGCACAGATCGGGTCGATTTCCGTGACGTAGATCGTGGCCCCCAGGCCCTTCATCGACTGCACGCAGCCCTTGCCCACGTCGCCGTACCCGAGGATGACCACCTTCTTGCCCGCAATCATCACGTCCGTGGCCCGCTTGATGCCGTCCACCAGGCTCTCACGGCAGCCGTAGAGGTTGTCGAACTTGCTCTTGGTCACCGAGTCGTTCACATTGATGGCTGGGAAGAGCAACTCGCCGCTCTTGGCCATGTGGTACAGCCGGTGTACGCCGGTCGTCGTCTCCTCACTCACGCCGACGATCCCCTTGGCCATGCGATGCCAGAACTGTGGGTCTTTCTGAAGTTGCGAGATCAGCAGCTTGTCGATGACCTCGATCTCCTTATTGTCCCGGCAAGGCGTCGGCAGCTTGCCGGTCTTGGCGAATTCCGATTCGAAGGCGTGGCCCCGGTGGACCAGCAGTGTCGCGTCGCCGCCGTCGTCTACGATCGAGGTCGGGCCGTCGGCGCCCGCCCAAGTCATGGCCTTCAGCGTGCAGTCCCAGTACTCCTCGAGCGTCTCGCCTTTCCATGCGAACACCGGAATGCCCGTCTTGGCGATCGCCGCCGCCGCGTGATCCTGTGTCGAGAAGATGTTGCAGCTCGCCCAGCGCACCTCCGCACCCAACGCCGCCAGCGTCTCGATCAGCACCGCGGTCTGGATGGTCATGTGCAGCGAGCCGGTGATCCGCGCTCCCGCCAACGGCTGAGCCGAGCCGAACTCCTCACGCACCGCCATCAAGCCTGGCATTTCCGATTCCGCAATCAGGATCTCCTTGCGACCCCAATCCGCCAAAGACAAATCCTTCACTTTGAAATCCGTTACCGCGGTCGACATCACGCTATCTCCATATGTGTCCAAAACACGCTCAACTCACAATCCCAAATCGTACATCGCGAGTCTCAACTCGCACACGGCAAATCCGAAATCCCAGATCTCGAATCTCAAATCTCCGATCTCAAATCCCAGACCCCCGATCTCAAATCTCGCATCTCCAATCTCCAATCTCACCTTCTCCCCCCACTCCCCACTCATCCCCCCTTCCTCCCCGTGGCCACAAACAGCGGCGGCACCTCCAGAGCCGAGCTGCCTCGCGGGCCGGCCAACGCCAACGGCTGATATCTTATCTCCCCAAGCCCCGCCTCACGCAGCCAGCCCACCACCGTGTCCGGCTCAAAGCCCCACCAGTCGTCACCCATCCGCTCGTGGAACGTCGTGTGATGATGACGCTCCTGCTCGACGATCAGCACGCGCCCCCCGGGCCGTACGCACCGGGCTATCTCCGCTACCGCCGCCGGCGGGGTCGCCACATGGTGCAGGACCAGGGCCGCAATCGCGAGGGACACCTCACCATCCTCGATCGGCAAGGCCTCCAGCGAACCTCGACGAAACTCGACCCGATCGCTCGCCCGTACCTCCGGCCGGTGACGGGCCACCGCCAACATCGCCTCGGCCGGGTCCACCGCGATCACCCGCGCAAATTGCCGAGCCAGGATACCCAGTAGATACCCCGTACCCGTCCCGATGTCGGCCACCGTCCAGTCGGTCGGCAGCAGAGTGCTCAGCGCTTCCAGGTGAAACACCTCGCCGAACGCCTCGATCCGCAGTTGATCCCATCGGGCCCCGATGTCATCAAAGAAATCGGGCCGGTGCCTCTGTCGACGCCGGACCACCCGCTCGATCCGCTGAGCTAACCGTGGGCTCAGCTCTTCGCTCCGCAACCAGTCCAGAATCCGCTCTCGCAGTACTGGCAGCCCAGCTACCCGTCGGCCGTTGCCCACCTCCTGCTCGCCGGGCGGACTGGACGGCGGTGTCGCGTACAACACCGCATTTGCTGATCGGCGATCTACCAGTAACCCCGCCTCCCGCAGCACCCGCAGGTGCCGCGAAATCGTCGATTGCGGTTGCTCAAGGATCTCAACCAACTCCGAAACGCTTAGTTCCTGTGCTGAGAGCACCCGCAGCAGCCGTTGCCGAGTCGAGTCAGCAAGCGAGCGAAAGATGGCATCCGCGTCGGCCATTGGGCACGGTTCCCTGCCTGCAAAACGCATTATCCAATCATCCGGATAATAGAATGATTTTCTCGCCTGTCAAGTTTCTCGGGGCTACACAACGAATGGGGGAGATAGCCCCAGGCGCGCAAGTTCTTGTGTGATCGGTTCGTCTGGCGCGACCCGGCCCAACACCGCCTCCCGGGGGGAGATGAACCGCAAAATATTGGGGTTGACGTCCGGCCAGGGCCGATATAATGTGGTCGCTGGTATAACGAGAATCGCTTGTGAGTAAAAAAAGAGTGCCTCCTGTAACTGAGGCTTTGTCAACGGGTTGTGGTCGCGATGAAGATATCGCGTGTTTCGGGTGAAACTTTCGTTGACTTCGTCCAGATCTTGAGGTATTAAGATACTTGCCCCCCACATGTTGGGGCTTTGACGATCTGTATTTCCCGCTATAGGCGCAGAGGATTTCCTCTTTTGCGGAGCGCGAGGGGCGCATTCGCGTTCCAGGGCTGCTGCTGCTGCTGCGCCCGTTTGAGCAGGACTTCGGCTTCATAGTTGATTTGTTGGACGCTTGATTACCCCAGGGGTGAAGGATGGTCGCTTTGGTCACGGATGAGCATGGCAGAGAAGTCAGCGATGCCCAGGCGAATCTGGGCTTGTCGGCGAATGCGTTGCGGGTTCTGAGGGCTCGGTATCTCAAGAAGGACGAGCATGGCCAGGTGGTCGAGACGCCGCGCGCCCTGTTTGAACGCGTGTCACGGACTATTGCCGAGGCGGAGCTGCGCTACGGCGGACAGCAGGCCTGTGATGAGTGGGCGGCGGCCTTCTTCGATCTGATGGTCAGCGGTCGGTTCATGCCCAACAGTCCGACGCTCATGAACGCTGGCCGAGAGATGGGCATGCTCAGCGCTTGCTTCGTGCTCCCGGTGCGCGACAGCGTGTCCGAGATCTTCGACAGCATCAAGAACACCGCCCTGATTCAGAAAGCGGGCGGCGGGACGGGCTTTGCCTTTGACGAGCTGCGTCCAACGGGCGACTACATCCGCAGCTCGGGTGGCACGACCTCCGGCCCCATTAGTTTCTGGCGAGCCTTCAGCGAGGCTACGAACGCCATCCAGCAGGGCGCCTTCCGCCGCGGGGCCAACATGGGCATGATGTACATCCACCACCCCGACATTCTGCGATTCCTCTACGCCAAGCAGGACCTCACCCAGTTCACCAACTACAACATCTCGGTCAAGCTGACGGATGAGTGGATGGAGGCGTTTCTGGCTGATGCGGATTCCCCGCATATCGTGCGTAACCCGCGGACCGGGCAGGAATATGTGATTCCCCGGGACGTGCCGGTGACTTCGTACGATATCCGGTCTCTGATCCCCGTGAGGCGCGGTCAGAGCGGCGAGCTGCGGGTGACCGGCGGCGATCATCCCGCTGCGGATAAGGATGTCGCTCGTAGCTCGTCGCTCAATGTACCCGTTTACTCGCGTCGGGATATCTGGGACATCATTGTCACGAATGCCCACAAGACCGGCGAGCCGGGCGTGATCTTCATCGACCGCATCAACGAGTTCAATCCGACCCCGCACATCGGGCGGATCGAGGCCACCAATCCCTGCGGCGAGCAGCCGTTACTGCCTTACGAGGCCTGCAATCTGGGCAGCATCAACCTGGCGAAGTTCGTTCGCCAGACGGAGACGGGCTCGGAGGTGGATTGGGACGGGCTGCGTGAGACCGTGCACCGGGCGGTGCGATTTCTGGACAACGTCATCGACGTGAACAACTATCCCCTGCCCGAGATCGAGCGGGTGTGCAAGGCGAACCGCAAGATCGGGCTGGGCGTGATGGGTTTTGCCGACGCCTTGTACATGCTGGGTGTCCGCTACTCATCGGAGGAAGGCATTGCCTGGGGCGATCGCTTCATGCAGTGCATCAACGACGAGGCCCACAACTACAGCGAGAAACTGGCGGGCGAGCGCGGGTGCTTCCCGAACTGGCAGGGGAGCACATGGGATACGGAGCATCATCGTCCGATGCGTAACGCGGCGGCCACGACGGTGGCGCCGACGGGGACGATCAGCATCATTGCGGGTTGCTCGGGCGGCATCGAGCCGATGTTTAGCCTGGCCTTCTTCCGCAACGTGCTCAAAGGCCAGAACGAGGGCGGCAAACCCATGGTGGAAGTGAACCCGGTCTTCGCTGATTACGCGAAGGCCCGGGGGTTCTACAGCGAGGGGCTCATGGATAGAATTGCCAGGGATGGCACCCTCGCTGGAATTGACGAGGTACCCGAGGAAGCCAAGCGCGTTTTCGTGTGCGCCCATGACATCTCGCCCGACTGGCACGTGCGGATGCAGGCCGGCTTCCAGCGTCATTGCGACGCGTCGATCTCCAAGACCATCAACTTCCCGCATGACGCCTCGAAGGAGGAAGTTGAGACGATTTATCGTCAGGCCTACAAGCTGCGCTGCAAGGGTGTTACCGTCTATCGCGATGGATGCCGGTCCGAGCAGCCGATGGCCCTCAAAGAGTCGGACTCGAAGCTCAAGGCCGCCGAGGAGCCTGCCGCCAAGCCCGTCCCCGCTCCCGATCCGGTGATTGAGCCGCGGGACATTCCGGACATCGTCAGCGGCTTGCGGCTTCGTCAGATGACTCCGTTCGGCAACATGCACGTCAAGATCACGGTGGATACGCGCACCGGGCGCGAGTTGGAGGTCTTCGCTCAGTTAGGCAAGGGCGGGGATATCGCCAACAGCGATCTGGAGGCGATTTGCCGGCTCACCTCTCTGTGGTTGAGGGCGGGGGGCTCGCTCCGGCACATCATTCAGCAGCTCAAGGACATCGGGTCGAGCATGCAAGTTCCGACGCGCGAAGGCAAGATCATGAGCCTGGGCGACGGGTTGGCCCGGGCGCTCAAGCGTTACACGCGGGCGAAGGAGTACTTTGGCTTGCGGGCACTGCTGTTGGGCGAGTGCGATCTTTCGGAACTGGACCGCCCGGCTCCGCCATCCGGCAAGGCCAACGGGAACGGAAACGGCAAGGGAAACGGGTACGGCAACTCCGGTTCGAGCGGCAAGGGCAATGGGGCCGGTTCGGAAGTGCGCCACGGACTGACGTCGGCCCAGGCCAGCCAGCTTGGGGAGGCGCCCGCGGCAAGCACCGCGGTCGCCTCCGCACGGGTGCGTCTGGCGTTCAAGGTTAAGTGCCCCTCTTGCGGCGAAGCCTTGGTTTTCGGGGAAGGGTGCAACACCTGCCGGCATTGCGGCTGGGCTCAGTGCTGAGCCTTCTCTTGCGTCGGAATGGGCGTTCTGCTATAAGGTTGTAGCGGAGTGAGCTCGGCTGCAGCCAAGAGCCCGATAAAGGGTGTGTACGACCCTTAAGAATAGGGTAAAAAAGGACAAAAACGGGCTGGCCCCGGCCGAAGTTTGGTGTAAACTCAGATATCGCTCAATTTTGTATGGGCGGTGTGCCGATAGTGTGATGGAAAGCGGGTCACCCCGCTGAGGATCATTGGAGGGTTCGCGGGCAGCGTATCGTTGCCGTCTGATTCTGATTTTCGGCTTCTTTCCCCTCCGGAAAGCACCGGGCCAGCCTTAAGGCACCTGGTGCTTTCTTTTTGCGCGCATGGCGAGCCGCTCAATCGGGATGGGAGCCGGGCGTATGGGATCGGCGTTTGGCGATGCGATGAGCCAAGCCATAGAGTGATTGCTTCAGCTCGTGTGCTTGCGGTTGGTTGCCTGGGCGAGGGAGGACGACGAGGTCGAGGCCCGGCGGCAGGGTGTGGCGGGTGTGTCGAAAAGCTTCGCGGATGAGACGTTTGATTCGGTTTCGGCGGACGGCGTTGCCGAAGGCTCGACCGACGGCGATCCCCAGGCGGGTGTAGGATTGCTCTCCCGGGGCGGCCCGGAGGGTCATCCAGCGGTCGGAGGCGGTCAGGCGGTAGCGGAAGACGCGCTGGAAAGAGGCGCGCTTGCGGAGGCGCAGTTGACGGGGCAGGGTGGCTGGCTGAGGTTGCGACGGCATGGGGGCATTATACCGTGGGTTGGGTCGGCTTGAGCCATGGGGCCAAGCGGTCCCGGGAGGGGGGCAGGCACTCAGCTGCCCTGACGCCTTCCGACGCGACGGCACCGCCATGCCGTCAAGTGGTTGCTCCGCGCGGCGAGCCCGCACGCCGGTCCCCAAGGTCAGTTCCCAAGCGACAGGGCATTTCGCGCCATGGCGTAGCGGTCACCGCCTCTGGTGAACGGCGAACTCGCAAGGAATCCGCCGGTCGCCACAGGGGGCGGCCGCTACGCTGGGTCGTTAAATGCGCTGATGATTCGCGCGATCAGCGGTTTCCCCTGGGGGCTGCTTGGGCGGGTACTTGCCAGTGCATACGCCGTAAGCCAGGCAAACCAGCAAGGGGGCGCAGTGGAGGTCCACGAATAGGGGGATCCACCAGTATCTTCGGAGGCCTTCAAAGGGAGAGAGCCAGAGGGCAAGCGCGCCGGCGACTCCTCCCACTACAAGGATCGATGAACCAGGTTGTCTCCTGAGGTACCACCGCAAAAAAAGGATGTAAGCGTTGCACTGGACGCTTCCGAGGACGAACAGGAACAGGAAAGCCGACGTGAACAATCGCAAGGTATCCCATGCGTTATCCATGTGGCACCTCTTTGCGGCAGGGCCGCAAACAGCGTGATGACTGTTCTTCTCGGTGACCGGCTCGGTCAGTACTCGCGATTCTTGGTACGTCCGGGCATTGGCACGGGGTACTTGCCGTCGGCGTCCGCCAGGAGCGGCGCGGGCGAATCGGGGCCCAGCTTGTCCAGGCCGGGGGCGAACTCGTGGTCGCTGTTGAGTATCTGTTCGTAGGTAATGACTTGGCCGGTGTGGGCGGCCATGCGACCCATACTGGTGACGAGGCTGGCCTTGACGCCTCGTTCGACCTCGTTGTATGGCCGGTCTTCGCGGATGGCCTGGATGAGGTGGTCCCATTCGAGCTGGTAGGGATCCGGCTCGGGTTGCGGGAAGGCCCACACTTGTTGGTCTTCCCGGGTCACGTCCTGGCCGCGGTAGATGCGGCATTTGGCGGGGGTATGCACGTTGGTTGAGATGACCGCGGAGCCTTTGGTGCCGTGGGCATAGCTGGCGAACTCGTTGTAGGTACCGTCGATGCACCGACCGTAGAGGAACAGTCGGCAGCCGTCGGCGAAGATGTACTCGACGGAGTAGTTGTCGAAGTTCTGGTCGATGGAATTGCCTCGATAGTGTCGCCCGCCGGTGGCTTGGGCACGAACTGGCCAGGCGTTCTTCATCCAGCAGCATTCGTCGATGTTATGGATGTAGAAGTCGCTGTAGGCTCCGCCGCCGGCCCACAGGAAGCTGTGGAAGCGTTGGATTTGGTACATCAGCTCGCTGATGCCCTCGGGCTTGGGGTCGGACGCGAAGAAGCCGATCGGCCCGTGCATGCGGTAGGCCCGCATGGTCGTGATGTCTCCGATGGCGCCGTCGCGGATTTTGGCGGAGAGTGCCTCACGGGCGGCGCAGTGTCGGCACATGAGCCCGACGCCGACTTTGAGGTTCTTCTTGATCGAGGCCTCGCCGAGTTCCAGCATGCGGCGGCTGGTCGGCCCGTCGACGGTGACGGGCTTTTCCATGAACACGTGCAGTCCTCGCTCGATGGCGTAGGCGAAGTGGACCCAGCGGAAGGCAGGGGGCGTGCCGAGGATGACAACGTCGCCGGCTTGGAGACAGTCCATGGCCTTGCGATAGGCGTCGAGGCCGACGAACTGGCGTTCTGGGGGCACGTCTACTTGGGCGGTGAAGTTCTTGGTCAGGTGGCCGAGGGCGCCGTTGATCCGGGCCTCGAAGACATCAGCTATGGTGACGAGCTTGATGGGGCCGTTTTTGACTGAAAGGGCCTGGACCGCGGCACCGGTTCCTCTCCCGCCGGAGCCGATGAGGGCGATCTGGAGTGTGTGGTTCTTTCCGGCCGCATGCACCGCGGGGACGACGACGCTGGCCAGGGCTGACGCGGCGGCCGCTCGGCCTGTGGTTTTGAGGAACTCACGTCGCGACGAGGTACCCTTCGAGGTGGTGCCCATGGAATGCTCCCTTCAATTGATGAACCGGCTGGTTACGCACCGGGAGTTCAGGCGTGGTGGCCTGCCGAGCGGGTGGGGCGGCGACAGTGGCCGCCTTGTATCTTTTCGCCCGGTGTCCGGTGCCACGATGTCCTAGGCTAATACCCCTTCCGCATCCATGTCAATGGTGCTCCGGCGTTTCCTGGCCTATGTGACTTACCGCGATGCGTTGCTTTGGTTCTGTGGCCCCGCGGCGGGTTGCCCGGCATGGGCCAGTTTCGGTGATGAGGTGATGCATTCAATCGCGATCATCGTCGTCAAGAGAGGGGGAATGGCCGACGCCGTGGTGCTGAGGGGATGCATCTTCTGTCTAGGGTGCAACTCGCTGGCCGCCTGGCTCCCGGGACAAAATGGCGAATGCCCAAGGCCCAATGACCAATCAATGACCAAGCCCGAAGCCAGAACGCCAACCGCGAGCGGGGACGTTGGTCATCGGTCATTCGGACTTCATTGGTCATTTCGGCCGCGGATGGCGAATGACGCCCTTTTGTCTCGGGGCAGGTCTCATCCGTGTGGCACTGCTCGCGTGCAAGCCTTACTCGCCACCATCGCCATTTGCCAAGCACGCGTTACTCGTCGAGCAGGCCCCCGCTGTTGACGGAAATCACCATCCGACGCTGTCAATTTGATGGCCCTCGCAAACCCGCCCCCACCCTGATAAGCCCCTCCCCGCCAGCCGGCAGCAGCCGTCCCAAAATAATCGAAAATAACATTTGACAGACCTCATAGATGGGTGTATGGTACACCTAAGTACTGGGAA